>Ga0181516_10002813_pt1 | contig 12045 bp, 13 predicted proteins | sample PEATcosm2014_Bin_25_FD_121104 | JGI IMG/M metagenome (GOLD analysis project Ga0181516, IMG submission 121104) | Peatland microbial communities from MTU Mesocosm Facility, Houghton, MI, USA - PEATcosm2014_Bin01_10_metaG | ecosystem: Environmental > Terrestrial > Soil > Wetlands > Peat | place...
GCCCCTGAAGTGAGACAGGCGATTTGAGTGACAGAGGCCGTTAGGAGGCTTCATGTCACAACCGGCGATGCGCGTATTTTCGACCGAGTTCAAAGAGGGCGTGGTTCTCCGGCTGGAGGCTGGGGATTGCGGTGACACGTACTCAATTGCCGAATTGCCCGCCGGCCCCATCGCGTCGTCGCCGTCGAGCGCCTGCGGCGTTCCTCCTCTGTGCTCCGGCCCCTGCGGGGCGACCGCGCCGACGCGACGAGGCGTTTGGCCTGCGGCGGTCTTCGACGCCAAATGGCCGGCCTCCGTCGTCGAAAAGGCCGGAAAAACCGACCGCCGATCCACGCGCCGCGGACGAATCGGGCGCTCTCGTAAGCGGAGAACCCGGAGTCCGGGCGTCGCAGCGGCGTCAAGGCCGGGTCGGGTCAGAAGCGGTAGTTCACGCCTCCGCGAACGATCGTATCGTGGAATTCAAAAGCTTTCCCATAAGAGAAACCCGCGGGCGGGTAGGTCAGAGGAACCTCTGGACCGAGCGTATTCGCTCTCCCAAGATCCATATAGAGACCCTCCAGCTTGACGTTGACATGGCTGGACATCGCCAGTTCGAGGCCGCCGCCGAGCGTCCAGCCGGTTCTTGTCGCCGACAGGCTGGCGGGGCGCGACGTCGGCTGACCAGGGTCTGGCGTCGAATAATTCGAGCTGGCCGAAAGCCGTCCATAGGCGAGACCGCCGGTGGCGTAGACCAGCGCGCGATCGAAGATGGCATAGCCAATCCGCGGCCGGATGGCGCCGAACCAATCGAGTCGCTCGGCCGAGCGCCAAACCGCAGCGGCGATTCCCGTGCCGCCGCCCGAGGATGGGAACGGGCCGTCGAGGCTGGTCGAACCGCGCACATTCGCCCATTGAAAGTCGCTTTCGACGCCGATCACGATGCGGTCGAATTGATGATTGTAGCCGATCTGCCCGCCGGCGAAGCCGCCCGAGCCGGTCTGGGCGCCCAGCGGGATATTTTGGCAGCCGGCGCCATCGATCGTTCCATCCGGATTGATGCAGGTTTGCTGGCCGCGATCACGGCTCCATCCCATGCCGACGTCGCCGCCGACGTAGAAGCCGGTCCAGGTGAAAGCGGGCGGAGGGGGCGGCGTCGGCGACGGAGGCGCCCGACCGAGATCGCTCGCCAAGGCGGGGCCCGTGGCGAGAATGGCCGCGGCGCCGATCGCGCAAATCCAGTGTCTCACGCCGAATTTCCCCAGCGAGTTGATGCGGCCCGCCGATCCAGCTCGCCTCCCGCCCTGGCGGACCGAATCAAGGCGGTCGGCTCTCGCCGGGTTTAAGAGCATCCTGGGCTTGCGGTCGACTTGCGACGGCGCCGAATTCGATGGGGCGCGCGGAAAGGTCGCAGCAGGGGGTTACGGGTTACGGGGGTTACGGTGACAGCGCACAAAATGGCGGGCTTCGACCTGCCGGCCCCATCGCCCCGTCGCCGTCAAACGCCTACGGCGATCCTCCGCTGCGCGCCGCCCTCCAAAGGCTTCCCCGTCGAGGCCCATTTCGCGTTTCATGACGCGCCCGGCTCGCCTTCGCCCGCCGCCGCCTTTTCGAGGATCGCCGCGCAATATTTGTCTTTCAGCGGCTTGACATAGGGGTCGACGAACGTGTTGCCGCGGAAGGGCGCGGCTTTGCGGTCAATCGCCGCTTCCATTTGCCGTAGCGCCGCCGCGAGGCCGGCGACGTCGCCGGGCCTGAGGCTGATTTTCGCCAACTCGCGGTCGAGCGATCGGAACGCCCGGCACGCGTCCTCCACCTGCCGTCGCATCTGATAGAGCTCCATGATCTTGGCGATCTTGGTCATGGAAGCGCCCCTCCGCGTGCTGTGGCGCGAGGGGATATTATCCGAACGCACGAACCGCGACGATCGCCGAAAGATGGCCGCGACGCTGGCCGGATATTGCGCTGTTCGGGTGTGGCCGATCCCCCCGCCGCGTCATGCCCCCGCGCCCTCATCCCGCCGCCAGCGCGGCGGACGCGCCCAAGCGCTCGCCTTCGCCGCGGCCATGTGCAGCAATCCGCCGGTCACCACGCCGAGGATGACTTCGCAGCCCCTCGCGAAGCCGTCGACCACGATCGATTCGCCCGGCGCCGCGGTCATCAGCACGATCGGCGGGGTCCACAGCGCGACCTGGATCGCCGGACGTCCCCATATGACGGCGGCGCAAATGGCGACGGCGGCGAGCGTCTGCCAGGCGACGGCGACCGCCCATCGGCTCATCGCCGCATTGACCGCGATCGTCACGGTGACGCCGAGGATCGTGCCGACAATGCGCCCGCCCATCGCCGGAAGCGGGTTCGCCTGGCTGACCTGCGAGGCGATCAGGGCGAAAATGCAGGCCCACAGGGGATGCGGCAGTCTGGCGGCGCTCGCCAGCCCATAAGCGACCGCCGCCGCCGCCGTGCAGCTGAGGACAGAAGCGACGAGCCCGACCGCTTTGTCCTCTGTCGCCATCGCCTCGGCTTCCCCTCTCCGCGGATCAGGTTGGATCACACTGACAGGATTAAGGCGACGGGATTTCGCTGACGAGGATTTTTTTCTCCGTTTTGCGTTCGCAGCGCTTCCCGCGCCGTCACGCTTGCCGCCTCTCTCCGGTCATCCCCACGCAAGTCGGGATCCAGGGGCGGAGCGAGGGCGGGTTCGGTCGTGATCGTGCGCGTCGCCTGGGCCTCGCGTTCGCGCGCGGCGCAACCCACAAGAGACGCCGTCGACGAACGCGTCTGACCGCGCCGCCCGCGGTTTTTGGAGACCGCGCCGCCGCAGGCGTCAGCGACTCAGGGTCGGCTGGCCGAGCGCTTCCGCGGCGCGCACGGCGATTTGATTCTTGACGCCGGTCACGCCGGACACCCGGCGCACGATCGCTTCGGCGTAGGAGCGCTGGTAGGCTCTGTCGACAATTCCGTGCAACGTCACCACGCCGGCGTCCACCTCTGCGGTGACCCGGTGGCGAGGGATCGCGAGATTCCAGTGAAGCGCGTTTGCGACTTCGGCGCCGACGTCCGCCATGCCACAGCCTCCCTATGGTTTAACGCTTGCCTGACCTAGGTTCAGTTCAGGCTTTCATCAAAATTGTCTGACAAGAGACAATTGTCTGATAAGTACGAACGGCAGCGGATCGGCTCCGCTCAACCGATAAGCACTTTAGAAAGCAGAATTACAGCACGCGCTAAGCCAACACAACCGCACAGAATAATTAAATCTCGACGAATTAGACTGTGCGTGCGACAATATATCGCAGGCTACTTCTAACCAGCGACTGTTTGTACAATCTCGCCTGACGCGATTGTTGTCTTCTTGGCCCGCCGCTCAAGCCCACAGACGCCGGGTCGCGCATTGACCTGTGACCTTTGCGTCTCGAATCAGTTATGATAATCAGCGTGTTAGGCTGGTTTGAAGGCTGACGGCGCGGCGAAGCCGGGGGGCGAATCGGACGGCGAGGCGCCGAGGCTCGATTTCGACCGTCGACTGACGCTCAATTTCGCGGTCCGGTCGTCACGTCGGACGCCGGGTTGCCTGCCGACCGCGAACTGGACGACGCGCTCGGCCTTGACCCGCGCATTGGCGTCGTCGCCAGCAACGCGGCGAGACCAGCCGAGACCGTCGCCGCCAATCTCGGCCGCGCCGAGCCTCCATCGGGAGAATTTCGATTCGATCATGCCGCTTCTGGCGTGTTCCCCTCCAGGTTGCGGGAAGCGTCAATTCCGCTCAGACTCACAGTTTCCGAGCTTGTCTATGCGTTGATCTCCCGAAACAACGCCGCGCTCCAGGAGAGAGTTCTCAGTGGCCATGCTCCACGACAACGAACTGATCGCATTGGCGCGTTCGGTGATCGAAGCGGACGCGACGGCGGTTGGCGCGACGCGCGGCGCGCTCGACGAGACGTTCATCCGGGTCGCAAGACTGATCTCCAGCAGCCAAGGCAAGGTGCTGGTCACCGGCAGCGGCACGTCGGGAGCGATGGCTGCGCGCACCGCGCACATTCTTTCCGTCTGCGGCGCGCCGGCGTTCTATCTCCCGCCAACCGACGGTCTGCACGGCGGGTTGGGCGTCCTGCAGGCCAATGACCTCGTTCTCGCGCTGTCGAAAGGCGGCGGGTCAAAGGAGCTCAACGAATTCTGCAATCGAGCGAAGTCGCTTTGCCAGGCGGTGATCGCGGTCACCGCGGCGCCGAAGTCGGCCCTCGCCGAGATCGCCGACCACGTCATCGAACTGAAGATCGACGCCAACGCCGACCTCGGCGACGTGGTCGCGACCGGCAGCTCGCTGGCGATGGCCGCCGTGCTCGACGCGATCTGCGAGATTGCGCGCGTCTCGCGAGACTACGACTGGCGGCGTCTGCTCTTCACCCATCCCTCCGGGGCGGTGGGGCGCGACTCGGCCCAAACGATCGAGCGTCTGACGCGCGCGCCGACGGGCGAATGACCTTGCAGACGTCAAACCGTCGCCGGCGAAGGCGCGCTTGGTTCGCGCGCGCCGCTATTCGCCGATGATCTTGATCAGCGCCCGCTTGCGGCGGCCACCGTCGAACTCGCCGTAGAAGATCTGCTCCCACGGGCCGAAGTCGAGCTTGCCGTCGGTGATCGCCACCACCACCTCGCGCCCCATGATCTGGCGCTTCATGTGGGCGTCGGCGTTGTCTTCGCCGGTGCGGTTGTGGCGGTATCCCGAGACCGGCTCGTGCGGCGCGAGTCGTTCCAGCCAGGCGTCGTAATCGGCGTGCAGCCCGCTCTCGTCGTCGTTGATGAAGACCGAGGCGGTGATGTGCATGGCGTTGACCAGCGCCAGGCCCTCGCTGACGCCGCTTTCCTTCACCGCCGCCTCGACCTCGGGCGTGATGTTGACGAACGCACGGCGCGCCGTGATTTCGAACCACAGCGCCTTGCGATAGGATTTCATTGGATGTCCTCTTCAGAGCGCGCGATAGCGTGATCGCGACGGTCGGAGCGTGAGGTCCGTTCGCCGTTCAGGGCTGTTTCCCCGCCGACCCGCCGCGCCGTCTATCCTCATGGACGGCGAGATCGTCGAAGCCAAGCGGTCGACGGCGCGCCGTGGCGAAGCCTCCCCGCCCGGCCGACGCCTATTCCGGCGTGCACACGTCGGCGGACATGCCGAGGAACGAACTTGGCCGGCACATCAACCCTTTTTTGCGGTCGTAGTAGCCGGGTTCGGTCTTCTCGTAGCGCCAGCCGCGCGCGAGCATGCATCGCTTGAAAGCCGGGGGCGTCGGCTGTCCACTGCGGGTCCTGCCGACTTTCACCCAGCAGTCGAAGGTGTCGGCCTGGAGGTCCGAGTCGCCGCGCGAGCGCCCGGTGACGTCTTGAAACGTGTCGACGTCGGCGCGCGCGGCGCCGGCCGCCACGAGGACGACGAGCAGCGCCACGAGCGCGCAGCGCTTCGCTCGCAAGGGGCGTCGCCAAAACGGAAGCGCGCGTTTCGAGAGCGCCATCGGGCGTCTCCTCTTTCCTCCGGCGGGTGGTTTTCCCGTCGCTTCCCGGTCTTTTACGGTCCGCCGCGTTTCTTGACGATCCGCCACGCCGCCGCAGGCGGGCTTCGCCCATTGACCGCCTCTTGGCTTCGCAAACAGCCGCTTCGGCGAGGAAAGACGGCGCTCTCCGCGGCGCGCGCGGCCAACCCGACGCCACAAGCGTCGCGGAGGGGGAGGTGGCGGCGGCGCAATCAGCCCTCGTCAGGCCGCTGGCCTCGTGGCGAAAGCGTCAGACGAGTTCGGCGAGCGCGCTCGATTGAAAGCCCTTGAGCGCCCCTAGGTCCGCATTGTGAACCTTGCGCGCCCAGGCGGGATCGGCGAGCAGCGCGCGCCCGACGGCGATGAGGTCGAACTCGCCGCGCTCCATGCGCGCGACTAGCCGATCGAGGTCAGTCGGCTCGGAACTCTCGCCCTTGAACGCGCCGATCATGTCGCCCGACAGGCCGACCGATCCCACGCTGATCGTCGCGGCGCCGGTCAGTTTCTTCGCCCAACCGGCGAAATTCAGCCCCTCCGCGCCGTCGATTTCGGGGAACTCGGGCTCCCAGAAGCGCCGTTGCGAGCAGTGCAGAATGTCGACGCCGGCTTCGACCAGCGGCGTCAGCCAATCGGTCATCGCCGCCGGCGTCGGCGCCAGGCGGGCGCGGTAGTCCTGCTGCTTCCACTGACTGACGCGCAGGCTCAAGGGGAAGTCCGGGCCGACCGCCGCCCGGACCGCCGCCACGACTTCGGCGGCGAAGCGGGCGCGCGCCTTCACGCTCGCGCCGCCATAGCGGTCGCCGCGCTTGTTGGTCCCGTCCCAAAAGAACTGGTCGATCAGATAGCCGTGGGCGCCGTGCAACTCGACCGCGTCGAAGCCGATCCTGCGCGCTTCGGCGGCGGCGCGGCCGAACGCCGCGACTGTGTCGGCGATGTCCTCTTCGCTCATCGCCACGCCGCGCGGCTTTCCGGGGCCGAACAGGCCGGACGGGCTCTCGACCGGGGCCGCCGGCGTCCAGCCGCTTTGGCCGGGCGCCGAGCCGACGTGCCAAAGTTGCGGCGCGATTGCGCCGCCGGCGGCGTGGACCGCCTCGACCACGCCCCGCCAGCCTTCGAGCGCCTTTTCGCCGTGGAAGAACGGCACGCCCGCTTCGTTGCGCGAGGCGGGGCGGTCGATCACGGTTCCTTCGGAAAGGATCAGCCCGACTTCGTTCTCCGCCCGGCGACGGTAATAGGCGGCGTTGGCCTCTCCGGGGACGCCGCCTGGCGCGCGGGCCCGCGTCATCGGCGCCATCACGATGCGGTTCTTGAGCGCAAGCGACTTGATGCGGAAGGGTTCGAACAGGGCTGAGGCGTCGGTCACGGGATTGAGGCTCCGTTTTGTGTGGAGCGAACGAGGTATCTCATGTATATCTAGTGTCAATGAGGCACTTGAGATTGACTAGGTATACTCGAGGAAACCGGGATGGCGGAACCTAATCAACAGAGATTTGCAGTTGATTGTCCGAGCCGCCTGCTGTTCGACCAGATCGCCGACAAATGGTCGATGATGATCCTGACCGTGCTCGACGGCGGTCCGCAGCGGTTCAACGCCGTCCGACGGCGACTTGAGGGCGTCACCCAGAAGTCGCTCACCCAGTGCCTGCGGCGGTTGGAGCGCAACGGGCTGGTCGTGCGCCGGGTGATCGCCTCCTCGCCGGTGGCGGTCGAGTATCAGATCACGCCGCTCGGCCGCACGTTGCAGCCGCCGTTCCGGGCGCTCTACGCCTGGACGCTGCAGAACATGGAGGCGGTCGAGCAGGCGCGCAGCGCCTTCGACCGGCGCGCGTGATCCGGCGCAGGGCGCCGATGGGACCGAAAAAGGCGCCTAAGGCCTTGAAGTCGCGCCGCCATGGACCGGATTGCGCCCGCGCCGCGCGCCTGCCCCTATCAGCTCGCGTGATAGTTTCCATCACAAAAGAAGGGCTGCCGCGCGCCAAGGAAACGGCCTCTTATGCGTGCCCCCTACAGGCGGAGACTGGGCATGAGCAAACTCAAAATTGCGGTGATTATCGGCAGCGTGCGGCCGACGCGCGCGGGCGACAAGCCGGCGAAGTGGATTGCGGAGCTGGCCAAGCGGACCGGCGATTTCGACGTCGAACTGCTCGATCTGATCGACTATCCGCTGCCGCTGTTCGACGCGCCGGCCTCCGACCTCTGGGCGCCGACGCCGAACGAGACCGCCGCCAAATGGCAGGCGAAATTGAGCGAGTTCGACGGCTACATCGTCGTGACGCCGGAATACAACCGTTCGGTTCCCGGCGCGCTGAAGAACGCGATCGATTGGGCCTATAAGCCGTTCATCAAGAAGGCGGTCGCCTTCGTGGGCTACGGTTCGGTCGGCGGCGCGCGCGCGGTCGAACACTTGCGCAACGTCTTTGTCGAGCTGCAGGCCGCGCCGGTGCGCCACGGCGTCCATATCGGCGGGGCCGACTTCATGGCCGTGTTGTTCGGACAGAAGAGCTGGGACGACATCCTGCCGACCTACGTCCCCTTCACCAAGGACCTGTTCGACAATCTGCGCTGGTGGGCCGCCGCGACCAAGGCCGCGCGCGAGGCCGAGAAGGCGGCGGCCTGATCGTCGCCGCCGACGACGCGAAAGCCCTGGCAGGCGCGTTCGGCGAACGCGCCTGCGAGGGGCTGCGACGACGGGAGGCGTAGGCGCGGGCCTCGATCGGGCTTACACTCGACTGCGCCGCCGCGCCCGGGTCGGCGCGCGCGCCTGCTTGGGCGCGACGTCGGCGGCGTCGAGGATTTCGCTATGTTTCTTTCCGACTCGGATACGACCGAGCTTGTCGCTTTTCGCCGCCATCTGCATGAGCGCCCGGAGCTTTCGGGCGAGGAGCGCGACACTGCGAAGGCGGTGCGCGCGTTCCTGGAGCGAACGCGGCCCGATCGCGTGATCGACAACCTCGGCGGACACGGCCTCGCCGCGATCTACAACGGCGCAGCGACCGGGCCGTGCCTGATGTTCCGCGCCGAACTCGACGCCTTGCCGATCGACGAGGTGTCAGCCGCCCCGTATCGTTCGCGAACCCTCGGCAAGGCGCATCTGTGCGGTCACGACGGCCACATGGCGGCGCTCGCCGCGCTCGGCCTGGGCCTTTCTCGCGCTCGGCCGAAGCGGGGGCGCGTCGTTCTGCTGTTCCAGCCGGCCGAGGAGACCGGCGCCGGCGCCGAGGCGGTGATCGTCGACCCGAATTTCGCGTCGATCCAACCCGATTTCGTTTTCGCCTGGCACAACATGCCGGGGATACCGCAGGGCGAGGCGGCGATCGCCACCGGCCCCGCCGCCTGCGCCTCGCGCGGCCTGCGCGCGATCTTCAACGGCAAGACCGCGCACGCCTCGTCGCCCGAGGCCGGCGTCTCGCCGATGCGGGCGCTGGCGCGGCTGATGCCGGAGCTGACCGCGCTCGGGCGCGGCGGAGCGATCGACGAAGGCTACAGTCTGGTGACGATCACCCATGTCGAAATGGGCGCGCATTCTTTCGGCGTCGCCCCGGGCCGCGGCGAGTTGTGGGCGACCCTGCGCACCGTCACCGACGCGGGAATGGCGTCGCTGGTCGAACGCGCCGAGGCCCTCATTCGCGACGCGGCGATCGCCGACGGGCTCGAAGTCGAGATCGCCTATCGCGACGCTTTCGATTCCGCCGTCAACGCGCCGGCGGCGGTGGAGAAAGTCGTCAACGCGCTCGGCGCGGAGGGCGTGAAGTGGAGCGTCGGCCAGCCGATGCGTCCCTCCGAGGATTTCGGCCGCTACTCCGCAGAGGCGCCTTCGGCCTTGTTTCTGCTCGGAGCCGGCGAGCGCCATCCGAGCCTGCATAACGCCGATTACGATTTTCCCGACGAGCTCGTTCCCGTCGCGGCGCGCGTGCTGATGCGCGTGGTGCGCGACGCGCTCGGCTAGAGCCGGGAAAGCGCAGCCGGCCGACCCGGCGGTTCGCCGGCCCGCGCCTCAAAGGCCGGTCGCGAAAGCGGCGGCGGAGAGCAGCGCGACCGCGCCCCAGACGGCGCCGGCGACGATTCCGGCCGGCGCGCTGGCGTTGAGGGACGGCAAGCGCGCCCACAAAGCGTAGAGCGCGATCAACGGCGGCAACAGCGCAACGATGGCGAGCGCGCCTGGGACATGGCGCGACACGGCGTCGATCGCGACGAAGGCGGCCACGCCGGAGACCGGGTGCAGCAGCAGCGCGGCGAAACCAGCGGCGCGCGGCATGTGGCCGACGACCGCGCCGACGACCAACGCCAGCGCCAGAACGACCCACAGCCACGAGGTCAGCAGCAGCGCGCCCCACGCCTGCGAATAGGCGGCTTCGCCGCCGTCGAGCGGCGCGGCGCTGGTGACGAGCAGCGCGACGTACAGCGCAGCGGCGAGCGCCAGCAACGCCATCATCCCAAACGGCGCCGCCCGCAGCCTGGCCAGCCTGACCAACGCCAAATTCGCCCCCTTCGCCCCACGCCGTTCGGCGCCCGCCGGCAATTTTACGGGACGGGGCGGCGGCCGAGCCAGCGCGCCTCCTCCGCCGTCATCGCCGCGACGCGACCAGGAGACAGGTTCGCCGGCAGATTGAGCGGGGCATAGGCTGGGTCGGCGGTCTTCTCCAAAACGCTCCAGTGCACGCGTTCGTTGACGTTCTCGCGGCTCGGATCGTCGTCGTCGCGGAAGAATCCGGGATCGAAGGCGTCGGGCGACAGGATCGCGCGCAAACGCGGCCAACGATGGTCGAGCCGCCACCACCAGCCGATCGTCGAGTCGACGACGCCGCCGGCCGGACTTGCGCCGGCCCCGAGCGCCGCCATGGCCGCGTCGTCGAAGGCGAGGCCGGTCAGCGCCTGCAGCCGCGCTCCCATCCACACCAGCGCCAGATCGGCGAGTCGCGCGTCGGAATTGCCGCCGCCGACGTCGCAATGCGAGCCGGCGAACCAGGTCTGCTCGACGGCCCGCGAGGGCGCCGGCGCCGGCGCTGCTTTGCGTCGGGTCCAGAAGGTCGGCGAGAACGCGCGGCGATGCTCGTCGACGGCGATCGCGTGCAGACCGACTCGCACGGTCGCGCCAAGCTCGGTGTCGTGGAAGCCAAGCCGCCACCACACCCACCATCGCGCCAATCCGGCGAGGCCATAGCCGGCGGGAATGCCGTAGGAACCGACAGTGTCGAACACCGCCACCGCCTCGATCGGCGGGGAGACGCGAACCCGTCCAGTTGCGACCAACCGCCGATGCGCGGCGACGGCTTCCTGGTCTTCGGCGCTGCCGCCGAGCGGCGCGCTGCGCGCGGCCGGCGCAACGCGGTAATGATTCCAGGCGACGCGCGCTTCGGCCGCGCCCGCCCGCGCGATGATCCCCGAGGCGGCGACCAGCCCGGCCAGCGCGCGGGCCGCATACGCGCCGCGCGAGAAGCCGACGAAAAACAGCGTGTCGCCTTCCGCATAGGCGGCGCAGAGGCGGCTATAGGCGTCTTCGATGACGGCGCGCAGGCCGAGGCCGAAAATGCCGCCAAGCCAATACCTGACCCCTTTGTCCATCGCCCCGACGCCGGAATGGTAGAGGACGATCTGCGCGACTTCGGCCGCATCGCGCTCGGCGATCAGGCGCGCGCCGGCGCGTGCGTCGCCGGGATCGAGCCGGGCGATGTTGGTCGGCGCTCCGCTGGCGGACGCGCTGTCCCAAGTGCCGTCGATCAACGTGACGATGCGCTTCAAGGCCGCCCCCTCCGCCGAACGAGGACGCAGCCTAGCCGATCGCGCGACGCGTGACGACGCCGGCGGCTCGCTCAGCCGCGCGGCGTTCGCGGCCCGATCGAAGCGGCGGCGGCGGCGGCGAGTCGTTGCAGCGCGCGCGCATCGGCGCGCGACGCAGCGGCGGCAAAATTCTCGTCGACGACGCGCGGCGCGGCGCGTGTTGCAGCGGATCGGGGCGCCGGCTTCGCCGTTTCCGGCTTGACCTTGGCGACGCGCGCTTCGCCGAGCTTGCGATAGAGGGCGCCATAGGCGGCGGCCGACGCCGCCCAACTGAAATCCTTGGCCATCGCCGCGCGGCGCATCGTTTGGAGTTCGAGCGGGGCCTTGTAGACGGCGAAAGCGTCGTCGATTGCGCTGGCGAACGCCGCGATGTCGAGCCGACCGAACAGGAAGCCGGTGCGTCCCTCTTCGATCGTCTCAGCGAGGCCGCCGGTGCGATGGGCGATCGGCAGCGCGCCGAACCGCTGGGCGTACATCTGGCTGAGTCCGCACGGCTCGTAGCGCGAAGGCATCAGCACGAAATCGGCGCCGGCGAAAACGGCGCGCGCCTCTTCGGCGTCGAAGCCGATGCGCGCGCCGACGACACGACGATGCCGGCGCGCCAGCTCGGCGGCGGCGCGCTCGGCCTCCGGTTCTCCGCGACCGACGATGACGATCTGGCCGCCGCGGGCGACGATCGTCTCGCTCGCTTCCAGCACCAGGTCGACGCCTTTCTGATGGACCAGACGCGCGACGAAAGCGAACAGCGGCCCGGCGGATAGGCTGA
>Ga0181516_10002814_pt1 | contig 12043 bp, 12 predicted proteins | sample PEATcosm2014_Bin_25_FD_121104 | JGI IMG/M metagenome (GOLD analysis project Ga0181516, IMG submission 121104) | Peatland microbial communities from MTU Mesocosm Facility, Houghton, MI, USA - PEATcosm2014_Bin01_10_metaG | ecosystem: Environmental > Terrestrial > Soil > Wetlands > Peat | place...
GGTCACCAGGTTGGTGGCGCCAGGGCCGGAGGTCACCAGGCACACGCCGGGGCGGCCGGTGGCGCGGGCGTAGCCCTCGGCGGCGTGGCCCGCGCAGCGCTCATCGCCGTTGAGCACGACCGTCATCTTGGTCTTGTTGATGACGTCATAGATGGGCAGGTTCGCCCCGCCGGGGTAGCCGAAGATGTGCTCCACGCCCAGGTCTGTCAGCTCATCGCAGAGGATCTGGGCGCCGATCTTGGTTTCAGGGGCCTGGCTCATGCAACCTCCTAAGGCCTTGCGGGCCATTCGCTCTTGCCCAATGTCTAATAAGACGGCCCCATCCAAGGATGGGGCCGGATTCCGTGCTTTTATGATACAGGCAGCAAGCCTTTGGCGTCAATGCCCAAGCGCTGCCAAGCCGGCCCAGGGCCCCATCGCCATCGCCCTGGCCCGCGTAGGTCAAGGATGGGCCCGCCAGGCGTGGCGTTGACGCCGCCGCCTGGGCAGGGCTATAGTGGGCGGGCCACCGCCCCGCACCCGCTCGAGGAGCCTCCCATGCCGCGCCGCATCACCATCGCCGAAGCCGCCGGATTCTGCTTTGGCGTCAAGAAGGCCATCTCCCGCGCCGAGAGCATGGAGAGGAGCTACATCTTCGGCTCGCTCATCCACAACCCCCAGGAGGTGGCCCGCCTGGACGCGCTGGGCAAGAAGATCGTCAAGAGCCTGGACGAGGTGCAGGGCAACCAGGTGGTCATCACCGCCCATGGCCTGGACCAGGCCAAGATCGGCGAGATGAAGGAGCGCGGCTTCGAGGTCATCGACACCACCTGCCCGCTGGTGACGCGCATCTACATGGAAGGATGGAAGCTGGAGAAGCAGGGCCTGCGGGTGGTCATCCTGGGCGACCCCAGCCACGTGGAGGTGAAGGGCATCGCCAGCCGCATGAAGGACCCCCTCATCGTCTACCACGCCGAGGACGCGGCCCAGGTGCCGGCGGGCAGCCGCGTGGGCGTTGTCTGCCAGAGCACCCTGCTGCAGGAGAAGTTCACCGAGTACCTGGCCTTGCTGCAGGCCCGCTGCAGCGAGGTGGTGGCCATCAACACCATCTGCAAGCCCACCAAGGACCGCCAGAACTCCATCCGCCAGCTCTCGGCCGAGGTGGATGTGATGGTGATCATCGGCGGCTACAACAGCAGCAACACCAAGAAGCTGGCCGCCGTGGCCTGCGAGGCCCTGCCGCCAGCGGATGTGCACCACATCGAGACCGCGGCCGAGCTCAAGGAAGGCTGGTTCATCGGGCGCCAGCACGTGGGCATCAGCGCCGGGGCCAGCACACCCGACTACCTGATCGAGGAGGTGGTGGCCCGCATCCAGGCGCTGGACGGGGCCGAGGTGGTGCGGCCGGCCACGGCCTAGGCTGGCGCTTGGGAAGCAGAAAAGGCGCTCCGCGAGGGGCGCCTTTCTTTTTGAAGAGCCTTGGGCTGGGTCACCGGCCCTTGAGCAGGGCATCCATCTGGGGCAGGGCCTGGCCCAGCGCGGCATCCAGGCTGACGCGGCCCATCCCCGCCCGCCGCAGCTGGGGGTCCAAGAGCGCCCGGGCCTCGGCCCAGCGCGGGGCGCGCGGGCTGAAGACCCAGGCCGGGTCGTGAGAGGGCTTGCGCGCCAGGACCTGCAGCAGGGGCCAGGCCAGATGCGGGTCGCGGCAGTCGCGGCTCAAGGCCCATCCCGTGCCCTGCGCGGCCAGGGGGCCGCGGGGCGCGGGCACCATGCTCCAGGAAAATCCCGCTTCCTTGAGGGCCGGGGCCAGGGATGCCGAAGCCAGCAGCATGGCGCAGCGCTGCTGAAGGAAGAGCTGCAGGGCCGGCACGCCGATGCCCTCGTCCGCCGTGTCCGCCAGGGCGCCTGCTCTCAAGAGGCCGGCCATCAGCCCCAGGCCGCGCAGCGCCGCAGGCTGGCCCAGCAGGCAGCGCCGGGGGGCCAGCACAGAATCCACGGCTCTGCCGCCCGCGCCATAGGCCCAGGGCTCCCAGTCCAGGCCGGCCTCCTGCGCCAGGCCCCAAGCCAGGGTCTCCTTCCCTTCCCGCCGGGTGAGCGCCTTGGCCTTGCCTGCCAGCTCATCCCAAGACCAGCCCGGCTGGGGCAAGCCCACCTTCGCGCCGCTGAAGAGCCCGGGGTTCAAGAAGACGCTGTCCTGGGCCCTGACCTCGCCAGGCAGCGCGAAGCAGCGCCCCTGCACGCTGAGATACCCGGGCCAATCCCCCTGCGCGGCGGCCGCCATGCTCAAGGCCATGAACCAGCCATCGGCCTGCTGCAGGCTGAAGGTGCGGGTGTCCACCTGCACGATGTCCGGCGCCTGGCCAGCGGCCAGCTCCACGGCCAGCCGCGCCTCATAGGCGCCCGGCGGCGCGGCCTCCACCTTCATCCGCAAGCCGGCCGCGGACTCCACCCGCAAGAGCTCCGGCCCCTCGGCAAAGGTGCCGATGCGCAAGCCCTGGGGCCCCTGGCCGCAGCCCGCGCCCAGCGCCAGCGCCAGCGCCAGGCCGGCCAGCAGGCCGCGCAAGATCCCGGCCTTAGAGCAGGGTGACGTCACCTGCCACCAGCCTTTCCTGCACGCCGTTGTCCAGCCGCACCCTAAGCGCGCCGTCCGGGTCCAGCCCAACGGCCATGCCCTCGATGATGCGGCCGTTGAAGCCCTGGGCCCGCACCTGCCGCCCCGCCATGCAGCTCAAGCCCTCCCAAGCCTCCAGCACCACGCTGAATCCGTCGCGCAAGAAGGTCAGGTAGAGCGACTCGCACTCCTCCAGCACCGCCGCCAGCACCGCCAGCCGCTCCAAGGGCTCGCCCTTCTCCAGCGCCAGGCTGGTGGCCAGGTGGCGCAGCTCCTCGGGGAAGTCCTCGCGCGCCTGGCCCACATTGATGCCCAGGCCGGCGGCCAAGAAATCCACGCGGTCCACCTGCCCCTGCATCTCGACCAGGATGCCGCAGGCCTTGCGCCCGTTGATGAGCACATCGTTGGGCCACTTGATCTCAGCCGGCAGGCCGGCTGAGCGGCGCAGGGCCTTGGCCACGCCCACGGCCAGCAGCAGGGTCACCTGGCTGGCGGCCACGCTGGGCAGCGGCGGCCGCAGCACCAGGGAGAAGAGCAGGCTCTGGCCCTCAGCGCCGAACCAGCGCCGCCCCAGCCGGCCGCGACCCGCGTCCTGGCGCTCGGCCAGCACCAGGGTGCCCTCGCCCGCGCCCTTGCGGGCCAGGTCCATGGCCTGGGTGTTGGTGCTGTCGCAATGGTCGAAATGGCAGGCGTTCTTGCCGAAGGCCTTGGTCTTTGCCACCTGGCTGATCTGCTGCAGGGAGGGATGGTGGGGCAGCATGGCGGCTCCGCGAGCGGGGGTGAGGTGCGAGGGGGCTATTTCCAGGTCTTGACGATCTCCATCGATATGTCCAGCGACCGCACGCTGTGGGTCAGGGCGCCCACGCTGATGCGGTCCACGCCGGAGCGCGCCACGGCGGCCACGGTCTCCAGCGTGATGCCGCCGCTGGCCTCGGTGAGGGCGCGGCCGCGCACCAGCAGCACGGCTTGGCGCATCAGGGCCGGGCTCATGTTGTCCAAGAGCAGGATGTCGGCGCCGGCATGCAGCGCCTCCTCAGCCTGCGCCAGGCTCTCCACCTCCACCTCCACCGGCAGCCCGCCCAGGTACTGGCGGGCCTGGCCCACGGCCTTGGCCACGCCGCCAGCGGCGACGATGTGGTTGTCCTTGATGAGCACCGCGGCCGACAGGCTGGCGCGGTGGCTCAAGCCCCCGCCGCAGGCCACCGCGTGCTTCTCCAGGGCCCTCAAGCCCGGGGTGGTCTTGCGGGTGTCCATGATGCGGGCCTTGCTGAAGCGCACGGCATCCACATAGGCGCGGGTGGCGCTGGCCACCCCGCAGAGGCGCTGCACCAGGTTCAAGGCCACGCGCTCGCCGGTGAGCAGGGCCTGGCAGCTGCCCTCCACCTCGGCCAGCACGGCGCCCGCCTTGAAGGCCTTGCCATCCCCCGCCTTGACCCGCGCCCTGCTGCGCAAGTCGAGCTGGCTGAAGACCATGGCCAGCAGGGGCATGCCCGCGGCCACCCCGGCCTCGCGGGCCAGCAGCTGGGCGCGGGCCTTGAGGCCGGCGGGCACGGTCAGGGCGGTGGTGATGTCCTGGCCGCCGCCTAAGTCCTCCTCCAGCGCCTTGAGCACCAGCGCGCGGGTCTCGGGGCTGTCATAGACCTTGGTCTTGGGGGGCATGGCTTCCCAGCAGTTGGCGGGTGAAGAAGGCAGTGGTGGCCTGGTAGAGCAGCGCTCGCTCGGCCGGGGCCTCGAAGAGATGCCCGGAAGCCGGGTAGTAATGGGCCTCCACCGGCAGGCCGGCGCGCCCGCGCGCGGCCTCGAGCCCGCGGCTGTCGGCCACCGGCACGCTCAAGTCGGCCTCGCCGTGGGCCAGCAGCAGCGGGCCCGGGAAGGCCTCGGCCTGGGGCAGGGGCCGATGCCGCTCGCAGCTCTCGAAGAGGCCGGGCCCGGCCACGTGGCCCTCCCAGAGCAGCATGCGACCGCCCTCCAAAGGCGTCCAGGCCGGCGAGGAGCGGCTCACGTACTTGGAGAGCTTGAGCAGGGGGGCCCACAGGCCCAGGCAGGCCGGCTCAAGGCGGGCCGCCATCAGGCTGGCCACCGCCCCGCCCATGCTGAAGCCCAGCAGGGCGATGCCGTCGTAGCGGATGTCGGGCCTGCCGCGCAGGGCCCGGAAGGCCGCCTCAGCGTCCTCCATCTGGGTCTCCAGCGTCAGGTCCTCGAGGCTGCCTGCCGAGTCGCCGCAGCCGCGGAAATCGAGCCTGAGGCAGGCCACCCCGGCCCCTGCCAGGCGGCGCGCCAGCACGGTGTAGAAGGACTTGACCCCGGCCAGGCCGTGCAGGCAGAGCACCGCGGGATGCGGCCCGCCGCCCGAGGGCAGGTGCAGCACCGCGCTGATAGCTACCCCTTGAACAGAAATATTTACAGAGATTTCCTTCGCTCCCATTTGCACGTCAAAATAAGTGTTATTCAATCTCCTTCACTTGTTCTTTCAATTTTTCTAGTTTAATACGCGCTTCCTCAAGACGCTTTTTATCAGCTTTAACGACTTCCGCAGGGGCTTTTTCAAGATAAGCACTATTATTAAACTTATTTTCTAAAGAAAATACATATTGTGTCTGCCTCTGTTCTTCTTTTTTCCTCCGCAACCGTTCAGTATTCAAATCAACAAGTTGGTTTAACGGCGTATACCATTCCGTATTATTAATAATAGCAATTCCGGATGGCCTCGGTAAGCTCAAGTTGTTTTCCGCAAAAGTAAAACTACACCCGGAAATGTTCTGAATAACATTTTTTTGTTCTTCTATTACATTATAGAAGTCTTCTCTTGAATTTTCTCGTTTAATTACGAACTCAACTTGTTTAGCCGGATCGGTCCCATATTCGCCTTTAAGATTTCTAACACCATAAACACTCTCCTGGACCCATTCAAAATCCTTGAAAATTTTCGCAGTCTCATTTTCCTGAATGGTATTTGAAAAAACCGGCCAAACTTCGTGCATTATGGTAACCCCTTTTTCGCCCGGTATTTTTTGCCAAATTTCTTCCGTAATAAAAGGACAAATTGGATGCAATAACTTCATAGAGACTTCAAGCACATAGGCTAACACAGACTGTGATGTGTAACGGCTGTTTTGATTTTGGAGGCGAATTTTAGCAATTTCAACATACCAATCGCAAAAATCGTTCCAAATAAATTCTTTCACTTTTTCTGCAGCTAAAGAAACTTTGTAGCCTTCATAAGCTTCTGTAACTTCGCGAATTGTTTTATCTAAACGCGCAAGTATCCATTTCTCGCCGAGATCTTCAACGCAGACTGGCCGTTCTAATTTACCAGTGGGTCTGAAATCTTCCAAGTTTTTCAAAACAAAGCGGGCCGCGTTCCATATCTTGTTCATGAAGTTGCGGCCCGACTCCAGCCGCTCCTCGCTCAAGCTGATGTAGCGGCTCTGGTTCTCGATGCTGGCCAGGGCGTAGCGCAGGGCGTCCGCGCCAATGACATCGATCTTGGTGAGCGGGTCGATGACATTGCCCTTGCTCTTGCTCATCTTCTGGCCGTGCTCATCCGCCACCAGCGAGTTGATGAAGACCTTGCGGAAGGGGGCCTGGCCCTTGAGCTGAAGCCCGAACATGGTCATGCGGGCCACCCAGAAGAACAGGATGTCCCAGCTGGTGACCAGCACGCTGGTGGGGTAATAGCGGGCCAGCTCGGGCGTGGGCTGCGGCCAGCCCAGGGTGCTGAAGGGCCACAGGCCGCTGGAGAACCAGGTGTCGAGCACGTCCGGGTCTTGCGCCAGCTCCTGCTCCGGCACGCCCAGCTTGGCGGCGGCCTCAGCCAGGCTGCGGCCAGCCGCCTGCCTCCCGTCCTTGGCGTAGTACACCGGGATGCGGTGGCCCCACCAGATCTGGCGGCTGACGCACCAGTCGCGGATGCCCTCCAGCCAGTCGCGGTAGACCTTGGCCCAGTTGGGCGGCATGAACTCCGTCTCCCCCGCCGCCAGGCTCTGCAGCGCCTTTTCGGCCAGGGGCTTCATGCGCACGAACCACTGCCGGCTCAGGTAGCTCTCCACCACCGTGGCGCAGCGGTAGCAATGGCCCACCGCGTGCTGGTAATCCTCCACCTTGGCCAGCAGGCCCTGGGCCTCCAGGTCGGCCACGATGCGCTTGCGGCAGGCAAAGCGGTCCAGCCCGGCGTAGGGCCCGGCCTCGGCATTCATCACGCCCTGGGGGTCCATCACCTTGATGCGGGGCAGGCCGAACTTCTCGCCCAGAGCGAAGTCGTTGGCGTCATGGGCCGGGGTGATCTTGAGGGCGCCGGTGCCGAAGGCCTTGTCCACATAGCTGTCGGTGATGAGGGGTATCTCGCGGCCGAGCACCGGCAGGATGAGCGTGGCCCCGTGAAAGGCGGCGTAGCGCTCGTCCTCCGGGTGCACGCACACCGCCACATCGCCCATCAGGGTCTCGGGCCGGGTGGTGGCCACGGTGATGAAGGATCCGGGCTTCCCCTTCACCGCATAGCGGATGTGGTAGAGCTTGCCCTGGGTCTCCTTGTGCTCGGCCTCGATGTCGGAGAGCGCGGTGCCGCAGCGCGGGCACCAGTTGATGATGTAATCGCCCTGGTAGATGAGGCCGGCCTCATACAGGCGCACGAAGGCCTCCTTCACCGATTCGGAGAGGCCCGGGTCCATGGTGAAGCGCTCATAGCCCCAGTCGCAGCTGGCGCCCAGGCGCCGCAGCTGGCGCATGATGGTGCTGCCGCTCTTCTCCTTCCACTGCCAAACCCGCTCGATGAACTTGTCGCGGCCCAGGTCTCCGCGGCGCTTGCCCTCCTTGGCCAGCTCGCGCTCCACCACGTTCTGGGTGGCGATGCCGGCGTGGTCGCAGCCCGGCACCCACAGGCAGTCAAAGCCCTGCATGCGCTTGTAGCGGATGAAGAGGTCCTGCAGGCTGTCGTTGAGGGCGTGGCCGATGTGCAGGCTGCCGGTCACGTTGGGCGGGGGGATGACCACGCTGAAAGGCGGCTTGCTGCTGGCGGGATCGGCCTTGAAGCAGCCGCTGGATTCCCAGAACTGGTACCAGCGCTCTTCAACTTCTTTGGGGTCGTACTTGGGGGAAAGGGCTTCCATGGTCCGTCAAGAAAAGGTGGGGGAGGTCAGAAGGAGCTGCGGTCCAAGGGCTGGCTGAGGTCAAAATGCCCGGCCAAGGTGTCAACGCGCTGGCCATCCAGCAGCACCTGCACGCGCTGCGCCTCGGGGAAGTTGTCGACCAGGGTGTGCACCAGGCAGTAGAGGCTGACATACTCCCCGGTGGTGCCGCCGGGGTGCTTGAGGGACAGGTCCACCACGCACAGGCCCTGCTTGTCGATGAAGAGCCCCAGCAGGCTGGCGCCCTCGGGGAAGGCCGGCAGCAGGCCCTTGCCCTTGGGGCCCTGCAGCAGGGCCTGCACGGCCTGGTGCGCGCGCGCGGCCGGGGAATCGGTGAGATAGATGGCGCGGGCCTCGCGGCCCGGCATGGGGCTGGTGGCGCTGGCGAAATAGACGCTGATGTCGCCCTTGGGCTCGCGGCCGGTGTAGAGGTCGCTGGCCGCCGTCTTGCGGGCCTCAAGGCCATGGCCGCGGTGCAGGCGGTGGGCGGCCAGGGCCAGCAGGGCCAGCAGGGCCAGCAGCAGGGCCGCGCCGCGCCAGGGATGGAGGCGGAAGGCTTTGAGCATGTCAGCGGCCCCCCGGGAAGCCGCGCCCGCGCAAGTAGGCTTGCACGCCAGCGGCCAGGCGCAGGGCCAGGGCCTGGCGGGCGGCCTGGTCGCGGGCCTGCTTCAGCTCATCGGGCTGGCTCAAGAAGCCAGCCTCCACCAGCGCCACCGGCACGGTCACGCCGCGGAAGGGCGCCAAGCGCAGCACCTGCACCCCGCGCTTGGCTGAGGCTCCGGTCTCCAGCGCGGCCGCTAGGGCCGCGCCCAGGTCATGCGAAAGGGCCGCGGCCTGGCCTTGCGCCTGGTCCCAGGCCAGCAGCACCAGATTCTCCCCTTGCCCAGGCAGGGCTACGGCCCTGCCCTGGGCCGGGGGCACGAACACGCGCCAGCCGCGGGCCGCGGGGCTGAAGCTGTAGTTGTAATGCAGGCTCACCATGCAGGCGGGGCGCAGGCGGTTGGCTAGCCGGGCGCGGGCCTCTTGGCTGACGCCGCTGGCTGAATCGCGGGTGTAGGCCACTTGGCAGCCGCCAGCGGCCAGGGCCGCGCCCAGGCGCTGGGCCAAGTCCAAAGCCAGGCTGGCCTCATCGGTGCCGCCCACGCGCACGCCCAGGTCATCCCCGCCATGGCCGGGGTCCAGCAGCACCAGGGCCTGGGGCTGGGCTTGGGCGCTGGGGCTGGCAGGCGCGGGCTGGGCGCCCTCGGCGGGCAGGCTGCGACAGAGCAGCAGGGCCGCCAAGGCCAAGGCCGCGAGCTGAAGGCGCAGGCGCACGGTCAGACCGCCGCGGCGCTGGGCTGCGCGTAGCGCCCCATGGCGCGGAACTTCTGGTAGCGCTCCTCCAGCAGGCGCTCCACCGGCAGCCCTTCCAGCTCGGCGAAGGCGGCCGCGGCGGCGCTGGCCAAGCTCTCAATGGCGGCCTTGGCATCGCGATGGGCGCCGCCCATGGGCTCGGGAACGATGGAATCCACCACCCCCAGGGCCAGCAAATCCTTGGCCGTGCCCTTGAGCGCCTCAGCGGCGCGCTCAGCCTTGGCGCGGTCCTTCCAGAGGATGGCGGCGCAGCCCTCCGGCGAGATGACCGAATAGAAGGCGTTCTCGAGCATCAGCAGGCGGTCGCCCACGGCGATGCCGATGGCCCCGCCCGAGCCTCCCTCGCCGATGATGGCCACCACGATGGGCACCTTGAGGTGCGACATCTCGAAGAGGTTGCGGGCGATGGCCTCCGCCACCGAGCGCTCCTCCCCCTCCAGGCCCGGATAGGCGCCGCTGGTGTCCACCAGGGTGAGCAGGGGCAGATGGAACTTCTCGCAGAGCCGCATGAAGCGCAGGGCCTTGCGGTAGCCCTCGGGCTGGGCCATGCCGAAGTTGCGCAGCAGGTTCTCCTTGGTGTCGCGGCCCTTCTGGATGCCCACCACGCCGATCGCGCGGCCCTTGAGCCGGGCGAAGCCGCAGACCACGGCCTTGTCATCCGCGAACTGCCGGTCGCCGTGCAGCTCCATGAAGTCGGTCAGCATGCCCCCCATGTAGTCCAGGGCGTGCGGGCGCTGGGGGTGCCGCATGATCTGCACCACGTTCCAGGCTGAGAGCCGGGAGTAGATCTCCTGGCGCAGCGCCTCAGCCTTCTTCTCCAGCTTGCCCACCTCGGCGGTGACATCAATGCCCTCGCGGGCGGCGAATTCCCTCAGCTCGATGATCTTGCGCTCAAGCTCTGTCAGCGATTTCTCGAATTCCAGGCCGGCGTTGGCCATGTTGCCTCTCAGTCAGGGTTCAGAATTGCCCGCTGTAGCCCACCCGCAGCAGGCGGGAGGGCTCGCCATGGCGGGCCCCCAGGTCCCGGAACTCCAGGCCCAGGATGACAGGGTCGAAATAATAGCGGAAGCCTGCGTTGCAAAAGCCTCCCTGGGGCTGGAAGGCGTCATCATACTCGCCAAACACCGCCAGGCTCTGGAAGATCGCGGTGATGGCGGCATAGCCGCTGCCCTGGTCGCGCAGGTCGATGGCCTTCAGGCTGGACCAGGTGTTTGCGCCCGCGTGCAGCTGCCACCAGCCCACAGAAGTGCCCACCTCTTTGCTCAAAGTGGCGTAAAAGCCCCGCAATTGGGTGGTGTCATAGGCAGGCCCGTCCCAGCCCACAGCCAGGCCTGGCCAGCCCTGCCTGTCGTCCAGCAGCTTGAGCTTGAAGCTGGCCTTGGCCGAATCCGCATCCATCTGCGGGTTTCCTGAGCCGATGACATTGCCAGCGCTGAAGCCGCCGCCGATGCTCAGCCAGGGGAAGATGCCAAGGCTGACCTTGGGAAAGACCCCGCCGCCCTCATAGAGCCGCAGATCGCCCCGCAGCTCATATTTGTTCAACATATAGGCCGTGGGCACGTCCCCTGCCTCGGTCATCACCGGGAACGCGGCAGCGGCATGCGGGCTGGACAGGCGCTGGATGGGATTGGCTGAGGCAGAAGCCGGCTCGGACGAGTCCGCAGAGGGGTTTGCCACCTCAAAATCAGCGGCCCAAAGGCCCCAAGACAGCCCAAGGATGACCAACATCAGACGGATTCGCACGCGAGCAGCCTCATCAGAGGGCGATTTCTGATGATTAAAGCACAGCCGCAAGGATGTGGGCAAGGGCGATTTGCTTGGCGTTCCGCCTGGAGGGACAAAACAAAGCTACCTAAAAGAAAAGGCCGCTTTCGCGGCCTTTTCTTTATTTCAAGATCACCAGCTTCAAATTCACCCTTTCCACCGATACCTTGCCAGGTTCTCGAACATCCACGGTCACGATGTAGATGCCATTGGCTAGCGGCCGGCCAGAAGCGCTCACCAAGAACATGACCGTGTCTGTGGCCTCCTTGACCTGCCAGGTCTCGCGGACCATCTCACCGGCCAAGTCATAGAGCCGGATGTCCAGATTGCTGCCCACCGGCACGCTCAAGCTCAGGTGCGTGGTGTCTTTGGCTGGGTTGGGCCAGGCATGGCCGCTGATGGCCCCGCCCTGCTTGGCCTCCACGGTGAGCTGGCCCCATTCCTGCGACACGCTGCCATCCTGCTGATAGGCGATGAGCTGGATGGTGTATTGGCCGGAGAGGACCAGCTGGCCATTGCTGTCCCTTCCATTCCAGACAAAGCTCAGCCCGTCCCCGCTGATGGTCACAGTGGCCAGGCCGTCTGCCTGGAGGAGCGAAGTGGAGAACCGCAGGCCTCCAGCAGCCCCTGTGCCGGCCAGGGTGAGGGTGCGCACCAGGACGCCCGATGCATTGTAGATATTGACCGCGCCGCTGAGCGCTGGGGTGGTGCTGGGCGTTGGCGTGGCACTGGCCGTGGCTGAAGCCGTGGCGGTGCCGCTCGCGGTCCTGGTGGCGGTGGCAGTGAAAGTGCCTGTGCTGCTGGGATCAGGCGTAGCGGATGGCGTCGCTGTAGAGCTGGGCGTGGCGCTGGATGTGGGAGTGGCCGTGGGCGAGCCCGTGCTGCTAGGCGTGATGGTCAGAGTGGAGGTGCCAGCGGGCGTCCCAGAGCTGGTAGCAGTGAAGGTCGAAACGGCCGTCACGCTGTTGGTGGACGTGGCCACCGGCGTCTCAGTGCTGGTGGCGGTGCTAGTCTCGGTCACCGTGCTTGTTAAGGTTGGGGTACCTGTCACAGAGCTAGTGAAGGTGGGCGTGCCGGTCACCGAGCTGGTAAAGGTCTGGGTGCCTGTCACAGAGCTAGTGTAGGTGGGGGTACCGGTCACTGAGCTAGTGTAAGTAGGCGTGCCTGTCACAGAGCTAGTGAAGGTAGGCGTGCCGGTCACTGAGCTAGTGAA
>Ga0181516_10002815_pt1 | contig 12043 bp, 12 predicted proteins | sample PEATcosm2014_Bin_25_FD_121104 | JGI IMG/M metagenome (GOLD analysis project Ga0181516, IMG submission 121104) | Peatland microbial communities from MTU Mesocosm Facility, Houghton, MI, USA - PEATcosm2014_Bin01_10_metaG | ecosystem: Environmental > Terrestrial > Soil > Wetlands > Peat | place...
ATGGTTGCCGTGGAGGTATGCACGTGCAGCGCGGGCGCGGCGAGAATGAGGATCGGGTCGCGCTCGGAGAGAATGCGCGATGGGAAGTAGCCGGATTTCTGGAACTCGCCGCGCCGCTGATGCCAGCGCACCCGCGCCCAGTAATCGAGTCCCTGCAGCGGAAGGTGAAAATCCTCCGCGGCCTTCAGTTCGATCACCGCGAGACGGCCGTCGCGAGTGATGCCGAGCAGGTCAATCACCGCGCGGTCGCTGGCGGCGAAGGCTGGAACCTGCGCGTAGAACATTGCGGAATCCAACCGTGCGTCGAGTGCCGAGAGGTCGCGCTCGACGATGGATTGCAGCCAGCGCTCGGGCTGCAAACGGTAGAAAGCGTGGTTGTGATCGCGTCCGCCGCGCTTCAGTGTCAGACGCTCAATCAACTTCACTAGCAGCGGCTCGGTGTCATCGTTCAGTTCATATTCGGCAGGAGCGGCTCCGAAGACAATCCGCTCGCCCATGCGGAAGTGTCGGTCGGGCACCAACGTGGCGCGTGCAAACTCCAGTCCGTGATAGCGGAAGCTGATGGCGGAAGCCGATAGCGTAACGGCCTGCGCATGCGGGCACAGTGCGTTCATGCGAGCAATGGAGCGGGCGAAACGCTCCAGCGCCTGTTCGCTGCTGAAGCAGTGGAGCAGCCGCGTGCTGACGTTCAACTCGGTTGCAAGATCGAGCTCGGCGGATTCGCCCGTGTGCTCGTCGAGGGCGAAGATGCGCCACTGCGCGGCCTCGCGGTTCAGGTGAGAGATGCGCATTTGCGCCGTCTGGGTGCGGCCTTCGGGAACGAACAGCGCAACGCTCCCGATATGCGACTTGGCGGCCAGGTGTTCGCGACAATAGTCGAGCCAGAGAACGGCGACGGCGACGGAATTATCGACGGTTGCCTGCGACTCGAGCTCGCCGCAGCCCACTACGGCAATGCGTTCCTGGCCTCTGCGCAACAGGCCTCGCGTGCACACGGCTCCGAAGGAATGTTCAAGGTCGGCGGAGGTGGTGAGGCGGTCGAGTGTCCAGCCGGGAAAAGCCCTGATGAGGGCGAGCTCGAGAGTCCTGCGATACGCCGAACGCATGGCCTTCAGCGACGATGGCGAGCGCCGTTCAGCCTTGGAGCAAATTTCAAGTCGCGAGGGCTTCGACTGTCCGAAGCGAAACACCGAAAGTTTGAGGATTCCGTTTTTGACCTCGGCACTGGTCGCGCGGCGCACAATGTTGCGCTCTTCTGACCACACTTCCAGCAGGCAGCGGTCGCGCTCGGGAGCAGCCGAGTAATGCGAGGTGGAAAAATCAAACAGCATCTTGCCGTCTTCCACCACCACGGCATTGGCATTCTCGCTGATGTAGCCGGAGATGAGGTCGGCGATTTCCTCCGGTGTCTGGGAAAGGCTCACAAGCTAATTCGCCGCCTCCGCTTTCAAGGAGACGTCGTCGAACTCAACATCCAGTGGAGCGGCGAAACGCTCGCTCTGGCGGCCCCAGCGCCGGAAGCCGGGAGCATCGAAGTGCACGTGCAGCTTGTAAGTGTTCTTGCGCGCCAGTTGGATACTGCGTCCGTAGTGGTTGAACCAGGAGTGCCAGAGCAGGGGCACTTCGCCGGGACCGTAGGGCGTGCCATCGGCAGCGATGATATTTACCTGCGGTCTGATGCCCTGCAGGAGGCGTCCGGTGCGCGAGTCGCGCGGAAAGAGAACGACCCGCAGCTCGGTGGTGCCCGCCATGTGAATCATGTTCCGGATACGCAGCATTGCCTTCGGGACCGTCGTAACCAGCGTGGAGTAGTTCAGCGCGTATCCGACGAAGTAATCACCCGAAGGTTTTTCGGAGCCAGAGGCCGAGTGCTGCCAGAGAGCGGTGATCGCAGCGCTGAGTGCGGCGTTGACGGGCTTGAGCAATTCCGCCTCACCGTTAAAAGCCGTGGTGGTAGCCGGAGGGAGTTGGGCCAGCGCGTCGCGCGAAATCTGTACGGGAGGGAATTCGGCGATGGTCCCATGGGTGAGGCGGTCGTCCTCGGAAAAACTGTGTTGCGGCCCCAGCGGATCAACCGTAACGCGCAAGGTGTAGCGGCTGTCGATTTCCAGCGGCAGATTGCCACCGTAAGCATTCAGCAGCGGATACCAGCCAAAGTCCACGGGCACGGACTGCTCATTTCCATTTGCATCCACCAGCCGCGCGCGCACGGTTAGTCCGGGCACGAGGCGACCATCGGCTCCGTCAACGACAAAAATTCGAAGGTGCACATCGCCCGCAGGAGCGTCATGCCAGGCCAGCTTGTCGCCGCCCGCCTTATCCCACCATCCTTCGGCAGGAGTGACGGTGAATGCGATGCGCAGCTCTCCGGCACGCGTATCGCCTTTGATAGGGCCGGAATTGGCAAGCACCCAGTCGAGAACCGCGGAGTCCGCTCTTCCCTGCTCGAGCGCAAGGCGCGCCAATTCGGTGTTGCCTGTGTTGACCTGCACTCCCGGGGGCGTCTGCACGGGAGTCGATGCGCTGGCCGCCGCCGAGACTGCAACCGGGGTTGGGGCCTCCTGGCCTTTTGCGTATGACACCAGAACGATGACAAGCCAGATCACGAGCAGCAGCGCGGCAAACATCAGCGCGTAGCGTCGACTGCCGAAATCCGGTATGTTTCCCAAGCAAACTCCTACGCCGTGAGAGGCGAACTCACACACTGTACACTACTCAATCCGCGCTTGCGTGTGTAGTTACTTTCCCGGGCTGGCGAGCGGTCCGAGCACTCGTACCACTGGGCCTCCAGCGGGCAACGCGCACAGCATTTGCCAGGCACTCTGATGCAGCAAGGGATGCTCTGCCCCGGGTGCGATCTCCGCCAACGGCTCCAGCACAAAGCGGCGAAACTGCATGGCCGGATGCGGCACGGTCAACGTGGGAGAGCAAATCACGCGGCTGCCATACAAAACAATATCAATGTCGATGAGGCGTGGCCCCTTGGGAATGTAGTTCTCATCGCGGCGGCGTCCCATCTGGTGCTCAACAGCCTGCAGGCGCTCCAGCAGTGCTTGTGGCGAGTCCCATGATGGCGTCCTTTCCGCTTCATCCAGCTCAAGGCCAACTACGGCATTCACGAACCATGGCTGCTCGGTGAACTCGACGGGCTCGCTCTCATAAGCGTGCGAGAGTGCGGTGACGCTGCCGAACTCACCGAGGCGTGCGACGGCCTCGCGCAGGTTCGTCACGGGATCGCCAAGATTCGAGCCAAGCGAAAGAAAGACTTGCTCCATGTGCTCCTGAGAATGCAAAACAAAAAAATCTTTACGGGCATCATTGTAGCGGGAGCCGCGAAAACATTGGCTAAAATTGCTACAACAGATGGTATGAATTCCGCCACTGTTCGAGGAATACACAACCCCTTGGGTAAGCTGGTACGGGCCAAAACCCCATAAACACGGGATGAAACCAGTCATTCTGTGGAAAAAGCCGCATAAAATCAGGCGAAAATGCTTGTCGCGTACAAAATCACTGAGTTAATATGAGCGGGATCGAGGCGCGTTGCGCTTCATCTTCAAGGAGGAATACAAAAATGGCTGCAGGCTTGACCAAGACCGCACTCGTCCGTCTTCTGGCGGAAAAGCTGGAAACCAGCAACAAGACCGCTGGATTGTTTCTGACCACACTCGTTGAAATCGCCGTGAAGGAAACGAAGAAGAATGAGGTATTCGTTCTTCCGGGCCTCGGACGTTTGAAGAAGTCAGCTCGCAAAGCTCGCATCGGTCGCAATCCGCAGACCGGCGAACCCATCAAGATCCCGGCCAAGACCGTTGTGAAGTTCTACGTTGGCAAGGCCGTGAAGGACGCGATCGCTCCGGCAAAGAAAGCAAAGTAGTCATTCGTTTTGTTGCGAAAGCCGGTCCCCTGCGGACCGGCTTTTTTATTTCTCGCGCCGACCTGCGTAAACGGGCTCACAGGACGTCGCTCAAATAACCACGCTCACAGAACCACGATCGTGATGCCGCGATTGAGTCGCCCGAAGTCGCGATCTTCTTTGATCGACTTGTCGCGCTTCACCAGGGCCCAGCTTGCTTCCTGCGAAAGGCGGAAGTCTTCGCCGGGAATGAAGTCCGCAATATAGCCATTTCGCTTGAAGCGGTCGAGCGCCTTCAAGACCTCCACGCGCAATCGGCCGCCCACTCCGCTCGAGCCATATCCGTGGATCAATTTGAGCAGCGGCACTCCTTCGGCGCGCGCCGTGGTCAGGGCGCGTTCCATCTTAAGCAGTCCGACGTTGACCGTCGGCCGCCCCTCCTCCAAATTGATCACCTTGCAGAGCACGCCTCATGCTAACTGAAAAGCGCACTGGTGGCTGAAATCATCCCGGACCAGAGAACCTCAGCCTGTTCATGTTGGTTCGCCCGAGCGCCCCTGCCGATTGCCCCAGCCTGGCCGCGAAGCCCTGATGTTCTCATAAGTTACGTATTTCTATGCGATTAGCGGGTTCTAGATTTTTCGTCCCGGCTGTTCTAAAAAATACTTGACAACGCAACACTCATATTACATGATTCGTTTGTGCTGATATTGCATCCAAGTCTGTATGAGGCGGTTCGGATGCCGGGCCGCCCTCCACGGACAATCCACAATCTCTGAATCTAGGAGGATCAGGACAATGACTCTACTTACCCGTTGGGAACCAGTTCGCGAACTTGCCACTCTTCAGGAGCGCATGAATCGCCTGTTCAATAACTCGTTCAGCCCCGTCAGCAGCCAGGAATCGTTGGTTGCAGGTTCCTTTGTGCCGCCAGTTGATGTCTATGAGGACGACAAGAGCGTTCGCGTGAAAATGGAAGTCCCGGGCATCGACGAGAAAGACATCGACGTTCATCTGGAGAACAACCTGTTGACCGTTCGCGGCGAGCGCAAGTTGGAGACGGAAACCAAAGAGGAAAACTACCATCGGATTGAGCGCAGCTATGGCAGCTTCACCCGCAGCTTCACCTTGCCGAATACGGTGAATACCGAGGACGTGAAAGCCTCGTACGCCAAGGGTGTGCTGACGATCACTCTTGCCAAGAAGGTGGAAGCGCGGCCCAAGCAGATCAAGGTGAACGTGACACCGGAGTTGGCCGAAAAGACCGTGGCCGGCAAGTAACGGTTGCCGCAGTCTCGGCATCCATTCGGCTGAGTATCCATTTGGGGAGTGTTGGATCGGATTCTTGAGAGTCCTCCAGCTCCCCTTCTTGATTTACAGACTAAGATTTATGCGCCGCTCGCGGTCCCCAAGCCACGGTACTGAAGCGGCGTTTTGAAGGAGCAATCATTATGGCAATCCGTTGGGATCGGTTAACCGTGAAGGCGCAGGAAGCGATGCAGCGCTCCGGCGAGCTGGCGAGCGAGAACGCGAACTCCCAGGTCGTTCCGCTGCATTTGCTCGCGGCACTGCTGGAAGATCATGAGGGCATCGTTGTGCCCGTGCTGGCGCGCGCCGGAGTGCAGGCCGCTACCTTGCAGGCGCAGCTTCAGCGCGAGATCGGCAACTTGCCGAAGCTGGCCACGGCAGCCGCGCAACCGTCTCTCGCGGATTCCACCACCGAGTTGCTCGACCTCGCTTTCAAGGAAGCGGCGAACTTCAAAGATGAGTATGTTTCCACCGAGCACTTGCTGCTTGGGCTTGTGGGGCTCAAGCGCGATCCGGCGCAAATGCTTCTAAGCTCACTCGGCGTTACGCATGACACGTTGCTCAAGGCTTTGACCGCCGTGCGCGGCAATCAGACGGTGACCGACCAGAATCCCGAATCCAAGTACCAGGCGCTTGAGCGTTATGCCCGCGACCTGACGGAGCTGGCGCGGCGCGGCAAACTCGATCCGGTGATCGGCCGCGACGAAGAGATTCGCCGGACCATCCAGGTGCTCTCGCGCCGGACCAAGAACAACCCCGTGCTCATCGGCGAACCGGGTGTGGGAAAGACGGCGATCGTCGAAGGCCTCGCGCAACGCATCATTCTCGGCGACGTGCCGGAGCAGCTCAAGAACAAGCGTGTGGTTTCGCTTGATCTTGGTGCAATGGTTGCTGGAGCCAAGTATCGCGGCGAATTTGAAGACCGACTGAAAGCCGTGCTCAAGGAAATTGAGGAGAGCGCGGGCACCATCATTCTATTCATTGACGAACTGCATACGCTGGTTGGCGCGGGAGCGGCCGAAGGCGCAATGGACGCCAGCAACATGCTGAAGCCGGCACTCGCGCGCGGCGACCTCCGTGCCATTGGAGCGACGACCCTCAACGAGTATCGCAAGTACATTGAAAAGGACGCGGCCTTCGAACGCCGTTTCCAGATTGTCTTTGTGGGCGAGCCCTCGGTCGAAGACACGATTGCCATTCTGCGCGGCCTCAAAGAAAAGTACGAAGTTCATCATGGCGTGCGCATTAAGGACTCGGCGATTGTTTCTGCCGCCGTGCTCTCGCATCGCTACATCAGCGACCGCTTCCTGCCAGACAAGGCCATTGACCTTGTCGATGAGGCAGCGGCATCGCTGCGCATTCAGATTGACTCCATGCCCACCGAGATTGACCAGTTGCAGCGGCGGGCCACCAACCTCGAAATCGAGCGCCAGGCCTTGAAGAAGGAAAGCGACCAGAATTCTCGCGAGCGCCTCTCGGTTGTGGAGCGCGAGCTGGCAGAAGTGCGCGAGCAGGTCAATGCCTTGAAGGCGCGCTGGAAGGGCGAGAAAGACAGCATCGCCGAGGTGCGCAAGCTCAAGGAATCCATTGAGCAACTGAAACTTCAGCAGCAGGAGGCGGCACGTCGCGGCGAGTACGAGAGGGCTTCGCGCCTGCAATACGACGAACTGCCCAAGGCCGAGCATAAGCTCGCCGAGCTTACGAAGAAGGCTGAGAGCGGCGGGTCGCGCATGTTGAAGGAAGAGGTGGACGAAGAAGATGTGGCGCGCATTGTCAGCCGGTGGACGGGCATTCCGGTATCGAAGATGCTCGAGGGCGAAGTGAAAAAGCTGGTGCAGATGGAATCGCGTTTACGGGAGCGCGTCATTGGGCAGGACGAGGCTTTGGAGAAGGTGTCCAACGCCATCCGCCGTTCACGCGCCGGCCTCAGCGATCCGCGGCGTCCCATTGGCTCGTTTATTTTCCTCGGTCCTACGGGCGTTGGAAAAACAGAGTTGGCCCGCGCGCTGGCGGAATTCCTTTTCGACGATGAGCACGCCATGGTTCGCATTGACATGAGCGAATATGGGGAAAAGCACTCGGTTTCGCGGCTCATCGGCGCGCCTCCGGGATACGTGGGGTATGAAGAGGGAGGCCAGCTTACGGAAGCCGTACGCAGGCGTCCATATTCTGTAGTCCTGTTCGATGAGATCGAGAAAGCAAATCCGGATGTCTTCAACGTCTTTCTGCAGATCATGGATGATGGACGGTTGACCGATGGCAAAGGGCGCGTGGTGGATTTCAAAAACACGATCCTCATCATGACCTCCAACATTGGTTCGCTCTCGCTTGCCGGAGACATGACGACCCCCGAGCGTTTTGCGCGAGCCAGTGAGCAGGTGATGACCGCTCTTCGCGGACACTTCAAGCCGGAGTTCCTCAACCGTATTGATGACATCGTGATCTTCCGTCCGCTCGGAGTTGAGCAGCTTACGAAGATCGTCGATCTGCGGCTGGCGGATCTCAAGAAGCTGCTGGAAGACCGCAAAATTACGCTGGAGCTTACGGAGGCTGCCAAGCATTTGCTCTTCACCAGCGGCTACGACCCGGCCTATGGCGCGCGTCCGTTGAAGCGGGCCATCCAGCGCATGATTCAGGACCCGCTGGCGATGAAGATCCTCGATGGCGAAGTGCTGCATGGCGACCACGTGGTAGTGGACGCCAAAGATGGCAAGCTGACGTTCGCCGTCCAGCGTCACGCCGCCCAGTCGCTCACAAAAGAAGAAGAGGAAACGCAGCCCGCATAAAACTGCGCGACCAAAAGAAGAGAAAGCCCCGGGTATCGATTCCGGGGCTTTTTTATCTGCGGGGCGCACAGTCTCAATTTTTAGTTACTTTTGTTTCTGGACAATGCGATGCAATTCGTAAAGAATGCCGCTAGTCCAAAAGCCAACAGGAATCCGCAGTCCCCTTATGACCCAAACCTGCATTACTGTGCCGCAGATCGAAACTGCCGTGCGTCGCTACTGGCGCATATTGATGGAGAAAGCCTCCGGAGAGATGGGCGACTTTTATTCCTACGATTCGGTCGTCTTCAATCCCTTTTCGTCGCGAGCGGAGTCAGGACGCGTTTCAGCCGCCCGCAAGGAGCGTGAATACTACACGCGCGAAACCGCTTTCCACGCCGAGATCACGAGTCCCATCGGAGTGCAGTTGCTGGCCGATAACATCGCGGTCGCCAGCTACAACTTCCGCTGGAACGCCAGCAACATGAAGCAGGCGGTGTTGGGCCGGAACTTTGACAAGGCCGTGCGCGACGGACGCGCAACCCAGGTCTTTGTGCTCTCACCGGAAGGCGAGCTGCGGATTGTCAGCGAACACCTTTCCGACATCTGGCGCGATCAGACAAAGTAAAAGGCTCGGTGTCGTCAGTCCGTGCTCATCAGCACATAGAGCGCGGCGGTGCGCAGCACAATCAGCGTTCCCCAGAGCGCAATGCCGCCCACTCTCAGGTCCACGACGGCCGCGGAGATTCCGGGCACTGCGGGCAGCAAGGCTACGGCGAGCACAATCACCCCGATCCACCGCGCCCACGGCCATCGCCGCCAAAGTCCCACGGCGGCCGTGCCATGAACCATTGCCGAGAGCAGGTAGCCGAGCCATCCGCGGATGGCAACCTCTTCGCCCACCACCCACGCTCCTGAGTTGAACGCGACGGCACCGCCCGCGACCAGGGCTGCGTAAAGTGCGGCAATCACGGCGAAGGCCGCGAGCAGCAGCGCCACCACCTGAGTGATGCGCGCCGTGCTCTGCGGCCCTTCGTTGTTGTCCTGCGAGTTCAGATTATGCGAGATCAAACAGCAGCACCTCGGCCTCTTCCGTGGCCTCCAGTGTCAGCTTACTCTCGTCGCTTGCGCCTACTCCGTCTCCCTGGGCCAGCGCATGGCCGTTCAACTTTGCCGCGCCTTTGGCCACCTGCAACCATGCGTAGCGTCCTTCATTCAGGTGAATCGGCAGGCTCTCGCCCGGCGCGAGTTGGGTCACCAGCAGGCGCGCGTCGGCGTTGATTTTCACTGAGCCCTGCTCTCCCGTGGGAGAGGCGATCAGCCGCCATTTTCCGCGCTTCTCCTCGTCGGCAAAGGCCTTCTGCTCGTAGCTCGGCTCCACGTCCTGCTTGTCAGTGTCTGGAAGAATCCAGATCTGCAGCAGGTGCACGGCTTCGTCGGGAGAGGGATTGAATTCGCTGTGCATAATGCCATGTCCGGCGCTCATGCGCTGTCCGTCTCCGGGACGGATCACCTCGCCCGTGCCCAGGCTGTCGCGATGTTCCAGCGCACCGCTCAGCACGTAGGTGATGATCTCCATGTTCTCGTGCGGATGCATGCCGAAGCCTCGTCCGGCGGCAATCACATCCTCGTTGATGACCCTGAGTGCGCGGAAGTGCATGTGCTTCGGATCGCGGTAATCGGCGAAAGAAAATGTGTGAAAGGTGTTCAACCATCCGTGGTTGAAGTGCCCGCGCTCTTTGGCGGGACGCAGCGTAATCATGGGTACCTCCGGACCGCTCCACGGCGGTCACTGATAAATAGATGTTGCAACAAGTAATATGGATTCAACCCGCCGATTTGGCCGCCTTCGCAACTCGCTCCGCCCCGTCCCGCGTCTCATTCACCGAGGAGGCTAGATCCAATGCCAAGCAGCAAACGCAGCACCAGCCACACATCTACAGGAAAGTCGGCAGGCACGCGCAAGACGGCAGGCAAGAAGCCCGCGAAGAAATCAGGACGCAAGTACAGTCCCGAAGCAAGCAGCTACGTGGAAACAGAGATGAAAGAGATGAAGGAGGGAAAACTCAAGAGCGGAGGCAGCGGCGAGACCGTGACAAATCCGAAGCAGGCCATTGCCATTGGACTCTCAGAGGCGCGCAGGGCGGGAAAGAAGGTTCCACCTGCGCCGCAGCGCAAAGCAGCCTGATTCGCAGGCTGGCCGCGCTGGAAGCCAGGAGGTCCGCTGAAGAGCGGGCCTCTCATTTTCGCGCTATCGCAACTTGCTGTCGCTCTTGGCCTTGCTTGCCGAATCCCCGCCCGAATTGCTGCCGGAACCGGAACTATTGGAGTTTGAGCTGCTGACGGTTGAACTCTGGCCAGAGTTTGCGCCTGAGCCATTTCCCCCGGAGCTCTTCTCTCCACTCGCGCTGGCAGAAATGCTTTCTCCGCCGCCGCTGCTGCTCTCGGAACCCGCCTTACCGGTATCCGTGCCGCTGTCAGAGCTGGCTGACGATGAGCTCAGGGAGCCGTGTTTATGGGCGTAATCCGTCACATACCAACCGGAGCCCTTGAACTGCACGGCCGGAGCGGAAATCATCTGATCCAGGGTTTCTTTGCCACACTTCGGACAGGTCGTGACGGGGGCGTCCGAAAACTTCACAATGCGCTCAAACTGATGGGCGCAGGCACTGCACAGGTACTCGTATAGAGGCATGGTTCCTTCAGAATCTGGGTTGCCGCGACCGCAGGGCCGCGTCCAGTTTCGTAATCTCGCTACTTTGATTCTAGGTTCCTCGCGCGTTACGGTCAATTGTGCAGTTGCTCTGGTACACTGCGCGGTATTCTTAAATCGCACACTTTATCGGCACTTATCAGCGGAGGATCATGCCTGCAACTCAACCGTCGCTGTACCTGGTCGGCACCCCCATCGGCAACCTGGAGGACATTTCCCTGCGCGCCCTGCGCATCCTCAAGGAGGTGGACCTGATCGCCTGCGAGGACACGCGGCAAACCTCCAAGCTGCTCAACCATTACGGCATCACCACCCGCACCATCAGCTACCATCAGCACAACGAGCTCACGCGCTCGGCCGAACTCATCATGAGCCTCGAGCAGGGCCACTCCATCGCCCTCGTCACCGATGCGGGAATGCCCGGCGTCAGCGATCCCGGCTTCCGTCTCGCATCACTGGCCATCCGCCACAAAATTCCCGTGGTGCCCATCCCCGGAGCCTCAGCCTTCCTCAGCGCCCTGGTAGCCAGCGGCCTGCCCACGGATTCCTTCGTCTTCCACGGCTTTCTGCCCTCGAAGCTAGGCCAGCGCCGCAAAATGCTGGAGGAGATTCAGCACTCGCCGCGCACCCAGATTTTCTACGAAGCTCCCCACCGCCTGATGGGCTCACTGGAAGACATCGTCGATGTCATGGGCTCGCATCGCCGCGTGGTGGTGGCTCGCGAGGTCACGAAAATCTACGAGGAATTCGTGCGTGCCACCGCCGCTGAGGTCTTCGACAGCTTCAAGAAGCGCGACGAAATCCGCGGAGAAATCACCCTCCTGATCGGTCGCGCCGAAGAGCAGCACGGCCTCCCAGTGGTGACCCAGAAGAACGCGAGAACGCGCGTCCGCGAACTGATGAAGACGGAAGAGATCGACGAAAAAGAAGCAATGAAGCGCGTCGCCAAAGAGATGGGCATCAGCAAGAGCGATGTCTACCGTGAGTTGCAGAAGGACGGGAAAAAGTAGAGGCGAGTCGCTAGACCACTCGGCTCACTTCGATGTTGACGGCAGATACCGTGCCTTCCGGCCCCGGTGTCGCCGTGTCCGGCGCGCTGATTACGTGCCAGTTTCCCGGTGTCATGAAGTCTTCAGGGACAACCTTTATATGCACGGCAGTCGCCTTCCGGAACCGGACGAAAAATCTGCCGTCAGAATCGGTAAATGCGGTTTCTCGTCCAACGAGAACGGCCGCGCCTGCGACTGGCATTCCTGCCGAGTCCTTCACGATTCCTCGAACGATGAACTTTGCAATGAGTGTTGTCTGATTGGTGTGAACCTGGCCTGCGACATTGCCAACTCGCAAGGGACCTTGGACGTAACTGTTGCCATAGGTGCTCCAGCGCACCGCGCCGTTGGG
>Ga0181516_10002816_pt1 | contig 12038 bp, 12 predicted proteins | sample PEATcosm2014_Bin_25_FD_121104 | JGI IMG/M metagenome (GOLD analysis project Ga0181516, IMG submission 121104) | Peatland microbial communities from MTU Mesocosm Facility, Houghton, MI, USA - PEATcosm2014_Bin01_10_metaG | ecosystem: Environmental > Terrestrial > Soil > Wetlands > Peat | place...
CCGAATTGCATTGGCGCGCGCGGGCAAAGATTGGTAGGGCGCGCAGTCCTCTGCGCGCCGGTCTTTGCAGACGGCCACCATCGGCGCGCACGGAGTGACGCGCCCTACCTGCGGCTCGGCGATTTGAGATTCAAATCTTTCCAGCGTCCGCCAGATCAGCCCGCGCAGCCAGCGTTGCGGCAGACCTTCCGTGAGCGGATACACTGGCGCGATGCGGTTGATATGAATAAAACTCTCCTCGCCGCCCTCGATGACCTCGGTTTCGGGATGGTCCATCGTGCGCGGCTTGGTCTCGACCAGCTTGCCGAAGACGAACACCTCGTCGCCAACCGCGAAATACTTTTCCATGAACGGCAGGTTCCACCAGCGGCAATGCAGCCGCGCCGAGCCGTCATCGAGGATGAATTCAAAAACGGATTTGCTGCCGCCGCGAAACCGCTTCAGCCCCTGCGCGACAATCGTGCCGCGCGCCGTGAACGGTTCGTCCTTCGTCAGTTCGGCGATTTTGCGGAAGTGCCGGCGGTCCTCGTAACGGCGCGGCGCGCGCAGGAGCAAATCCTCGATGGTGACAATGCCGAGCCGGGCAAGCTGCGCCGCGCGTTCCCCGCCGACGCCCCAAAGCGAAGTCACGGGCGCGGCGAGCGGTGAAGTTTTGTTTTCCGGCGGCGACATTGGCCGCACGATACAAACCACGGAATCAAATCTCAATCACTGTGATTAACCACGGATGGACGCGGATGAACACGGATTTCAGGATTAGCCGCAAAAGAACGCAGCGGGCACAAAAGAAATTACCTCTGTGTTCTTTGTATTCTCTCGCGGCAATGAATCCTCACCCGTAGCAGCGAACGTGAGTTCGCTCTGACTTCAGACAGGAATAATGAGCGGACTCACATCCGCTGCTGCTCAATAAACGAGGACGAGGACGGCAGCCTTGTGTTCTCTCGCGGCAATAATTGAGACTCCTCACGTCGTCTCCTACAAAAGTTGCGCGCCATCAGGCTGGCGGCTAGATTCTGCCGGTGCCGCCAACCATGTCCAAAGTTTCACCATCGCCGCTCTGGCTGCTGGTGCGCGTGAACGTGCTGCACAGTTGGCGGCGGCTGCTGGCCGTGCGCGAACAGTCGCGGCTGCTGACGGGCGTCATCGGCCTTTTCATCGTGGGCTACCTCTTCCTGTCGTTCGAGCTGTTTTACCACGGCATGAAGTTCATCGCGAAATTTCCCGGCCTCGGCGCGGTGCTGACGGAGCGGCTGATGTTCACGCTGTTCGCGTTCCTGTTCGCGCTGCTGTTGTTGAGCAATCTCGTCATCAGCTACACCAACCTCTTCCGCAACCGCGAGACGATTTTCCTGCTGTCGCTGCCGGTGCCGGCACAAACCATTTTCCGATGGAAGTTCATCGAGTCCATGGTGCTGGCGTCGTGGGCGTTTTTGTTCCTGATCGCGCCGCTGCTGGCGGCGTTCGGGCTGGTGCGCGGCGTGCCGTGGCATTTTTACGTGGTGACGCCGGTGTTGATCGCGCTGTTCATCGTGCTGCCAGCCGTGCTGGGCGCGGCGGTGGCGATTGTGGTGGGCCGGTTTTTGGACCGGCGCAGTTTCCAGATCGCGCTGGTGACGACCGGGCTGGTGCTGCTCGCGCTGGTGGCGTTCTGGTGGAAGGCGACGCCGGTGGACGACGAACTGCTCGACAAGCGGACGCTGGAGGCGCTCGACCAGTTGCTGGCCAAGACGCATTTCACCATGTTTCCGTTTTTGCCGAGCTACTGGCTGTCGTCGGCCGTGCTGCAATGGGCCGAGGGCATCCTGCGCGGCGCGGCCTTTTTCGCGCTGGTGCTGTTTAGCTACACGCTGTTTTTCGGCAGCATCGCCTTCACGCGCTTCGGCGCGCTGTTTTACGACACCGCGTCGGCTGTGCAAAGCCGGGGCGGCGGCGGATTCAAGCTGGGCTGGCTCCGGGCTGGCCGCAAAAACGCAAAAAGCACCAGCCTGCTCGAATGGGTTTTCTCGAAATTCTTCTGGCTGGACCGCGATCTGCGCGCGCTGGCGGTGAAGGATTTGCGGATGTTCTGGCGCGACACAACGCAATGGGGGCAGTCCGTCATGCTCTTCGGGTTGCTCGGCGTTTACATCATCAACCTGCGGAATTTCACGCACCAGTTGACCAGCCCATTCTGGGTCAACACGGTCGCGTATCTGAACCTCGCCGCCTGCTCGCTGAACCTCGCCACGGTGACAACGCGGTTTGTGTTCCCGCAATTTTCGCTCGAAGGCCAGCGGCTGTGGATTGTCGGCATGGCGCCGATGGGACTGGCCCGCGTCGTCAAAGCCAAATACTGGCTGGCCAGCACGCTGTCGCTCGCCGTCACGCTCACGCTCATCACACTGTCGTGTTACCTGCTGCAAATGCCGTGGGGCCGCGTGGCGCTTTTTGGCGCGGTCGTCACCGTGATGACGTTCACGCTCAACGGCGTCGCCATCGGCCTCGGCGTGCTGTATCCCAACTTGAAGGAGGCGAATCCGAACAAAATCGTCAGCGGCTTCGGCGGAACGCTGTGCCTCGTGTTGAGTTCGGTTTACATTCTGGCATCCATCGCGCTGCTGGTTTTCGGCACGATTGGGCTGCACTGGCGCGTGAACTGGACGGTCGAAAGCGTCACCGCCTTCTTGCTGCTCTCGTTGGTGATCGGCTGGCTGCCGATGAAGTTCGGATTGCAACGGCTGAAGGATTTCGAAGACTGAAATCATTTGTAGGAGCCGAGGTGACGAGGCTCAAACCTTCCAATTCAGCTTCCGATTCGGCAAGGGCCTCCTTACGTCGGCTCCTACGATTTGCGCGCGAATTTCTCCAGCGCGTCGAACAGCAACGGCGGGTTTCCCAGATGCGCCGCGTCACCCTTCTTGCCGACAAGGCCGAAACCTTCGCCGTAAGCCGGGCCGTTCACCACGCACAAATCGGTCGAGCACTCCGCAATCTGCCGGCGTGCCGCCTCGACAGCTTCCGGCCGTTTGCCATCCGCCTCGAATTTCCAGCCGACAATCTTCGTCCGGGGAAACCAGCCGCGCAATTCCGCGATGATCTTCGGCGTCGGCAGCAATTCCGCGAGCAATTTTCCCTGCCGGGTCGGGATTTTTTTCGCCGATTTGATTTCAACCAGTTTGTTCGCGGCGTCCGGCGCAAAAATCCGCCCGAAGGAAAAGTCGCTCACCGCCGCCGCGTGAAAGATTGCATCCGCTTTTTTCCCTGCCAGCGTCTTGAGCTTGGCGCGCAAATCGGCGGTGGTGGAGAAGGATTCGACGCGTTGGGCGCGCCGTTCGCCGACATACGTCGCCTGTTCGCCCAGCAGCAGGATGACGCTGTGCCCGCGCGCCGCGAGATAATTGGCGAGTTCCGTGCCGAGCCGGCCCGTGGAAAAATTCGTGAGCCGGCGCACGTCGTCCAGCGGCTCGTAGGTTGGCCCGGCGGTGACGATGCAGTTCACGAACCCAGATTAGCCGCAAAGAGACACAAAAGGCACAAAAATTTCTTTGCAAATTTTGCGCCTTGTTGCAGCTATGAAATTATTTCGGTTGCCAGCCATAAGGCGAATTGCATCCGCTTATGCAAAAACGGCACGTTTCGGTGAGCCGTGTTCACTGCAAGCCCAATCGCGGCTTGTTCGTCCACCACAAGAACACAGCCAGCAGCGCCATGACAATGACCAGCGCGAACCCGGCGAGTAAAAAAACCTGGTTGCGCTCCGAGAAGCGGCGGTGCCGTTTGTGGCGCGGCTTGTGGGTCATTTCGCGCATCATTTGGCAAATCGCCGCGCGTGGCAAGCGCTTTTATTTGAGCAGCCACGCGAGCAGCGGCGCGACGGCGAGCGCCGGGAGGTAATTCGCCAGCTCCACCTTGCGCACTTCAAAAATCACCAGCGAGACGGCACAGGCGACCAGGCCGGCGGTGGCGTTGACGGAATCAACCAATTGATGATTCTGGAAAAAGGGCCGGGCGTAAAGCTGGCAGTCCAAGGTGATGAATCCCAAAAAGGCATAAACCGGGATGGCGGACATCGCCGCCGGCCAGCGGAACATTTTCACAAAGCTCGTCATCGCCAGTCCGTCCATCGCGGCCTTGACGGCGAGCAGGTAGTAATAGCCGGTCAATCCGTCGGCCACCGCGCCCAGCAGGCCGAGCGGCGCGGCCCAGAACAGAATCGTGCAGGCGCAAAAACCGTCGGCCATTTTACGCGCTTCGCCGGCTTCCGCCGGGGAAAAGATGCGGGTGGCATAGCGACCGAGGTGGTTGGAGATTTTTTGCAGGCCCAGCAGTTTGCCCAGCAGGCTGCCCAGCATGATGGCGAGCGCAGAAACGACAAGCTGCTTCAGGCATGATAGAAACGAGCCATTGACGCTCAACCAAACCAGGCGCAACGCAAAAAAGACGGTGAACGCGCCGATGGCGTTCCTGAAAAAAATCTGCGCGCGGGCGGAAATCGGCCCGCGCCGCGCGAGGCCGAACAGACTGCCGAGCAAAATGCCGATTGCGTTGAGAAAGGCGCCGATTGTGATTGTCACGCGCAGACTCAATCATTGTCCGGCCAAAGTGCCAAGCCGGAAATTTTTTGCGCCCGCCCCCAAAGCCTGTTACTCAAAGGCGGATGGCCGACATAAAACCCACTTCCCGCAGCCCGTGGTGCTGGATTCCGACGCTTTACATGGCGGAAGGAACGCCGAACGCGCTCGTGGCAACGGTGTCCGTGTTGTTCTACAATGACCTTGGCGTATCGAACGGGGCGACGGCCTTTTTCACCAGCCTGCTTTATCTGCCATGGGTCATCAAACCGTTATGGAGTCCGGTCGTGGACATCTTGAAAACGCGGCGGCAATGGATTTGGGCGACGCAACTGCTGCTGGGCGCGGGAATGGCCGGCGTGGCGTTGATGATTCCCGCGCCGCATTTCATCCAATGGACGATTGTCTTTTTTATTGTTTTGGCGTTCAGCTCCGCGACGCATGACATCGCCGCGGACGGTTTTTACATGATGGCGCCAACGGAACGTGAGCAGTCGTTTTTTATCGGATTTCGCAGCATTTTTTTCAACGTGGGAAAGATTTTAGCCGCAGGCGGCCTCGTTTTTCTGGCCGGGAAAATCGAAACCCAAACCCACAATCGCGCCCTGGCATGGTCAACAGTTTTCACGCTCGCCGCCGCCATTTTTTTCGGCCTGGGACTTTATCATCGCTTCATTTTGCCGCGTCCGGCGGCGGACCAGCCGGGAAAAACCGGCGCGGCGGAAAATTTCTTCGACGAATTTCTGAAAACATTTGAGACATTCTTTCAAAAACCGAAAATCCTCCTATTGATCCTCTTTTTGCTGCTGTATCGGCTCGGCGAGGCGCAACTCGTAAAAATCATCCCGATTTTTTTGCACGCACCGGCCACCGAAGGCGGACTCGCCCTGCCAATCACAACAATCAGCGAAATTTACGGAACAACGGGTGCCATCACCTTCATGTGCGGCGCGCTGCTGGGCGGGCTGTTCGTGGCACGGCATGGATTGAAGTTCTGGCTCTGGCCGATGTTGCTGGCAATTCACCTGCCGGACGCGGTGTTCATCTGGCTCTCCTATGCGCAACCGGAAAGTCATTTTGTGATCGGCGCGGGCGTGGCCGTCGAGCAATTCGGCTACGGCTTTGGTTTCATGGCGTTCATGCTTTACATGATTTACATCGCGCGCGGCGAACACGCGACGGCGCACTACGCCATCTGCACCGGCTTCATGGCGCTGGGCATGATGCTGCCGGGCATGTGGAGCGGCTGGCTTCAGGAACAACTTGGCTATCCGCATTTTTTCGTCTGGGTGATCCTGGCGACGATTCCCAGTTTCATCGTGGCGCTGTTTCTGCCACTGGATGCGGAATTCGGAAAACGCAGCGGAAAATGATTTGTTTGAACGCGCCGGATTGCACAGAATCCAAATTCACAATGAAATCAACTCGGTTCAATTATCTTTGCCGCGCGTTGCTGCTGCCGGCATTGCTGCTGGAATTTTCCGCGAGCGCGCAATCGTTTGTTTTTTCAAACACCACGCCCGCCGCCGTTCCGCGCCGCGCCAGCATCATCCTGGTCGTCGCAGACGGCCTCGGTTACGGCGACTTGAGCTGTTACGGCCAGACGCAATTCCAGACGCCGAACCTCGACAAGCTCGCCGCCGAAGGCATCCGGTTCACGAATTATTACGCCGGTGATGCGGCGGGTTCGCCCGCATGCGCCGCCTTGATGCTGGGAAAAAACTCCGGCCATTTGCGGCAGCGGGCGGACGCGGATATTCCACTGGCACCGGACGACATCACGGTCGCACAAATGCTGCGTCAATCCGGCTATCACACCGGCCTCTACGGCGAATGGAACCTGGGGAATGCAAATTCCAGCGGCGCGCCGTGGAAAAAGGGTTTCGACGAGTTCGCCGGTTATCTGGACGCGGATGACGAGGAGAATTCTTATGCCGATTACATGTGGCGTCTTAATCCAAATTACACTTACGATGAATCCTACAACGATAAGATCAACGGGCATTGGAGGGAGTGGAACAAGGCGGATGGCCCGCCGACTCCCGGCAAGGAAATGATTTACGCGAACACCCAGGGCAAAAATCAATACATCCCCGACCTGCTCACGAAGGCCGCGTTGAATTTCATTCAAATCAACCAGCCGGATCAGTTCAACCGCTACCGGCCCTTTTTCCTGGTGCTCCATTACAAAATCCCCGGCGACGGCAAAAGCCAGGTGCCGACCGACGCGCCGTTCTCGGAGGAGCCGTGGCCGCAGCCGGCAAAAAACAAGGCCGCCATGATTGCACGACTTGACGGCTACACCGGCCAGTTGCAGGAACAACTCCAAAAGCTCGGCATGACCAACAACACGGCGGTTTTCTTCACCAGCTCAACAGTTCCGCAAAAAACCGGCGCGGTGGACCCGAATTTTTTCCACAGCGTCGCCTCCCCTGACGACCTGCGCGTGCCGATGATCGTCCACTGGCCGGGCCAAGCTCCGGCCGGAACAGTCAGCGGTTTCAAGTGGTCAGCGGGGGATTTCCTGCCGACGGCGGCGGGAATCGCATTCGCCAAACCGCCGGACGGCATTGACGGCGCCTCGGTTCTGCCTGTGCTGCTGGGTCAGACCAAGAAATAAGTCACTTTGCGGCGGCAGGAACCGGCGCGCTGAATTCGCGCTCCTGTCTTTCGCGGTGAACGGCGAAGCTCATCCACAAAACCGTCAGCGCCAGGAACAACAAAACCGCCGCCAGCAGAATCCAAGGCCATTTGTAGGGGCGCGGATTTTTGTCTTCATCATCCATGTGGCATGATGATAAATCGAAAATCCAAAGTCTGAAGCCCAAAAATCGTGCTCGTTCTCGTCCTCGTAATCGAATCGAAAAATCGAGGATGAGGACGAGGACGAGAAGGAAAGCGGATTCCAGTGAAAACTCGACCCGCAAAAAATTTCAGCTAGGTTGTGCGCCGCCAATTCATGCACGACCAGGAATCACCTGAAAACCTGCCCGACGAGCCGGTGGCCAAATCCGCCGGCGAGACCGCCTATTCCGTTTTGCGGAACGCGGATTTCTCCCGCTATCTCATCGGGCGCTTCGTGGCGTCGCTCGGCCAGCAAATGCTCGTCGCGGCGATTGACTGGGAGCTTTACCATCGCACCGGTTCGGCGTTGTCGCTGGCGTTTGTCGGTCTGGCCATAATGATTCCGATGATTCTTTGCACGCTGCCGGCCGGGCATTGCGCCGACGTGTTCAACCGGAAAACAATCATCCTGACGGCGACGCTCGCGCTGGCGGCCGCCAGCCTGGGACTGACGCTGGCGTCGGCGCTTTCGCTCAATGTCACCTGGATTTATTTTTTCCTCGCCATCATCGGCGCGGCGCGGACGTTTTTGTGGCCGGCGAGCGCGGCGTTTGTGCCGGGACTTGTTCCGCGAAACCAGTTTGCCCGCGCCGTGACGTTCAACAGCGGCACGTTCCAATTTTCCTGCGTCGTCGGGCCGGCGGTGTGCGGGCTGGTCATTTTGCTCGCGCATCAAAAGGCGTGGCCGGTCTATGCGCTGAACGTCATGGCTTCCATCGCCTGCTTTGCGCTGGTCCTGCCGATCAAGCACACGCATCAGGCAAAATCCGCCGAACCGTTTTCGGCCAGGACACTCATCGAGGGTTTTCGCTTTGTTTATCAAAGCAAAATCATTCTCGGCGTCATCACGCTGGATTTGCTCGCGGTGCTGCTGGGCGGCTCGGTGTCGTTGCTGCCGATTTTTGCGAAGGACATTTTTCACGCCAGCCCGGCGGGATTCGGCTGGCTGCGCGCCGCCATGTCCATCGGCGCGGTGGTTTGCGTGTTCGTCCTCGCGCACCGTCCGCCGCTGCAAAAGGCCGGACGCGCCATGCTCTGGTCGGTGACGATTTTCGGCGTGGCGACCATTTTGTTCGGGCTGGCGAATATAAATTGCCTCGGCCAGTGGCTCGCGCTGCCGGGAGCATTCTGGTTCTGGTTTTCATTTGCAATGCTCGCGCTGGCGGGCGCGGTGGACAACGTGAGTGTTGTCGTGCGGCAGACGCTGGTGCAAATCCTGACGCCGGACGAAAAGCGCGGGCGCGTCTCGGCGGTCAACAGCCTGTTCATCGGCACGTCGAACGAGCTGGGCGGCTTTGAATCCGGCGTCGTCGCCAACTGGTTTGGGAAGGCGATGGGCCATTCCAATGCGACCGGCGCGATAATATCCACTGTGAGCGGCGGCATCGGGACAATTCTGGTGGTGCTGGCCGTGGCGTGGATTTGGCCGGAGATTCGGAAATACGGAAAGCTGGCGTGACAGGAAGAAAAAGCATCTGCGGATTACGCAGGTTTACTTATTTCCCCTCTTTTTTGGTTTGCTGTTCGATCGCGCGAAGGTAAGGGCCTGTCGATTTTTCTTCCCATGTTGGACACATAACCCATAATACGATGTTCTCATTGACATTTTGAAAGTTATCTTCTTTGCCATTTCTTTTGTCGAGAATATTTCGTAAATAGAATTGGGGTCGCTGCGTTAAACCTCTTTCGCCACTCGCACTTCAACTTGACGTGCCGTCGCAGAAGTTTATTTTCGGCGCATGAGAAAGATTTTGTTTTGGCTTTTCATCTTCGTGTGCATGGTCTCGCTCGCGCGTGCGCAGGACGCGGCGACGCAGCAGCAGATTGACCAGATCAACGGCAGGATTCAGGACCTGATTGACGCGCAGGCCGCGCAGGGCAAACGCCTCGACGCGCTGGAGAAGAGCGTCAGCGATTTGCAGGACAAATTGAGCCAGCCCGCCGCGAACAACAGCGCGAGCACCGATGACCTGAACAAGCTCGCCGAACAGGTGAAGGACCTCGCAAAAAAGCAGCAGGATGACAACGACCTGGTTTTGAAGGAGCTTGAGAAACTCGGCAAGGGCGGAAGCATTTCGACGACCAGCCACAAGGCACCAAGCGTTTCAACCGACAATTCAGCCCCGGCCACCAGCGGCCCGCAAAAGGGTTATTATTACGAAGTCAAAAGCGGTGACACGCTTTCGGCCATCGCCAAGGCCTACAGTGCCGAGCTAAAAATCAAACTGTCAGCAGAACAGATTCTGAATGCGAATCCGGGATTGAATCCGAAGAGCCTGATCGTCGGGAAGAAGATATTTATTCCGCAGCCGCAATGATTTTTCGTAGGAGCCGACGTGAGGAGGCTCTGGTCAAAATTGGAACCAAACGTCGGGAAAATTGAGACTCGTTACCTCGTCTCCTACAAAAATCCGTTAATGCGGCAACTTGAAGTAAAGAAGCAGCACTCCCGCCGCCGCGATGAGACAATAAAAGCCGAAAAACTTCCAGCGCCCGGCTTCAAGCCAGCGCGAGAGCCATTTCAATGCGAGCAAGCCGGCGGCAAAACTGAAAATCATTCCGACGAGGCCGGGCGTGAAGAGGTGCAGCGCGGATTCCCGGCTCAAGGAATGCGCCTTGACCAGCCGGTGCGCCTCCTTGGCGATGGCGAGCGGCGTCAAAACGACGGCGAGGGCAAAACTGAATTCCTCCAGCTTTTGCTTCGGCAGACCGAGCAGCAGGCCGGTGGAAATTGTCGCGCCGGAGCGCGAAAAACCGCGGAATGGAATGCAGATTCCCTGAACCAACCCGATCCAAATGGAATGCGCAGGCTGGATTTCCAAATGGCGCGGAGTTTTTTCCTCGCGCAACCCGGCATAAATAATCAGCACGCCGACGGCGGCGAGCGCACCGGCCATCAACGGCAGATTGGAAAACAAATCCTCGATTTCGGCGTCCGGCACGCCGCGCATGGATACCCTCTTAACAAGAACTTCCAACCCCTTGTAAACGATGCCGGTGCATATCGTGGCGATAATGACTTGAATGGCGAACCATTGGAGCTGACTGGTCGAGGAAAAGTAATCACGTTTCCAGCCATTCCAAAAATAGACAATGACGGCGAACATGGTTCCGGTGTGCAGCATGATGAGCAGCATCGTCATTTCGGGACTTGACGGATTCAAGCCCATGATTTTCTCGGCGGCGATGACATGGGCCGAACTGGACACCGGCAGCAATTCGCAAGCGCCTTGAATCAGCGCCAAAATCAGGATTTGAAAATAGTTCAACATGGGCATGACCGGCAAGTTTCACCGGATAAACCAAAGGAAAAACTCGCCCCGGTAATTTTACTTCTTGCGGCCAAAGAATGATTTTGCCTCCTCGGCGTTCTGCTTGACCTTGAGCTGGCCGAGAATCGCGTGCCAGGAAATATAGACTTTGTGCCATTGCGCCTCGATGCCACGCAGCGCGCCCTCGCTCATTTCACTCAAGTAACGGAGCGACGGCGCATTTCCGATCAGCCCGTGGATCTCATCACGCGAAGGCGAAGCAGCTTCGACGTGCGCGAAGATCAGTTCAATTTCCTGCACGATGATGCTCTTGATCTCGAGAAAATGGCTTTCATCCGCCGCCCCGAATTTCTTGGCGCGGGCGACGTTGACGAAGTGGTTGAATTGCTTCCAGCATTCGATGTGAGTCTCGATCTGGGCGACCAGTTGGTTGATTTCTTTAAGAGTCATAGGGGTTCAGTTTGAAATCGGCGATAACGCAGTCTGCGGGAAAAGGAAAATGATCGCGCCACCGCGCAGTTCGCGCGCGGTGACGCGGAGGCTGGCGTAATGGATGCTGACCTCCGCCAAGGGCATCTGCGCCGTGCGCGCCTCGCGCAGCAGGGCCAGCACCTCCTTGCCAACGGCGTGCAGCAGTTCCGCCGGATACGCGGACGAGACGGTGGAACTGACAATCTTGCCCGCGCGATTCACGGTGATGCTGCCGCTGGGCAGTTGCGTGACCGCGGGCCGCGAGCCGAAAATGTTTTTCAAGAGTCCCATGACGCGACTAATTTTTTGGTTTTTTCAAGCAGCCCTTCGCTGGCTTCCGGCGACCAGCCGACGAGAAAATTTTTATTTTCACGTGGAATCAAGAGCAGTTGGCGTTCCATATTGCTGCCGTCCAGATGCAGCAACGGCCCGGCGTCCACAGTGTCACCCAGGCGTTTGATGATCTCCGTGGCCCGGCGCGTCCAATGGGCGTATTGCTCGGCGGATTGGGCCTGCGTGCCCATCGCCTCATGCACTCCCTGGCCTTCCGGCGGAACGGCAACAACAAATTCAGCCCCGGCGCGCGTGAGCAATGAAAGCTTCCAGACCGTCCGGCGATGAACTTGAACGGTCTGGTCGGAAGTGTCGGCGGCGCCGGCGCCGCTTTCATCAATCGCCTGCGCCGATTCCAGAAGCAGCGCGTTGACCGGCTTTGTGATGGTGCGCTCGCGATTCGGTTCGGCGGGCAGATTTTCAAACGTGCCGGATTTCCAGGTGAGAATTCTGCGGAACGCCGCTTCGCCACACGCGCCTTCCGCCTCGGCATCCGTGAGTTCGCCGCCTTGAATCCAGAGTTTGGCGACGAGCGAGCCACGGGTGATGCGCAGCACGGTGGAAC
>Ga0181516_10002819_pt1 | contig 12034 bp, 8 predicted proteins | sample PEATcosm2014_Bin_25_FD_121104 | JGI IMG/M metagenome (GOLD analysis project Ga0181516, IMG submission 121104) | Peatland microbial communities from MTU Mesocosm Facility, Houghton, MI, USA - PEATcosm2014_Bin01_10_metaG | ecosystem: Environmental > Terrestrial > Soil > Wetlands > Peat | place...
CGAACTCCTGTCAACCAGAACCTTCAACTTCCGCTGATTTTTCTTTCCGGTCAACCGTCACGCTTGACTGGGGTTGCCCCCGCCGCTCGGCGACGAGGAACACCTTACCAGCTCCCAGCCCAACAGGTCAACAGCTTGCTTACCTTTTCCTCGGAAAGTTTTCGGACGTTTCTGTAGGTAGGAACGTCGCGTGCGGGGAAATCCTCACCACGGAGGGCGGACGGTCGCGGAGGTTAACGTCGCCTGTGGGGGAAAGCTTGACCACGGAGGGCGGAGGACCACGGAGGGGAACGGAGAAGAGGAGGAGGAAAACGAAGGAGAAGGAGAAGGAGAGTATCGGGCACGGTGCCGAAAGGGTGCCCCAGCACTTCTGGCCAACGGAGGGCAACGGAGTTTAGCGGAGACGACACGGGGAGCAGAAACTCTCTTTCTTTCTTTCTTCCTTCCCCTCCCTTCCTCTCCGTTATCCTTCGTTCATCTCCGCTCCTCCGTGGTAAACTCGTAACTGCCCGGGCGTTGCGGGCCGGACCAGCCTCCAGCGGCGCCCGCACGGGGGGTGGCGCAGGCTCGGCCGGGTGTAAGGAGCATCGCGACGTCGCCGGTCAGCCGGAGCCCAGGGGGGTCGCCCACCCAACCTTCTAGGCCTTCTTGAAGAGCTTCTTGTTGCGCTCGATGTACTCGCGGTGGAACCGCACATGGTCGATGTAGTCGATGATCCACGTCTCAAGATCGACCGCACCCTTGGTGCTGTGGGTGTAGCTCAGAGCCTTCCAGTCGCGGGTGACGATGCTCCTCAGGTGCGCGGCGGCAATCTTGCGAAGGAGCTTGAACGCGGCAATACAGTCAGCTAGGGACGCGGATTGGTAGTTCAGCGCGGGGGTCCACTTCTCTTCGTCGTAGCCGACAGCGGGGCCCCCAGGCTCGGCCACGGCCTTGCGGTATCGGTGGAAGGCGGCGACGTCGGACTCCAGGAAGTGGACGACGTGTTCGTGGATGGTCCACGCGTCGACGGCTGGCCTGAAGGTCAGCAGCGCCGGTTCCATCGACAGAACGTCGTCGAACGCGGCGCCGCCGGCCTCATACCTGTCGATCAGGGCATCTTTTTCCGAGGGAGTCATGGCGGTCCTTTTCCGGGTCAAGGGGCGTGCGAAGCCGTCACTTTGGTGATGTAACTGCTGCTGAATTCCTTGACGGGTTTGAGCCACGCCAGGAACTTGCCGGCCTCGGCCGCGTTGGCGTAGGGACCGACGCGCACCCGCACGACGACGGCGCCGTTGACGGTGGCCGTGGTCAGGGTTCCCTTCAATCCCTGGGTCTCGAGGGACTTGGCGGTGTTTTCAGCCTGATAGCGGTCCTTGAACGAGCCGACCTGAATCCAGTAGTCCCCAACCCTGGCGGACTTGGCTGCGGGCTTCACGGCCTTGGCCGGGGCAGGTTTGGCCGCTACCGCGGCGGATGGCGCCGTGTCCGGCTTCACGGGAGTCGACTGGACGTTGGAGGGCTTGGCGGTGTCGCCGGGAAAAGCGGCCCCCGGGCTGGGAGGGAGCGCCTGGGTGGTCGCGGGTGTCTTGGACTCGCTGGGCAGCGTCACGGTGAAACCCTGGTCGGGGTTGGCCGGTGAGGCGGGGGTCTGGAGCGCCGTGGTCTTGGGGTCGCGCGTCCATTCGACGGGGTCGAAGGCGTCGGGCAGAGGGGCCCCGGGGGTGGCCGGCGCGGCGGCTGGACCCGTGGTGGCGGGGGCGGCGGCGACCTTGGCCTGTTCCTTCGGGTAGAAGAAGAACAGACCGACGACCACGACCAGCGTCAGCGCGGCTAGGGCCACGAGAAGAACGATCATTCCTTTACTGTTTTTCATGGGTTTCCTCTTTCTTCGAAAAGGCGGTGCCCCGTCCAAACCGGGCTTCCAACGCCGTTCGGGCCGCCCGGAGGGTTCCCCGGTTGTCCACCCTCAGAATATCGACATCCGCCGGAAATACCTGAGGACCGAGTTTCCGTTGCGCCCAAATCCTTCGAAGTATCCTCTCCCACGTCCAGCCGTCGCGTTTCCGGGCCCTCAAGACTCGGACAAGCAGGGGTGCCTGCACCCAAACGACCACGTCGCAAAGTCGGTACAGGGCCTGCTTGTGGAGCAGGGGAACGTTGAGCAGGGCGTCGCCCGAAACGGCGGCCCGCCGATCGCGGATTTGCCCGGCAATCCAAGGATGGGTGATGCCTTCCAGGTCGGCCAGGGCCCGCGGGTCCGAGAACACGAGCCTTCCCAACAGCGTGCGGTCCGTGGTGCCAAACCGCTTCCGGACCGCAGCCGCGTTGGCCTCAAGGGCTTGGTGGCCGATGCGGTCGGCGTCGATGACGGTGAACCCGCGCTCGACGAAGAAGGGCACCAGGGAGTCCTTGCCGGCGCACGCCTTGCCTGCCAGGCCCACGGTCAATGCAAGGCTCCCCAGGTGTCGCCGGCCTCGATGCCCACGCGCAGGGGAACCGACAGGGTCACGGCGCCCTCCATCTCGCGCCTCAGCAGGTCCTGGATGACGGCGACCTCCTCGGGCGGCACCTCGAGCAGCAGTTCGTCGTGCACCTGCAGCAGCAGCTTGGCCCGGAACCCGCCCTCGCGCAGCGCCCGGTCGACCCGCAGCATGGCTGTCTTGACGATGTCGGCGGCGCTCCCCTGGATGGGGGTGTTCATGGCCACCCGCTCAGCGGCCTGCTTCTCGACGCGGTTGCGGCCGCTGATGTTGGGGAGCGAGCGCCGGTGACCGAGCATCGTGGTCACCTCGCCGGTTTTTTCGGCCCCGGCAATCACGGTTTGGAAGAACAGGTCCACCCCGGCGAACTCGCGCTTGTAGGCGTCGAAGAAGGCCTGGGCCTCCTTGCGGCTGATCTTGAGCTCGTTGGCCAGGCGGAAGGCCGACATGCCGTACATCAGCCCGAAGTTGATAGTCTTGGCGGCGCGGCGCATGTCCGCGGTCACCATCTCGAGGGGGACGGCAAACATGAGCGCAGCGGTCTGCTTGTGGATGTCGCGGCCGTCCCGGAAGGCGGCGACGAGGTTGGGGTCCTGGCACAGGTGGGCCAGAACCACAAGCTCGATCTGGCTGTAGTCGGCCGACACAAACTGCCACCCCTCCCTGGGCACGAAGGCCTGGCGGATGCGGCGGCCGTCCTCCTCCCGAATGGGGATGTTCTGGAGGTTCGGGTCCTTGCTCGCGAGCCGGCCCGTGGCCGTTCCGGTCTGGACGTACTGGGTGTGCAGCCGGCCGGTCGCCCGGTTCACGAGCAGCGGAAGGGTCTCGACGTAGGTGCTCTTGAGTTTGCTCAGGGTGCGCCACGCCAGGATCTTCGCCGGGACGGGATCCTGGTCGGCGAGCTCCTCGAGGATGTCCGAATCGGTGGAGTAGCCCGTCTTGATCTTGGCCCGGGGGGGAGGCGTCAACTGCCTGTCGACGAAGAGGATTTCCTGAAGCTGTTTGGGCGAACCGAGGTTGAAGCTCTTGCCCCCGCAGAGGGCGTAGATCTCCTGCTCGAGGTCAGCGATGCGTCCGGCCAGCTCGGCGCCGAAGGTCCTTAGCTCCTCGCTGCGCAGGGTGATCCCCTCGTCCTCCATCCGGGCCAGCAGGTGCGAAAGGGGAAGCTCGAGCTCGTTGAGAAGCTTCGACAACCCGGCCGCCTCGAGGCGGGGCGCCAGCATGAGGTAGAGCCTCCACGTCAGGTCGGCGTCCTCAGCGGCGTATTGGCTGGCCAGGGCCAGCGGCACGTCGGAGAAGTTCTTGCCCTTGGGCACCAGGTCGCCGAAGGCCACCCCCTTGAGCCCAAGGTAGGTCACCCCCAGGGCCTCGAGGCCGTAAACGCCCGCGCCGGCGTCGAGCAGCCAGGCGGCGAGCATGGTATCGAAGCCGAAGCGGGGGACGGTAACCCCGTGCCGGCGAAGCACCTTGAAGTCGAACTTGAAGTTCTGGCCCACGATGACGAACTTAGGGTCTTCGAACAGGGGCCTCAGTCTGTCGAGGACCACCTTGGTTCCTAGCAGTTCGGGGCCGTCGAGGGCCCCCGACTCGGCGCAGATCAGCGGGATGTACGCGGCCTTGCCTTCCTCGCACGAGAGCGAGAGCCCGACGAGCCGGGCAGCGAAGGTGTCCAGGGTGTCGGTTTCGAGGTCGACGGCGGCTACCCCCGAGCGGCGGAGCACCTCGATCCACGTGTCCAGGGCCTCGAGGGTTGTGATTGTTTCGTAATCGCCCTTCAGCACGGCGGGACCAGCCGCGGGTGCCGGAGCCGCAGGTGGCATGGAATCGCCTCCCTCCTGGGGAACGTGGACGGGTTTGACCACCTCGCCCGAGAGCGCGAGGGCCTCGGTGGCCAGCGTCTTGGCGTTCTGCGCCAGGAACAGGTCGGCGGCCTCGCGCCCCGGCTTCCACGCCAGGGCGGTCGTCTCCAGCGAGAAGCCGAGGTCCAGGTCGTCCCTGAGGATGGTCAGGCTCTTGCTGAGCCGGGCCGACTCCTTCCCCTCCTCGAGGTTCTTCTTGACGCCGGCCTTGGCCACCTTGTCGAGGTTTTCGTAAATTCCGTCGAGGCTGCCGAAGTCTGCCAGCAGTTGGACCGCCGTCTTGTCGCCGATGCCCTTGACGCCGGGGATGTTGTCGGCGGTGTCGCCCACCAGGGCCAGCCAGTCGGCGATCTGATCGGGCCTCACGCCCCGGGTCTCAAGCACCTCGTCGGGCCCCACCACGGTCCAGCCGCCCTTGAAGCCACTGCGCAGCGCCTTAACGCTGCCGCCCACCATCTGAAGGAGGTCTTTGTCGTTGCTGACGATGAGGCACTCGACGCCGTGCTCCCGGCACCACCTCGCTCCAGTGGCGATCAGGTCGTCGGCCTCGAAGCCGTCCCTCTGGAGAACCGGCACCCCGAGGGCAGCCAGCACCTGCTCGATTTCGGGCAGCACGGCGATGAGGTCGTCGGGCGCCGCGTCGCGCTGGGCCTTGTACTGCGCAAACAGCTCGTCTCGGAAGGTAGGAGTTCGGGAGTCGTACAGGACCGCCAGGTGGGTGGGCTTCTGCTCGCGCACCAGCTGGAACAGGGTCTTGAAGAACCCGAAGAACGCGCTGATGTTCTTGCCTTCGGCGTTCAAGATCGGACGGTCCACAAACGCGTGGTACGAGCGGAAGATGAGCCCGAAGGCGTCGAGGAGGAGGACTTTTGCCATGGCCCCAGTGTACGGCGTTTAGGTCGTGATGTCGACCAAAGAGGACGAGGCTCGGGCCGCCGCGTAGGCGTTGCGTCCCCGCACCTGGGGACTGACGCGCACGATGTCGCGCTCGAGGGCGTCCATCGACCGCGAGAGCAGGCCCCGGTTCTCGCGGCTGCGTTCCGAGACCTTGCTGCGCAGGGCGTCGAGGGAGATGCGCAGGTCGGCAACCTCGTCGTCGGTGGAGCCCTGGTAGGACTGATGGAGGACGGCTTCGAGCGGGTCGATCACCCTTTGGATGGCGTGGATCTCGACGACCAGGCCCTCTTCGAGCTCGACCTGGGCGCGCAGGGTATCGACGGCGTCGCCTTCGATGCTCACCTTTTCGGCGTCAAGCACCTGAAGGTAGGCCTGAAACTTCTCGCGCTGCTGGGCCAGGGTCGCCTTGAGGCGCTTGAGCAACGCCACACGCTTTTCGACTTCTTGCTGGGTCAACGTTGTAGTCATGGGGTACCGCCTTTCCGCTCAGCCGGCGATGTTGACGCCGGGCCGGGAGGACGGAAGCTCATCGACCTGGGAGTGCGCGATCTGCACCCACGCGGAACGCAGGTCGGCCACGAAAGCCCTTACCTGCACCAGGGGCTCCAGTTCCTTCTTCAAGTTGCCTTCGCGGATTTTCTCGTTGAAGAACACGTAGAGGCTCATGAGGTTCTTGGCGATCTCGCCACCGCGGTCGAAGTCGAGGCCGGCCATCAGCTCGGTGATGATGTCCTGGGTCTTGATGAGGGCGTTGTGGACCTTGTCGAGCTGGCGGGTGTTGGTGTTCATCAGGGCAATGGCCAGGTCCAGCTGCTTCACCGCTTCGTCGTAGAGCATGACGATCAGCTTGCCTTGCGTCGCCGTCCGCACCGAGACCTCCCGGTATGCGTTCAACGGGTTCTTCAGAACACTCATGCTTCCCCTCCTGTGAGCCGTGGCTCTTCCCTTTTATCTCGGCGGAAAAGGGTCCGCCCTTGAGGTGCGATCATGGTCGGGAGTGGTCCATCAGTTGGGATACGGTGACACCACGGTATCCGGCTTCCACCAGACCGTTCAGGAGCAGGTCCCATTGGTTGAAAAAGCTTTCACCGGTTGTACTATCTTTCATCCCCAGGGTCAAGGGGACGATGGACCCGGGCTGCTTGGCCTTGAGCAAAGCCTCGATAAGGGCCGGAGAGTCGACCACCTTGTCGGGTCCCAGGGGGTAGCCGAGGTCGGTACCGATGGTCTTGTAGTTCGCGGCCCGGGCCCCGGCGGCCAGGGCGGGACCCTCGACCCAGCCCGGGGCGTGCCAAAGCAGCCCCAGTTCGCGGCCTGTCGCGGCGAACCAGTCGTCCTCCTCCCGGGCCAGGCCCTGGCGGACAAAGGAGGCGTCGATGATGAAACCCGGTGCCGTCAGATCGAGCGAAATGTGGAAGAGATTGGCGGTCTCCATACCAGCCTGGGCGATCTCCTGGGCGGCCTGAGGGTTGCGCCTCAGGAACTCGCCGTTCACAAAGAACGTGGCCTTGAAGCCCCAGTCCCTCAGGGAGCGGAGCACCTCGGGAAGACCCTCGGACGAGTCCAGAGCGTCGATGGCGAGGGCAACCTCGCGCAGGCCCTGGCGGGAGCCGTGGCGGAACGGCGAGGTCAGCCCGTCGCCCGAGGGTCCGGTGTCGGTGGCCGGGAAAGCCTCGTAGGGTTTCTCGGGGTCGGGGAGCAGGGGTTTGGTGGTCAGGGCCTTGAGGTTGCGGACCAAGATGGTGTTTCGGTAGGGCCCCGAGGGCAGGTCCGAGACGAAGACCCTGAAGAGGTCGTTGGCCGAGGAAGGGTCGACGGGCTTGAGGTTGGGCCCGGCGGGTCCCCAGGCGGCCGGGGTCGCCGCAGTGGCGGGCTGCCAAGCGAACCACGACACGCCCTGGCGGCCGACAAGCTGTCCGTTGAATTCTCCTGCCTGGTCGAGACCGCCCAGCAGCAGGGTGCGGACCGAGGAGTCGGCCAGCGAAATCGAAACCGTGGCCCCTTTTCCGGTGGCCAGCAGAGTTCCCGCGTCCTTCCAGAAAGCGGCCACGAGGCCGTCGAGGGCGAAGCCCTTGCGTTCGGCGAAGCTGGCCGCGTCACGCACCGAGACGCCGTCCCGGCGGACAACAAGGATCTGGCTCTCGTCGGGCGAGAGGACCAGGTCGAGGACGACTCCGGTGCCGGCGTCGAGGGTCTGCACCGACGAGGCCGTCACCCTGAGCACGAGGCTCTCTTCCTTGCCGGCCCTGAGCGACGACGCCAGCAGCGTGATCCTGTTGTCCTTCGACCACAGAACCCGCCTGAGCGAGAGGTTCTGGGGCAGAGGAAGGTAGGTCAGCCCGGTGACCTTGGTGTTCTGATAGAAGTCCAGCGCGTTGAGGGGGTAGACGAACAGGGTCCGCCCGCCAAGGTTGAACAGCACCGAGGCGCCGTCGGGGGCGAGCCAGAACCTGTCGTTGGCCGGGCGGAACGGAAACGGGAGCTTGCCCATGATGCCCCAGGTCTGGAACAGGGCCCTGTAGAGGCTTCGGGTGAAGAACTCCTCGGGGAGAATGCGGTACAGAACCTGGTCAGCGGCGTACGAGAGCTCGCCGCCGCCTCCCCAGGCCACCGACGAAAGCAGTCCGGGGCCGATGCGCCTCAGGTTCTCCTCGGGCACGCGCTTTTCCCTCAGCTGACGCATCGAGTAGTAGTAGAGGTTTCCCTTCTTTTCGTAGATGAAGAACTGGGCGTCGGGCGACCACAGGGCGGGCAGGCTCTGGAAAGACAGGTCGACGTCCGTGGTAACCACAGTGGGTCCCCCGCTGGAACCCGACAGGTCACGGAGCTCGATAGCCCCCGCCACCACGGACGAGGGCTGAAACGCGAGGACCCAGCGGCCGTCGGGGGCGTAGGCCAGGGGAAGAGGCCGGCCCTCACCGGCGCCGGGGTCGAGGCCGAACACCCGGGGTGACACTGTTGTAACTTGCCCCGTGGCAGGGTCCAGGCGCCAGACGCCGAAGCGGTTTTGAATTTGAAGCTGGTTCAAGAAGGGCAGATACGTTGCGCTCTCGGGGTAGAAGGTCAGGGGAACCGGCGGCGTGCCGGCTGCCAAGTCCGACCGGAACCAAACCTGATAGTCGGTCCCCGAAGTCTTGACGTTGCGGGCGGCGAAGACGAGCTGGGACGACGGGTCGAGGTCCAGGCCTGAAAACACCACCTCGGCCGAAACAGAGGCAGTCAAGAATCCAAGGAGCAGGAGGGCCAGAGACTTCATGGTACCCTTATCGGCACGTCGCCTGGTGATCTTTCCTGCCTTCTTCGAGAAACACTCCCAGACCTTCGTCCAGCAGTTCAAGACGGGAAAGCAACAAACCAAGCCTATAACGGTCGTTCCGGCGTTCCATCTCTTCGAGGGGTTGAAGGCAGCGGTCAAGCAGCACTTCGAGGTCGGGAGAATGCCCCAGCTCGCTGCCGCATTGGGGGCAGTACAGGTAGTGGGGAGGGACAACATGGGAACAACCGGGGCAGAAGCGGACTTCCATGCTGTCAGTTTAGGCCAACCGCCGGAGGATTCCAACCCTTTTTCGCTGCGACCCGCGAAACTGTCACGGCGGCGGCGCCTCAGGCTGTGAAGGAACCCTCGGGGAACAGTTGGGGCAGCGCCCCCGCCACTGTCGAGGCGAACAGGAACTGAGTCCCCGCGACGGCCTCCTCGGGAACCTCTTCGAGGTCGCGGCGGTTGTCCTCGGGAAGGAAGATCCGCCCCAGGCCGCGCCTGTGGGCCGCCAGCACCTTTTCCTTGACCCCGCCGATAGGGAGCACCCGGCCCGAAAGGGTCACCTCGCCTGTCATGGCCGTGAGCGCCGCCAGGGGCTGGCCCCGGAACGCGCTCAGCAGCGAGGCGATGACGGTAATGCCCGCCGACGGGCCGTCCTTGGGGATGGCGCCCTCGGGAAAGTGGATGTGGATGTCCTTGTCCTTGGCGAAGTTGGGCTTGAGCCCCCACTGGTCGCCGTGGGCCTTGAGGTAGCTCAGCGCGATGCGCGCCGACTCCTTCATCACGTCGCCCAGGCTGCCCGTCAGGATGAGCTCCCCCTTGCCGGGGAACAGGCTGACCTCGACGGAGAGCACCTTGCCGCCCACCTCGGTCCAAGCCAGCCCGTTGGCCACCCCGGGCCGGGGCTCGAGCAGGGCCTTGTCGTCGCGCCACAGGGGAAGCCCCAGGTCGGTCTTGATCTGGTCTTCGTCAAGAACGATGGCGGCGGCCTCGGCAGGCTCGCCGGGCGTCAGCTTGCCCTCGGCCAACAGGCGCCTCACGGTCTTTCGCAGCACAGTGGCGATCTGACGCTCCAGTCCGCGGACGCCCGACTCGGCGGTGTAGCGGTGGATGATGGCTTGGAGGGCGTCGGCAGTAAACGAGATGTGGTACGCGCCCAGGCCGTTTTCGCGTGCCTGTTTGGGCACGATGAAGCCCTCGGCGATCTTTTGCTTTTCGACGTCGGTATAGCCCGGCACCTCGATGACCTCCATGCGGTCCTGAAGCGGCCGCGGGATGGTATGGAGGCTGTTGGCTGTGGTGATGAACAGCACGTCCGACAGGTCGTAGGGCACCTCAAGGTAATGGTCGGTGAAGGTCGAGTTCTGCTCGGGGTCGAGCACCTCGAGGAGGGCGGCCGCGGGGTCACCCCGGAAGTCCGAGGTCATTTTGTCGATCTCGTCGAGGAGGAACACGGGGTTCGCCGTCCCGGCCTTCTTCATGCTCTGGATGATCTTGCCGGGCAGCGCCCCGACGTAGGTCTTGCGGTGGCCGCGGATCTCGGCCTCGTCGCGCACGCCGCCCAGGCTGATGCGGACGAACTTGCGGCGCAGCGCCCGGGCCACCGACCGGCCCAGGCTTGTCTTGCCCGTGCCCGGCGGTCCCACCAGGCAGAGGATGGGGCCCTTCAGGCGGTCGGCCACTTGCCGGACAGCCAGGAAGTCGAGGATGCGCTGCTTGACCTTCTTCATGTCGAAGTGGTCTTCGTCGAGCACAGTTTCGGCCGCGGCGATCGACAGCTCGTCCTCGGTCCTGTGCTTCCAGGGCAGGTCTGTGACCCACTCGAGGTAGGTGCGCAAGATGCCGGCCTCGGGAGTGGTCGCCTGAAGGCGGGCCAAACGCCCGCACTCTTTCAGGGCTTTCTCTTTGACGTCGTCGGGGGCGTCGAGGGCCTCGATGCGGCGCTTGAGGTCGATGGCCCCCGTGGGGTCGCCGTCGTCATGGCCAAGCTCTTTGTGGATTTCCTTGAGCTGCTCGTTTAGGTAGTACTCGCGCTGATTCTGCTCGAGCCGGCCCTTAACCTTCTTGTGGATCTCCTGCTGGAGGCCGGCCAGCTCGAACTCGACCTGGAGGGTGACCGCCAGGTTCTCAAGGCGGACCAGGGTGCGCGTCTCGAGGAAGAACTCAAGGCGCTTCTCGTCGGAAAGGTTGAGGTGGGGGACCAACAGGTCGACGAGGGTATCGGGCTTGTCCGTCTCCCACAACAGGGACAGCTTCTCTTTGGACAGCTTGGCCTGGAGGTCCTTGTACGACTTAAGCGTAGTGAGGATGACCTGGGTGAGGCTGAGGACCTCGTTCTTGACTTCGACCGTTGGGTCCAGGGGCTGGATCTCGGCCCGGGCGTAGTCGGTGCGGGCCTGGTACTTCACAAGCTTGGCGCGTTCGCGGCCCTCGACGAGCACGCGGACGGTGCCGTCGGGCAGCTTCAGCGTCTGGAGGATGCCGGCCACCACGCCCAGGGTGTAGAGGTCGTTTTCACCGGGGTTGTCTTCCTTGCTCCGGGGAGGGACGAGGAAGATCTCCTGCCCCTCGGCCAGCGCAACCTCGAGAGCCTTCACGCTCTGACCCTTGGGAGCGAAAAACGGGGCGACCATCTGGGGAAAAACCAGAACGTCCCTTACCGCCATGAGCGGCAGGTCCTTCTTCAGCGGCTTGGCCCGGGACAACCCCAGCATAGGACTAGCCGGCCGCTTTTCCCGTGAACTCGAAGATCTCGCGCACCCAGGGTTTGTTCATTTCGAGGGGGTCGGTGATGATCACCGGCTTCAGCCCCTGCGAGAACACTTCTTTGGTGATCACGACCTTTTTCTTTCCGGGGAGGGAGGGGATTTCGTACATGAGGTCGAGCATGGCTCCCTCGACGATGGCGCGCAGACCCCGGGCCCCCGTCTTGCGGACGATGGCCTGGTCGGCGATGGCCTCGATGGCCTCGCGCTCGAAGTGCAGGTCGGCGTCGTCGAGTTTCAGTGCGACTTGGTACTGGCGGATGATGGAGTTCTTAGGCTCGGTGGTGATGCGCAGCAGGTCGTCGCGGCTGAGCTCGTCGAGGCTGACCATGATGGGGAGGCGGCCGATGAACTCGGGGATAAGACCGAACTTGATGAGGTCTTCGGGGTGCATGCGCAGGAACAGCTGATGGTGGGTGTCGGCCTTGGCCGACTCGACAGAAGTGCCGAAGCCCAGCGCCGTCTTGGCGGTGCGCCTCTGGATGATCTTGTCGAGGCCGACGAAGGCGCCGCCGCAGATGAACAAGATCTTCGTCGTGTCGATCTTGAGGTATTCCTGGTTGGGGTGCTTGCGTCCGCCCTGGGGAGGAACGTTGGCCTGGGTGCCCTCGATGATCTTAAGCAGGGCCTGCTGCACGCCCTCCCCCGAGACATCGCGGGTGATCGAGGGATTGTCGGATTTGCGTGAGATCTTGTCGATTTCGTCGATATAGACAATGCCGCGCTGCGCCCGCTCGACATTATAGTCAGCCGACTGCAGCAGCTTCAAAATGATGTTTTCGACGTCCTCGC
>Ga0181516_10002822_pt1 | contig 12032 bp, 12 predicted proteins | sample PEATcosm2014_Bin_25_FD_121104 | JGI IMG/M metagenome (GOLD analysis project Ga0181516, IMG submission 121104) | Peatland microbial communities from MTU Mesocosm Facility, Houghton, MI, USA - PEATcosm2014_Bin01_10_metaG | ecosystem: Environmental > Terrestrial > Soil > Wetlands > Peat | place...
GAGCCGAAGACAGTGAAGGCCAAGAAGTCTGCGAAGGGAAAGAAATAATACACACTATGTCAGCAACACAACTATAGAATAGAAATGCATTGCACATACGTGAAAGCATTACCGTTGAAACACCAGTTTGATATGTAGGAGCTTCTTTTATATCCTGCTTGAGAAGTCTCGGGAGACGTAAAATGGAAGAAGACCCTTGGTACAAGGACATGCTGGCGAAGGCGACCATTGAAGAGAAGATAAAATGGTATCGCGCAGGCTTGCGTATTGAAAAGGGGGACATGTCCGCCGTAAATGCATTTCCGCAGGAATTTAGAGACCATATAGATAGCCTAACGGCTGAAAAGAATAAGATAGCTGAAAATAAATTTCACGAGCATATGCGGGAATTTGCTTACAGACTTTCGAATCTAACTCCTTAACAATTTTTTTGTATCTATAGAGTATTCCCCAGATTTGCCCACAACACCGGTGAGTGGTACAATAACCCTTACTGTTAAATGCGATTACGAGATGGAAGAGGATCAAATGTTCGACGCGGTAACAGTGAAAATCGATTTAATTGGAGGAGCCGCCTCACTCTATGTCTGTGGCATTCACTATATCATTCAGCGCATTTTCCCTTATTTTCCGGACCAAAGCTTCCGTTCTTCAAACAGGGAAGCATCAGATAGGTGCAAAAAGATGGCGCACGTAATTACACAAGAGGAGTTAGACGCGATCCCTGTTCATCCTCGAAGGAATAATACAGAAACAGCTTGTCACCACAAACCTGATGAACCCTCCGTTCGTTCCTAAATCTCGCGAAGACGATAAAACAAAAATGTGCAACAGCGCAGTTCCTTCTTCCCTAGGGAGAGGGTTATGTGAGGGGTTACTGCGCAGCTCAATCGCGCCAAAAAAAATCGAGATTGGTGTGATTTTTCCCTTGACATTCACAGATAATTCCCATATAACGGGATAACCTCGAAAGAGGCGTTTATTCCACCCATACCCGCAAGGTGCACCTTGCGGGAGTTGGCAAATAGGGCGAAATAAACGGGCTGCATGCCGCCGCCTTGGCTTGTCTATCGAACAAGCAAGGTTCGCGGAGAGCGCGCTCTCTATTTTTTGAAGGGGTTTTGTTTATGCGTAAGATCGAATAGAATAAGAAAGGCACACAAAAGAAGAGAACATGAAAACATCATCGCGCCACCGGCACGCTAAACCCGCCAAGTCCGGGCGCAAACCAAATATCAAGCCGAAACGGGGCGCAAAACGCGTGCCCGGCAACGGCCCCGCCGCGCGCGAGCGCGAGGAATCCACGCGCGTCGTCGGCGTTATCGCCCGCGAGGGAAACGGCTGGAAATTACAATCAACCAACCGCCGTGAACGCGGCGATTACACGTTGTTCGTCAAACCGAAATTCAATCTTGAAGAAGGCCTGATAGCCGTCGCCGAAAAAACATCGACCAGCCGTTGGCGCGCGCGCGAAGCCAAATTGATCGAAGTCCTGGGCGACATCAATTCCCCCCGCGCCGTCAGCCTGATCGCCATCGCCACCAACGACATCCCCGACGAATTTCCGAAAGAAGCCGTCGCCGAAGCCAATGCCGCCAAACCCGTGACGCTGGAAGGCCGCACGGACTTGCGTCCAATCCCCCTCGTCACCATCGATGGCCCCGACGCACGCGATTTCGATGACGCGGTTTTTGCCGAACCCGACGGCGAAGGCTGGCATTTAATCGTCGCCATCGCCGATGTTGCGCATTACGTCAAATATGGCAGCGCCTTGGACAAATCCGCGTTTGATCGCGGCAATTCAACCTATTTCCCCGACTGCGTCGTGCCGATGTTGCCCGAAGCGCTGAGCAACGAATTATGCTCGCTGAAACCGCATGTCGAACGCGCCTGCATGGCGGCGCATATGTGGCTCGACAAAACGGGCGAGCTGACCAAATGGCAGTTCGTGCGCGGCGTCATGAAATCGCATGCACGCCTGACCTACGAACAAGCCCAAGCCGCCGTTGACGGCCAACCCGACGACACCACGCGCCCCTTGATCGACAGCGTTTTGAAACCGCTCTATGGCGCCTACCGTTGCCTGCTGCAAGCGCGTGGCAAGCGCGGCACGCTCGAACTCGACCTGCCCGAACGCAAAGTCGAAATCACAGACGGCAAAGTCACTTCGATCAAAATCCGCGAACGGCTCGACAGCCATAAATTGATCGAAGAATTCATGATCTGCGCCAATGTCGCCGCTGCCGCGCAACTGGAAGGCAAAGGTGGTATCTGCCTATACCGCATCCATGACCGTCCCTCGGAAATCAAACTGGAAGGGTTACGCGATTTTCTCGACACACTGGGCATTAGCCTTGTCCCACCGGCGCAAATCCATCCGCGTTTTCTGACACAAATACTGGAAAATGCTGCCGGAACGCCTCACGCGCAAGTCGTCAATGAAATGATGCTGCGCAGCCAATCGCAAGCGGTCTATAGCCCCGAGAATATCGGCCATTTCGGCTTGGCTCTGGCGAAATATGCGCACTTCACCTCGCCAATCCGTCGCTATGCCGATCTGATCGTGCATCGCGGATTGATCAAAGCCTGTGAATTAGGCTGGGACGGGCTGGACGAACGCGAGATCGAAAATCTGGAAGACATAGCGGATCATATCTCGACCACAGAACGCCGCTCGGCAACCGCAGAACGCGATGCCACCGACCGTTTTATCACCTTGTTTATGGCCGACCGCGTCGGCGCGACTTTCTCGGCACGCATCAGCGGCGTAGCGCGGTTTGGCCTCTTCGCGCGTCTGGACGAAACGGGAGCCGACGGCATCATTCCCATGCACACCCTGCCCGACGATTATTATTTCCACGACGAAAAACGCCAGGCCCTGATCGGACGACGCACGAAAAAAACATACCAATTGGCGCAGCAAATCATCGTCAAACTGACCCAAGCCGACCGCCTGACCGGCAGCATGGCGCTGTGTTTGGTTGAAGACGGAGAGTCTTCGTCATCGACCCCAAAGACAGCCAAGAAACCAGAGCATCGCCGACGCAGAAGATAGAGCCATTTTCCCTTTGTCAAAAAACGCATTAACTATTCATTAAACGCGGCCACATAGCTTAGTTCCTGATTTTCGCTGACGGTCTCGTAAAAAATTTGAAGGCCTTACATAGGGAGTACCATATGCTGCAATTCATCAAAAGCATCCCCCAGACATTCTACTCGCGTTCGTTTTACGCCAACCTTATCAATCGCGGAACAGGCATCGGCGCGGGGTTTATTCTATTGCAGGTTTTCTTGGCGCTCGCCGTTCCTGTATGTTCGATGTTTCCGCTTTTGCCCTCGGGACAGGAAAAAGTCGACGCTTTTTTTGACCGTTTTCCAGATGTCACGATAAAGGATCAGAAGCTCAGCATTGACCGTCCCTCGCCTTATGTCATCGACGTGCCGGTCGGCAACGGTAAGAAAATTGACGCCATCGTATTTGATACGACGCCGCATGAAATGAATGTGGCCGAGATTGAGAAAGAGATGAAAGAGAAGAAAATATTCGCTCTGGTAACGGCGGATTTCATAGCCATGCCCAAAGACTCGTCCATAGAAATTACTTCCTATCGCAATTACGGCGGCACTGCTTTAAAAGACCGCACGGTTAATCACGCCCAATGGATCAACATCGGCCACAAGCTTCTTGTGTGGGGTGCCCCCATACTCTTCGTTTCTATGTTTATCTTTCTCTTGATCGGGACATTCTTTATGACGTTCATCAAGGCGCTGATTGTCAAATTGCTCGCATTATTTTCCAAAATAAAGCCGGACTTATCAGGCGCAATGCGGCTCAGCGCAGCGGCTGCCATTCCGGCAAGCCTGCTCGGATTACTACTTACCGCCTTTGGTCAGCGGCTTCCTTTTCTGTCCGGAGCGCTTGTCTGGTTGGCCTTCGCGATTTATGGCCTTTTATGTGCCCATCAGGAAGCAAAGCCAACAACGGCAAAATAAAACAGGAGAAAATAATTACTTACTATAATTCTCCGGAAACAACTGGCGTTCTACCAATTCGATCATGATGTGGATCATTTTGATGTGCAGTTCCTGCACGCGGTCAGAGAAAGCTCCGCCGGGTGTCGCCAGAACAATATCGCTGGCTTTGTTTAAAGGGCAATCTGTTTTGCCGGACAAGCCGATAACCTTCATCCCGATCTTCTTTGCCGCTTCGGCCGCCAGCATAATATTGGGGCTTTTGCCACTGGTGCTGATCGCCACTAACACATCGCCCGCGCGCGCATGGGCTTCCAGATAGCGCGAGAAAATATGTTCATAACCAAAATCATTCGAGACGCAGCTTATATGTGCGGCATCGCAGATCGCCGATGCCGGTAAAGCCGCGCGGTTATTACGAAAACGCCCCGAAAGTTCTTCCGCAAAATGCATGGCATCGCACATCGAACCGCCATTGCCGCAACTGAACACACGGCCGCCGTTTTTGAACGTATCTGCCAACAAAACACCGGCTTTTTCAATGTGATCGATCGTTTCTGCGTTGGCCAATAAATTTTCCAAAGCTGTTTGAGCTTCGCTCAACGCGGTGCGGACGGCTACATGCATGGACATGTGAATTCTCCATAAGGTGGGAAGGCATCATGCCTTAAGAAATACAGTCCTGCAACGCAACATTTTATTACTTAACCTTTCAGCGACATGTTGCGTAAACATGATTTTTTGCCTATTGTCTCGCACCATTCTCTAAATCATAAAAAGACAGGTGCCCATGCCTTCGCCAGATCTTAAACCGCGTCCGCGTTCGCCGCATTTGCAAATTTATAAGCCGCAGCTGTCGTCCGTTCTTTCAATCACGCACCGCGTCACCGGCGTTGGCCTGACGCTGGGCCTTATTGTCTTTGTCTGGTGGCTTGCAGCTTTGGCGGGCGGCGCGGAAAGTTACGCTACCTTTATCGGCTACGCGCAAACCATACTCGGCCAGGTCATTCTGTTCGGCTTGTCGGCCGCCTTTCTTTATCACCTGTGCTGCGGTATTCGCCATTTGCTATGGGACGCCGGATACTTTCTTTCGATCAAGGATGTTTATAAGACCGGCAAGATTATGGTTGCTACCGTCCTACTTCTTCTCCTTATCGTGTGGCTACGCGCCTATGGAGTTTCCCTATGAGCAAAGTTTGTAAAAACCTTGGCGCCTCCGGCAGCGGCTTTGAACATTGGTATCTGGAACGCATCTCGGCGCTGATTTTAGTGCCGACGGGATTATATGTTCTGTTCGGCTTCCTGAACAACGTCGTGGCCGGAGGATACAGCGGCGCGATGTACTGGCTGCAATCGCCACTCTCAGCGACTTTCTCGCTTTTGTTTCTTCTGGCCGGATTGCGTCACATGGTATGCGGATTGGAAATCGTGATGGGGGATTATATTCATCGCGATGTTGTCCGTCTTCCCCTGCTGTTCGTCGTTAAATTCGGCGCAGCGGCCATGGCTATTCTCGGCACGCTATCCATCGCCAAAATCTTTTTTGGAGTTTAAGTCCTCATGCCCTCAGCCTATGAATTTACCGATCACACTTATGATGTCGTCGTTGTCGGCGCAGGCGGCGCGGGGTTGCGCGCAACCTTTGGCATGGCCGAAAAAGGCTTGAAAGTCGCCTGCATTACCAAAGTTTTTCCCACGCGCAGCCACACCGTCGCGGCGCAAGGCGGCATAGCCGCCGCTTTGGGCAATATGGGCGAAGACGATTGGCGTTGGCACATGTATGACACGATCAAGGGATCGGACTGGCTGGGCGATCAGGATGCCATCGAATATATGTGCCGCGAGGCTATCCCCGCCGTGGTCGAGCTTGAACATTACGGCGTCCCTTTCAGTCGCGCCAAAGACGGCAAAATCTATCAGCGCCCCTTCGGCGGCATGACGACCCGTTTTGGTGAAGGCGGCACTGCCATGCGCGCCTGCGCCGCTGCCGACAGAACTGGCCACGCGATTTTACATGCGCTTTATCAGCAATCGCTGAAACATCACGCGGAGTTTTTTGTCGAATATTTCGTCCTTGATTTGATCATGGATTCCAAAAACAACTGCACGGGCGTAATTGCATGGAATCTGGATGACGGTACGCTTCACCGTTTCCGCGCGCATCAGGTTGTGATGGCGACAGGCGGATATGAACGCGCTTACTTTTCCAGCACGGCAGCGCATATCTGCACGGGCGACGGCGGCGGCATGATCCTGCGCGCGGGATTGCCTTTGCAAGATATGGAGTTCGTACAGTTCCATCCGACCGGCATATATGGTGCCGGTTGTTTAATCACCGAGGCCGTGCGCGGCGAAGGCGGCTATCTGACCAACAGCAAGGGCGAGCATTTTATGGAGCGCTATGCCCCGCAAGCCAAGGATTTGGCCAGCCGCGATGTCATCAGCCGCTCCATGACGATTGAAATCCGCGAAGGGCGCGGTTGCGGCCCCCTGAAGGATCACATCAACCTTCATCTGGAACATCTTGATCCCAAGATTATTCACGAACGGCTTGCAGGCATTGCCGAAACGGCGCGCGTTTTCGGAAATATCGACGTGACGCGCCAGCCGATCCCCGTTTTGCCGACCGCGCATTACAATATGGGCGGCATCCCCACCAATATTCACGGCGAAGTCGTACGCCCGACGCCCAAAAAGCCCGACAACATCGTGTCCGGCCTGATGGCGATAGGCGAAGCCGCTTGCGTTTCCGTTCACGGCGCGAACCGTTTGGGATCGAACTCGCTGCTCGATCTTGTTGTGTTCGGAAGGGCTGCCGCCATACGCGCGGCGGAATTGATCAAACCCGGGATGGCACACAAGGAATGGACAAAGGACGCGGGCGATGAAGCCATTGCGCGCTTTGACAAATTCCGCAACGCCAATGGCGAAGTTCCAACCGCCGATCTGCGCCTTGAAATGCAAAGAGTGATGCAGAATTATTGCGCCGTGTTCCGTACCGGAGAAAGCCTTGCCGAAGGCCAGAAGAAAATGCGCGAAGTCTGGAGCAAGCGTTCCAAAATCGGCATCAAAGATCGTTCGATGATTTGGAATTCCGATCTGGTCGAAACGCTGGAACTTGATAACTTACTGTATCAAGCTGTCGCCACACTCGACAGCGCCGCCAACCGCAAAGAATCCCGCGGCGCCCATGCCCGCGAGGATTTCCCGAACCGCGACGATGTGGAATGGCTGAAGCACTCGACCGTCTGGGTCAATGACAAAGGCAACGCCAAATTCGGCACACGCCCCGTTCATTTGAACACGCTGACGGCTGATGTCGAAGCCGTTCCTCCCAAAGCCCGCACATACTGAGGTAGATATGGTCGAATTCGCCCTGCCGAAAAATTCAAAAGTCATCCCTGGCACGGATTTTCCCGCGCCGCAGGCGTGCAAGCGCCCTAAGATGTTCAAGGTTTATCGCTGGTCACCAGACGACGATCAAAATCCGCATGTCGACAGCTATACGATCGATTTGGAATCCTGCGGGCCGATGGTGCTGGATGCGCTGATTTACATCAAAGACCATATCGACAGCACGTTGACCTTTCGCCGTTCCTGCCGCGAGGGGATTTGCGGTTCCTGCGCGATGAACATCGACGGCACGAATACTTTAGCCTGTACCAAGCCGATTGAAGAGATTTCCGGCCCGGTCAAAGTCTATCCCCTGCCGCATATGGATGTGGTCAAGGATCTGGTTCCCGATTTGAAACCGGCTTACGCGCAATATGCGTCGATTGAACCGTGGATCAAAAATGAAACGCCTGTTTCCCCCGATCGCGAAAGGCTGCAATCGCCGGAAGAACGCGCCAAACTCGACGGGCTTTACGAATGCATTCTGTGCTTCTGCTGCTCGGCCAGTTGCCCCAGTTATTGGTGGAACAGCGCGCGGTATCTAGGCCCCGCCGTTTTGCTGCAAGCCTATCGCTGGATCGCGGACAGCCGTGACGAAGCAACGCCGGAACGCCTCGACGCCCTGCACGACCCCTTCCGCCTTTATCGCTGCCACACGATCATGAACTGCACCAACACCTGCCCCAAAGGCTTGAATCCGGCGGCGGCGATTGCGGAGACGAAGAAACTGCTGTTTTTAAGGCAGGAGTAAAAAGATCATAAATACCCAGAACTATGGGTTAAATAGCCAAAAGGCAACGCACAAACAGCCCCACTTCTGATAGAAAAATTCCTTATTTACTTTCATCGTTTTGTAGTAATTTAATCTGCACTAATATTATAAAACAATTAGAGTAAAAGAGGTTCCATTATGGCTTTAAGACACTTTATGGCTGGAATAGCAGACGTAATAACGGTCGGGATGACTGCTCAGGATAGACATATTAAAATGGGATCCCCTAAAGGTTCTGCCTTTGTGGGAATGTCCTTGCGGGAAATGGAGCAGTATCTCGCCTTTCAGGACACAGCCAGGACTTTGGCTTGGCATAATCAGGGGACAGAAGTTGTTTATCATCTGTGTGCATCAATGCCTGCAGACGATGTGGAGAGAGCGCGCGCTGCTTATGTCGCCGTGCTTTATCAAGATATAACAGGAATATCAGCACCGGCGGCGTATAAAATGACTTCAGACGTATGGACACGATTGGGAAATCCTGAGGGAGGTTCTCGCTTTCTCAATAACGCTGTTGATGTCTATAGTAATAGCGAGGAACCGGAAAGAGCCGCCCTCACTCATGGGTTGATGAGCGTGCAGGTCATTCCTGGCTAGGATTTTCTCTTAATCCTAGGCCCATCAAAATCTATTCTCATTTTATCGATAAGTTCTGCAGAATTAATCCGTAGGAGCGAGTTCACAAAATAGTGGGTGAAGCGAGATACCGCTTCACGCTACCCGCGCGCGGAGAAGTTGATTGCAGAAACGAAGAAGCTGCTGTTTTTACGGCAGGAATAAGAAAGGGTATTTTTGCCCGACTGCCTAGGCACATGGCTCAAGATGATTACTTTGAACGGGCAGCTTCATAGTCACAGGCCGTGAAAAGACAATCCTCTTAATGCCAAACAAGGAAAATGTTGTTATTTTATCTTTTCGCAATTGGACGGGTTCCATATTTTTGTCGAGAACAAGATAATAGCTCTCGCGGTTTTCCGGTCTACGTGTGTCATTGAATCTATGATCAATACTAATACATGTAGGCCAAGCGGAAAGAACCCAATTTCCACAGTATATCTCCCCTCCGCAGCCAAGCTTAAATGTTTTTGTCCGTTCTTGTTCCGACAAACTTATATTTCCAATTCCAGCAGCATAGCCAGACACATGCGTGGTTGGAAAAACTTTCGTGTGCACAAAATAAATCGTCGCATGGGGCGTTAAAGCACAATCTGCAAAAACAATGTTTCGAAGTTCCCTTCCATCATCAACATCATAAGTTTCACCATCCAAACTCACCAATCTATAGATGATATTGTTCAGTCTAATTTGTCTATCGAATGTTAGCGACATTTTGACCCCTGAATATTCCAATGGGTATTTCTCATTTTACCAAAATTCTTTAATGCTAGAAAGCTCTTTGTGTTTCTTGCTCAAAATGCGTCGCCTCCAGCGAAGAACAGGCTATTGCAGCGCATTATTACTTCAAAAATTGCGGGGCCATTAGTTGCGGAACCGAATTGTTTTGCGGCGCAGCATTGGTGAGCGTTGGGTCTTCTTCAAGCGCCTTTTTCTTGGCGGCTTCAGCTTCGTCGCGATGGAATTCGAGTTCGTTCATATAGTGGTCATTGACAATTTTTGGTGAGAAATCATCGGGCTTGAAAGGAACATTGCCAAGAAGCGGCCAATCCTTTTCATCCTCGGCCGAAGGCGCGGGTGTTTCGACAAGACGCGGCTGATCCCTGATCTCGGGCGGAACTTCGTCATGCTGCAAGAGCTGGGGAATGTGAATACTGTCACACCCCGCCAGAAAAATGCACATCATGAAAACAATTGATGATGCAGATGCCGTGAATTTCATGTAAGTTCTCGCGTTACCATCTTAGTCAGACACGTCATGACCATATCAGAAGACTCTCCCGACTCCCAAGCCAGAAAAAAACTCGAAAAATCGCTCGAGGCGGTGGCCGCCCTTCGCAAAGCTATGGAGCAACGCTTGGCGGAAACCCGGACAGCGCAGCAAACGATAGAAATGGCGCCACTATTGCCGCCAGAACCTGTCGTTGAAGCCGCGCCCACCATAGTCATCGAGCCGCCTGCGCCGTTAAAAGAACCGGATGTTCGCGTAGAAATTCACGTTGAAACAGCGCCGGTTGACTATACTCCGCCCCCATCCGAGCCGAGCGCCCCTGCCCCGCAAGCGGAAGCAGAAGTTTCTATAGAAGCCGCGCCGAAAGAAGAGCCGCAGCAAACACCGCCCCAAGCGGAACCTGCGCCCCAGCCCAAAGAAGAAGCCGCGACGCAAGAAGAATCGCCGATCAAATTCGACCCCGCCTTGTGGACGCAGATTATGATTCATGTCTCCGAAGAGGGACAGAAGCTGATCCGCGACTATATCGTTCGCACGCATGACAAGCCGATTGAAACCGTGCCGTTTTCGTCCGTGCCCGTTCTGGATTCCATCACACAGATGGCCTCGCGCTTTCTCGAAGACCCTGAAACCTATACCGAGGCCCAGCTGGCCTCGTGGCAGAACTATATTGATCTGACGCGTTCGACTTTGCTGCGTCTGCAAGGACTTCCGGCGCAGGCGGTGGCAGAGGCCGCATCGAACGACAAACGGTTCAAAGCCAAAGATTGGCAAACCAACTGGATGTTCGATTTCCTCAAGCAAGCCTATCTGTCAAATGTCGACGAAACGCGGCGCATGGTGCAGCAAGGAACGTCGGACGCCGAGGCTAAAATTGCGAAAAAGATCGAGTTCTACTCGCGCCTGTTCCTCGATGCGACCGCGCCCAACAATTTCTGGATGACCAACCCCGAAGTCCTGCGCGTTACCGTGGAAAGCAAAGGCGAGAATCTGATCAAGGGTTTGGAAAACCTGCTGCGGGATTTGGAAAGCGGCAACGGCATGTTGCATATCAGCATGAGCGACTATAAAGCCTTCCAGTTGGGCATCACCATCGCCACGACGCCCGGCAAAGTCGTTTATCAAAACGATCTGATGCAGTTGATTCAATATGCGCCCTCGACGCCCTCGGTGCGTCGCGTGCCGCTTTTGATTATTCCGCCTTGGATTAACAAGTATTACATTCTCGATCTGCGTCAGAAAAATTCCTTCATCGCCTATCTGGTGGCGCAAGGGTACACGGTGTTTTGCATTTCGTGGGTCAACCCCACCAAGCGCCATGCTTTGACTCAATTCGAAGATTATATGGACAAAGGGGCCTTAATCGCGCTTGCCGAGGTCAAACGTCTGACGGGCGAAGACAAAGCCAATGTCCTTGGCTATTGCATCGGCGGCACGCTTCTCGCCTGCTTGCAGGCTTATCTGGCGGCGCTGCCTGAAAAGATCCCCGATCTGCCCGTGATTGCCAGCTCGACTTATTTGGTCACGATGGTCGATTTCGCGCAGCCGGGCGATTTGGGCGTTTTCATCGACGAGGATCAAATCCGTCTGCTTGAAGACCGTATGGCACGGCAAGGATTTATGGATGCGAAGAGCATGATCCTGACCTTCAATCTTCTGCGCGCCAATGATCTGATCTGGCCGTTCGTCATCAATAACTATCTTTTGGGACGAGAACCGTTCCCATTCGATATTTTATACTGGAACACGGATTCGACCAACCTGCCCGCCGCGATGCAGAGCTATTACCTGCGTAAGATGTATATGGAGAACAAGCTGATCCAGCCGGGCGGCCTGAAAATGAAAGACGTTCCCCTTGATCTGGCTGAAATAGCGACGCCCAGCTTCCTGCTGGCGACGCGCGAAGACCATATTGCGCCGTGGCGCTCGGCCTATGCCGCAACCCAACTTTACAAAGGCCCCGTGACCTTTGTCCTGTCGGGATCAGGCCATATTGCGGGTGTTGTGAATCCTCCGGAAGCCAATAAATACGGCTATTGGATCAACAGC
>Ga0181516_10002823_pt1 | contig 12031 bp, 11 predicted proteins | sample PEATcosm2014_Bin_25_FD_121104 | JGI IMG/M metagenome (GOLD analysis project Ga0181516, IMG submission 121104) | Peatland microbial communities from MTU Mesocosm Facility, Houghton, MI, USA - PEATcosm2014_Bin01_10_metaG | ecosystem: Environmental > Terrestrial > Soil > Wetlands > Peat | place...
GGCCTCTTCGGCGTCGTGATGCGAACGCTTCGCACCCGTGACTTTCATCACAAGCGAAACCTTTCCCACGAACGCTAAACGTGTGCCTTTCACCGGACGTTCGTCCGATTTGAGGGCGAACGTCGTCCTCATTACGTAAAGAGTTGCGGATTTAACGAAACCGCATCTCAGACATTACCTCATATTACGCCACTCTCAGAATTGACTCACGTACAAACACGTACGGCGTGAAGCATCTGATAAGATTCAACAAGCAAAAATCTCTACGTACAATTCGCGCGTCTGAGTGTGGATGTCAGTTCGCGTGCGGTGCGACTACTGCCGTTACCGACGTCTCCTGTTTGCGCATTACCTGAACGAGGAAACAGTCGTGGAATCTACGGTCATCAAGCGATCCGTCGTGGTCGCCGGTCGCAAGACAAGCATCAGCCTCGAGCAGGAATTCTGGCAGGGATTGAAAGACATCGCCCGGGCCGACCGCACGACGGTGCCCACATTACTTGTCGCGATTCGCAACTGGCATCGCGGCAATCTCTCCTCCGCGGTCCGCGTCTACGTGTTCGACCACTTCCGCACAAAGGCGTCAGCCGCGGCCCGCGCCGACGCATTCGAGATAATTCCGGCTCTCGCCAATCATGAGTCGCAAGCCCTTTAGGGCAGGGGGACCAATGGCTATGTTCCAGAACGGCAGTCTCGGCAGCGAGATTTTCATCGTCGACGACGATGCGTTGGTGCGCGAGACGATGTCCATCGCATTCAGCCAGGCCGGCTATCAGGTCATGACTTTCTGCGAGGGGGCATCCTTCGTCGCCGAGGCTCGGGCGCGGATACCGGCCGGTGTCCTTATGGACCTCTGTATGCCGGGTTCGTCGGGACTGGACGTCCTCAAGCAACTCGATGCCGCGAATTATCCGGCGCCGATCTTCATTGTCTCCGGCCGCGGCGACATTCCGATCGCCGTGGAAGCGATCAGGAATGGCGCATGCGATTTCATCGAAAAACACACGGACGTCCGCTCGATCGTTGAGCGCGTCGGCAAAACGATCGACACTTGGACGCGCCGGCAACAGAAGGACAATGCCTCCGAACTGCGATGGCGGCAATTTCCCGGCCGCGGCCATCTCACCCGCCGGGAGATCGACGTGCTGGCGCAAATTACGGAAGGCGCGCCGAATAAAGTCGCCGCGAAAAATCTTGGAATAAGCCCGCGAACGATCGAAATTCATCGCAAGCATATTATGAAAAAGCTTGGCGCCACGAACGTGGTCCATCTCGTTCGCATAGTCATGGGCAAAGACATCGGTGACAGCAGAGCGCGGCTCACGACTAGTAGGCGCTCGGATTACGCGGATTTAGGTTGAGCTAACAACACAACATCACGGGGGCTCATTTGCCATTTGAGGTAACACAGAACGTGATCGCGGGCACCCGTTGGTCTTCCGCCGGCGCACAAACCAAATCAGAGACGATATTCCAGACCGCGATCGATGCCTGCCCGTTCGGCATTGTCTTAATCGGGCCGCGGGGAAAAATTGTGCTCGCCAACGGCGAGACGGCGCGGATATTCGGCTACGCCCGCGAGGAGTTGATGGGCCAGGCTGTCGACATTCTCGTTCCAGCGAAATGGCCGGCCCAACCCGCCCGGCATCTGGGCCAATTTACGGCGCATCCCGAGAGTCGCAAGGTAAGGAGCCGGCAACTCTCGGGCTTGCGCAAAGATGGCAGCGAGATTCCTATCGAAGTGGGGATGAGCCAGGTGCGAACAAATGAAGGGGTCCTAACGCTCGGCGCGATCGTCGATATCACAGACCGCATTCGCATTGAGCGGCTCAAGGACGAATTCGCAGCGATGGTGAGCCATGAGCTGCGCACGCCGCTCGCCTCGATCTCGGGCGCGCTCGGCCTTCTGATCAACGCCGCGGGCAAAACGTTGCCAAAGCCCATGATCCGGCTGCTCACGATCGTACACAACAACAGTCAAAGACTGGTGCGGCTCGTCAACAGTATTCTCGACATGGAGAAGATCGAGTCCGGCAAGATCGCTTTCTTCTTGAAGCAAGTCGAGCTTCGCTCGCGCGTTGAACGGACGATCGAAGCCGATCATAAGCTCGCCGATACCGACGGCGTACGCGTAAGGCCAGCCGCCGCCGCGGCGGCCGGCGAGATGCGCGCTCTGGTCGGGCGCACCGTCGCCGACGTCGAGCGCGAATTGATCCTGGAGACGCTCAAGCATTGCTTCGGCAACCGCACGCACGCCGCCGGTATCCTCGGCATCGCGATTCGCACGCTGCGCAACAAACTCAACGAATACGCGACCGACGGCGTGCCGATCCCGCTGCCCGGCGGTGGCGATATCGGCATGGCGCGTCAGGGAGGATCCGCGCACCCGCCGACTTCCGGTCGTCGTGCTCACATCCTCCAGCGAGGAGAGAGACGTCATGCGGTGCTATGATGAGCACGAAGTTGATCAAAGCAATTCTCCTCATCGAAGATAATCCCGGAGACGTCCGTTTGCTCCAGGAAATGTTCAGTGATCATGGCGCGCACAACACCAAATTGGCGCACGTGGATTGCATGAGCGCGGCCGAGAAGTATCTGGCGGAGGGGGCGGTCGATATCATCCTCCTCGATCCGGGGTTGCCCGATGCGCAAGGGCTGGGATCGATACGGCGGGCCCATGCCGCCGCGCCCGGCGTCCCTCTTGTGGTGCTGACGTGCTTGGACGACGAAACGGTGGCAGAGCAAGCCTTGCAAGAAGGCGCCCAGGATTACCTCATCAAAGGCCAAATCGACGTGCGCGGGATTCTGCGAGCGTTGCGCCACGCTACCGAGCGAAAACGCCTGGAACGGTTGAAAGACGAATTCGTTTCGACGGTGAGCCACGAGCTGCGCACACCGTTGACTTCGATCACCGGGTCGCTCGGCCTTCTGATGGGCAACGCGGCCGGCAATCTGTCTGATCCAGTGCGCCGTCTCGTCGCGATTGCGCACACCAACAGCCAGCGCCTTGTCAGACTCGTCAACGATATTCTCGATATCGAGAAGATGGAGGCCGGGCAGGTCGCTTTCAATTTCAGCCGCGTTGAAGTGCGGCCGTTGGTTGCGCAGGCAATCGAGGCCAATCGGGGATTCGCCGAAGGCTATGGCGTGCGAGTCCGGCTTGAAGACGCGGATACCGCCGCTGACGTGCGAGCCGACCCGGATCGGCTGCTCCAGGTCATCACCAACCTGCTTTCGAACGCAATCAAGTTTTCTCCGGCGGAAAATGAAGTCGTGGTCGCCGTCGAGAAAGGACCCGACATGGTTCGGCTTACGGTGCGCGACCACGGTCCGGGCATCCCGCTCGACTTCAGGCCGCTCATTTTCGAGAAATTCGCGCAGGCCGATGCCGGAGACGCGCGGCAGAAGGGCGGCACCGGCCTTGGGCTGAGCATCGTGAAGCAGATCGTCGATCGGCTCGGCGGCGAAGTGGGCTTTGCCGATGCTCCCGCCGGGGGAACGATCTTTCACGTCCAGCTACCCTGTTGGGATCACGTCGCCGGCCTTGCCATCGACCGCGACGCGAAACCGGGTGCGCCGCGCTTGCTGCTTTGCGAAGACGATCTCGATACGGCGCTCACGCTCCGCGAGCAACTGAGGCAAGTCAGTTTTGCCACGGATTTCGCCTATTCGGTAGGCGACGCGCTCACGCGCGCGGCGGCAACGCAGTATCACGCGATCTTGGTGGATATCCATCTGCCGGACGGCGACGGCGTAAGTCTGATCGTACGATTGCGGGAGATGCCGCAATATCACGACACGCCGATCGTCGTTGTGTCCGGCGATACCAGCCGCGGGCGCGATGATTCGAGATCATCCAAGCTCAATGTACTGGACTGGCTGAACAAGCCGGTAGACTTCGACCGCCTGGTGCGGCTGCTTGCCAAGCCCATCGTGCAAAAGGCGAACAGACGTCCGCGAATTCTTCATGTCGACGAAGACAATGCCGTCGCACGCGCGCTCAGCGATATTGGCGATGTCGTCACGGTTAATTCGATCGAGGAAGCGCTGCTGGCGCTGAAGGCCAGCGACTTCGATCTTGCGGTGCTCGACGTGGCGCTCGTCAAGGGAGCTGGTCCCGAGCTGCTGCCCGAGCTGCGCGACAGCAGCGGTGATCTGATCCCCGTCGTCGTTTTTTCCGCCGACGGCGCGCACCTGGCGGCTGACGCACAGGCGCAAGCGGCGTTGGCGAAGTCGCACACATCAATCGATAGCCTGGTGGCAACGGTGCGCGATCGCTTGGCGTCTCGGCCAGCGAATGTATCAAAGGAGGTCGTATGACCGATATTCGCATTCTGCTCGTGGACGACGAACCGGACATCCGCGAGGTCGTGGACGTATCGCTCGGTCTGGACCGGGAATTTGCCACGCGGGCTTGCGCCTCCGGCGCAGATGCGCTGGTGACGGCCGCCGAGTGGTCGCCTTCACTGATCCTGCTCGATGTCATGATGCCGCTTATGGACGGACCGACGACACTCGCCAACCTGCGCAAGAATCCGCGGACTGCCCACATCCCGGTGGTGTTTCTGACCGCCCGGACGCAGGCCAGCGAGGTCGAGCAATACATTTCGCTTGGCGCGCAAGGGGTGCTGTCCAAGCCATTCGATCCGATGACGCTTGCGGCCTCGGTGCGGAGCTACCTGCCGCCGGTGGCCGCCAGCCATGCCCCCTGATGCGAACATTCAAATGTCGTGCGCCCTCAAGATGCGACGGCTCAAATTCCCGCTCGAAGCGTTGATAATCCCGCAGCCCGGTCACCGCGCAATAACCAGAACAACGAAGAACCCACTCGAGTAGGTACAAACACGTAAGGCCACCGCGCCGCTTCGGGCGTTAATACGTCAGCCAATGACTTTGCGAGCGACCGACAATGGAAAAGCGAAGCGCCCCCCGACATAAGTGCTTTTTGCGAGCCTTCGTATATTTCGAAGGCCGCGGCACCGCCGTCGACTGCGTCGTACGCGATATTTCCGACATCGGTGCCCGGCTGCAATTCGATAAACCGCTGGTTTTGAAAGAACTGCTTGATTTGCACATCCCGATCAAGGGACAGAGTTTTCACGCGGAGCAGCGGTGGCACAACGGCGACGAGATAGGCGTCGCCTTCTGCGCAGCCACAAAGACAAACGCCAAAGATACTGGCGCCGATAGACGGGTGGAGCGACTTAAAACTGAAATTGGCGAGCTGAAGAAAGCGATAAAGCATCTACAGAAAAACGATCAAAAAACGAAAGAATTATAAGAGCGCCGTGTCGTCGAGGCTTGACGCCTCAGATTAGTAATCGCGCGATACCGCTCTTCGGACGCGCGCAGGAGCGGTATCGCTGTGAGCGCGCAATGACGACCAGGCTTCTGACAAATCGCGCGGTACAATTCGCGTTTGGATCTGCCATCGCGATTCTGCTCGTCGTGGGCGGTTTGTCCTATCGCAGCATCATCATTACGAGTGGAAGCAATTACTGGGTGCAGCACACCCACGAGGTTCTGGAAAATCTCGATGAAATGCAATTCGCAATGGAGACGATCACGTCGAGCGTCCGCGGGTTTCTCCTGGTTAAGGACGAAACCTACCTTGATCGCTACCGTGCCGCCAGATTAAGTCTGGAGCGGTATACGGCGGCCGTCCGCGATTTGACCGCAGATAACCCCGTACAGCAGCGCAGGATTCAAGACCTCGAACGGCTCGCCGCCCAGAGGTTGGAGCTCGCGAACAAAAACATCGATTTGATCCGAAATCATCAGCCTCTGCCTGAAGTGACGATAAGTCGGGCCGGTCCTGGCCTGCAGATCATGGTCGATTATCAAGCGATCGTTGGCCAGATGCAGGACGAAGAGCACCGATTGTTGGTGCTTCGCGATGCGGACACTCAGCGGAGCACGAGTCGTACGGAAATTATTCTGATCCTTGGAACCGTTCTGGGTCTGCTGATCACGATGGCCGCCGGTTGGATCGTCCGGCGCGACAGTTCGAGGCGCGAGATTGCGGAGAAAGCGCTGCGAGAAAGCGAACGCAAATATCGGACGCTAATCGAGGGCATCAAGGACTATGCCATCTATATGCTGGGTCCGAAGGGTGAGATTCGCACCTGGAATCCGGGTGCGGAGAATATGTCGGGTTGCACATATGGGGAGGTCGCCGGTCAAAATTTCTCTCGTTTCTTTCTGGCAGAGGACATCAAGCGCGGCAGGCCGCAGGAGATGCTTCGGATAGCCGCCGCAAACGGCCAATACGAAGAACAGGGCATGCGGGTGCGCAAGGACGGCACGCGTTTCCAGGTCCGTGCCACCTTCACGGCGTCGCGCGATCCGGCCGGAAATCTGCGCGGGTTTTCCGTCATCAGTCGCGATCTCACCGAGAATAAGGAGTCGGACACCAAGTACCGCGGGCTGCTGGAGGCGGCTCCGGACGCGCTGGTGGTTGTGAACCAGGGCGGCGAGATCGTCCTGTTGAACGTTCAGGCGGAAAAGCAGTTCGGTTACCGCCGCGACGAACTTCTTGGCCAAAAGGTCACCAACATCATTCCGGTGGGCTTCGCGGAGCGGCTTATTGCGGACGATCTTCGGTCCACGGAAGACGCATTGGCGCAGCACATCGGGACCGGGATCGAGCTGATTGGGTTGCGGAAGGACGGCGGCGAATTTCCGATCGAGATCATGCTGAGCCCGCTGGAAAGCGCCGAAGGTATTTTGGTGACGGCGGCAATTCGCAACATCAGCGTGCGCAAGGCCGCAGAAACACATCTGTCGCAGATGGAGGGCCGCTACCGCGGGCTACTGGAAGCGGCCCCAGATGCGATGGTGGTTGTGAACCAGGGCGGCGAGATCGTCCTGTTGAACGTTCAAGCGGAAAAACAGTTCGGCTATCACCGCGACGAGCTTCTGGGTCAGAAGGTCACGAACATTATTCCGGTGGGCTTTGCGGAACGGTTGATCGCGGACGACCTGCGGTCCACGGAAGACGCCTCGGCGCAGCAGATCGGGACCGGAATAGAACTCATTGGGCTGCAAAAAGACGGCGGCGAGTTTCCGATCGAGATCATGTTGAGCCCGTTGAAAAGCGCCGAAGGGACCTTGGTGACGGCGGCGATCCGCAATATCAGCGTGCGCAAGGCGGCGGAAACGCATCTGGCGCAGATGGAGGGCCGCTACCGCGGGCTCTTGGAGGCAGCTCCGGACGCGATGGTGGTGGTGAACCAGGGCGGCGAGATCGTTCTGTTAAATGTTCAGGCCGAGAAGCAATTCGGATATCGCCGCGACGAACTCCTTGGCCAGAAAGTCACGAACATCATTCCGGTCGGCTTCGCGGAACGGCTGATCGCGGACGATCTGCGCTCCGCGGAAGACGCATCGGCCCAGCAGATCGGGACCGGGATCGAGCTGATTGCGCAGCGGAAGGATGGCACCGAGTTTCCGATTGAGTTGATGTTGAGCCCGCTGCGAAACGCGGAAGGCATTCTGGTAACGGCCGCAATCCGCGATATCAGTGTGCGCAAGAAAGCTGCCGTCGTCCTTCTGGAGAAGGTGGAGGAATTAAACCGCTCCAACGAGGAACTTGGGCAGTTTGCCTACATTGCGTCGCACGATTTGCAGGAACCGCTGCGGATGGTGGCCAGTTACACGCAGCTTTTGTCCAGACGGTACAAGGGAAAGCTGGACGCCGATGCCGATGAGTTCATCGCGTATGCCGTCGACGGCGCCAGCCGGATGCAACGTTTGATCCAGGACCTGCTGGCCTATTCCCGCGTCGGGACAAAAGGACAAGATCTGGTCGAAACCTCGAGCGGGGCCGCATTGGAGCAGGCGCTGGTCAATCTCCGCGGCGCCATCGAGGAAAGCAGTGCAGTGGTCACGCACGATCCCTTGCCCGCGGTTCTGGCCGACGAGATGCAACTGGTGCAGTTGTTTCAGAACCTGGTCGGCAATGCCATCAAGTACCAAAGACCCGGAATTCCCCGCGTCCACATTTCCGTGGCCAAGAACGGTGGAAAGAAATGGGACTTTGCGGTGAAGGACAACGGACTCGGGATAGATCCGCAGTACTTCGAAAGAATTTTCGGCATGTTTCAGCGGCTGCACAAGCGCGACGAGTTCGCCGGCACCGGCATCGGATTGGCGATCTGCAAGAAGATCGTCGAGCGGCACGGCGGCAATATCTCGGTTGAATCGCAACCCGGGCAGGGCTCCACGTTTCGCTTTGCTCTATCGGAACGGACGGTGAAGCTATGAATATCAACAAAGCAGCTATGCCTTTGCAGATTCTATTGGTCGAGGACAGTCCCGGTGACGTCCGATTGACTCAGGAAGCTTTTCGCGAAGCCGGTACGCGCATTGACCTGCACGTGGCCGTCGACGGCGTCGCGGCGATGAGCTTCCTAAGACGACAGGGGGACCATGGCCAAGCCCCGCGCCCCGACTTTATCCTGCTGGATTTGAACCTTCCCAAGATGGATGGCCGCGAAGTTCTGGCTCACATCAAGGAGGACACCAGCCTCAAGACAATTCCAACAATCATCCTGACCACGTCCGAGGCGGAAGGTGACATTTTGAAAAGCTATCAGCTTCAGGCGAACTGTTACCTCAACAAGCCCGTGCAATTTGACGCGTTCGAGACCGTCGTAAGAACCATCAACGACTTCTGGCTGACAATGGCCAAATTGCCGCCGCGGGCGAATGGCGGATGAACCGGAAATCAGCCGTAAAATGCCGAAGGTAAGACGAACGGTAAGAATATGACCAAAGAGGTTCTCCTGATTGAAGACAATCCCGGTGACGTCAGGTTGACGCGGGAAGCCTTCCGCGACGTAGGCATGTTGGTCCATTTGCACGTCGCTAACGACGGTGTGGATGCCATGGCCTTTCTCAAGCGCGAGGGCGCCCACGCCGATGCGCCGCGCCCGGATTTTATCCTGCTGGATCTGAACCTGCCGAAAATGGATGGCCGTGAGGTCCTGGCGCGCATCAAGAAGGACGAAAGCTTAAAGACAATCCCGACGGTCATCCTGACGACGTCTGCGGCGGAATCGGATGTCGCAAACAGCTATCAACTCCAAGCCAACTGCTACCTCACCAAGCCCGTGCAATTGGACGAGTTCGAAGCCCTCGTGAAAAACATCAGTGATTTCTGGCTGAGAAAAGTCAAACTACCACAGCAGCCGCAAGGCTGACGAACGGGAAAAGCGCCGGCCGGCACGGCGGCAGCAACTTGGTCAGGTCAAGAGTCACGCCCGTCTTTACCCGACACGTCAATTTCACAGGAACTAAATCATGAATGTCATCGGCGAGAGGGAAAAGACGATGGAGGTTCTCCTGGTCGAAGACAATCCGGGCGATGCCAGGTTGGCGCGGGAAGCATTCCTCGACGTCAACAAGTTCATCCGTATGCACTTGGCTTCCGACGGTCTGGAGGCGATGGCATTTCTGGAGCGGCAGGGTGCTCACAGCCACGCTCTGCGGCCGGATCTCATCTTGCTGGACCTGAATCTTCCGAAAATGGACGGCCGCGAGGTTCTTGCGCGTATCAAAGGGGACGAAAGCCTTAAAATGATTCCGACGATCGTTTTGAGTAGTTCCGAAACCGACGCGGATGTTTTGATAAGCTATCAACTTCAGGCCAATTGCTACCTTAGGAAACCTGCGCAGTGGGATGCATTCAATGACCTCGTAAAGAGCATCAATAATTTCTGGCTGACCAGGGTCAAGTTGCCGCAACAGATGCCCAGCGGATGACCGCAAAATCCATCAATTCGGTCCTTCTGGTCGAAGATAATCCAGGAGACGCCCGCCTGCTGCGTGAAATGTTCGACGAGCAGGGCTCGCGCGATACTGCGTTGACGATCGTGTCGTCGATGGGCGAGGCCGAGAAGTATCTTGTCGAGCATACGGCTGACATCATTCTGCTTGACCTCGGACTACCCGATGTCCAAGGACTGGAGGTCGTACGGCGGGCTCGCATCGCCGCGCCGCGTGTTCCCTTGGTTGTGCTGACCGGGTTAGACGACGAGACCCTCGCCGCGCAGGCGCTGCAAGAAGGCGCACAAGACTATCTCGTCAAAAGCCAAATCGACACCTACGGCACTACGCGCGGGCTGGTGCGCGCGTTACGCTACTCCATCGAGCGCAAGATTCTGGAAGACGCGCTGTTCGTGGAAAAGGAACGCGCCCAAGTCACGCTCAACAGCATCGGTGACGCCGTTGCCTGCACGGACGTGTCGGGAAACCTCACCTTCCTCAATCTCGTTGCGGAGAAACTGACTGGCTGGTCGTGGCAGGAGGCAGCCGGCCGGCCGATGGCGGAGGTGTTCCAAATCCTTGACACCACGAATCGCGAAATTATTCCGAATCCGATGGATCGGGCGGTTCGGGGAGACGAAACCGTGCATCTGCCGGCGAACTCTATCCTGGTCCGGCGCGACGGATTTGAAATTCCGATCGAAGACTCCGTTGCCCCCATTCACGACGGCGAAGGGAAGACTGCGGGAGCGGTCATCGTCTTCCGCGACGTGAGCATGGCCCGGGCGTTGGCCCTGCAAATCACCCATTCGGCCGAGCACGATTTTCTGACGGGCTTGCCCAATCGGATGCTTCTGAACGACCGTATCAGCCAGGCGATCACTCTGGCGCCGCGTCACATGAAACACGTCGCGGTGATGTTATTGGATTTGGACGGCTTCAAACACATCAACGATTCGCTGGGACATCTGACCGGCGACAAGCTCCTTCAATCCATCGCCGAGCGCCTTGTGCAGTGCGTTCGCGCCTCGGACACGGTCAGCCGCCAAGGCGGCGACGAATTCGTCGTGTTGCTCTCGGAAGTCGTACAATCGGAAGATGCCGCCCTTACAGCGAGAAGAATGCTCCAGGCGGTGGCGCAGCCTCATTCCATCGAGCAGCACGATCTTCACATAACCACGAGCATTGGCGTGAGCGTCTACCCCGAAGATGGCCTGGACGCGGACACGCTCATCAAGAATGCCGACACCGCGATGTACCAGGCTAAGGAAAATGGGCGGCAGAGTTTTCAATTTTTTAAACCGGCGATGAACGCTCGGGCCGTGGAACGACAGTCCATCGAGGAAGGGCTGCGACGCGCTCTGGAGCGGCGGGAATTCGCGGTGCACTACCAGCCGAAGGTTAATCTGACGACGGGAGCGATTACCGGGGCGGAAGCACTGCTGCGCTGGATACATCCCATGCGAGGACCGGTCTCGCCGGCGGACTTTATCCCGGTCGCTGAAGACTGCGGCCTCATTCTGCCGATCGGCGCCTGGGTGCTTCGTGAAGCGTGCGCGCAAGCCCAAGCCTGGAGGGATGCAGGCCTGCCCGCAATCACCATGGCCGTCAACGTCTCCGCGATCGAGTTTCGAGCTGAAAAGTTTCTGAAAGGTCTGTTTGCGATCGTGCGCGAAACGAGCCTCGACCCGAAATTGCTCGAGTTGGAATTGACCGAGAGCGTTCTGATGAAGCACGCGGCGTCCACCGCTTCCATCCTTCAGACCTTGAGAGAAAGCGGGATACGGGTGGCGATCGATGACTTTGGCACGGGTTATTCGAGCCTGAGCTATCTGCGAAAGTTTCCCGTCGATGCCGTCAAGATCGACCAGTCTTTCATCCGTCAGATCAGCACCGCCGGCGACGATACGACCATTGTGAAAGCGGTAATCGGCATGGCCCACGGTCTCAAGCTGCGGGTCACTGCGGAGGGCGTGGAGACACTCGAGGAGGTCGCTTTTCTTCGGGCCTACCGATGTGAAGAAGCCCAAGGTTACTATTTCAGCCGGCCGGTGCTTCCGCAGCAGTTCGCGATGTTGCTGAAAGACGGCCTGCCAACGTCCGGCGCTGTCGTTCACCGCTCGCCCTTGATGTCGGCCGTGGGCGGATAGCGGTGAAGCATGACATCGATCAAAACAGTTCTCCTCGTCGAAGATAACCCCGGAGACGCCCGATTGCTCCGCGAGATGTTGAACGAGAAGAACTCGCTCAACGCTCAATTGAC
>Ga0181516_10002826_pt1 | contig 12027 bp, 11 predicted proteins | sample PEATcosm2014_Bin_25_FD_121104 | JGI IMG/M metagenome (GOLD analysis project Ga0181516, IMG submission 121104) | Peatland microbial communities from MTU Mesocosm Facility, Houghton, MI, USA - PEATcosm2014_Bin01_10_metaG | ecosystem: Environmental > Terrestrial > Soil > Wetlands > Peat | place...
AGCCACAAAACCCCTGCGGGGTTTCGCGTCTCCACCACCATTTCTCCAATCCGCCTGCGGCTACTCGGAGAAATGGTTGCGCATCTCGCTCAGGGCTACGCCCCGAGACCCCACGGAAAGGACAATGCACAATGCCACGACCAAAACGAGCGCAAGGCGTCGCATCGGAAATCCACATTCGTGTCACGTGTGACGAAAAGGAAATTCTGCATACACAAGCACAGAAAGCCGGACTCACTGTGAGCGAATACTTGAGAAGATGTTCGCTGAATAAACGAATTCGTTCGCGCGTAAGCGACAAGGCAATTGCCCGCTTGAGCAGCTTGTGCGGCCTGCAAAAACATCTGCTCATGCAAATAACTGGACTTCCCAACGAGGGCACACTTCGCAGTGAACTGAATTCGGTTCTCGCAGGGATCACCGCAACGCTGCGGACCATTGTCAAAAATGACGAGGATTCAGAATGATCGCCAAACTGGCCAACGCCGGGGAGTATACGTGATTGCCAAAGTCCAACCGAGCAAGCAGAAGTCGAGAAGCAGTTTCAAGCGACTGCTGAACTACCTCACCAAAGAACTCGACCCGGAAACAGGAGAGACTCACCCTCGTGGCGAAACCGTATTGTCGAACAACCTTGTCGGTATCGACACAGCCGCTGCCGAGATGAAAGGCGTCGAATCTCTAAATCCACGCTGCAACGACGCAGTTTTCCACTATGAACTGGCATGGCCTCCGGGAGAACGTCCGTCGCGGGCAGAGTGGGTTGACTGTGCCTTGTATACGCTGAACCAACTTGGCTTGAAGGAACACCAGTACGTTATCGTTGCTCACGACGACAAGAAGCATTTTCATATTCACGTCATGGCAAACAGAGTTCATCCCGAAACATACAAAGCCCATACTCCGTACCGAGATTGGATCACTCTTGATGGCGCAGTACGCCATCTGGAAGCCAAGTATGGCTGGTCGCACACACCCGGTCCAATGCGATGGGACGAGGATAGAAAAACGGCAGTGCCGGCATCGAAAGCAGAACGCGATGCGGCACGATCCGCTCAGCAACACCCAACTGGCGCCGCAGCACAGTACGAGCACTATCACGATGAAGAATCCCTCCAGACCTATGTGCGTCGAGAAGTCGCTCCGCGTGTACGAACGCTGCTAACCCGCCAGAACGCCTCATGGGACGCTCTGCATATACTGCTTGCGAAATATCATCTACAACTTGAAAAAGGGGAAGCCGGTGGGTATACAGTCCTCGCAATCGACCACACCATCCGCGTGAAAGCATCCGATGTATTCCGTCACAATTTTGCTGGTAAAGAGAATCGTAAGGCGACCGAACAGCTTCTTGGTCAGTGGAGAGAACCCGCGACCTCGCTTCAGCCTCCACCAGCAGATACCGGACGTACTACCGTTCGTAATCAGACACTACGCGCCGAACGAACAGAGCAACGACTCCAAGACAGAAAAGCCCTCTTGTTTGAATACAATCAATACCGAAATCAGCAAAGGGCAGTCTGCAAAGACATTACTGCGAAGGGCAGAGAGGACCGGCAACAGGCTCTCGTCCGGCTGAAGCAACGCAAAAAGGAAATCCGCGCATCGGCGCAACCGTGGCCCACCAAAAAGATATTGCTATCGGAGGCTGTGGCCGCGTCAGTCATCGAGCAGCGAACGCTGAAACTATTCACGCAGAATACGCGCCAGCTTCAGTTTCCGAAAAACCTGCGCACATGGGTTGCGGAGTGCGCCGCCGAGGGTGATGCGCGGGCAGTCGCACAATTGCGCGGATGGCGCTATGCGGACCAGCGAAACCAGCGCCGGTCGGACGCCACGCTCGAAACCAATGCACTGCATCTTGGCCCCGCAATGGATGAGGAGAAGACGGACTGGTCCGAATTCATGCAACAACGGCTCGCTGCTCAGCAGCGGGCGAAGAATCTCGCGGGACAGATTGCCACAGCCCGCATATGGACGATCAACCGGACTACTGGGGATGTCTCGTACACGCTCAATGGGAAGCTGTCCGTCATCGACCGTGGGCGGCGCGTGACCGTGCTCAATCAGAACGAGGCCGCAATCGTCTTTGGTTTGGAGATGGCCGTCCAGAAGTACGGATCGCGCATCACCTGCTCTGGCGGCGACGATTGGAAGCGGCAGGTGGTCAAAGTGGCCGTCCAGAACGGCATCTTCGTTGAGTTTACCGACAAAGGGATGCGTGACGCCATGCACCAACACCAACTCGTGGCGAATCCGCTCCAGGTCAAGGCTGCTCGCCTCCATGCCCTCGAAACCAGATTGCAGAATGAGGCAACGAGCGGGATGCTCTTCACCAATGAAGCCGATGTTCACCTGCTACTTTCGTGCGTCCAGCCAACCGCGCACTCCCAACAAATGCTCCAAATCCTGAAGGCATCTCAAGAACCAGAACCGCAGGCAAACGTCGGCAGCAATCTAACGGTTGCAGTCACCAAAGCTCCAGACGGCCGGCAATCCTTCCGCGTGTCGATTGACGAACGGAAGCGCAAATACGTCCTCGAACGGGTTGAGCAGGTCCGCGAGTCCGCACAATGGGCGCTGCGCGACAGATTCAAGACACGCAACCAGGAGAGAGAGGGCAGGTAGCCTGTGACTGGAGTGGATGCCCGTTCTGGATGAACGAGAAACCTGCTCCGGTGCTTGCATCAGCTTTTTCTGATCCGCCTCGATCTTTAGCTTGATTGCACGAAAAGCTGGAGCCGGATGGGACCGGCTCCAGAAACAACGACAGGATACAATGTGGCTCACGAAGCAATTACAAGGGTTGGGATGCAAATCTGGTTGCAAGGTCCATGTCTACCGAGACGGCGTATATTTCTCGTCTCGATAATGCGGCACGTAACGCTTCCAAATCGAAAGATTCGTCTTGATGTAGTTGTGCGGTAACGTGCTCACAAAGATCATCGATTGTCGGATGCCGATACGGAGATTGCAGGCCATAGGGTTTTGCCTTTTCCCGTATGACCGCGTACGCGCTTGGTTCACTTACTGTCCCTGTCTCATCCTTTTTGCATAGGGGCAAAAACATAAGAATTTCCACTTCCATGTTGTCCTTCGTGTGGTTGGGGTTCTGTCACGCGAACGAGCCAAAAAGCAAACGGCTTCGCATTCTCAATTGCGCTTCAGAGGCACCGAAAGGAAGGAACAACTTGTGACCGACGGGCTCATGCGGTCAATCCGGCTACGGCGTTGCGCCGTAACTTTACTGGATACGGAGGTGAGGATTGTTTGAACTCATCAGCCCTTTCCACCGGGCTGCAACCTCTATTTTACGCTTGTTTCAGAAAAATTACCGCGAGAGGGTCGGTCCCCAAGGGATTGCACCAATCGGGTCATGCGATGCAGCCAACCGCGGAGGCGCCGCCAGCATCAAGTAACTTCACGAGTTCTCCCCACGAAGCTGCGATAGTAGGCATTTCGAAGGCTTCTACTCCTTCGCCAGTGATCGGCGGCAGGGGCGATGCATCCGCGGATTGTCCGTATCCTGAACCCGCCGCAAAAGAGGACCATGGGCCTTCCGTTGTGTGATTATTTGTCTTGATGATGACCTCCCCTCGATACGCCCAGCAATAATGAAGGTGAGCGCTCACACCGGAAGGGCGGATTCGCTTGAGAATGCGGGTTAAATCGAAGCCGAGGCGCGTGCCCATGCCGCCATGGACTCCTTGCTCTCCTTTCATCAACGAAAATCTGGCGTCGAAATCGTTGGTGATACGATCAATGGCGGACTTACATTCGACGATTCCATTGCCACTTCCGATGGCACCTATTTTGTGTACTGGGATCAATTCCGGGAGGAAGTTCGGAGAGCGGAAAATATAGCCATGGGCAATGGGCCAGCTTCCTCCGTCATTGTCGGTGGGGTGGGCGGACAGGAGGAGCAAGTGGCTCTGCAAGGCTCGTTCCTCTTCGGAAAATAAGGCAAAGACTTTGCGTGCGTCCTCAGGTAACCATTGTGCAATCGCCACTGGGTCCCAAGCTTGGCTCTTGTCCTCTAGATAAAGTAGTTGATAGAGGGTTTCGAGCATTCCAAAGCCAATCTGGACCGATCCAGCGAATCCAGCCGCCACGAACGGGCCGACGGAATGGATCTTCTGTAAACAGTCACGTTCCTCCCCACTCGCGAGCGTGACGCGGATGTCCGAAAGCCCGAAGCTGTAGCCCCAACTGGTGGGCATGCCCACAACCCAAGTCATACCCCTAGTCTAGCGCTTTCGCCATCTGCTCCCTTCCGCGCAAAGGCTTCTTCTTCGGTTCGGAAATCGAGGAATCACTGCCGACGCTTTCCGTCATGGAACAGCGCCGACTCGATTGTTGCTCCGTTAACCGACGTAGGGGTGTAATCAACATAGAAGTGTTGGCCTTCAATGGGAAGCCAGTCATACGAGATAAGTGCAGTCATTATATCGAGCAAGGAAGAGCTTTCACGAAACTGCGCCAAAAACTCATCGAAATCGAGAATTGCAATAGTGTCTTCTGGCTCTACCCAATGCCAATAGTCGCGTACTAGCAGAATATGGTGAACCTTGTTGTAGTCGGTTAGGGAACGTGAGAGCTTGCCACGTTCGAGCAGGAAGTTCGGATACGCCCTGTCATACGCGCGTATCAACTCCAGTTGCGTGATCCCTTTTTCAAGGTTCTTTTCTCGCTCCATCCGTTCCAGTGGTTTGTAAGGCTTTCGCAACCATTTCATCTCAGCGAGTACTACGGTTGAGGTCGCCTCGTCTTCGATGAGGGCATCAATTTCTGTTGTGCCATCGGGAAGAGGGATTGAGAAATCAATCTTATATCCTGGGTTCGCAGACCTTAGGAGGCTCCTCATGCCCTCTTCCTTCTGCGTATTCTGCCCTGAAAATAGCGCCGGGTAGGTGTAGGAGAACTGGCGCAGCGCGTTCTCGTCGACGGCACTGGTGAGAGGAAACTGTGGTGCGACCGCGAGCGTGTCGTCACGGCTATCTAATGGGACGAAGGGTGTGATACAGAGGCTAGTGAAAGAACGATTTTCTGGGCGGAGCGTTAAGTCCATGACGATCGTGGCGCAGGTAGTCTTGGGCACTCCTGAAATACTGCTCAGTTGGGTTATCCATTGAAATCGCTTTTTAACCATGACCAAAGAGGACTCTGGGATTGGTTGTCCCGGCTTATCCCACGGGTAGCAGATGTATTCATGAATCGCACTCAAGATCAAGAGGGCGACATAAACAGCTTTGAACTCTGCAAGGGAGTACCCATTTAGCTGAAAGGAGTCTGGATGCCGAAAATTGCTGTCCAATCGTTCCCGATATTCCGGTCGCAGAGCTTCGATCAGCTCCATTGAGGGTTCATATTGAAACTTCTTCTGAAGGCCAGCCGGACGAGCTTGCTGAAAGAGATCATTGAACAGGCGCTGCAATTCCGGAGATCGTTCTTGCTTTTTCGGACTCCTTCTTATTTCCTCCGCGGGGCGATGCAGTTGCTGGTACGCGATGACCTGACGCTGGCGGGCCGAATCGCGGGGAATATGAAAACGTACCGCTCCATTCGGCATTAGTTCAGCGTGCTCATGATCCCGATGCCATAAAGGGAAGATATTAAGGAAATTCGTATAGTATCTACTGACGTTGAGTGCGAAGGCCGCATCGACCTTGAGGCTTCCATGATACGTGTAACTATGTACGAGCTTAGATTCCGGCTTTCCGTGAACGATGATGAAGTGGAATCCGCATATATAACGCTCAAGATTTATCAGTGCAACCCTATGACGAAAGCTGTTGGCTCCGAAACGCTGTTGAAACGACTCCAGTTCGAGAGCCATCGCGGTTAAGAGCGCCCACGTTGCCAGATTCCGAGGTTGCTTTAGTAGCCGCAGTAGACGATAGCAATCGTCTGCCCGGTCCTCAACTGCCTGGATGGCTTGTTGCAGTTCGGGGGTGCATTCGCTGAAAAGGTATGACATGTCTCGCCAATGGGTACTCTTGTGAGCTGCCTTCCATTTTAGTTGCCGTTACGCGTGTCTGCGAGCTTTACGAACAAAGAGCCAGTATCGGTAACGGAAGTCGCCTAGTGGCAAGAGTTTCACGATCTTTCTGAGCAACACCGTCAACTAACGCACACAACTCTTCACGCTCAATAAGGATTCTGTCGGCCCTCCTAACCAGATTCCGGGTCGTTCAGGCGGCATTTCGGAAACTGAGTGCTGGTGATCTCTCCGTCCGGCTTGCCGCCTTGGGAAGTTTTCCGCTTCGTGTCAGGCCCGCCCCAGCCCGCCGAACCAGCTTCAATACCTTGCGCAAGACATCGGGAGTGGATTTATGGGTGTTTATGGGTGTATATATGGGTGTGCGGGGCAGATGTTCGAGACCGCCGACATCCCGATTACCCCCGAAGTGCTCACACTGATCGCCGAGATCGACGAGTTCAAAGGGGCGTGGCGCGCGCTGGGAACCTTGGCGCCCGAACGCCTGAGCGCCTTGCGCCGCGTGGCGACCATTGAGAGCATCGGCTCCTCCACTCGCATCGAGGGCAGTAAACTCTCCGACCGCGACGTGGAGCGCCTGCTTGCCAATCTGGAAATCAAATCCTTCGCCACCCGCGACGAGCAGGAGGTCGCTGGCTACGCCGAGGTCATGGAGACCATCTTCCATGCGTGGCCGGAGATCCCGGTCACGGAAAACCACATCAAGCAGCTCCACCGCGACCTTTTGCAGTACAGCGGGAAGGACGACCGGCACCGCGGCGAGTACAAGACCCTGCCCAACAGTGTCGCCGCCTTCGACGACGCCGGCCAGCAAATTGCAGTAGTTTTCGAGACAGCCACACCCTTCGACACACCCCGGCTGGTGGCCGAACTGGTCGCTTGGCTCCGGGACGCCCAGGAACTGAAGCGACTCCATCCGCTGCTGGTCATTGCCATCTTTACGGTCGTGTTTCTCGAAATCCACCCCTTCCAGGACGGCAACGGCCGCTTGAGCCGTGTCCTCACCACGCTCCTCCTGCTGAAAGCCGGGTACGCCTATGTGCCCTACAGCTCTCTTGAAGGCGTGATCGAGAACAGCAAAGAGGGCTACTACCTGGCGCTGCGCCAGACGCAGGGCACTCTCCGCACCGCTGCGCCGAACTGGCAGCCGTGGCTGATCTTTTTTCTAAGGGCCTTGCAGCAGCAGGAGCGCCGGCTGGCGGCCAAGGTGGAGCGCGAGCGCGTAGTGATTACCGCCCTGCCCGAGCTGGCTATCCAGATTCTGGATTACGTCCGCCAACACGGCCGCGTCACGATGGCCGACATGGTCCGCTCCTCCGGCGCCAGCCGCAACACGTTGAAAGGCCATTTCCGCAGCTTGGTTGAAAAGGGACATCTCACCCGGCATGGGACCGGCAAGGGTTCCTGGTATGCTCTACCGTGAGAAATCTTGAGTTGTCAAAGTCTCATAACCGCCACCCAAGGTCGCGATTACCGGAGCTCAAAGCATAGACCCCGGTCGTGGTGTGTTGGCAAGTCGGTTACACCATACCTGAAAAGAGAAAAGAGGATTATGAGGTTAAAGCCTTGGGCATCTTCAATTACCGAAGTCAGACGCGACAGCCTCGTAACTTGTGGTATTGAACAGGAGGAGATTCTCCGTAGCTACCGCTATGAAGAAATGGTCTATCTATTAATATTCGGCAAGTCACCGTCACACATCGAAGCAGAAATGTTACGCGCTGTCATAATGTCACATTGCAGCCATGGAATAACGGGGCAAAGCACATTAGCTGTTCGAATGGGGGTTGACTGCGGTTCCAGCTTTCTCACCTCCATTCTTGCCGGATTTCTAGCCGGGTCCGGACAGCATCATCAGGGAGGACTGGAAGCGGCGATGCGGGAACTCCAGACTTTGGCCCTTCAGGACGATTTGAAACCCTATCTTACAAAGCGTCTGAGTGCCAAACAGCGCATCATCGGCTTTGGTCACCGCTTTCACAGCCACGACCCAAGATCTCGCATTCTGATGGATCTTTGCGATCAGCATTCATTTGGAAGCCAGTATGTTGATGTTGCGCGGCGCACCGAAGAAATACTGCTAGCTGCAAAAGGTATTCACATGAACATCGAAGCTGCGGGAGCCTCGATTCTACTCGATCTTGGATTTCCTCCAGAACTTGCCTCGTTGATTATCATCATAGGCCGAGGTCCAATGCTGGCAGCAGCGTACATGGAACGCTTACGGGAGGGTAATCCACCATTTCAAAGAATCTCTGTTTCTGACGTGATACCAGGAGAGGAGTAAGAAATGGGACCAGAAACTATTGTAGGTGTGATCCCGGCGCGGGGAGGATCGAAAGGAGTCCCTGGGAAGAATCTTAGGCTGCTTAGAGGAAAGCCTCTGATTCACTATATTATTACCGCCGCGCTGGGCTCGCGAAGCATCAACGCAGTTTATGTCTCTACCGACGATGAAAAGATTGCCGAACAAGCGCGCGAATGCGGTGCTAAGACAATACTACATGCTCCAGAATTGTCGGAAGATGCTGCGCCGACTTTTGGGGTTATTCGGAATTCTCTCCTATATCTTGAGCAGATTTCTGCCGCTCCTGATATAGTCGCGACAATGCGGCCGACTAGCCCTCTATGTACTAGCGAAGATATTGATGCCGCAGTTGATTTACTCTTACTCCACCCTGAAGCAAGCGCCGTGATCAGTGTTACTCCGTCACCGATCCATCCTTATCGAATCCTTCGGATAACCGAAAGTGGGGAATTGATTCATTATGGATACACAACAGAAAGTGGGTATCCGCAGCGGCGACAGTCCTTTGCGCCAGTGTATGTCCGCAATGGCGCGGTCTATGCGTCACGGGCAGTAACTATCCGTGCCGGTGGGCTGTGGGGCAATCATACACTACCATACATAATGCCGCCTGAGCGTTCAGTTAACATTAATCAAGAGGTAGACTTCGTCCTTGCCGAAGCTATCATGGCCAGAATCTAGTTAACAGTACAACAGTACTCGGTCGTCATCATATATTGTCGGTGACCACTTTGGTCCCTTTTTTGTCTCCAGTTGGCCTGCTTGAAAAAGGGAGGGTTGCTCCATGCCGGCTTTGCGGGTCTGCATGATCTCCACCTTTTCCCGGTCAATGTGGTCCAAAGCAAAAAGGACGATTCTGGTAAGATCGCCCTTTACGCGCGATTCCTCGGTGATTGCTTCACGCAGGTCAATGGGGAGGCGTAGCGTCATACCCGGACGGTCATCCGTCCACCGCTGTCCCTCGCGGTTTACCTTCCGCACAGACTTCTTGATTGGCTTCTTGGCCGCCTTCTTCACTGCCATGTACTCCCCTCCCTTGAGTCTGCTGGGCACCCTACTCCTGTCCAGAGTCCAGTCCGATCTCGCCTCCTAATCCCCCAATCCACATCATTCCACAGAATAATAGACCTCGCTGTACCTAATACATATAATACAGCAGTATAGTATTATGTTAGAGGCGAGAGCCGTGCCTGCGGAACTGAGACAGCCCGTGGGCAGGCGGAACTCGTTCTACCTGCTCGGCATTCCATCGAGCACACCGACAACCCAAACCGTGCACATGAATCGCGCACAGAAAGCGAAGCCAAGAGTATGGCAACCCAAGTCAATCCTCTCGAAGAACATGCGGCGGGCACGAAAGCTGGACGCCGCGGCTCCAAGGCAAAAGAACAGCAGGTCGAACAGACGGCCCCAGCCGAAACCGATTTCCCGTACGCAGGGCAGGAGGCAAGTCCGCAGCAGGAGCTGGACACGCTCGACAGGCAGGCTGACGCGCCTGTGCGGGGATCGTATCTGCGTGAGAAAGACGGATACGATGCCCTCTCTCCAGAGCAAAAGGCGGCTTGCGACAAGGACTTTAACTCCTACCTGGACAGGTTCACGAGCCCGCTTGAAGCAAAAGTAGGTGAGACCAGAGAAGACGCCATTCTGAGGGCCAAGAAAGAGTATTGCTCTGCCCGCCAGGAGCACACCGCTCATCATCGGGAAATGGCCAAGACGATGCTGGCCTCGAAGATCAACTGCCTCAACTCCGAGTATCCGAGGAACTCTTTTTCGTTGAAGAATCCCGACGTTGCCAAGGAGTTCCTTGCCACGGCCTTCTACCACAACGCCGCGGCAGCAAAGGGACTCACGGCTTTCGACAAGGACGTATTCGCGGCGTCGAAGAAGGCGGCGTTGAGGGAGTTCTCCGTGCTCGCGGCAAACGTCGAAACCGGCGGCTCCACGACCAAGGAGTTCAATAACACGTTCGCACTGTCTATCGAACGGCCGCCCATCGGCGCTCCAAGCCAGAACTTGCGCATCGCTGCTGAGCCACTTCCAGAAAAGCGCCAGGAGCTGGCGGCCATCTTTGGAAAGTGCGCCTGGTATCACTCCAACCAATCCGGCAGAACGCCGGAGGAGCGGGAACAGCGCCGCGCCGCGCGTACCAAGACCACGCAGGAACTTGAACGCTGATTGCCGGCATTCGCAAATCAGCAATCGCCATCGACAAGCTGGGATGTTGCCATAACCGAACTGCCAGCATCCCAGTGACCCCTCACGCAAAGACAGACGTATCCCGCTCGCCTTGCGAGCAGAAACAACTGGAGGACCGATATGCAACACGCTGAAATCTACAACGGACACGCCGGACGCTTTCAGCAGATGGCCAGGCACATTGAACTTTCGATGACGCCGCAACACCAACAAAAATACGGCGGCCCCGATCCGATCTCAACCAACGACATCACCCTCGCAACCACGTTGCTCAACTCCGTCTATGGATACCCCGCAGGAAAGCAAGCTGTCTTGGCGATGTCGGCAGGCTTGCTCCCAGGAGAAGAGCGGTCTCAGACAATCCGTGGACTCTTCAAAATGACTGCGGCGTGTTCGGAGTACGACCAGACTCTCAGCTACACGCTCCTTCCGCTTCCCGGCAGGGAGATCGAGACAGCAAACCTACTCAAAGCAACCGCCGCATACAGCATCGAACGCGCCGGAGCACACTCCCGGCTGATTCCGCCGTCAACCCGGCATCCTGTCCAATTGGAGCGATAAACCATGAGCAAAACTACGCCTCTCTATCGGAAGCCGATGACGCCTGGGTACTTGGGAACCTACAACTGGCGATCAACCCTGCTCGGCCTGTTTCTCATCCTCACGACCAACATCGTCACCACACAACACATTGCGGCGCATTTCGACTACCAGCCAGCCTTGGGCGCGCCTCTCTTCCAGGTGTCGTCCATCCGAATCTATGCCCCTTACAAGTGGTTTGTCTGGATACTGCATTTCGGCAGCTCGCCGAATCCGCTCATCCGGCAGCCCCTGTTGTACTCGACCCTGATTACGGCAATCGGGTTTGCCGCCACGCTCTTTGTCGTCGCCCTGCTCAACATTCACCAAAACAGAAAGCTGACCGAGAACACTGAAGACCTTCACGGCAGCGCCCGATGGGCGAACGAAGAAGACATACAACAGTCCGGTCTGACCAACCAAAAGCACGGCGTCTATATCGGCGCTTGGCACGACGAAAAAGCGGATCGCCTGGAATACCTGAAACACGCAGGCCCCGAACATATCCTCGCCTTCGCTCCCACACGGTCCGGCAAAGGCGTCGGCTTAGTGATCCCGTCACTCCTGGGATGGGAAGGAAGCGCGGTGATCTTCGACATCAAGGGAGAGAACTGGGACAGGACTGCGGGCTATCGCGTTGCCGCAGGCCATGTTTGCTTCCGCTTCGCGCCAGTCGAAGAGCATAGCGCGCGATTCAACCCGCTGGCCGAGGTGCGCATCGGAACGCTCCGCGAGGTCTCCGATGCGCAGAACATCGCAGAGATGCTGTGCAGAAGCGGAAAGGAAAGCTCGCACGACGAGCACTGGATCAAATCGGCAACAAGCCTTATCACCGGCCTGATTCTACATCTATGCTATGTCGCCAAACGAAAGAATCGCTTCGCCACGCTTGCGGAACTCTCCAATCCCTCACGCCGCTGATGTCCGACCTCACTATGCCGCT
>Ga0181516_10002828_pt1 | contig 12024 bp, 10 predicted proteins | sample PEATcosm2014_Bin_25_FD_121104 | JGI IMG/M metagenome (GOLD analysis project Ga0181516, IMG submission 121104) | Peatland microbial communities from MTU Mesocosm Facility, Houghton, MI, USA - PEATcosm2014_Bin01_10_metaG | ecosystem: Environmental > Terrestrial > Soil > Wetlands > Peat | place...
TAACCCCTCATCCCTCATCGCTGAAACCCCATGCGCCATAACATCCCCGGCGGTTCCCCCTTCGAGCCCATCATCGGCTTCTCCAGAGCCGTCCGCAGCGGCAACTCTGTGCACCTTGCCGGCACCGGCCCGGTCGGCGCCGAGCTTCTTGACGCTGCCGGCCAAACCCGCCGCATCTTTGAGATCGCGCAAAAGGCCCTTGCCGAAGCCGGAGCCACATTCGCCGGCGTCGTCCGCACCCGCATGTTTCTTACGCATGTTGAAGATTGGGAAGCTGTAGGCCGCGTACACGGCGAGTTTTTCGGTTCCATCCGTCCCGCCGCCACCATGGTCGTTGTGGCTGCCCTGCTCAACCCTTCCTGGCGCGTCGAAATCGAGATGGACGCCATCGTAGAAACTGCGGTCCCTGGTCCCTCAGTCCCTTAGTCCCTAGCCCCTCAGAAAGGTTCTTACTCCCATGGCAAAGCTCTCCATTCGCGACATCGATCTGGCCAACAAGCGCGTCTTCATCCGCGTCGATTTCAACGTGCCGCTCACTGAAGACGGCAAGGCCATTACCGACGACACCCGCATCGTAGCCACCCTGCCCACCATCGAGTACGCCCTCAAGCACAAGGCAAAGGTGATCCTTGCCTCGCACCTCGGCCGCCCCAAGGGCAAGCCGAATCCAAAGTATTCCCTTCGCCCGGTGGTCGACCGCCTGCGTGAGCTCCTCGACAAGGCACTCGGCGAGAGCGTCAACGTAGCCTTCGCGCCCGATTGCATCGGCGAAGTCGCTTCCGAAATGTCCCGCCAGCTCGAGTCCGGCCAGGTGCTCCTCCTCGAAAACCTGCGTTACCACGCCGAGGAAGAAGCCAACGATCCGGCCTTCTCCAAGTCCCTCGCCTCTCTTGCAGACGTGTACGTCAACGACGCTTTCGGCTCCGCCCACCGCGCCCACGCCTCCACCGAAGGCATTACGCATTTCCTTTCGCCCGCCGTGGCCGGCTTGCTGATGGAAAAGGAAATCACCTACCTCGGCAAGGCTCTGGAATCTCCTGAAAAGCCCTTCGTCGCCATCATCGGCGGCTCCAAGATCTCCGGCAAAATCGACGTCATCGACAACCTGCTCGACAAGGTCGATACCCTGGTTATCGTCGGCGGCATGGCCTACACCTTCCAGCGCGCCCTCGGCGTAGCCACCGGCAAGAGCCTGGTTGAAGAAGACAAGATCGACATGGCCAAGGCCGCCATTGAAAAGGCCAAGGCCAAGGGCGTCAACCTGCTGCTCCCGGTCGACAACGTCCTCGCCGACAGCTTCTCGGCAGACGCCAAAACCCAGCCCTGGGACTGCTCCGTCGACTTCCCGGCCGACTGGCAGGGCCTGGACATCGGCCCCAAGTCCATTGCCGCCATTGAAGAAGTCGTCTCCACCGCCCGCACCATCGTGTGGAACGGCCCTGCCGGCGTCTTCGAGTTCCCGCGCTTCGCCATCGGCACCAACGCCATCGCCCATGCCGTGGCAGCCAACAAGGCAGCCATCTCCATCATCGGCGGCGGCGACTCGGTCTCCGCCATCAACAAGACCGGCCTCGCCGACCAGATCACCCACATCTCCACCGGCGGCGGCGCCAGCCTCGAATTCCTCGAAGGCAAAAAGCTCCCCGGCGTCGAAGCCCTGACCGACAAGTAATTCACCTGACAGTTAAGCGTCGGGGGCCCCAGGTCCCGCTTTTGGGACCTGGGAAACCACCTGGGCGCAATCCACTGTTCTCCCCGCATTCGGCGAAGAATTCACGCCGAATGTGGGGCTTTTCTTTTTCAGAAGGAGTATTCTGGTGGGCGCTCGGAGTGTGATGCCCCACATCCCCTGGGTAATTCGCTGAACCCACCCGTAAGGCTCATCCATCCCCGCATTGTGAACTCGCTCTGAAAGGAATGGCGTCATGCGATCTTTGGAATCCATTGGCTGTCTTGCACTGGCCGTCCTTACTCTTTCCGTCGTGTCTGCCCAAACCCCCTCACCTGCAACAAGAATCGATTTCACTTCCCTCGACACCAGCACCACCTACCCCCTCTACGGAATGCTCTACCTGCCCAGCAACGCATCCGGTCCCGCTCCGGCTATCGTGCTTGTTCACGGGACGTCGGGCGTAAACCAAGTGGGCAAGCTCTATCGCGAACCGATTCTTAACGCAGGAATCGCGATCTTTGAAGTCGACTTCAAAACCGGCATTTTTACCGGCCCCATGGACCGCCCGCACCTGGACATCTTCGTACCCATGGCCTTTGCAGCCTTGAAGGAGTTGCGCAAAACACCCGCCATCGACCCCAACCGCATAGGCATCATGGGCTTTTCCATGGGCGGCAACGTCACCATGAGGACTGCCGTCGAAGAAGCGCGCAAGCAGTGGATGGGCAGCGATAAAGGCTTCATCGCTCATGTAGCTTTCTATCCTGTCTCCAAGCCGCTCATTTCGATCTTTGAGAAAGGCGGCATCACCCGGGCCCCCATCATCGTCCTTTATGGGACAGAAGACTCATACGGGGAAGGCAAAGCCGCTCCAGAACTCAAGGCGGCCCTCAAAAAGAAGTTCAACTTTGACGTAACCACTGTGGAATATCCCGGCGCTTCCCATGATTTCAACCGCAGCGGGCCGCCCATCTCATACATCGATCCGGCCGCAATCGACCGGCATGCCTTCATGAAGTGGGACCCGGAAGCGGCCAACGATTCCATCACCAAGGTGGTGGCTTTTCTCGATCGAAACGTGGCCGGCAAATAGCTCACGGCTGCGGCAAAATCAATTCGTCAGGCCGAACGCCACGACCGTTCCCTGGCCACCCACGTAGACATGGCCGTTGATCACCGTCGGCGTCGTCCACTTCAGATAGCCGGTGTTGATGGCCGGGCTCACGTAAAGCGAATGGCTCACATTGGTGGCGTCGTCCGCCCGCAGCTTCTTGCCCACGTTGTCGAATGTCCAGATAATGCCCGCGGTATTTCCGTTGGAGGAGATCACGGACTGCGAGCCCGGCCAGCCGTAGGCAAAGGATCCCTGGTAGACAGGAGAGGTCGACAGCAGACCCGTGTTCGGATTCAGCGAGAACTGCTTCAGAACGTCGCCGTTCGCGGCAAAGTAGAGGTACTGGCCCCAGGCCGACGGACTCGTAAAGCAGCTCTGGCCCGCGTCGCGCGTGGTTGCGGTCCCTCCGACGGCGTTGCTTAGTTCCTGGACCACATTGTCCGACGATGTACCCATCCCACCCATCGAATCGCGGTTCAGGACATAGATAACGGGGAATTTGCCGCAGAAGATCAGTTCATGGGCAAATTGACCGTTCTGGTCTGGCATCACCGGCACGCTGGCCGATCCCAGGTCGAGATCGGCGGCAGACAACGTCTCGGCGTTATACGGCGAAAAGGAATCCAGCACCTGCAGGCTCGGGCTCAGTTTCACGGCGCTCTCGCCAAAGTTGGTCACGCCGTCAGCGGTGCCGTTTCCAGTCAACACGTATACATTGCCGGAACTATCTACGCTCGGCGCCCCGCCGGCCTGCCAGATTCCACCCTCGCTTCCGGTGGGCGTCGTCGTCCAAACCGCTGTTTCGGCAAGCGTGGCTTCATTGAAAGCGAAGAGCATGCCGTGGTACGGCGTCTGGTCGGCCAGGCTGCCGAATGCGACATATACGTTCCCATTCGCGATCGCCAGGCCGGGCCTCTGCAGCTTGAGCATTGGAGCCAGGTTCGGATCCGAAATAACTGCGGGGCCTCCGCAACGCTCGGCTCCACTTGTAATGTCGAGCGCATGCAGCCGGTGCGGAAAATAGGTTGCGCCCTGCTCCGCGGTTTCCGCCACAACGTAAAGCACGCCATCGTCGATTGCAGGCGTCCCCAGAACTCCAATCGACGGGATGTACGAATCGTGGACCATTGAACCGGTCACAGCAGTTGCCCCCGCCGGAAGCAGGCTCACCATCCAAAGCTGCGCCCCGGTATCGGCATCCAGCGCATACACGCTGTCGTTGTCTGTCGCGACATAAAGGACGTTGTGCGCGGTTCCGTTGATCGACACGCCGTTCATATAGAGCGGCTCAGCCCACACGCCGCCGTCCACCGGGGAAGACCACACCTGCCCGAACTTCGACGAAGTTACAGCAGCCGGCGTGAGCGACAATTCGTCCGATTCAAGCCCTGTCCCTCCAGCGCTGTTTCTCCAGCGCACCTGGTTCACCACGTCGATGGTCGCCGTGGCTTGCGCAGTCAAAGTGGGCGAACCGGTTGTTGTGCCGGTGATTGTGCACGTCCCGGCAAAGGCGGGCGCTTTGAATATGCCGGCGCTTGAGATCGTCCCGCAGGTTGAAGTCCAGTTAACCGCCTGGCTGGCGCTAAACGTCTGCGTATTGAGGGCGTGAAGACTGACGGTAGATGGGGCGATGGAGACAGCAAGCGGCGATGTCACCGTCACGGTGGCCGCTGCGCTTCGATTGCTGCCATCGGTGGCTTTCGCCGTTACGGTGCACGACCCGGCGGTCATTGGCGCCGTGTACAGGCCGCTTGTCGAGATGGACCCGCAGGAGGCCGAAAAGCTCGCGCTGTTGCTGGCCGTGAACTGTTGCGTCGCGCCCTCGGTAATAGCCGGGCTCAGAGGAGCAATGGTCAGCGGCGGCGGCGCCGCGCCGATCTTGTCGTAGCCGTAAACTGTATACTTCGGGCTCCCCGTCGCGATTCCCTCCACGGTGCAATACGTCCCCACCGTTCCAGATGCAGTGAAGAGGCCACCGGAGGTGATGGAGCCGCATCCCGCGACCCATGTCACCGGCACGCTGGCCTTGAACTGCTGCGTCGTCCCTAGAGCGGTTGTCGCCGACACCGGCGTCATCACAATGGGGGAAACCACGGTCACGGTCGCCGCCGCACTTCCGCTGCCATTCTTGGCTATCGCCGTCACCGTGCAGGAATGGGGATAAAGCGGAGCCTTGAAAAGCCCGGTAACCGACACAGTGCCGCAGTTGGTTGTCCACGTCGACGGCAGGCTGGCCGCAAACTGCAACGGGGCGTTCTCCTGCACAGTGACCACGGCGGGAGATACCGTGACCGCCAGGGCGGGAAGGCAAGCAGAGAGAACAATGGCGGCCAAGAGCGTGCGCGATAGCCCAAGATTCAAGAGGATCTCCGAAAGTACGCGTTCATGTGAATCGTTGAAACCTGGTCAAACCGTGACGAAAGCAACCTGAGGAATGCACTCTGGCCATTCCGCTAGCGGACGGTAGAGATCAAGGAACATTTCATGTCTGCGGATGAGTTCTTGGTCATTCTGTTTGAAACGCCCTCCATCGTCCTTGCCGCACCGCAAAGACAGATGCGAAAGGCCTCCTTCCCTGAAGCGAAAGCAACAAACCCGGCGCCCACTTTGCAGATAATTTGGACTGCTTCCTGCACAATCGAGACATTCGACGCAAAAGACATCGGAGACTTATGAAAAACATCACCGTTACCGTGCGCGACGGCGTCTACCTCAATGCCCGCATCTGGGCGGCCCAGAACGGAACCTCCGTCTCCGCCCTCGTCGGCAAGTTCCTCAGCACCATCGACGATTCCACCTACGAGGACCTCGACTTCCTCGATTGTCTTCGTCCCAAATCCAACTTCGAGCATCCCAATTGCCGCACAAAATAAAGGGCTTACCTTCGCAAAATCGAGAAAAACTCAATTTTCACCGTTTTTTGGCTGTGAAACTGTGAACCTGTGATCGAATCAGCCGGATGCCCCATCCTTGCAACGTCTTTGTCCCTGTCGCGGGGGCAGGAAACCTCACCCCCCAAACGGCCCTGTTCCCAGGCAGAACGGCTAAACTTGGAGTGCGGGAGTCATCCGTTGTTCCTGCTGGAGACAACACCATTGGCCTACTACACGCGCGTCCTTACCAAACTGGAAGAGTCTCCCGCCTTCGAAGAACTCGCGGAGTTGATCCGCTCCAACTACCCGGGCAGCAAACTCACGGTTGAAGAAGGCGACGAAGAAGATTGGCAGGTCCTCCTCCTCTCTGGCGACGACGAGGTCGAGATCGCCCTCATCGAGCGCGACCCCGTCAGCGACGGCTCGGTGGGGCAGGACGAGATCGCCGACCTCATCGAAGACTCCCAGGACTGCAAGCCGGAAACCGGCGTTGAATGGCTGCACGAGTTCCTCGCCGAGGTCAAGACGGTCTACGCCTTTCAGCACCTGCTGGGCGCGGATTCTGAAGATGGCTCCGCCGCTCTCCATGCCCTGCGCAACTTCTTGTGGGAGCGCGGCAGCGCCATCATTCAAGCCGACATGGAAGGCTTCACCAACGAAGAGGGCCACCACATCGTCTGGCAATTCTCCGACACCGTCTCTGGTCCCTGGAGTATGGCCGTGCTGCAGGAAGGCAGTTGGCACCACTTCGACATGGACCTGGGCGACCCCGAACACCGCGAAGCCTTCCAGCGCGGCGAGGTCCCGCCCGACGTCTCCTCGGCGCCCCTCGGCGGCAGATAACCCGTCGCCCCGCTGCTCTTGCGTGCTGCCGTTCGCCGCGAATGCGGAACAGTTTCAATTTGCGGATCATTTCCGGAAACCGCGTCAGGCCTCCTTGTGCCCACCGTCACCCCGGCGTCCCGATTCCATCGACTAAGATTAAGGAGAGGAATCCTGACAAATGCCCCGTAAAGCACTCATTGCCGCTAATTGGAAGATGTTCAAGACGCCTGCCGAAGCCAAGGCGTTCGTCGATGCCTTTTTGCCCCTCGTTGCCGGCCACACCCGCGACGAGATCGCCCTGTTCCCGTCGCCGGTCCTGCTGCCAACGGTAATTGAAGCCGCCAAGGGTTCAAACGTAGCCGTCGGCTGCCAGAACATCCACTTTGCCGAGGAAGGCGCCTACACCGGCGAGACCTCCGTTGGCCAGCTCAAGGCTGTAGGCGGCACGCACACGCTCATCGGCCACTCCGAGCGCCGCCAGTACTTTGCCGAGACCGACGAAATCGTCAACAAGAAGCTGCACACCGCGCTGAAGCATGGCCTGGTCCCCGTGGTTTGCGTGGGCGAAGTCCTCGCCGAGCGCGAAGCCGGCAAGACCGCCGACGTGCTCAAGACCCAGATCACCGGCGCCCTCGTCGGCATCACCGCTGAAGCGGCTGCGCCCATCGTCATCGCCTATGAACCCGTCTGGGCCATCGGCACCGGCAAAACCGCCACCCCCGAGATGGCCGTCGACGCGCACAAAATCATCCGTGCTGAAGTCGCCAAGCTCCTCGGCGCCGAAGTGGCCGCCAACGTCCGCATCCTCTACGGCGGCAGCGTCAAGCCTGACAACGCCACCGCCCTCATCGGCGAAGAAGAGATTGACGGCGCCCTCGTCGGCGGCGCCAGCCTCAAGCCCGACTCCTTCGCGAAGATCGTCAAGTACTAGTGTCCTGAGTCTGAAGTTCGTTAAACAAAAGCATTGTCATCCCGAGCGACCCTGAGCGAAGCGAACGGGGAGTCGAGGGACCTGCTTTTTGCCTTGTTGGCATGCCAGCATCGGTTCAAGAAATAGCGAAGAATTTCAGACTCACCACACTAGCCGGGTGCCCCAGGTCTCGATTTTGAGACCTGGGATACCACTCGCACCAAACCCCGGGTGCCCCAGGTCTCGATTCTGAGACCTGGGATACCACAGATCTCCCGGCGTCATCCCCTCACACTCATCCCCATCCTCCAGATACACAGGCACAGCGGAACCGGTTTCCCCGGTCGCGCGTATCATGGCTCATGCCTCCACGCGACCTGTACATTGACCGCCTGCGTACAGTGATGACCGCCCTGGTCGTCGTCTTCCACGCCGCCATCACCTACGGCGGCTCAGGCGGCTGGTTCTATCACGAGGTGCCCGCCTCGGGAACGCTCTCCAGCCTCTTGCTGACCATCTTCTGCGGCACCAACCAGGCCTATTTCATGGGCTTCTTCTTTCTGCTGGCCGGCTGCTTCACCCCGCAGTCGCTGGAGCGCAAAGGCTACGCCCGCTTCCTTCTCGACCGCTGCATCCGCCTGGGCCTGCCCCTGCTGGCATTCGGCCTGCTCCTCGGCCCGCTGACCGTGGCGGAAACCACCGCCGCCCAGGGCCGCGGCTTCTGGATCGCTTTCATCCATCTCTGGCAGCAGAAAAACTTCATCAACGGCCCCCTCTGGTTCGCCGAGGCCCTCTTGTTCTTCAGTCTTGGCTACTGCCTCTGGCGAGTCCTCGCCGGCGCACCGCTTGCACAAACCGCACGCACCGCGCGCCCCGTGCCTGCCTATGGATGGTGGCTGCTCAGCGCCGTTGGCGTGGGTGCCGTGGCCCTCGCCATTCGCCAATTCGTACCCACCGGCCACAACGTCATCGGCCTGCAACTCGGCTATTTTTCCAGCTACATCTTTCTCTTCGCCGTCGGCGTCGCCGCATGGCGCTATGAATGGCTGCGCCAACTCGCCTGGCGCCACGCCTGGCCCTGGATTGTGACCCTTGGGCTCGCCTGGCCCCTGATGCCCGCCGGCATCGCGCTCGCCCACCAGCTATACGGCCAAGGAAAAGCCAACTTTGGCGGCGGCTACACCTGGCCGGCGATCCTCTACGCCTTTTGGGAGCCGTTCGTCGCCTGGGGCCTCATCGCCGCATGGCTGTTGCTTTTCCGCGAGCACATGAACCGCCCGTCCGCCGCCTGGACCTGGCTCAATCGCCGCGCTTACGCGGTCTACATCATCCATCCTGTGGGCCTGGTCGGCGTCGCGCTGCTCTTCCGCGGCTGGATCGCGCCGCCGCTCCTCAAGTGGATCGTCGTCGGCCCCCTCGCCTGCCTAGGCTGCTGGCTGGTCGCCGATCCGCTCGTCCGCCTGCCCGGCATCCGTCGCGTGGTCTAGCAAAACGAACCGTTCCCACCCTTCCGCGCGTTTTGCGGAAGGGTGGGAGAGCACGAACCTCAACTGGGCCGCATTCTTTGCCCGCGAAATAGATTCTGAAAGACACACTCCGCTTGCACTGACGCCACAAAGGTCCCCGTCCAATCTGGGCCTATTTCAGCGGATCGGCCGGCACCGTCCAGCCTTCCTTCTCGCCTTTGTTCTGCTCCTTGAGCCAGTCGATCAGCGGCTGAAAGTACTCCACAATTGCCGACGCATCCGCCTTGTCGGTGCCCGTCATCGCCTTCAGCGCCTCGGGCCATGGCTTCGAGCGGCCCAGCTCCAGCATTGCGTTCAACCGCGCTCCGGCCTCTTTCGATCCATACACCGAGCAGCGATTCAGAGGCCCCTTGTAGCCCGCGGCCTGGCACATTGCCCGATAGAACTGGAACTGATACACCCTCGCCAAAAAGTACCGCATATACGGCACGTTGCCGGGGATGTGGTACTTGGCCCCGGGATCGAAGTCAGCCTCGGAGCGCGCCACCGGCGGCGCCACGCCCTGGTACTTCTCGCGCAGCGTCCACCAGGCGGCGTTGTAGTGCTCGGGCGTCACCTGCCCGGAGTACACCTGCCAGCGCCACTTGTCGATCAAGAGGCCAAACGGCAAAAACGCGATCTTGTCCAGCGCCGTGTGCAGCAGCAGCGGAATGTCCGCGCTGGCCGGCGGCGTCTGGTCGATCAGGCCCAGCGTCTTCAGGTAATCCGGCGTCACGTTCAGCGCAATGGCGTCGCCAATCGCTTCGTGGAAGCCATCGTTCGCGCCATCGCGGAAAAAGAACGGCTGCTTGCGATAGGCCATCTGGTAGTAGTTGTGCCCCAGTTCGTGATGCACGGTGACAAAGTCGTCGGCCGTGGGCTGGAAGCAGGCCTTGATGCGCACATCGCGCACGTTGTCCACATCCCAGGCGCTGGGGTGGCACACCACGTCGCGATCTCGCGGATGCGAAAGCATCGACCGTTTCCAGAAAGTATCCGGCAGCGCATCAAAGCCCAGCGACTTGTAAAAGCCCTCGCCATAACGAACCAAATGCGGAGCGTCGGTGTTGCGCGCCTTCAAAATCGCGCCCAGGTCGTAGGGCAGCGGACTGGCCGGCGGCGCCACTACGTCGTAGATGTTGCCCCACTCCTGCGCCCAGGGGTTGCCCAGCAAGTGCGCCGGGATCATGCCGTCCGGTCGGCGCGCCGCGTCGCCGTACTTCTCAATCAGCTTGCGCCGAACATACGTGTGTAACTCGCGATAGAGCGGCTCAACCTGCGTCCACAGCCGCTCGATATAGGCCTGGAATTCGTCCGGCGTCATGTCGTACTGCGAGCGCCACAGCGCGCCCGTATCGGCGAAACCCAACTCGCGTGCGCCCTTGTTGCTCAACTCGGCCAGCCGAATGTAGTTGGGCTTCATGGGCGCGCCCACCCTGTGCCAGCCCTCCCACAGCGTCGCCAGTTCCTTGGGATCGCGGCTCTGCGCAATCTTGACGCCGATCTCGTCGATGCCCAGGCAATGCTCCGGGTCGGCGTCGGGACAGTATTTGCCGCGCCCGTACGCCGCGTCCAGTTCCGCCGCCTTCTGCGTGGTCTCTGCCCGCAGCGCGGGGTCCACCGGCGCCGGCAGCCCGATGCTCAGCTTCAGCAGCAGCAGCTTCCGCGCCGCATCCGCAGGCAGCTTGAGCCCGTCAAACCGACGCGCCTCGCCAATCAGCGCGGTCTGCCGCGCAATCAGCCGGTCGCTGGCCTCGGCCGCCAGGGTCACCGTGTCGTCGGTAATGTAGGTCTCCTGAACCCACTGCGCCCGCGCCACATCGACTTCGATCGTGTCGAGTTCCTTCTCGGCGCTCTCGATAAACGCGAGCGCCTCGGCAACCGTAGGCTTGGCCGCAGGGGCAGCCTGAGAATGGGCATCTGGGATAAAACACAGCAGGCCGGCAACGGCCAGCAAGGTCGGAAAAGTTGAAGAGTTTCTCATGTTCATGGCAAGAGAAATATAGAACATCGGGCGGCCAGATGTATGTGCCCGAGGCAAGGGGCCGGACCCCGCACAACGGAGAGACGTCCTCCATGGGTTCCCAGGTCTCGAGATCGAGACCTGGGGCGCCAAGCGCCGGCCTTATTTCTTCTGGCTGTTCAGCTTGTCGATCACCTGCTTCAATTCGTCGAGCTTCTTGCCCGCCTCGCCCAGTTTCCCGTCAGCCGTGAGCTTTTGGTAGTCGGAAAAGTCCCGCGAAGCCTCGGTAATCAGCCCATTCATACTCACCGCCGGCTGCGCCGGGGCGCCGGGTTCAGGCGCGCGCGGCGCCTCTGCCGCGTTCAGCGACGAGCCGCCGCCGCCAAACAGCGACGTCAGCGCGGCCTCAAACGTGGGTCCATACGCCAGTTTGTCCTGCAGCGCCAGCACCACCAGCCGCAACTCCGGCATGGGGCTGCGCTCGGCCTGTAGATAAATCGGCTCGGCATACAGCAGCGCCTTTCCCGACGGAATCACCAGCAGGCTGCCTCGCCTCACATGCGAGCCTTGCTGATTCCAGAGGGTAAGCTGACCCGAAAGCTGCGCGTTCTGATCGATGCGTGCCTCAATCTGCAGCGGCCCATCCACCAGCTTGGTTTTCGGAAAGTCATACACCACTGCCGACCCGTAATTCGCGCCGTCGCTGCGCCCCGCAATCCACCCAATCAGATTGTTGCGATTGGCCGGCGTGAACGGCAAAATCTCCACAAACTCCTCACCCGTTTCGCCCGGCAGTTTCATCAGCACAAAATTCGGCTGCATGGAAACAGTGGCTTGCTCGCCGCCGTCGGCCATGCCCACTTCGCTGGCCACTGTCCACAAGTCTTCGCGGTTATAGAAGACCTCGGGGTTGGTCATGTGATAGAGCCCGTACACCTCGGCCTGCAGCTTCAGCAGCGACTCCGGATAACGCACGTGGTTGCGCAGGTCCGCGGGCATCGCGCTCGCATCCTTGAAGAGGCTGGGAAAAATCCCGCGATACGCCGCAATAATTGGGTCGGTCGTATCGAATACGTAAAACGTGGTCGTGCCGTCGTAAGCGTCGATCACCGCTTTCACGCTATTGCGCATGTAGTTGATGTCGTGCCCGTCCAACCGGTAA
>Ga0181516_10002829_pt1 | contig 12020 bp, 5 predicted proteins | sample PEATcosm2014_Bin_25_FD_121104 | JGI IMG/M metagenome (GOLD analysis project Ga0181516, IMG submission 121104) | Peatland microbial communities from MTU Mesocosm Facility, Houghton, MI, USA - PEATcosm2014_Bin01_10_metaG | ecosystem: Environmental > Terrestrial > Soil > Wetlands > Peat | place...
ACCACGAAGAGATCGAGGGGCAGTGGGACTGGAGCGGCCAGCGCAACCTGCGTCACTTTGTCGAACTCTGCGCGAAACACGGCATGTATGTCTACATCCGGATCGGACCGTGGGACCACGGTGAAGTGCGCAACGGCGGCCTGCCGGACTGGCTGCTGAAGAATCCGAACATCCGGACCAACGATCCGGCATACCTGGATCGGGTCGCGGCGTTCGATCGCGAGATTGGAATCCAACTGAAGGGCCTGCTCTGGAAAGACGGGGGACCGGTTATCGGCGCCCAACTGGAAAACGAGTACGGCCTGCACGGTCCGGGAAAAGGCGCCGAACACATCCTCAAACTCAAACAGCTCGCCATAGCCTCCGGCATCGATCTCCCGCTCTATTCCGTGACTGGCTGGCCCAGCCTCGATTTTCCGCCGCACGAAGTGATTCCCGTCTCCGGCGGCTATCCGGACGGCTTCTGGTTCGGTTCGCTCACCAATCTGCCGCCGAGCATGAACTACCTCTTCAACCTGAACCGCAAGCTCGGGGACATGGGCGCAACCGCCCCCTCCGAAGACCCGACCGGCAAGGTCGATTTGCGGCACGATCCCTATTTCGGCGCCGAAGAGGCTGGAGGAATGGAAACCGCGTACCATCGGCGCCCGCTCATCCAATCGGATGACATCGCCGCTCTTACGCTCACCGGCATCGGCTCCGGCCTGAACCTTTACGGCTATTACATGTTTCACGGCGGCGCCAATCCCCCGGGAAAACTGACTGCCTTGCAGGAGTCGCAATCCACCGGCTACCCCAACGATCTGCCGGAGATCAACTACGACTTCCAGGCGCCGCTGGGAGAGTATGGCCAGGTTCGCGAGTCCTACCGCAAGACGAGACTCCTCCACCTCTTTCTCAGCGCCTTCGGCCCGGAGCTTGCCCGGATGGTTGCCGTCGGGCCGGAGCGCAGTCCCGCTAACCCGGCCGACACCTCGGTACCTCGCGTGGCCGTTCGTGCGCGCGCAGACAGCGCTTTTATCTTCGTAAACAACTATGTCCGGCAGTTGCCAATGCCCGCGCGCACCGGCTTTCAACTCCGCATCAAGCTCCCCGATTCCGAGGTGCTGGTGCCGGCCCAACCGCTGACCGTGCCGGCCAATAGTTACTTCTGCTGGCCGGTGAACCTTCCAATGGACGGCGTGCAATTGCAATACGCCACGGCCCAGTTGCTGACCAGGCTTGACTCTCCACACCAGGCCACCTACGTCTTCTTCATTATTCCCGGCATCGCTCCCGAATTCTCCTTCGATGGCCGCGACGTGCAATCCATCTCTGCTCCGGGTCAGACGATCACCCGGGCCGGGGCGTCCATCCACGTGCATCCCGAGAGCCCAACCTTGAGGTCGAGTCTGGATGTCGTCGGCGCAAACGGCCAGCATACCCGTATCCTTCTGCTGACAGAAGCGGAAGCCGAATCGGCCACCATTGCTCGACTGGGCGATGGCGACCATCTGCTTCTGTCTCCATCCGATGTGTTTCTGGACGGAGACACGCTGCACCTGCGCTCAACCGATCGAGGCGCGCTCCACTTCAGCGCCTTCCCCACCCTCACCGCCGCGGCCGCCGATGGCACGAAGACGAGCAGGGAAGATCATGGGGCATGGGCCGAGTTCCGCTTCGACCGCCCGGAAGCATCCATCGGGTGGACCTGGGCAAAGAGCCGCGATTCTCAACCGGTCGCGCCCGCCACACTCGGCCCGTATTTCGACTGGAGAAATGGCAGGGTCGCGGAAACGCCCGGCGACGCGGCATTTGCTGCTGCCGCCGAATGGAAACTGACCCTGACGCAACCACTGCCTTCGGGCCTCAGCAACCTCTGGCTCGACATCGACTACACCGGCGACATCGGCCGGTTGTACGTTGGAAGCACCCTGGTGGACGACGACTTCTTTCACGACGCGACCTGGCAAATCGGCCTCAAGCGCTTCCTGCCCGCGGCGGTCCGCTCAGGTGTCCGACTTCAGGTGCTTCCGCTGCGTGCCGACGCGCCGATTTATCTTGATCCCAGCGTCCGATCGAAGTTCCCGCAGACCGGGCAGATCGCCGCAGCCGGCCGTCCCGTCCTCCAGCCGGAGTACGAGGTGGTGGTGTCCCTGCGCGAGAAGTGATGGGTTGCTGCGACAAGACGCGCGATGGAAGCACGGGGAATCGTCCAGACGCGATGCGGCGGATCGACCGACCTCGCTCTGCGTCGCGCACCCGCTTGTGGCAGCGACCTGGCGGCACATTGGGCATCTTGTAGCCGATCGACAACGTCGCCGATTTACATAGCATCTCCGTGCCCGACCGGAATCGATGAACGCAAATGGCCTTTATCGCCAGTTGAGACTTCGTCTTTGTCTTCGACTATCGCTTCCGACTTTACAATGCGGAATCGTGGGGCTGTAGTAAGTTTTCGGGAGGGAGCACCCGCGCCGACATGCGCGAGGGAGCCAGCACAATTGCGAGGTCCCCTTCAAAAGTGGTGCTGCCGATGAATTTGGAGCCAGGCCCCCTTTAGTAAGAACATGCGCGTCTTCTCTGGCTGCGGGTTCGTTGCACACTTTGGTTGAAGGGTGTCGTTTGGGGGATCTAGTTGCGTTTTCCCATGCGGGTGAAGAAACTGCCCATTTTCTTCTCGCCGCTGTACTGATCGGCGAGGACGCACCATTCGGCTTTCACGGTGTCGCTGGCGAAGGGCAGGAGTTTCCGGTTGGCCGTCAACTGCGCGGCCGGATCTATTCGTGCTCCAGAAGCCTTGGTTGCCTGGATATGCTTCACCTGGCTTATGAGTATGCGATCGACCGCGGCTGTTCTGCGGCCGGACAGTGTCTTGCGCATCTGGTGCAACAAGGTCGAACCGTCGATCTTATCTGCGCCCAATTCCGTTAATTCCATGTCGCCGGATTCGAGGGCGGCATAAGTGCGTCCCAAGGCCTCGAAGCCAGTCCACTCCTGCGCCCAGGCAGTCTGCGCTGCACGCTGGAGCGCCTGGATTTCAGGGGATCCAGAAACTTCGGCGGGTAAGGACTGAACGAGAGCGACTACCTGCTCGTGCAGCGCGGCGTCGGCAAACGGCTTGATGCGGCTGAGGGCCGCGGCCTGCTCCGCCCGGCGCTGCTCGATTGCGGACCGGGCTTGTTCGAGCATGCTTTGCAACCTTCGGTCATTGGTCGTTTGCTCGATCGGGGCGAGGAACTCGGCAAGATCCTCGTATTTTCCCTGGCCCAGAAGCGTTTGGGCGGTCGCATAGGTGCGCGCGATGAATCGCTGCTCCTCCTCGTGTCGGAACTCCTGGCGGGCATACTCGAGCAGTTCGCCGATCTCGGGGGTGAGGATAGGCGGCTTGCATCGCTCGAGAATTTCGACCGCGTTTGCGAATCTGCGTTGCGCCAGGGCTTCTCTTGCCTGGAGCAAAATGGCTGCCCTGGCCTCCTCGGCAGTCATGTGTTCGATGCGTTGCTGGATTTTGGATTCAAGTGAGATGAGGCGCGGATCGCCGGGCACATCGATCAGCACGCTTCTGACCTTTTCCAATGCCTGCAATGGGGCCGTATCTATCGCAGCACCGCATTCCTTCACAGTTTGGTCCACCAGGTCCCGGGTTTGATGCTCGTGCACCGTGCGATCAATCTGGGCTTGGTAGCGTAACAGCACGGCGTCGGTTGGGGTGTGCTCGAGCGCCTGGCGGATGACCAGGGCGACGCGCTCCGCATCCTGGCGGGTTATGGCGTTCGAGATCTGCTCTTCGATCTCATCGAGCAGCCGGCGGCGCTGCTGCTGGAATATTCCATCGTTTGCGGCGCGCGCGATCTCCTTGAGATCCAGGCTCTCAGGATCGATCGACTGGGCCTCACGAACCAGGTCGAGGGTTCGTTCATAGTTCTTTCTTTCGAGAGCATCCTTTGCGGCGCCCAACAACTCCTTGATTTTGGCTTGCCGGGCCGCTTCTTCGGCTTGACGCACGAGCGCTTGATAGGCGGCCCGGAGGCGTGAGTTGTTGGTGTCGAGCTGGATGGCTTTCTCGACGATCGCACGCGCGCCACTGTAATCGCCTTGACTTCTGGCCACTTCAGCTTGCTGGAGATAACCAAAGATCTGGTCGTTAGTCTGTTTCTTCGCCCTCGCGGATTGCAGTTCGGATGCGATCGCGGCGTCGTCGGGGACGAGGCTGGCGGCTTCTTCGAGGAGCCGGATCGCATGATCGAACTTCCGGTCGCGAATGGCCTCCTGCGCCTCATGGAGCTTCTCTGCCGACTTCTCCGCACGAACTCTCTGGGTGATTCGAAGGCCAATCTCCTTCGCCATTGCCCTTGCTTGAGTATTCTTGTTGTCGAGCTTGAGCAGCCGGAACAATGCGTTTTGCGCTCCAACGTAGTCCCCTTCGGAAGAGAGACGCTGAGCCAGCCCCATCAGTTCCACCGAATAGTCCTGCTTCAGTGCTTCGACGATGGAGTAGAGGTCGGCGGCCATCTCATCCGCGGTCTGATAGCGGTCGGTCGGGTCCTTCGCGAGAGAGCGATCGAGGATGCTGTCGAGGGCCAGCGGGTAGTGCTGCACGAAATCGCTGAGCGGCGGGTGTTTCTCATTAAGCAATTGGTTAACGAGAACATATTCGGTGCCTGTGAACGGCAATCTGCCCGTCAGGAACTGAAAGAGGAGCACGCCGGCGGCGAAGATATCGGACCGGCCATCGAATGGAGCGCCCTTCAACCTCTCGGGGGCCATGTACGGGACCGTGCCAATTACTCCCCCGGTCGCTGTCAGGTTGCGGTCGACGTCGGTGTTGTCCTGGCGCGCGATGCCAAAGTCGAGGAGCTTTGCGACACCGTCGGGACGGACGATGACGTTACCCGGTTTGACATCGCGATGGATTACGTTGTTTTGATGTGCGTAGGCCAGGGCTCCGCATACTTGCTCCATGATGCGGAGTTTCGCGTAGAGCGGGATGGATTGCCCTCCCTGGATGAGGCGATCGAGAGGATCGCCTTCGACGAGTTCCATTACGATGAAGGGAAATCCACTCTGTTCGCCGAGGTCATACACGGTAACGATGTTCGGGTGCCGCAGCAGGCCCATCTTCTCGGCTTCGCCATAGAAGCGCTGCAACATGCCGGCGTCTTTGCTGAGCCCCTCGGTGACGGTCTTGATGGCTACCTGTCTGCCCATGAGCGGGTCTTGCGCGCGGTAGACCACGCCCATGCCGCCGCGGCCAATCACAGAGAGGATCTCGTATTTGCCGATCGAGGTGGGCTGGGGTTGATCCATTAGGTCCGGTGTTTCACTGCGCGGTTGCGCGGAGGTCCGATGTGTTGCGGATGTTGAAGTTTTCGTTGAGGAAGTGAGTTGCCTCTGTGCGCTCCGGGGTAGTCGCCGCGGGGGTGCAATTCAGATAAAGCACGTAGGCCTCAGCCGCGCCATCGAGGTCGTTGGCGGCCACTTTGTCGCGGGCCTGGGCAATGATCTTCCTGGGCAATTCCTTAACCCGGTCCAGGGCGGCTTTGACGATGGTGTCGCGTGCGTCGATCTCGACGTCGGTCATGAGTTGGATCTGATTCGGCTCGGTGTCGATCTGCTTGACGCCCATGGTGTCGTCGGGCTTAATGTCGTCGAGGATGATGAACGTCTTCGGCTCTTTGCCTTTGGTTACGTGAATGGGCTCTCCTACCGGGTTATCCAGGGAGTCAAGGAGGCGAAGTGAGAGTTCAATCGGGTTGGTGATCACGAGCGTGGTTTTGGTGTAGTTGTATGGGTTCACGAGATCCTGGTTCAGGTTCTTCGGAATAGCGTTCATCTTACTGCGGGCTTGCTGGACCGCCTCCTGCGCGGTATCGACATCGGCGTTCGACGACTCAACCAATTTCTTATTGTTCTTCGCCTCCGCCACGGTCAAGGCTCCCTGGGCTTTTTGCAGGTTGAGGAGCGCGGCCTCGTATACCGCGTCGGCTTTGTTCCAGGCATCATTAGGAATTTCAGACGTTCCGCTGCGATACCTCGACTCCACGGTCTCCTTTTTCCGGGTGAGATCGGGCCTGTGCTCCATAATGTCGCCAACGAACTGGAAGTTGGGCTGGAGGGTGTTCGCGGCGCCGGGAAGAACGACTTTCACGGGAAGGCCCGAGGTTTCCAAGTCGGTGGCGAAGGCCTGCTGCAATTGGTCGGCGAAGTGGGCGCTGTCGCGATAGGAAGTCTGGTCGCGGAAGACGACCCCGATGGAAAGTCTGGCGCGCATCTGGTATGCGGCGGTGTTGCTGGTCATCGCGTCGCGTATAGCATCGAGATTAGGCCGATACTGCAACGCCTCGTTGAGGTACGCCCAACCAAGTCCTACGCCGGAGGAGAGCGGCTTGCTGAGGTATTTGTTGGCGATTCCGACATAGTAATTGGCGATGGTATCCGCCATGAGTTGGAGCTTGAGGTCGATCTCAGGATTGTCGCTGAGCTTGCTAGCCCGAAGCAGATAGTCGTAGGCTTGACGGACCGCGTCCTCATCTGCGCGACCCCGGATGGGCGTGTGGGTCGACTGCAGTTGTGTGGCCTGCGCGGTGGCGGCCTGGACGTAGGCATCTTCCAGCGCGGCCATGTCGTCCTTGACAAGTAGCCGCTGAGCATCGCTCAGATTTGCGAGGATCTCGTAGGCTCCGATTGTGTCTTTATCGTCCATGCGCTGCTTGCTGATAGCCAGGGCCTTGTCGGCGGCCTGCTTGTTCTGCGCGGCCACCAGGCTTGCTTGAGCATTGGCGAGCGCCGTCTTCGACTCGTCCGTTGGGGTGATTTCGTTGGCGCGCTTAAAGTCGGCGACCGCCGTAGGCCAATCGCTCGCGGACACTTCGGCGTTTCCCTTGTCCAGGTGATACTTGTAGGCTGCGACGACGATCTGTTTCAGGCGGGGCTCCTCGCCGGCGAAGGAAAGGTATTTGGCTATTGTGGTGTAGGCCGCATCGGGCTGTTGCGCGGCGATCTGGGAGTTGGCGGTCTGGACGACTGCGTCCAGGGCGAGCGACTCGCCGGCAACGAAGCCGGCCAGCGCCATTCCCGGAGCGTATTTCGGATCGACGTTGGAAATGTGGTTGGAGAGGTCCTTCGCGGAGACCAGCAGGGGATAACCGGGTACGTGCGCTGTGGTAGCGTCGCGGAATGCTTGCAGTTTGGCGGTCGCGCTGTCGGTCAGCAGCTTCAATTCTGCTCTTACCGCGTCGCGCAGCTTGATGGCCTCATCATTGCCGGCTTGCAGGTCGAGTGCCTGATCGGCCCGCTCACGGGCACTCTTCAGCATGTCGTACCCGGGCGAGGCGGAGCTTCGGGACGTTACGAATTGGCCCAGCTTATTGTTGCCGTCGATCAGCAGCAAGGCCGAAAGGCCCACTTTCGCCTGGTTCAGGTGGGCGCCCGATGGATACTGCGAGAGGTAATTTTGCCACGCGGCGATGGACTGTGCCCGGTCCGCGAGCCAGTATTCGGCGAGTTCCTTGTCGGTCGGGCTGCCGAAAACGAACTTCACGCCTGGAGCGAAGGCGGGAAACGCGGTCTGCGGCGGGCTGGAAGAGCCCGTAACCTGGCCGGTGTAGGTTGATTTTTCGGCGAGATCGGATGGGGTGAGGGTGACGTCCTTGTCGTATTTGAAGTTGCCTGGGACGACGCATGCCGGAGGCGCGCCATTCATCCCGGCCACCAGCGACCCGTTAGGCAGACGCTCCAGTGTCGTCACGCCGTCAAGATTGATTTTGGCAAGGTTCTTATAGGCCGATTTATCGATTCCGCCGGTTCCACCGCAGGCGCGAAGCTCAGTCTTTCCATTGATCAGAAAACCTGTCACCTGCACGTAGGCAAGGTTGCCGCTGCTGCCATAGAGCAGAATTCCTGTGACAGGGATATCCTTCGCAGAGGCGGCGCTACCAGCAAAAAGCAAAAGGCAAAACCATAGCAACAGCAGTTTTCCGACATTCCGATGCAAAATATATGGAGAAATACATCGAAAATCAGGCAGAAAGTTCAGCATAACGCTCCCAGAAGACGTGATTCCTGTGCAAGGGGTGTGGGCCATTTTAGCGCACTCGGCGGCGGTGGCAACAGACATTGTCCACTTGCCGTCGTCCGAAGCCGATAGGTGGCCAGAGAGGTCCAGAATCTGGAGAGTGCGGTAGAATCCCATCTGTTCGCTGAGAGTTGAGAATCGGGGATGATCTGCCGGCGTGCCCGAGCGACCGCCAGCCCAGGCTTCACGAGTGTTCCGTTGGAACTACAGGAAAATGGAGAAAAGCAAGACATCTTCGGGAAAGAGGAAGAAGAAGGAGTCTTCCTCCGCCGAGGGATTGGCGGAGGCACCGGGACCGTCGATCCACGTCCTGCTCCAGATCCACCTATGGACAGAGCATGGAGCCGATGCGCCGCAATCGGTGCGCGAGATGGTGGTCGATTTGCTATCCGCTACTCCATGTGAGGTACGCGATGACCCTTCCTCACCGGTTATGGCGTCGTTCATGGAACCTGCGCTAGCAGTCAAGGCGGCCTGGCGACTTCGGCGACTCGTGCAGGGGTTTTCCCAAGCGTCCAAGACAGGACGCGTGGGTGGCTGCTTCATCCTCTCCAGTCTGGAGGACGCTCGTCTTGAGTTGGAAGTGCCGTTGGTACAGCGCTTCCCGGTCTTGACGCGGGGCCACAGCGGGCAGGTGCTGCTGGTCGGAAGCCTATGCGAATCGGTCAGAGCGATTCCAGGGCTGCGGTTCGAGGCCGTTTCCGACGAATGGATGACGCCTGAGGCGATTCGGCTTTATCGGGTGGTACTGCAACTCTCCGTTCCAGTCCAGATGGAGGGCTATGTCGAAGAGCCAATCGAGTGCTGGGCACCGGCGATCGAGAGCACGCCGCAGGTTGCGGAGGTTGAGAAGACAGCCGTTCCTGCGGCTGTCGCGGAAGCGCCGGCGATGGGCCAAATCCTGGAAGTGGCAGCCCCATTTGCGGCTGAACCTGTGATCCCGGCGAGCCAGGAGATCGGGGGATTTTACCGCGCACCCGCTTCCGCGAGGCGCACCTTGCCGCTACCCTGGATCGCGGTGGGTTGTGCAGCGGTTGTGGCGCTGGCAGCGATCGCGGTCCGAGTCTCAAGCTCACGGAAACCGGAGGCTCCGATTGTTCAATCGCCGGCGCTGGTGCGGCCGGCACCGGTTTCGCCAGAGGTTGTGCCGGCGAAAGCGGCAGTCTCGCCCAGTCCTGCCGCTACCGCGACTGATGGGGGGGCAAAGACGGTGGCAAAGCCGACTCCGCAGGACACGCGGGACGCGGCGAAGGCGAAGCGCAAGGCAGCGAGTTCGACAAGAAATACGTCCGGGGACGAGGGAGATACTGGAGGCGACGCGAAGAAGGACGGCGCGGACAAGACCGGTATTTCCTTTTCACCGGAAGAGATCAATCAGATGATTGCACTCGCCGACAGGGAATCCGGCGATGGCAAGTTCGACGATGCGATTAGTACGTATAACATCGTTCTGAAGCATGATCGTTCCAATGCGCGAGCGAAAGAAGGGCTGGCGAGGGCGTTGAGAAACAAGGGCAGCGAGTAGCGCTGTCGATACAGTTGAGCTGAAGCGAGGCTTGGCAAGTCTGTCTCGTAACGCTGTAACTTTCTGAGCAGTGCTGTTGTTTGAATTGTCATGGATCGAGTTTCGCATCTCATCCGAAAGGACAATATGCCACCCACGCGCAAGATTGAACTTCGTCACGGACTGGTCCTCGACCCAAATCCAAACCGAAGCTTTTCGCAGAAGTTTAAATCCTTCGAGAGATCGTTGCACGAACTCGAAACAGCAATCGACAATCAACTGACGATGGCGAAGTTGCGGGCCATACTGCCTTCCTGGGTTTCTCCCTCTCGCCTTGACGACCACCAAGTCATCCATCATGTGGCCACGATGGTCGCGCAAGGTTGGGCCACGCTAGTACATGGAACGGCACACGCAGAGGGCATCTCTGCCGAGGAAGGACGGCGGATTATCGAGACGGCCAAGTTGTACCTGGGGGTTGACTATTCGCAAGACGTCAGCGCGGCAACAACGGACAATAAGAAGGGAACAACAACCGGGATTGACTGCTCGCATCTCGTGTGTTTTGCCGCCGGACTGGACTATTTGCGTGCGGAGGACATTGTCAATAGCCCTAAGCTGATCAAACTCAGGGATGCCGAGTCGCGGCAGGACGGAGATATCGTGGTTTTTACTGGAGGCGAGCATGTAGTTCTGTGGGACGCATCGCCTCCAACAGCTGGTAGCAACTTGTTGGGAGCAACGGTCCATAAAGGTGTGACTTGGCTGGCGATGAACTACAAAAACGGAAGGCCCACGTTCAAGGGCACACCGGTGTTTTTCCGGAAGAAGCGGTGAGGGGGAGAATGCATGGCTCTTGCAATAAGCCGGATCAAGTTCTTTGCGATAGCTCTGCTGCTTTCGGTTGCCTTTCAAAGTAGAAGCCAAACAGATCAGACGGCTCGGTCCGTGGTTGAAAGGTACTGTCAGCTGGACTCGCAAGGGGCAAATTTCAGCGCATCGAATCCAAATGCAAAGGCAATCTATCAGCTTCTGATCAACGAAGACGAGGCAGGTTATGACGAATCGGTCATTGTCCGTTCGTACACAGTCGGCAAAGCGAAAGTCGAACAATCGAGTGCCGACGTGGAAGTAATTTACGCCGATCTGGGGACGCTGGGCGGGGAGTTACAAGTGACTAAAGGGCTACGGTCCGAAACCGTGATGTTTCATCTTAGTAAATCAAATGGTTTGTGGAAGATCGATGGCCTCCGAATGCCACCCCACATCTCGCAGGTGTGGATACTTTCTCATCTGCAACAAGATTTAGGTAAAGACCGCCAAGCTGCCAAGCGGGATCCTCGGTTAGAGGCTGCCATTGCAGCAATCAACCAGTGGTAAAGCGGTCAGAGCTGGACTGTGAGCCTACACTGCCCTCAGCAGCACACAGGTGATGTTGTCCTGGCCGCCGCGATCTTTTGCGAGCTGGATCAGGTTTGGGCAGGTGGCTTCAAACGGGGAATTGATAAGCACGAGGGCGATCTCATCCTGCAGAAGGTATCGCGTGAGGCCGTCGGTGGCGAGCAGCAGGGTGGTGCCGGGATGGAGATCGACGGAGAAGAAGTCTGGCTGGACGTCGGCGTGGGCGCCGATGGCGCGGGTAATGACCGACTCCATGCCGTTGAGGTCTGCGTTGTGGGCGTTTTCGACGGTCAGGGTGCCGTTGCGGATCAACTCGTTGAGGTATGAGTGGTCGACGGTGAGTTGCATGCACTGACCGGACTCCACCATGTAGGCACGGCTGTCGCCGACATTGCCGATGATGAGTTTGTCGCCATCGAGTGCTGCGGCGACGACGGTGGTGCCCATGCCTTTGTGCTCGGGGCTCTGGCCTTGCTGCCAGACGGTGCGATTTGCGGCGGCGATGGCCTCGAACAAGCGGGTGCTGGTGGGGGCCCCGGAATCCGCCGAAGCGACAAAAGTCTCAAGCATAGTGGCCACGGCGCTCGCGCTGGCGACCTCTCCACTTGCCATGCCGCCCATGCCGTCGCAGACGACGTAAAGCCCGTGTGTCTCGCTGTAACCGAAGGAATCCTCATTGTTGGTGCGGACGCAGCCGATGTCACTGAGCGCGGAAACCTCGATGCGGGTCGTTGATGCGATACCAGCGGATGCTACTGCGGTTGGAGCCTCGGCCGTTGCGAGTGCGTCCGCGGTAGGTTCCTCGAGTTGCACGTCAGTGGGCGGCGGGACCGGATCGGATTCCGGAGGAGCGAAGGCCGGCTCTTGTTCAGGGTCGAGGCCCTCAAGACCTGAGATGGGGACGAGCGGCAAGGGTTGGTCGGTGAGGTCCATGGTCGTGTCGAAATCCGGGTACGGGTTGGAGTAAATATGGCCTCGTTGCGGAAGGTGCGTCTGAGTCTGCATCCCTGAAGGATAGGATGCAGAAATCAGGTTGGATACGCGCCGAACCGGTGAGGA
>Ga0181516_10002830_pt1 | contig 12020 bp, 13 predicted proteins | sample PEATcosm2014_Bin_25_FD_121104 | JGI IMG/M metagenome (GOLD analysis project Ga0181516, IMG submission 121104) | Peatland microbial communities from MTU Mesocosm Facility, Houghton, MI, USA - PEATcosm2014_Bin01_10_metaG | ecosystem: Environmental > Terrestrial > Soil > Wetlands > Peat | place...
ACCAACCTCGAATGGACACTGATCACCTGTGCCTACAACCTCAAGAGACTGGCGGCGCTGCGGTGAAAACCGGCAAATCCAGGCCCGCATCACGGCTTTTTGACCCTGACCAGGGCCCCGGGCGCCCAAAGTGCCTCATCAGTCGGCCCATAGCCGAGCTATGGCCCTCCCTCTTCGGCACTCCGGTCATCCCGGCTCCCTCGGTCAGAATCAAAACCGCAAGTCCGACAGACTCCTAGGGCCAGCAAAGGAGGACATTCGTATTGGCCTTCGGTCCACCGACGCCCCTCGAGCACGCTCAAATAGTCGGCAAAGTACTGTTCGACGGGCGCCAAGTTCATCTCGTCGAGGCACAACCAGAACGGCGTCATGGCGGTCAACGAGTCACTTCTGGGAGTCAGGGTTTTCTCCACTAACCAGGCATCGCGCCATCCCCTGATGACGAAGCGAAGGAATTCGGTTGGCAGAACGTACACAGGCGCCTCGCCAATCCGGCTGAAGTACCCGAGCAGATCCGACGGTTCGTGCCAGTCTGGCCGAACCGGGATGATGCAGACATTCCGTTTGCCTGCCACCTCCCGATCCCGCACCCACTGCGTCTTGCCTGTGCCCGAGATGCCAGCCAGAAGCAAGAAGGGTTTGGGGAGCCTGTGGGATACGGCGATGCCTTCTCGAGGATCCGAAAACTGAGTTGAGTCTCCGATGATTCCAGAGAGGAGGAAATCGCAAACTTTCCTGATCGTCGAGTCGTATCCGAGGATGAAAGGATCGTGGTCGAGCCCAAGATGCTCAAAAAGAGGTGGAAGCCCCTTTGCGGCGATCGCTGTTCTCATGATGTCATCCGGCCCAATTCGCCCAGATTCGATCGCCGAAACAACGTCGAGAATCACCTCAGTTGGGATTGCACGCTTTGACCCCTGGCTGAGCGAAGACTCCTGCCGCCGAGCCCGTGAGGTACCCCGCAGGATGGTAAGGTCTGGAGTGACAGTCTCCAACGTGTAGGACCGAACTCCGTCACCGAAGACCAGACCGGGTCTCATCTTTTCTTGATATTCGGCATATTTCATGGCCTTTGCAGCCTAGCAGCGTGGTGGGTGTCAAACAAGGGGGCCTGACAGGGCCGAAAACCTTTCATTGCGAGGAAGTGCGCCGCCAGCGATGGTAGATCGATGGAGGCCGATGCGAGGGACATCCTGACGCGAGGACTGAGTTTGGCGGGCACGGATCAGCTGCTCGGTGTGTTGCGTTGAAGGTCGGCATGATTAAAATCGTTGATTGGTATACCGAAATGGTACACAATTCAAATACACGATGAAGATGAACTTCGCCACGGACAAGATCCGGCGGACCGTCTTGGAGAGCAGAATTGCGGTCAAGGAGTTGGGTGCAGACTCGGCCCGCAAGCTGCGGAGTCGCTATGCCGACCTCCTGGCGGCCGGCTGGGTGACCGACTTGTTCTACGGCAACCCCCATCCTCTCAAGCACGACCGCAAAGGTGAGTTCGCACTTGACTTGGCGGGCGGAAAGCGCCTCACATTCATACCGGCCTCGCTGGATCCCTTGGTCGCAAAGGACATCGACTGGGCGCAAGTGACTGAAATCAGCATCGTCTATTTGGGAGACTACCATGGTCAACTCCAACTAGCTTCCTGACTGGGTCTCCCCCCCGGGGGATACCATTCTCGACGCTCTAGAAGAAAAGGGCTGGACCCAAGCGGAATTGGCCGACCGCACCGGCTACACTCGCAAACACATCAACCAGCTTATCCAAGGCAAGGCGCCTATCAATGGGGAGACAGCCCTAATGCTGGAAAGGGTTCTGGGTTCGACCGCAGGCTTTTGGCTCAACCGCGAGGCGCAATATCACGAAGTGCTGGCCAGCCACAAGGAATGGACGGAGGAAAACAAGGATGCGTAACGAAACTGTCACGGATTCCAAACGCCATGCCGTTGCCAGTTCTCGGGGAACCCCATGAACGCCCGCGGAATGGATGGAAAACTGTCCCGAAGTATGTGGAGTCTTGCCGGCCAGCCACTCTGCGGGGCGATTTGCGACATCAAGAACTTCAGGATGGTCAATACCGCAAACACCCGGTTATTCGTCATGGGTACAGGATCGTGCCAGGGCGATCCGGCTTCATACCGGGGCAAGGTTGGCTTCACGCCCAGCTCGCGGTTCCAAAGTCGGGAATGATGGGCGCAGACGTTACGGATCGTGTTGAGTGTGCGAAGCCAACTCGTGAGTACAGGCAGTGGAACGCCGTAGTGGCGCGCCACCGTTTTTAGGTCAGCTTCCTTCATTCCTTCAACGAGAGCCAAGACGGTCCCAAAGCTCATGATTTCGACCGCCATCCAGAGGGGTAGAAAGGGATGGCTATCGCCGTATTTGCGGCGAAAATGCACTACAAATTCCTCTTTGGACCGTGAAGCTTCGTCGGCCATCTTTTTTAGTAGCACGGCAAAATCCGACGCGTTGCATCGAGGAAGGTTTTTCGTATCCAAGTAACCGAAAGGGTCGTAGTTGCGGCTGAAGTTTAGGGTCAACTGGGTCTTGAATGATACCTCGAAGCGCTCGATTGCGTCGAGGACGAGCAGCCGTAGCTGTCGATCGAATCGATAGCGGTCCCAAACATCGTCGAATCGAGTCCCAGGACGGAAGACATCGAGCGGTTGACCTTCGGGGCCTTTCTGCCTGTAGGTGTGGAGGTAGCCAGACAGCCGGTAGTAGTTGACTGAGGCCAGCCGCTGAAGCAAGACCGAACGGTCTGCCACCAACCCGCGCGCGATCAACTTGTCCGCTTGTTCTTCCAAGCTCAGCGCGGGTTTATCGTAGATCACCACGCCCCCAAAAACAAAAACCCGCCAATTTTGGCGTGCTTGCGCAGAGGCCCGGCGGGTATGATACCTCCAAGATAGCATGAATGCACGAAAAGTCAACGTTCCCGTTGCCTGCGCCCCTCTTCCGCCCGCTACTTTCCCTCCCGGGCCTCTTTCGCCGCGACTTCGTGAATCTGTTCGACGGTCATCCCAGGAAACAGATTGGTCTTGCGCCACTCGGTATAGTCAAACGGTCCTTGCGTCGGTGGCTCTACAAGTCGTTCGGGCTGATTCGCCCCAAGGGTCGCTTGGGCGTTGCGGTTTTGGGTTTCACGGAAGTCCTCCGCCGCAGATTCGCCTAGCCTGGGTATCGAGTGTCGAGGCCCTGTGGCCTGCTGGTCCAGGTTGAGCGGAGGTTTGACATAGTCAGGCTTGTCCGATTGAGGCAAGACGGGACCTCGATCAAAAAAAAAAGAACCCCTCTGAGTGCGCTTGCGAGCAGAGGCGCGAGGGGTCTCGTTAACAAAAGTATAACTCGAAATCGGGACACGCACAACAGGCAAGAGTAAGGCCGGCCCACCCTCGATTGCGATAGATTGCGACGGATTGCAACACATTGCGACTGGCAACCCCCGGGGAACGGCGAGATCGCCCGCCGGCCGCCAGGCCGGCGGGAAGCTCGCCGTAGGGGGCGGGTCAGTCACCGCAGCCCGCGACTACAGAGTGCCGCCCCCTGCCCACCGCCGGTTCGTCCCGCTATACTCCCCCCATGTTGCCCGCCCGCTTTCCTGCCGGTTTCTTTGCCCAGCACGCCGAGATTGTTGCCAGGGAACTGCTGGGAGCGGTGCTGGTCAGGCGGTGGCCCGAGCGCGAGGTTCGGTGCCGCATCGTCGAGACCGAGGCGTATTCGGGGCGCGAGGACCAGGCGTGCCACGGGCGCAACCACCCGACGCCCCGGAGCGTTCCACTGTACGGCGAGCCGGGGCTGAGCTACGTGTACAAGAGCCGGGGCATCCACTGGATGTTCAACGTGGTCTGCGAGCCGGTGGGCATTCCGGCGGCGGTGTTGGTCCGGGGGGTGGAGCCGCTCGAGGGCGGGTGGGGGCCCACCGACGGTCCGGGCAAGCTGTGCCGGGTGCTCGAAATCGACGAGGCCCATCACCAGCTTGATGTGTCGGCGCCTGGCGCTCCGGTGGGAGTGATCCCCGGCGCCCCGGTGGCCGACGCCGATGTGCGGCGCGGGCCCCGGGTGGGGATGGGCAAGACTCCCGAGCCCTGGTACTCGTGCCCCCGGCGGTGGTGGATCGCGGGGAACGCCTTCGTGTCCAAGGGCTCGGGACTGGCGACTAGACTGTAGGCGGGGTTTCCTTCTTCTTGAGGTAGGCGTCGAAGGCGGCCTGACCCTCGTCCTTCCAGAACTCGGCGTAGTGCTTCCACTGTTCGGCGCCCCGGCCCCAGCCGGGCCCCATGCCGTGGCCGAAGCCGTGGCCGTGCTTCCACCCGTGGCCGTGGCCGGGGCGGCCGTGGAAGCCCACAAGAATCCGCGCCAGGACGAGCAGCCCCAGGGCCAGGGGCCAGTCGATGGGCTTGAGCCCGAATACAGTGGGAACGACGGCGTTCCACAGGGCCATGACGATCAGGCTCAGCAGCCCGATGACCACGGCGACGATGACGGCGATCCCCAATCCCTTGAGGATCCAGAGGGCGGGATTGCCGCCCCTGTTGTGCGTATGCATGATGCTTCTCCTTTCTACTGCGATGCTTTCATTGTCTTTTTGAGCCGCTGGACGGCGCGGTGCTTGCGCGACAGGAGGGTGCCCAGGGGCTCGTCCCACTCGTCGGCGAGTTCCTGGAAGGTGCGGCCCTCGATTTCGGTGGCCACGAGGACGGCGCGCTCGGCGGCTGGCAGCTTGGCCACGGCCTCGCGCAGTTCGGCCAGGGCTTCGCTCCTGTCGTAGGCGCCTTCCACCGAAGGGCCGTGGTCGAGCAGCTTGTCGAGGGCGTGGCCGCCCAGGGTGTCTTCCAGGTCCTCGAGGCTGAGGCTTTGCCGGGAGGCGCGCCGGAACAGGTCGGTGATCCGGTGGTTCAGCGCCCTGTAGGCGTAGGCGGCCAGGTTCTCGATGGGGTTGAGGGCGTGGTCGAACAGGTTGGCGAACACCTCCTGCACGACGTCTTCGGCGTCCTCGGAGTCCCGGCCCCGGTAGCGCGAGGCGACCCAACGCAAGAGGCGCGGCCTCTGTTCTTCGTAGAACCCTTCCCAATCCGGGGGTTCGGCCGGCACGGCTGTGTCCATCGGTTCTTCCATCTACTTACAAGACGGACCAGGGGCGCGGTTATTGCAAGAATTCGGCGGAAGGCTTCATTGCACCCGCGCCCGGCCGCTGGAGCGGCGACGGCGGACGGCCAGTTCGGCTACTTCGGCGGGGGTGGGGACGGCTTCGCCGGCCTTGACGGTCACCCTCAGGGCCCTGAGGCCGTGGATGCCCTGAAGGTCGTCGAGCTCGAGCTCCTCCACCCCGGGCTCGAGCCAGCCCTGGGCGGTGAGGAACCCGGTGTAGCGCCGATAGTCGTAGATTTCCTCTTCCTGGCTGTAGACGATGGCGATTTGCCGGGGCTGGGTGAGGCGCTGGCCGCTGCCCTTCACGGTGGCCTTGTCGATGCGCTTCTTCATGATCTCGTAGCGGATGTTGTACGCCCCATCGACGGCAAAGCGCTTCTCGTCGTTGTTGAACCTGATGGTGATGGGGAGGTCCTGGACCATGATGAGGTGGGTCATCTCGAGGGGCACGGGGAGGCCCGGGGCGAGGTTTGCGGTCAGGCGGGCGACCTGGCACAGCGTCACGTACTGCCACAGCTTGAGGTTCTGCAGGTACAGGGGGTCGAAGCGCCCGTCGGGGACGAGGCTGGCCCCCACGTAGATGGTATGGTCGACGCCGTCGGTGGTGGTCTTGTCGAAGTAGTGGGGGAACACGGCCTGCACTCCGGTCTGGGCCTGGTCGAGGTAGTCGCTGATGGTGCGGTTCAGGGTCTGGACGCTCTCGTCGAAGTCCCGGCGCTGTTCGTACAGCGAGTGGGCGTCGGCGTGGAGGTGGCGCCTGTATTCGGCCACCAGCGCGCGGGTATTGGCGCCGTTGGCGGCCAGGTCGTCGAACAGGGGCTCCAGTCCGCGCTTGAGGAAGTTCATCACCGAGATCTCGTCGCCGGTGTTGAGGCCGTCGGACAGCAGGCCGCGCTGCAGGCCGATGCGGTACTCCATTTCTTCAAGGAGGGGGAGGGGACGGTCCTTGTACGCCGACTGGACGACCTGCAGACCCAGCTCAAGCTGGCGGGTCAGGTCGGCGAGGATGGCTTCGCTGCGGTGCACCGACGAGTTGCGGATGTCGCTCACCGCGTACAGGGGCGAGACGTTCTCGAACACGATGGGCTTCATGGCCTCGGCGCCGCCGATGAGCGCCTGGGCGGCCACGTTCTCGAACTTCCAGGCCACGGCGGGGTGGATGGACGTCCAGGTCTTCTGGATGATCTTCTGCACCTGCCTGTCGAGGTTCTCGACGGCCCGCCTGACTCCCAGGGCCAAGAGGGGCAAGATGTCGCTTAGGCCGTCGAGGTCGACGGAACCGACGCCGAAGGGCTCGCGGCTGGTAAGCACGCCCAGGCCCACCACGGTGGAGCCGGCGGTGAGGGGTACGGTGAGGGCGCTGCGCACGCCTTCGCCGTGCAGTTCCCTGAGCCAGTTGTCGGCGTCGTCGGGTTTCAGGTCGGCGAGTGTGAACGGACGGTTCTCTTCGTAGGTCCGGCCAAACAGGGTGCCCTTGAAGCTTTCCATCGAACCCAAATTTTGCGACGAGAGGATGCAGTCGCCGGCGGACATCAGTTCCTGCTGAAGCAGGATGACCTGGTCGCGACGGAACGCGGCCAGGTGGAGGTCAACGCCGGGCTTGCGCAGGGCGGCGCGCACCAGGCCGACGATGGCCTGGTAGTTCCCCGGGTCGGTGAGCGCCTGGTCGCCGATCAGCAGGTACTTGAGCCGCGAGACGATCTCGAGGTCGGTGACGTCGACGGCCCGCATCATGACGCACCCGCGGAACTCGAACAGCGACGGGGGCAGCAGGCTGGCCAGTCGGCCCGGGTCGTTGCTGGCCTCGACCAGGTCGCGGCGCAGCTCGGGGGTCAGTTCGGGGAGGGGGCCGACGGGCAGAGCGCGGCAGAAGTCCAGGTTCATGTCGATGCGGCCGTACCGCGGCAGACCGTCGGCTCCGGGCATCTCGACGACGGGGGCCAGGGGCACCCCCGAGTCGATACCATAGAGCTCGTGGAGGGCGAAGCGCCACGTGGCGACCAGAATTTCGTGGGCGGTCTTGAGGTCGCCGCGGTGGTGGTGGCCCTTGGTGACAACCATGGCCTTGTAGGGTCCGGTGGCGTACACGGGTTCCATGTCGAAGGGTTTCGTAATGGCGATGACTTCGGTGTCGAGGGCGGTGGCGGGGACGAGGGTGGACCACAGCGGTCCCAGCACGGCCTCTTGGCGGCGGACGGGCTCGGGGTCGTCGAACGCACCCACCAGCTCGGGGTGCGCGGCAGCGATCTCGCCGACGGTTTTGGCCAGACCCGCCAGCACGGGGTTGGTGTCGTTGCGCTTCCCCTCCCAATAGGCGAACAGGTACTCAAGGGACCAAACATTGCGGAATGCGGGAAGGGTGACAAACGGTTTCATTCTTAAAAGAGTAATGTCGCCAGCCGGGAATGCAAAGGAAGTCTTGCGGATTGCCTCGAATTTTGACGCGGATGAACAGTTGCCTTCTCAATCGTTCCACCCGTATTTTGTTTTCATGAGAACCATCGCCGTAGCGCTGTTGGCACTCTGTCTCCCGTGGGTCGCCCCGGGATTGCCCCAGGCCGAAGCCCAGGACGTGGTCGCCCCCGATGTGGCGATCCAGAAAGTCATCGATGCGCAGCTCGACGCCTTGGCCCATGACGACGCGGCCAAGGCGCTCTCGTTCGCCACGCCCCAGATCCGCAACGCTTTCGACAAGCCGGAGCAGTTCCTGGCCATGGTGGAAAGCGGTTACCCCATGGTCTATCGTCACACGTCTGTCAGGTTCGTGCTGCTGAGGGTGGGCTACCGCATGTCGCTGCAAATCGTGCGTATGGCCGACCTGCAGGGCAACGTCTGGATGGTGGCCTACCGCCTGATCCGTCAAAGCGACGGAGGCTGGCTCATCGGGTCGGTGTCGGCGTTTCCCAGCGACCCCGTGCCCGACCTGCTGCCGCCTTCGCCGGAAAGTTGAAACGACCAGGTTCTGGCCGACGCCGGGCGAATCGGTTAGGATGAGGCATGGACATCCCTGATTCGCAAATCTCGGCGTTCGCTAGGAAACTCATGGGGGACCTCCACCGCTACTACCCCCAGCTTCTGGAACAGGAGATGATTGTCGAGGCGGCCCTCGACGTGGGGCTCGACCCCCAGGACCAGCTCACCACCCTGCACGCAGTGCGCATCCGCGTCGTCGAAGAAATCGAGGAATCTCTCAGGAAGTGGCTGGGTGAGAACGAGGTCCCCGTAGCCGAAGCCGCCGACCCGGGGCCGAGCTAAGAGACCACCCCCTCCGCAGAAGACCTCTTGATGGTGCGCTTGGTGGTCATTTCCATCGGCTCGGCGAGCAGGTGAAATCGCGCAATCCGCTGGTAGGGCAGCAGGGTGGCATTCACTTGGTCGATGATGCGCTGGAACCGGGGCCTCAGGTCGTTCTCGGGCTTGCCCTGGTGTTCGGTCGACGGGTAGATCAACGCCTCGATGCCCTCGCTGCGCAGCTGCTCGTCGATCACGAAGCCGCGGACCAGCACCTGCTCCACCTCGTTGTGGAGCTGGAAGGCAAACTCAATCTCCTCGGGGTACACGTTCTTGCCGCCCTCGGTCACGATCAGGCTCTTGCACCGGCCCGTGATGGTGATGTAATTCTCGTCATCGACCCTGCCCACGTCGCCGGTGCGGAACCACCCGTCGGTGCCCAGCACGGCGCGGGTGGCCTCGGGGTTCTTGTAGTACCCGGCCATAACCATGGGTCCTCGGACGGCAATCTCGCCCTGGGCGGTGTCGTCGGGGTCGAGGATTTTCAGTTCCACCCCTGGGATCAGCTTGCCCACCGAGGTTTCCTTGTAGTGAGCCACGGGGTTGAGGGCGAGAATCGGGCTGGTCTCGGTAAGGCCGTACCCCTGGACAAAGTCGATGCCCAGCTGGTTGTACTGCCTGAACACGGTCGGGGCCAACGGCCCTCCCCCCGAAATGCAGATGCGCACCGTGGCCAGGCTGGCCTGGTCGAGCAGGCTGTGGAAGATCTTTTTGCCGGGGTTCACGCCTGTGGTCTTTTTGAGCAGCCCCGACACCGCCATGAGCAGACGGACCAAGCCGTGCAGCAGAGGCCCCTTCTTGCGCACGCCGTCCATGATGCCGGCCAGGAGCTTGTTGAACAGCATGGGTACGGCCAGGAACATGGTGACCCGGGCCAGCTTCAGGTCGCGGAGCACCTGGCTCACGGCCATCTTGCGCGCGAACACGATCTCGGCGCCCACCGACAGCGCCTCAATGAAGACCGCAAGCATGGTGTAGCTGTGGTGGATGGGGAGCAGGGCGTAGAACACGTCTGTATGAAAGATTTCAAGGTTGCCCTGGGCCAGCAGGCAGTCGCTGGTGAGGTTGGAGTGGGTGAGCATAACACCCTTGGGCTGCCCCATGGTCCCGCTGGTGAACAAGAGGGCGGCCAGATCCGACGAGGGGCGCGCCGTCAGAGGCTGGTCCAGGGGCTGAAAAGCCGCCACCGTCGGACTCTGGTCGGCGTCGAGGCCCCACGCCCCTCGGAAGCCCTGGCCCTGGGTGCGGAAGAACTCAAACTTGGCCCCGTCGGCAAAAAAGGCGACGCAGTCCCCTGCCTGGGCCAGTTTCAGCGCTTCCTCGGGCTTGGTCTGGTGGTCGAGGGGCACCACAACGGCCCCTGCGGCAAGGATGCCCACCCAGGCGATGCCCCATTCGGGGGTGTTGGCCCCCGTGAGCGCGACCTTGTCCCCGGGCTCGACTCCGGCCATGGCAAGCTCGTGGGCCACGGCCGCCGCCAGGGCGCGCACTTGAGCGTAGGTCAGGCTGCGGCGCACCTCGTCGTAGGCGGTGAAGCAGGGCCTGTCGGGATGCCGCTCCACGGTCTGAGCGAACAATTCGATCAAAGACGGCCACGCTGGACGGGGAGGTACCATGCGCCATCTTACCCCCGCGGTCTGGCTCGGGTCAAACTGAACTTGCGCGTCGGCGGGATCTTCGCTATCCTGACCAGCAACAACACGTGCTGGGCAGGGGGCCGAGGGATGATCATCGTCGTCATGGGAGTTTCGGGGTGCGGAAAGTCTACGGTGGCCGAGGCGGTGGCGCGCCGGACCGGCGCCGAATACGTGGACGCCGACGCCTACCACCCCAAGGCCAACGTCGAAAAGATGAGCCGCGGCATTGCCCTCACTGACGAGGACAGGGCCGGGTGGCTCGACATCCTGGCCGCCCTGTTGCGCGAGCGCGCGGCCTCGGACCGGTCCGTGGTCCTTGCGTGTTCGGCCCTCAAGGAATCCTACCGCCAGAGACTGCGGGTTTCGTCCGAGGTCCATTTCGTCCACCTCAAGGGAAGCTACGAAATCCTCTTGGCCCGCATGCAGGCCCGAACCAACCACTTCATGAAGCCCGAAATGCTCAAGAGCCAGTTTGCCACCCTCGAGGAACCCGCCGACGCCCTCACCCTTGACGTCACCCTCCCCGTCGAGGTGCAGGTGGCTCGGGTGCTGGAAACCTTCGGACGTATAGACTAGACTCCCTCCATGCCCGATCCGGTTCCCACCGCGCCCGAGACCCTAGGCCGTCCGGTCTACTTTGTCCGGCCGCATTCGGTGTTGCAGGAACAGCTTCTGACCGAGCTCATCCATCACGAGCACGAAGTCGCCGTCCTTGAAGACCACACCAAGGTACCGGCGCTCCTGAGGCTCCACCCCAACGCCATCGTCTTTCTCAACATCGACGAAGGGTACAAGCCCGCCGAGTGGGAGTCGCTGGTCGGCCATCTTCAAAAGACGGCGGGGTCTTCGGGGGTGCACCTGGGCGTGCTGACCTACAACGACGACCCGACGCTGTCCAAGAGGTACTTGATGGATCTGGGAGTCTCGGCGGGTTTCGTCAAACTGTCGCTGGGTCTGAACGAAAGCACACAGACCATCCTCAAGGTGCTCGACGCCAACGAGGCCAAGGGGCGCCGCCAGTACCTGAGGGTGCACTGCCGCGAGAACACGGGCACCTTCAACATCGGTTTCGAGGGCCGACACTGGCAAGGCACCCTTGTCGAACTCAGCTCGTCGGCCATGGCCGGGTACTTCCATTCCGACCCCGGGCTCCCGGCCCGGGTGCTGATCGGCGACCTGCAGCTTCGCCTGTACGGTACCCTGTGTCCGGCCTCGGCCCTCGCGCTGGGCTCAAGGCCCCACGGCGACCAGGAACTTCGATACTTCCTTTTCGACCCCAAGACCCCCGAAGCGACCAAGGATAGGATCCGCTGGTTCATCCGCAAGACCCTCCAGGCCAACCTGGACCAGGAGATGGCCGAAGTCCCCCAATAGCGCTTTCGCGCCTTGCTTTGGGCGCCCGCTTCTCCGAGACTTGACAGAGATGAACATCCCAAGCCTGGTGCTCGAGTCCCTCGTTTTCGGCCTTCCATACCTAACCCTCCTCTACGTGACTGCCGGGGTCCTGCTGCTGTTTCGGGCCCCTGCGGGAAAGCGCTGGTTCGCGTTGCTATTGTTTGCGATGGCAGCCTACGCCTTCGGGTACTTTCTTGAGCTGGGCGCGACAGACCTGGCCGCGCTGCTGCTCGTACGCCGGTTTGAGCTGCTGGGCGCGCTTCTGCTGCCGCCCCTGGGACTGTTGTTCGTGGCCGACCTGACGGGGCGGCCGGCCGGGCGCGCCAAGACCGTGGTGTGGCTTGGCCTGTCGGTCTGCCTCTGGGCCCTGCTTCTGACCAACGACCTGCACCACGGCTTCTACGTGAGCGTCGAGCTAAGAGCCTGTCGGACTTGCGGACGCCGAATTTCCTTGAACCGTGATTTGTGCTAGAAATTTGGCATGGCTCCCCGATACCGAACTGTTGAGCGCGAACAACTGATGCTGCTTCCCTATGATTTGA
>Ga0181516_10002835_pt1 | contig 12015 bp, 8 predicted proteins | sample PEATcosm2014_Bin_25_FD_121104 | JGI IMG/M metagenome (GOLD analysis project Ga0181516, IMG submission 121104) | Peatland microbial communities from MTU Mesocosm Facility, Houghton, MI, USA - PEATcosm2014_Bin01_10_metaG | ecosystem: Environmental > Terrestrial > Soil > Wetlands > Peat | place...
ATGTCATAGTAGCGCGGGACGTCTTGTGGCACGGCGAGAATTCCTCCCATTTCTCGTTTTGACTCATGACGTAATCAGTATGCCTGAAAAATTGCCGCGTGCATCCGGCGCTGTGCGTGACGGCAGTAATGGAAGCCGGACCAGCAGATCACGTTTGGACAGTCGAATAGTTAGTGGCGCTGCTATGATCGGTATACGACATAGCCAACGAGAGTCTGCGTATGTCAGAACACTGCTTTGTTAAGAAGAATTCCGGGCCACTCAACTGCGGTCTGCATAACGTGCCGCTGAAGAAAATGCAGATCCCCGATGAGATGATTGCGGCCGGATTTAAGCCCTTCATATTCCTTGTTTGTCCCGTCAGTGGCGAAGTGCTCAACGACGATGGGACGCACAAATAGGGACCCATCCCCAGGCATTCATCCCGACCTACCCTGCAACGCCCTGCGGGGTCGTGGTTTCCCACCCTAAACGCAAACAGCGCGTTTAGGATGGGGCACCCAGGTTCGTGCGGATTAGAAAGTGAGTCCGGCGACGTCTGGGCTTATGGCTTCACGGTGAGCGGGTCGCCTTTGTAAGTGACTGTGGAGTTGGCGGCGGGGGATGGATCGATGCCGATGCCGTGGTCTTTGCCGGCGACGACGACGCGGAAGGTGTGTTCCGAGAGCATGCCGGGGAATGAGCCCTGGCGCGCGCCGATGGTGAGGGTGCGGGCGGCATCGTTCCAATGGAGCGCGATGGTGGAGTGCGCGCCTTTGGTGTAGTTGTAGTTGTCGTTCTCGTCTTCGTAGAGGGTGAAGTCGCCGTCGGCTCCGGGATAAATTCTCAACTCGATGGGGTCGGCAGGTTTTTCAGTGGACCACTCCATCGCCGGGCCCATGGGAAGGATGGAGCCGGCGCGGACGAAGAGAGGGAGTTTGGAGATGGGCGCGTCGGTGGTAATGCGCATGCCGCCTTGGGAGGCGTCAACTTTTTCGCCGGTCCAGAAGTCGTACCAGGTGGACTGGGGCAGATAGACGCTGCGTGTGGCGGCGCCCTGGGTGTAGACGGGACTGACGAGAATGGCGGGGCCGAACAAATATTCATCGGCTATGTTTTGGGCCGTGACGTCGTCGCGCCAATCCATAACAAGGGGGCGCATGAGGGTGCCGTGATGCTCGGTGACCTGCCACGCCTGGGAGTAGATGTAGGGCATGAGGCGATAGCGGAGGGTGTCGTAACTGGTGAGGATTTTTTGATTGTCGGGGCCGTAGGACCAGAGCTCGTTCTCATCGGGGGTGCGGGTGCCGTGGACGCGGAAGATGGGGGAGAAGGCGCCGAACTGGAACCAGCGGACGAAGAGTTCGCGGAATTTGGGATCGTCGAGGTTGCCGCCGGAGATGAAGCCGCCGATGTCGGTGGTCCAGTACGGCATTCCACTGATGGAGTAGTTGAGGCCGGCGGCGATCTGGCGCTGGAAGGTGACGTAGTCGGAGAGCACGTCGCCGGACCAGGCGGTGACTCCGTAACGCTGCGAGCCGGCGTAGGCGGAGCGGGAGAGGATGAAGACGCGCTTTTGGTCGGACGCGGACTGCTGGCCCTCGGAGACTCCGCCGGCGTGGAAGAGCGGGAAGATGTTAGCGTAGCGCGCGCCGGATCCGATGGAGAGTTGGTGGTTGACGAGGATGTTGTCTTGCTGGCCCTCGGTTTCAGGCTCGTCGGTATCGAGCCACCAGGCGTCGACGCCTTTGCTGAAGAGCGCGGTGTCGATGTTGGCCCAGTATTGCTTGCGGGCGGCGGGATTGGTGGCGTCGTAGAGCGCCTGGCCGAGGGGATGGAATCCGGCGGACTGCATTTTTGCGACGAACCAGCCGTTCTTGTCCCATTCGTCATAGGTGGCGGAGCCGGGGCGGAAGTAGGGCCAGACGGAAACCATGAGATGGAAATGCTGATTATGGAGAGTGTCGATGAGGCCTTGAGGATCGGGGTAGTTGGGATTCCACTTCATCTCGCCCATGGTGACCCACCAGAACCAGTCCTGCACGATGTTGTCGACGGGGATGTGGAGGGCGCGATATTTGGCGGCGATGGATTCGAGTTCGTGCTGCGACTGGTATTTGTTTTTGCATTGCCAGAAGCCGTAGGCCCAGCGGCCAAAGAGGGGCGCATCGCCGGTGAGCGCGCGATAGTGGCCGATGATCTGGTCGGCGTCGGGACCGTTGAGGAAGTAGTAGTCGACGCGATCGGCGACTTCTGAAGATAAATAGAGCCAGTGGATGAAGCGATTGTTGAAGCGCGAGCGCGAGGGATTGTTCCAGAAGATGCCGTAGCCGTTGGTGGAGATGAGGAGGGGGATGGCGATCTCGGTATTTTCCTGGGAGAGGTCGATTTCGGCGCCGCGGTAGTTCCACACACCGGCCTGGTGCTGGCCGAGGCCATAGAAGCCCTCGTGCGAGCCGTAGATGCCGAAGGCTACTTCAGAGTGGAAGGTTTGCTCGCCGTTGACCGAGGCGGGATGGAGGTAGCGATAGGTGTCGGTGGTGAGGACTTTGCCGTCGGCGGAGAAGTAATGGAGGATGCCGGATTCGCGCTCGAGGACGACCTTGAGTTTTGAGGTGGTCAACGTGATGGATTTGGCGTCGTCTACCAAATTGAAGCTGGTGGAGGGCCAATCGGTTTTGATGACGACGTGATCGGAGGGGCGCTGGGGCGGTGTGATATCGAGCGGCGCATAGGTGATGTGGAGCACGTCGGGAGAGTCGACTTCGATGCGGAGAAGACCGGCAGTCTGATGGACTTCGATAGCGTTGGATTGCTTGTCGTAGCTGAGGACGGAGTTCGGCGGGTTCCATTGGGCCAGGGCGGAGGGCGGGATGGAGGCGGCGGCGGAAAAGGCGACGCAAACTGCTGCAAGATGAATGGTTTTCATTGAAGTCGGTCTCTCAGGTGTGGGCAGTCGAGCGCAACCAGTCTACGCTTGCGGGCAGGAGATTGGCGCGGTAAGAAGTGGAGCGGGCCTGCAAGGTCAAGCGGGCGCAGCGATGGTGACGAGCGGATCAATATTTGGCGGGAGGGTGTGTCGATAGAGCGAAACCGGGTTAGAATCGCTTCAATTCTAAATTCAGCTTCGCGCGTTACCAGGCTTTGCTTATGCCAAGGACATCTGCCATGCGGATTCGATTGATTTTGTGCGTTGCCTTCACGCTGGTTCTGCTTTCATCGTCACAAGGGCTTCGAGCCCAGTTTCAACAACCTACAAAAGAAGAGCTGCAAATGACGTCGGACCCCAAGGCGCCGGGGGCGGCCGCGGTCTTCCTTTACCGGGAAGAAACGACGGACGACAACCTGCACTTTCACAGCCTGTATGTGCGAGAGAAGATTTTGACGGAGAAGGGGAAGGAAGAGGCGACTGTTCGTGTTCCTTACGAACATGGAGCGTTTAAGGTCAGCGATATTCAGGGGCGCACGATTCATGCGGATGGAACGGTGATTCCGCTGACCGCGAAGCCGAGCGATTTGACGGATGTGAAGACCAAGGACTACCAGGTAAACACCATGGTGTTCACGCTGCCGAGCGTGGAAGTGGGCAGCATTCTTGAGTACCGGCTGCAGCTTCGCTACGACGACAACATGGTTTCATCGCCGAACTGGGAGGTGCAGCAGAAGTATTTTGTGCACAAGGCGCACTACATGTTCTCGTCGCCGACGCACACGTGGGGAATCACCAACAGCAGGGGCCAGAATCTGGATCGGCTGATGTGGATGGTGCATGCGGGGCCGACGGACAAGGTTGTGCAGGACATCGCGGGAAAATATACGTTCGATGTCACCGACGTGCCGGCGATTCCGGCGGAAGATTGGATGCCGCCGCTGAACAGCATCAAGTGGCGTGTGGAGTTCTATTACACGGCGTTTGCCACGGGCGGATTGTTCTGGCAGGACGAGGGAAAGTTCTGGGACAAGGAAGCGGAGCATTTTGCGGGATCGAACAAGACTCTGCAGCAGGCCGCGGGCGAGATGGTGGCAGCGAACGACACGGACGAGCAGAAGGCGCGAAAGATTTACGAAGCGGTGATGAAGCTGGATAATACCGACTTCACGCGCGAAAAATCGCAGGCGGAACGCAAGAAAGAAAAGCTGAAGGACATCCGGGACGCCGAGGATGTATGGAAGCAAAAGAGCGGATCGGCCAATGAACTGGCGCTGCTTTATGTGGCATTGGCGCGCTCGGCGGGGTTGCATGCGTATCCGATGGAAGTTGTGGATAGGAATCGGGCGATCTTCGATCCGAGTTACCTGTCGACTTATCAGTTGGACGACTATATCGCGATTGTGGTGATCGACGGGAAGGAAGTGTATCTCGACCCTGGGCAGAAGGCATGCCCGTTTGGGCTGCTGCACTGGAAGCACACGATGGCGGGCGGGCTGCGCGGAAATGACAAGGGCCCCAGCTACGGGCAGACGGCGGCGGGCACCTACAAGCAGAACACGATGACGCGGGTTGCCGATTTGACGATCGATGCCGATGGCAACCTCAAGGGAATAGTCCGGTTTGTCATGTCGGGCCAACCGGCTCTGCGCTGGCGCCAGATTGCTCTCGAAAACGATGCGGATGAGGTAAAGAAGCAATTCAACGAATCGATGCGGGCGTATATTCCGGACGGAGTGGCAGCGGATTTCGACCATTTTCTGGGACTCGACGACTACAACGCGAACCTGATCGGGATTGTTAAAGTGAGCGGCAACATGGGCTCGGCGACGGGCAAGCATTTCTTTCTACCGGGCCTGTTTTTTGAGTCGCGCGCCGCCCACCCGTTTGTGGCCGAAGATAAGCGAGAGATTCCTGTCGATGTGCAATTTCCCGAGTTGGATCAGGATGAGGTGACGTATCGTTTGCCTGCCGGCTACACGGTGGAGAGCGCGCCACAGCCGACCAACCTCGGGTGGCCCGAACATGCATTGCTCAAGATCGATTCAAAAACAGACGGCCAGACGGTCGACGTGACCCGCACCATTGCATATAACTTCACCCTGCTCGATCCCAAGGAGTATCCGGATCTTCACGGCTTCTATCAGAAGGTAGCCACGGCGGATCAGCAGCCACTTGTGCTGACAAGGGCGGCGACCGGCGCCAAGGGAAACTAATGATGAGCAAACGAATTTTGCGTGAGTCTCTGCCGGCAATGGTTGTGCCGTTTGCCCTGTTGGCTGCTTGCGCAGCGGGCCATGCCAGTTGGTTTTCAAAGGGGCAGCCGGTGCCGCAATGGGGCATGGATGCGGCCAAGACCGCCACGCCGGATTATGCGAAGGATGCGTCGGCGGTGATTCTTTTCGATGAGTATGTGGAGACGATTGACGGACAGGGGCGAGCCACAGAGCGCCACCGAAAAGTCGTTCGCATTCTAAAGCCGCAAGGGCGCGACAACCTCTGCGCCGTTTCATTTGATGTGGATGAGAAGATCAACTACTTTCGGGCGTGGACCATCGCGGCCGATGAGAAGACATATCAGGCGCAGGACACGGATTTTGTGGATGCGGGCAATCTTACCGGCGATCCAGTCATGCTGAACACGCAGAGGGTTCGCGTAGCGGCACCTCCGGCTGTGGATGTCAATGCAGTACTGGTATGCGAATCGGAGGAGTTGAAGGCGCCTTATTCCCAGGAGACCGATTGGGGAGTTCAAGACAAGCTCCCCGTAGTCTTTGAAGCGTTGGAGGTGGACTTGCCTCCCGGACGCCCTTACGCAGTGTCATGGCACAATCACGCGCCGGTCACGCCGGTTGAGGTTTCGACCAATCATTGGCGGTGGGAAGTTAAAGATGAGAAGACGCTGAATCTGCGAGATGTGCCTTCGCGGCCGGAATGGGATGCGCTGGCAGCGCGCATGGACGTGCAGTGGGGAGACGCAGCCGTTGCCGGGATCGACAACCAATGGAAGGCGTTGGGAGCGTGGTACACAAAGCTGGAAGCGGATCGTCCCGACCCCTCGCCGGAGATTACGGCCAAGGTGCAGAGCCTGATTGCGGGCGCGCCCGATTTTTATACCAAGCTCAGCAGCATTACCGAGTCGATCCAGAAGAACATCCGCTACTTCATCGTGATGCGGGGAATTGGCGGATGGCAGGCCAATCGCGCAGCGGATATTTTTCGCAATCAGTATGGCGATTGCAAAGACAAGTCGACGCTGGTGATCTCGATGCTGCAGGTGGCGGGGATTCGCGCGTTTTATGTGCCTGTGGATGACCGGCGTGGAGTTGTCGACCCCGCGGTGCCATCGATGTATGGCGACCATATGATCACGGCCATTGAGTTGCCGCCGGACGTTGTCGACGCTCGCCTGAAGGCGATTGTGAAGGGCAAGGATGGCAAGCGCTATCTCATCTTTGACCCCACCGACGAGCGCACACCGGTGGGCAATCTGCGCTCCGATTTGCAGGGCAGCTATGGCATTTTGAGCGCGGGCGATGCGAGCCAGGTGATTCAACTGCCGGTGCTGGGGCCGGACGCGAATGGAACGGAGATCAAGGGATCGTTTTCGCTGGCGGCGGACGGGACGCTGACGGGCGCGGTGGATTCATCGCATCACGGACCGGAGGGCGCCGATCTGCGGACATTTCTGAAATACTCCGACGACAAGGAACGCCACGATGCTTTTGAGACGATGATTGCGCACTCGCTGCCGGGCGTGGTGCTGGATTCGTTCCAGTTTGTGCAGACGCCGGCGCTGGACAAGCCTCTGGAATTTCACTACAAGGTGACGGCAGCGCAGTATGCGCACCAGGCAGGCACGATGCTGCTGGTGCGGCCACGGGTGCTGGGCACTGATTTGGAGCCGTTTGACGACAAGCCACGCACAGTGGCCATCGAGCTGGGCGCAACGGGGCGCTGGCATGACAGCTTTGACATCACGCTTCCGCCCGGATATTCCGTGGACGAGACGCCCGACCCGGTGGATATTGACATGGACTTCGCGAGCTACCACTCGTCGGTGACGGCGAAGGCCGATCAGCTTCACTATGAGCGCGAATACGTGGTGCGGCAGGTGGAGATTCCGGCCACAAAGGCGGACGACTTCCGCAAGCTGGAAGGCCACATTTTGGCGGACGAGCGCGGAACGGCAGTGCTGAAAAGGCAATAAAGGGCGAACGCGCCGGACGCGCTGTTTGAGTCGACGCGAAGGCGCGCGGGCTCGAGGTTTGCATCCGCGAACGACTGCCGCTCATCTGTTAAGGCAGGCCATTCGTAAATTCCCGCCTGTGGATTCATTCGATCTCATGAGCCAACCTTTGTTTACTCCGTTGCAGCTTCGTTCGGTGAGCTTTGCAAATCGCATTGGCGTTTCGCCGATGTGCCAATATTCCTCGGAAGACGGATTTGCCAATGACTGGCACCTTGTGCACCTGGGCAGCCGGGCGCAGGGAGGAGCGGCGCTGGTGGAAGCGGAGGCGTCGGCGGTGCTGGCGGAGGGCCGCATCACGCCGGGGGACCTGGGGATCTGGAAGGATGAGCACATTCCAGGGCTCGAGCGTATCGCGCGATTCATTCATTCGCAGGGTGCGCGCGCGGGCATTCAACTGGCGCATGCGGGGCGCAAAGCCAGCATGACTACGCCGTTTGTGCCGGAGCGGCTGCTGCTGGCGGACGAGGGTGGATGGGAGACGGTGGGTCCGAGCGCGATCGCGTTTGCGCAGAACTATGGCGTGCCGCGAGCGCTCGATCAGGCTGGAATCGACGCAGTAATCGCGGCGTTTGGGCAAGCGGCGCGGCGGGCGAACAGGGCGGGATTCGATTTCGTTGAGATTCACGGCGCACATGGCTACCTGCTGCACGAGTTTCTTTCACCGTTGGCGAACCAGCGAACCGATCGCTATGGCGGCAGCTTTGAAAACCGGACGCGACTCATGATTCAAGTTGTCGATGCGGTGAGGGCGGAGTGGCCCGATAATCTGCCGCTGTTTGTGCGCATCTCGGCGACGGATTGGGTGGAGGGCGGGTGGTCGATCGACGAATCGGTTGAGCTGGCGCGGCTGCTGCGCGAACACGGTGTCGACTTGGTGGACGCATCGTCCGGTGGAATGGTTCCGAATGCGAAGATTCCGGTGGGGCCGGGGTTTCAGGCGCCGTTCGCCGCACGGATTCGCGCAGAAGCGGGGATTGCCACGGCGGCAGTGGGGATGATTACCGAGCCGAAGCAGGCGAACGAACTGATTGCGGAAGGCAAGGCGGACCTGGTTCTGCTGGCGCGGGAGATGCTGCGCGACCCTTATTGGCCTTTGCACGCGGCGGCAGCGCTGGGCGAGACGGTGAGCTGGCCGGCGCAGTATCTGCGAGCCGCTCCGGCGAAATCGCCGCGGCGGCCGACGCTGAGCAACGTGGAACGTGCGGAGCCGTGAGGGACCGTTGTTTCACCGAGGCGCCGGGGGCTGATGACTCAAAGAATGCATAGCTTCAATTGAGGAAATTGGTGCTCACATCGCGGAGATGATGGCCTATACTGCGACAAGAGACGTGGCAGCATGACGCACGTCGCTATGTGCAGCTATGGTCACGCAAACCTCCCCGAAGCGCGCCCAGGAAAAAGTCACGATCCCCGATCGTCTCTATTTCAAGATCGGAGACGTGGCGCGCATCTGCAAAGTCGAGACGTACGTGTTGCGGTTCTGGGAGACGCAGTTTCCTCAACTCAAACCCAACAAGAGCGGAACCGGCCAGAGGCTCTATCGACGTCGCGACGTAGAAACGGCGCTCGAAATCAAGCGGCTGGTGCACGGCGAGGGTTACACGCTCTCTGGCGCGCGTCATGCGCTGGGTCAGGCACGCCGCACGGAATCGCAGCCGCGCCTGCCGCTCGGAAATGGCGAACCGGCACAGCGACTGGACGCAGCAGCGTCAGTGATTGGAGCTGCGCGCGCCGAACTGCGCGAGATTGCCGGAATGCTGGCGGCCTCGGAGCCGCAGACTCCGCGCCGCAGACCACGAATGACGCGGATTCACGCATCTTCAGAATCGTTGTTTCCATCGTCGTAGAGGGCCGGGAAGTCGCGAGGGAATAGCGGTTCGTCGCTCGCGAGTGGATGCGGGCTTGGCTGGGCCGCAGGCACAATGCGGAAAACCTGCATCACGAAGGGACTGGATCGGCTTGACGGCGATCACGCGATCGGTGTGATTTGAGCCCGGGTAACATCAACCCCGGGTACGAACGGATGGAGCTATCGCAGAGATAAGCCCAGAGTTTGCCGCCGCTTTGTGGGATTGATTGCAGGTCTTCCATCGCTCGCTCTGCAACGCTGAAATTGACGCAATTACTTTTCGTTCGCGGGTAATCACTTGCGATTACCCGAATGCGGTTTTTGTGTATCTCGAATGTGGGAGCAAGTCGATCAACAACTTACACCCTTTTCGCCATTGTTGTGATGGCCCGCGTGAAGCACTCTTAATCATCCTTGGTTAGCAGTAGAAGTGTAAGTGAACTGGCACAAAAAACAGGACTCGAGGTGTTAGGACAATGGCGACAAACGATCAGTATTTCAGTCTTGTGAAGACCAGTAAGAGCAGCTGGGTTGCAGTGCGCGTGAATGTCGAAGAACCGTCAATCCACCGGCAGATTGGTAGCCCCGAACCTCTGGCCGGATCTCACACCGACACCAAAGGAACGTCAACCGAACTTTTTTCGCAAACTGCGTATGCGAGCGAAAATCTCTCAGAGCGCTATCCCCGACTTGCAATTGCAATCATTGCCCTGGTGATCTTCGCGGTAAGCGTGACTGCAGAGATTGAGTATTTGCGCCAGGCGGGCTTTAGCTGGCACTAACCTGGGCGGGCGGGCGAGGTGACTCTGCAACGTTCGGCTTGTGCAGTCGTCACTTGAGCCGGCGATACCTAGTTTGATTCATTCAATTCCATTCAATATTGATCGGCGACGGGGCGGCTCTTATAGGCTGCCCCTTTGTCGTTTTGGTCAGCAGGCAGCGCGGACGGAGGAATGCCGGCAAGGGTGGGGATGGGCAGATTTACGCTCCAGCGACGACGACCTGTTGCCGGGAACTGCGATGAACTGCCGCGGCAGGACCTGGTTTGTGGAGGACATTCACCTCCAGGGAGTGCGCCCTGCCAGGCACGCCCAAAAGAGACGGCCCCCAGTTTTGGGAGCCGTCCCGAGAGCAACAAAAACCGCGGCTGCAATTAGAAAAGGAACGGAAGCGGCGTGATGCCTTCGATCTGGACCGCCTTCAGTTCGTCAGGGTCGAGGCCCAGAGCTTGAAGGACAGTGGGCGCGACCTGTTGATTGAGCACATAGGTTTTGACATGCCTGGGCGCGAAGTCCGGCATGGAGAAGAGCAGCGCCACATGAGTATCGTCTTCGTTGAGGCCGCCGTGCTCGGCGATCTTTGAGCCGCCTGTGAAGATGACGCCGGTGTTGACCTTGAGGACGATGTCGGGCGTACGTGGATCATCCAACGGGCTATTAAATTTTTCCTGGAGCGCGGGGCCGGCGAATATTTCCTGGATGCCGAGAGTGGCCTGGTTCGCTGGTGTGCTGAGCTGTTGGGCGATCTCTGCGGCTTGCGAAGAGTCGTTGAGCCAGATGAGCGAGCCGTCGTCGGAGATGTCAAAGGCCTCGCCGGAAGCAATCGTATTGATTAAAGTTGCGGGCTGTCCGCCGCTGATGGCAACCTTTTTGCTCTGATCGATGGGCGATTGGCCGTGCTTTGCGCAGACGATGATGAGCGTTTCGTCATAGATGCCGGCTTTTTTGAGCGCGCTGACCATATCCCCAAGAGAGTTATCCACGAACTCCAACTCACTGAGCAGCCCTGGCGAAGGGGTTCCAAGGACATCGAGATAGCCATTGCCCGCCAATTTCTCGCCTACGCTGACGGACTGAAAGTTGGTGCCGAACAATGTTGGGACGGGCGCGCGCTGGGATCCATCGTGAGTGTAGCCATTGATTTGATTGAGCACCGCCTGGACGTGGGTCTGATCGTAGCACTGGATAACTTTGAGATCGTTTGTCCAGCCATCGTCGGGAGTCGTGTCGGGCGCGGGTACGGGGGTGCATCCGGGAAATGGCAAAGCAACGGGGATTGAGTTGATCTCAGGACCAAAGAAGTCATCGACACCGTGGCCGCTCGGCCCGTTGGTCCATTCATATGCGGGATGCTTGTCGGTCCAGGCAGTGTAGCCTCCGTGGGACTTCACCACCTCGAAGATGGTGTTGACGCGGAGGTATTGGTGCGGATAGACGGGCGCACAGCCACGATTAGGATCGCGGGGCAGAAAATTCGGATCGATGGATCCATACAGCTTGGTTAGATCTTTGTCGATGGATTCGTCGTACTCCGTGATGGTGCCGATTTGCCCCGGGCACGGACCGCCGGGGGCGCCGACGTAAGAGATATATGGAGTGGTGAGAGCAGGCGGAGAGAGCTTGCGGTTATAGGTGACGTCGTACCAGAACCCGGCAGTCGTCGGCGATCCGCCGGTAACCAAAGCGGAGAGTCCTGGAAAGGAGTCGGACGGCTGCGAGGTGGAGGCGTTGTCGAAGGTAACGCCATGCGAGCTCAGCTGCGCGAGAGTCGATTGCGGGTGGCTGGTGACATAGTTAGTCAAGTCGAGAGCGTGCAGGCCATCGACACTGATGAGCAGAACGTGCTTGACCCTGTGTCTGGAATTGGGGTCTTGCGCCTGCAAGGTTGCAGAGATGGATAGGAGGATCAGAAGCAAGGGGAGGCAGCGGGCAAATACTCTCATGGTTTGGTTCCTCATAGGGAAGTGAACGTGCAGTGCGATTAGGCTGCCGCGAAGATGAAAACCCCATGACGCCAGGTTGAAAAAAAGATAAACAACCCGGCATCGAACAGAACCATCGACAACGCAGTATCAACGCTCTGAATGATCTTGCCCGGCGCCCGTCGCAGGCCGGATCCGGCATTCGCGAGCGAATGCGATTGGGGCGCTTCGTGGGTCGGCAGTTCTTTCTTGCCTTCGCGAAACCGATGAGGAAGTTTGAATTCTGAAATGGTCGGGACGGGCAG
>Ga0181516_10002838_pt1 | contig 12009 bp, 9 predicted proteins | sample PEATcosm2014_Bin_25_FD_121104 | JGI IMG/M metagenome (GOLD analysis project Ga0181516, IMG submission 121104) | Peatland microbial communities from MTU Mesocosm Facility, Houghton, MI, USA - PEATcosm2014_Bin01_10_metaG | ecosystem: Environmental > Terrestrial > Soil > Wetlands > Peat | place...
TCGGCCACGATGAAAACGAAACGGCAGACCCATTCGGGAAACCGGGTTCGGACAATGCGATTCCAAATCAAGGTCTCGCGCCCGGACATCCCGAACGAGGCCAGCAATCCGCAGCCATATTCCGGGATGGACTTGGTGCGCAAAAAGAAACCGAGACTGATGTTTGCTTCTTTAGAAACACTTCTGCCCCGGAATTCATTCAGCCGCTTGTAGTATTTCAAGCGCGCATTTTTATGTTGGTGGAAGACCAGTTCGGCCTTTTCAAAATTCGCCCCCGCCGCCGGCGTCAACTGGACATGCGAACGGGAGGATACCGCAAAATATTTCCGGCACTCCGCAAACACCTGGTTTTCCAAATGCGTGCGACTCGGCTGGACCAGAATTTTATCGCCGTGCACCGCGTCGTCCAGTGGCGGACGCGTGGTCAACACGATCAGATGGTTCCGCTGGATGAAACGAAAGTGTCCCGCGTCATGCCCGTTTTCAGTTCCGGGTTTGCAGGGCGGGTTGAAAATCATGTGCCCGTATTCATATCCGAGCCTCGCCAGGGGTGCCGTGACTTCGTTAAAGGCCGCCCCATCCCTGATCTTGGAAAGATTGGGGTCTTCCCCCGAACGCAGGGGAAGCGAATACGCAAAGCGGTGATACTGCATAGTTTGCTTCTGGTTGGACGGGTGAAAATTAGCGGCCTGCGGTTGAAATTGAAAGAACAACCAAGACCAAGTTGCAATTTGGAAACGAAATTTACTTTGAGCGGAATAATTCATCGTTTGAAAAATAATTCGCATCGTTTCGCCCTAAACTGCTGGTCAATGCCTTACAAAGGCGGCGTTTTGGGCATATCGAGTCTGCCAGGTGTTCCGTGTCCGGTGCGAGGGCGGCGTCAATTAAATCATCAGCACCGTTGCCACATGGCGAGTCCCGGTCTGTCACCGGCTGTTTGCCCAGCCATTACCTAAAATGTCACGAATGATAATGGGAGGTGCCAATGGCCAAGGATGCAAATGTGATCGGGCGAAGGGTGGCGTTCTATCGCAACCAGCGAGGCTGGTCGCAGAACGTCCTCGTCACCGAATTGCATCTGCGCGGCAACATAAATATGACGCGGGATATTCTCGCCAACATCGAAAGCCTGCGGAGTGTGGCCACTTGCAAACAAATCGAATTCATTGCGGAAGTGCTCGGCGTCAAGGAGCAGGATTTGTTTCCCAAAAAAAGGCATTTTGTCGGCAAGAACGTGGGCATGAATCTTCGGATTTTTACGCGGCAACGCAAAAAAGATCCACCGTCGCGGAAATAAGTCGGTCTTGCCAATGACCCCCAACCCGTCACATTTTCATGGCAGTCCGGCGCAACCAACAGGATTTAGACCAGCTTGACCTTTTTTCAACGCGAAGGCCGACCCATGACATCATTGACCCAATACGGCCGGATGGCCGAGAAACACTGGCGCGAACACCTGCCGAAAATGGTGCGCGAACTGGAGCGGAAAGGTCTGCTCCAGCGGATGCTCTTGGAAGCGGAGGAAAAGACGAAGGACGAAATGGTCACATTGCGAACGGAGTTGATGCAGCGGGGAGCAACGGCGCAACAAGCCCACGATCAGGCGTGGGAAATGGTGCGGGAGAAATACATCCTGCTCCCGGCCGAAGAGTCCTAGCGGACGGCCACCGGGCAGAACGCAAACATCGCCAACAACAAGAAGACCCGCCGAAAAATCTCAACAATTATCGGATTGCCGAAGCCGACCGGCTGGGCGAAGGCGGATCCAAGCAGAAATTTCAGCGAAACATCGCGGCCATTGAAACGCTGCGAAAGCTCGACGCCGAGGAACGGCCTGCGACCGAGAAGGAAAAAGCCGTGCTGGTCAAATACGTCGGCTGGGGCGGGCTTCCCCAGGTGTTCGACGTGGACGGCACGGACTGGCACAAGGAGCAAGTCCAGCTTTCGGAAATTCTGTCCGATGAGGAACACCGTTCCGCCCGTGCCACCACCCTGAACGCTCATTACACCGCGCCCACTGTCATCGGCGCGATGTATCAGGCCGCCGGGCGGTTCGGTTTCCAGGGCGGCCGCGTGCTCGAACCCGCCTGCGGCATCGGCCACTTCGTCGGCCTCATGCCCGAAGAAATTCTGCGCCGCTCGACCGTCACCGGCATTGAGATTGATCCGTTGACGGCACGCATCGCCAAAACTTTGTATCCTGATGCGGACATCCGGGCGCAGCCGTTTGAGCAGACAAAAATTGCGGACGGCTTTTATGATCTCGCCATTTCCAATGTCCCGTTTGGCGATTATACCGTTCACGACCCGCGCTTCAACAATTACAAATTCTCCATCCACGATTATTTCTTCGCAGCCGCGTTGGAGAAAGTTCGGCCCGGCGGTCTGCTGATGTTCATCACGTCGCGGGGCACGATGGACAAACTCGATTCGACGTTGCGCGAATTGCTGTCCACGCGCACAGAATTGCTCGGCGCGATTCGGCTGCCGAACGACGCTTTCAAGAAAAACGCCGGCACGGAAGTCACGACCGACATCGTGATGCTCCGCAAGTTGCGCTCCGGTGAAGCGCCCGCTGGCACAGCTTGGAAAGAAACGGCGGATTACGCCAACGACATCAGCGAGACGTTCACCATCAATGAGTATTTTGCCGCCCATCCAGAAATGATGCTCGGCAAAATGCGCCTCGGCGGCGGAATGTATGGCGGCAACGAACCGACCCTCGAACCGGACGGGCGCAAGCTGGCCGAAGCACTGGCGCAGGCCATCGAAAAATTACCGCAGCGCATTTACAAGGCTCAAGCACACAAGGTCGCCGAGCCAACCCTCGAACAAACGATTCCCGCGCCGGATTTCGTAAAACCAAATGCGTTCTGTCTTCACGATGGCATGGTCTGTATCCGTGAGGATGATGTCTTGCGCCCGCTCACTGACATGCCCAACGATCTGCGCTCGCGCATCCGTCATTTGATTCCGGTGCGGGACGCCGTCCGCGATTGCCTGCGGTCGCAGATGGACGGCAGCGCCGAGGAACACGTTGTCGAAACCCGGCAACGGCTCAACCAGGCTTACGACCGTTTTGTGGCGCGCTTTGGTCCGGTGAATGTCCGAACCAACCAGCGCGCCTTCGACGGCGATCCTGATCTGCCCTTGCTCCTTTCGCTGGAAAATTTTGATGACGAGACGCAGCGGGCGACCAAGGCCACGATTTTTCACGAGCGGACGATTCATCAACGCAAGCCGGTCGAGTCCGTCGCCACGCCGAAGGAGGCGTTGCTCGTCACCTTGAACGAACATGGTTGCGTTGACCTCGACCACATGGCCGACCTGCTCAACAAACCAATCCAGGAATTTTTGCCGGACTTGAAAGGCGTAATCTTTCTGAATCCCCAGACGAACCAATGGGAGACCGACGACCAATACCTTTCCGGCAACGTTCGAGAGAAATTATCCGTGGCGGATGCGGCGGCAGTCACCGACCCGCGCTTTGCCGAGAACGTCGAGGCATTGAAATCCGTCCAGCCTGCCGATTTGGCGGCGACGGAAATTGATGTGCGGTTGGGTGCAGCCTGGTTGCCACCGGAGGACGTGCAACAGTTCGCCAATGTGTTGCTCAACATTCCGTCTGGTGTGGAAATTGGCCACATCCACGCGCTCGGCACTTGGAGTATCAATGCGAATTGGGAAGCCAGGGGTGCGACCGCGAACACGACGGATTGGGGGACTGACCGCTACACCGCGCTCGAGCTGATAGAAGATGCACTCAATCTAAAAACGCCCACGGTCTATGACATGGTGGATAAAAAACCGGTCGTCAACGCGCAGTCCACCGAGGCAGCGCGCGAAAAACAGGAGCGCATCAAGGAAAAATTTAAGGAATGGGTCTGGTCGGATGATTCGCGGCGGGAACGGCTTTGCCGTCTTTACAACGACACGTTCAATCACACGCGTATCCGCACCTTCAATGGCGACCATCTGACTTTGCCCGGCGCAAGTTCCACGATCAAACTTCAACCCCAGCAAAAGGCGGGCGTTTGGCGCAACCTGCAAACGCCAAACACGCTGCTGGCTCACGTTGTGGGCGCTGGCAAGACCTACACGATGGTCGCCTCCGCGATGGAATTGAAGCGGCTGGGCATTGCCCGCAAGCCGATGTTTACCGTGCCCAACCACATGCTCGGCCAGTTTGCCACCGAGTTGCTGACGTTGTATCCGGGCGCAAACATTTTGGCCGCCGGCAAGGAAGATTTCGAGTCGCAGAATCGCAAGACACTTTTCAGCCGGATTGCGACCGGCAACTGGGATGCGGTCATCGTCACTCACTCCGGGTTTGAACGCATTCCGCTGTCACGCGAAACGCAGGAGCGGTTTTTCAAGGAACAGTTGCACGAGTTGGAAATGATCCGGCGCGAACACGCGGACAGTTCCAATCGCCGCATGGTGAAGGAACTGGAGAAGGCGAAAAAGCGGCTGGAAGCCAAACTTCAAACGCTCGCTGCCGAACATAAAAAAGACAACACGCTGACGTTTGAAGAACTCGGCGTGGACCGGTTGTTTGTGGACGAGGCGCATTATTTCAAAAATCTGTTTTACGTTTCCAAAATGACACGCATCGCGGGATTGCCGCAGACCGCGAGCGAACGGGCGTTCGACATGTATTTGAAGGTGCGTCACGTCCAGTCAATGAACGGCGGCGGCGGCGTGGTGTTCGCCACCGGGACGCCCATCGCGAACAGCATGGCTGAGATGTTCACGATGCAGCGGTATCTTCAGCACGACGCCTTGAAGAAACATAATTTGCATCATTTCGATTCGTGGGCGGCGACGTTCGGCGAGCCGGTGACGGCTATGGAACTTTCGCCGGACGGCGCGGGCTACCGGCTCAACACACGCTTCGCACGGTTCATCAATGTGCCGGAGCTGATGCAGATGTTCCGCCAGTCCGCCGATGTTCAAACCGCCGCGATGTTGAATCTGCCACGCCCGAAGCTGGACGGCGAAAAGCCGACCATCTGCAACGCGCCGGCCACCGAGGAGCTGAAGGCGTTCGTGCAATCGCTGGCTGCTCGTGCCGAAAGATTGCGGACAGGCCGGGTTGACCCCAGTGAAGACAATATGCTGAAGATTACGTCCGAAGGTCGGAAGGCGGCGTTGGATCTTCGTCTGATGAAACCCTCAGCGCCCGATGATCCGCAAGGCAAAGTGAATCTGGCCGTCGAAAAGATTTTTTCCATCTGGCAGGAATCCAAACCGGAGCGTTCCGCCCAGCTTGTGTTCTGCGACCTCTCCACCCCGAAAGACAAGGGCTTCTCCGTCTATAATGACGCGGCGCAAAAGTTGGAACGGCTGGGAATTCCCGGCAACGAAATCGCCTTCATTCAAGATTACGATTCGGACGCTTCCAAGCTGACGCTGTTTCGTGATGTGCGCGCCGGGAAAGTTCGCGTGCTTTTCGGCAGCACGCAGAAGATGGGTTCAGGCACGAACGTGCAGGAACGGCTGATTGCCTTGCATCATCTCGACGCGCCGTGGCGACCAGCGGACGTGGAGCAACGCGAAGGACGCATTCTCCGGCAGGGAAATAAAAATCCTGTTGTCCAGATTTTTCGCTACGTCACGGAAGGTTCATTTGACGCCTATATGTGGCAGACGTTGGAGACGAAGGCGAAGTTCATCGCGCAAGTGATGAGTGGCGACATGACGATCCGGCGGCTTGAAGATTTGGATTCAGCGGCTTTGACCTACGCGGAAGTGAAAGCGATTGCCTCCGGCAATCCGCTCGTTATTGAAAAAGCCCAGGTGGACGCAGAGTTGATCCGGCTCACGCGGCTGCGTTCCGCCCACGCCGAGGAACAATACCGTATCCGCTCCAATCTTCGCCGCTCGCAGGAGGACGCGGAAATTTTCACCACGCGCCTCGCCAATCTGCGGGAGGACTTGGGCGCTCGTCTGGACACGTCGGGTGATAAATTCCGTATTGAACTCGACGGACAGGAATCCAACAACCGAGGCATCGCCGGTGAATTGATTCTGCGCCGCGCAGAAAAACTAAAGGCACGGTTCGGGGAGGATGTTCGCCTTGGAAAATTCGCGGGCTTTGATTTATTTCTGCGTCCGAGCTACAACGACACCACCGAAATGGTCGTGCGCGGCAAAAACAGTTACAGCGCGCGCGTCACGGATACCGCACTCGGCACCATCCGTTCGCTGGAGGTGACAGTCCAGGGATTTGAGGAGCGCGCGGAAAGATTGGAGATGGACATCACCGACGCCAACAAACGCGTCAAGGAACTTGGCGAAAAAGTTGGCGCGAAGTTTGAGCGGGAAGAACGTTTTCAAGAGTTGACCCGCCGCCAAAGTGAAATTGAAGAAAAACTTGATCTCACCAAGAACCAAGCACCGAGTCAGGTGGATGCCGTTTCAGCAGGCGACGAAGAACAAAAGAATTCCGAAAAACAAACCCAAACAAATTCTGCCCGTCGCACACGCCGGGCGGCTGTTCATGTATGAACGTCACCGCACAGCAAACCGAATTTTTGAGTTGGAAGGTTGTTCCTGCGCGCCTCGATGCAAGCCAGGCAGCGTGGTTTCTCGGCTTTGAACCGCACGAGATTCCGAAGCTGGTTACGGCAGGCTTGTTGAAACCGCTAGGCCATCCCGCTCGCAACAGCACGAAGTTTTTTGCCACGGAGACGCTGGAGCAATTCCGCCGCGACGAGAAATGGCTCGCCCGCGCCAGCGATGCCATCGCCAGCTACTGGCGGGAACGCAACGCCCGCAAGCAAAAGGCTGGCGGGTGCGCGTGATACAAACGATTCAACGCCTCGGATGGACACATTATAAAAGTGTCTTGCCTTTGCTGGGATGAATCCTGACTTCCTCACGGATGGCAACGCGGACTTTCGCTTCGATGCGTTCAACGAAGCTCATGCCAACCCGGCTGAATTTATTGGCTGGCCGGATCGCGGCGGCAATTTCCAGTGCGGTTTGTTTCACCTTGCTCCGGCAAAGATGCGGAGTTGTATTGATGCTTTTGAGCGTGTCCGTCATTTCAGTTGTTTCCATATTTTGCTTTCCTAGTTGCGTCGCCGATTCATTCAACGACACAACTATTTTATCAGGAGCGCTTTTGTCGAACTGCGAAATGAGTGGTCGAACCCCTGCAAACATTGAACAAAACCGCCGTTGCCGCTGGCACTTGACACAAAAGCACCTTGATTTTACGCAGGGCGACTTGGCTGATTTTCAGTTTCCACACCGTTTTCATTCAATGTTTACAAGGTGAAAATAATTTAATTATTTTTATCACTGGCACAGACGGCTATGGCGATTCCGTGAAAGCCGGACACTTAACCCGCTGCTGAAAACGAGTGACCATTACCTTCGGGCTTTGGCAGGGGCGGGAGCAACGGAATGATGCGGCCTTCCACGTTTTGCTTTTCGTAGCTTTCCAACGAAGGCAGTCTGACTTGCGCCTTGCGCGCGTAGGCACGATGAATGGCCTTGCTGTTGTGTCCGAGGGCTTCTTGTGCAAACCGCTCCGGGTAGCCGCACGTTTTCGCCCGCTCCGCCCAAGCGTAGCGGTAAGAGTGCAGCGACACGCCCTTGACGCCCAATCCATCACATCGTTGCTTGAATTCCGTGGCACGGTCGCCACAGCGGACGGATTGCAAGTAGGGAAACAACGGCCCCGTCATCGGCATTTGCCGCAAGAGGGTTTCAATGTCCGGGCCAAAATGAATCATGGCCAGACTGCCGGTTTTCTGCCGCGCGTAAGCGATGGTCTGGTTGGGCCAGTCAATGTCCTCCGCCTTGAGATTGGCGATGTCGGTTTGAGAACCGCCGAGATGCCAGCACAGTTCGTAGAACCTGCGCCGCTCCGGGTTCTTTTCCCGCTCAATGATGAGCTGATGTTCTTCGCTGGTGATGGCGCGTCTTTCCTTGAAGCGCACTTCCGGCCAGAGTCGCTTGGGAATGATCGGCCACGGCAGCCAGTTCATGGAAAGGCAGAAGTTGTGGAGTTTCCGAAGGTGGACATTCGTGCTAACGGTGCCCGCCTTGAGGCAGGCGAGCAGATGCTCTCCTTGCGTTTCAAGAATGACGCGATGGCGGATAAGTTCCAACGCGGCTTGTTTGGCTGCCTGACGCCAGCGATCCTGAGTTGGACCGCTTTTGGTCTCAATGATGGCATCGAGAGCTTGCTGCCATGTCCGGGTTGCGACGCCTGAATCCGTTCCGGCCAAATATGCCTTTGCAATCTGGAGATTCAGATGTGGCTGGCGGATGGATTCATTGCGGGCGTTGAGCAGCGATGTGGCCTCGGCCCGATTCTTGATGCCAGTGCTTTCCTGCTTCCGGGTTTCGGTGTCTTCAATGTAGAACGTGCCGCCGCGTTTGCGGCGGTAGAGGATGTAACGACGTTTCATAAGTTCAGACTTTCTGTCCGAAACTTATGAGACTGAACGTGGCTTTGGGTGTATCACCTACACCAGACGGGCTGCGAATCCCGTCGTCGCGAGTGATTGCCAAGTAATACCGGAGCAGTTGTTGAGTAGTATCCCGGTATTGATTTCACTGGCACTTTCACTGGCACTTGCCTCCTCTGGTTTCTGCAATCCGTTGCAAAAAAGCAACTTGGAATTGGAGGCGGAGGTCGGAATCGAACCGACGAATGCAGCTTTTGCAGAGCCGTGCCTTACCACTTGGCTACCCCGCCATTGGAAACGTAAAGCTAATTTTGTTTTGCGTCTGAAGCAAGTTTAAGTTTTCAGAATGATTGCTCAATCCGCGAAGCCCAGTCGTTGCGCCCCCTCCAAAGTTCATGCGGCTTGAAAATTCCCTCCGGCATGATGATGCCAGTGATCAATTCCGGCGGCGTCACGTCGAAACCTGGATTCCGCGCGCCACTCGTCGGATTTGCCACGCGAATGTATTTCCGCTTTCCGCTTTCCGCTTTCCGCTTTTCTTCAATCCCCCACGCGCCTAACACTTCGTCTTCGCTTCGCTCTTCAATCGGAATTTCAAACCCATTTTTCAAATTCCAATCAATTGTCGAAAGCGGAATGGCGACGTAAAATGGAATCTTGTGACGCGCGGCCAAAACAGCTTTTGTGTAAGTCCCGATTTTATTTGCAACCTCGCCGGTGCGTCCAAGCGTCCGGTCGCTGCCAACGATGACCAGATCAATCTCGCCGCGCTGCATCAAATGTCCGGCGGCATTGTCGGCGATGATTTGATGCGAAATTTTTTGCTGCGCGAGTTCCCAGGCCGTCAAAGTCGCGCCTTGCGAGCGCGGACGGGTCTCGTCGCAGAAAACATGAAATTTTTTCCCGGCAGCCTGCGCGGCATACATCGGAGCGGTCGCTGTTCCAACATCCACGAACGCCAGCCAGCCGGCGTTGCAATGCGTCAAAATTTTCATCCCGTTGCGGATCAATTTCGCGCCGTGCCTGCCGATTTCTTCGCAATGGCGGACATCTTCATTTGCAAATTCCTCGGCGGCAGCGAGGGCGAGGGATTGCTTTTCTGCGATGGTTTTGCCGCGCGCCATTTCGCGCCGCACGTCGTTCATGGCGTTGACGGGGTCAACCGCCGTCGGCCGCGCGGATTTCAAAGTTTGATAAACGATTTCAAAGTGCGCGGAGAATTTTTTCAAATCATTTCCGCAAAATGCAAGCGCGCCCTGAGCGAGGCCGTAGGCCGCCGTCGCGCCGATAGCACCTGCGCCGCGAACAATCATGTCACGGATGGCGGCGGCGGTTTCGCGGAAATTTTTTGCGGCGACAATTTTGAATTCGTGCGGAAGCAATCGCTGCTCGATGAGCAGGACGGAATTGTGCGCGCGGTCAAATGTGACTGTGCGATAATGCTGAGTGCGTCCGCGGATGGTGACGTTCATGAAAAGATAAAACCACGAATGGGTTCGAATTTACACGATTATTATTGAAACGGAAAATTTCAGCCGGCTTTCCATTCGCGTAAATCCACAGTTGAAAAAATCAACGTGCTTTGTTTTTCATCCGCTGGATTATCGCTTTGATGTCATCGTAGGCTGGTTGCTCGCGGAATTTCTTCAAGTCCGGGTCTTTGGCGAGCCATGCAAAATCGCGGTAGCCGAGGCTCAACGCCCTTTCCAGCGCGAGCGCGGCGCGGTCGAACTGGTCGGTGAGGGAATAGCTGCACGCGAGGTTGTAAAAAACCAGCGCATTTTCCGGGTCGAGACGCGCGAGGCGTTCGTCCACTTTCAAGCCTTCGTTGAAGCGGCCGCGTTGCGTGTAGTGGTCGCCGAGAAGCTGGAGCGCGTCCACATAATCTGGATCGCGGCGGACGATTCCTTCCATGAATTCGATCCGCGTATCGAGGTCTCGCTGTATTGCACGGCTTGCTTTTCTTCTGGCGCTGTTTTTTATCGGCATACGACGCGGCGAAATTGGACAACCTTGGCGCCCAAGTCAAGCAGCGGAATGTGAAAAACTTTTTGTGGCGTTTTTCCCCGGCTTGCTACAAAAATATGGGTGGCTTTCGCCGCAATATGAAATGTTTTGTAACCGGTGCTTCCGGATTTGTCGGCTCCAACCTTGTCCACGAGCTTGTCGCCCAGGGTCACAGCGTCAAGGCGCTGGTGAGGGAGAGAAGCAATTTGAGCGGGCTTGACGGCACAAAAGCCGAGATTGTCACCGGCGACATCCTCGACCGCCGCCTGCTTGAACGCGAGATTGACGGCTGCGACTGGTGTTTTCACACGGCGGCGATTTACCAGTTGTGGATGTCTGATTACGCGCCGATGTATGAAGTCAACGTCGAAGGCACGCGCAACGTCCTCGAAAGCGCCGGCAAAGTCGGCTGCATCCGCACCGTCTATACCAGCACCGTCGGCTGCATCGGCTTGCCGAAAGAAGTGGACGGAAAAATTGTCCCGGCCAACGAAGGGGAAAAGGTTTCCGATGAGGACATGGCAAATGATTACAAACGCTCGAAATTCCGTGCGGAAGGCGTGGCGATTGATTTGTTCCGCAAAAAAGGATTGCCCATTGTCATTGTCAATCCGTCCGCGCCCATCGGCCCGCGCGACACCAAGCCGACGCCGACCGGCCAGATCATCGTTGATTTTCTTAATAAAAAACTGCCAGCGTATCTGGAAACAGGATTGAACTGGGTTCACGTCCGAGACGTCGCCACCGGGCACATTCTTGCCGCGCAAAAGGGAACCATCGGCGAGCGCTACATTTTGGGAAACGCCCAGGGCAACTGGACGATGGAAGAAACGCTCGCCACGCTCGAAGAAATCACCGGCATCGCCGCTCCAAAGACAAAAATTCCGCACTGGATGGCGCTCGCCGCCGCGCATGTCAACGAAGGCACTTCTTTCTTCACAAAAAATCCGCCCAAGGCGCCGCTCGCCGGAGTGCGCATGGCCAAGGAAAAAATGTGGTTCAATCCCGCCAAGGCCATCCGCGAACTCGGCCTGCCGCAGACACCGCCCAGGCAGGCCTTCGCCGACGCCGTCGAATGGTTCCGCAAGAACGGTTACGCCGAATAAATCATTAAACTACGAACAATCCGAAAATTGTCCGAACAGTCACGGTCAAAGTCACGAACAGCAAGGTCAATTTCACGACCGAACCGTCCAAAATCACGAACAAAGCCTGCAATTTCACGAACGGTGCCATCATTTGAGCGAATGGCGGCATTTTGAGCAAGAAATCAGTGAATTATGCACTTGAGACTCAAAATGTGCAGCGTCGAGGCTGTGCCACGGCCAAATTGCCGGCCACAAAACAGGCCGCATTGCGTTTCCATTGAATAAAGAAGGCATCTTGCCGACATTTTCCTGCATGGAAACTTCCTTCTCCACGATTTGAGCAAATCTTAATCCGCGACCGATGATACAATCAGCCAGCCGAGTCGAATCAAAACGGGCCACTCTGAAGCCGGAATTTTAGGGTTTAATAGCAGCGCGCCGGCGTAGCCAACGTCACCTTCCGTTGAGGCATTGCTGCGGTTGCA
>Ga0181516_10002839_pt1 | contig 12009 bp, 11 predicted proteins | sample PEATcosm2014_Bin_25_FD_121104 | JGI IMG/M metagenome (GOLD analysis project Ga0181516, IMG submission 121104) | Peatland microbial communities from MTU Mesocosm Facility, Houghton, MI, USA - PEATcosm2014_Bin01_10_metaG | ecosystem: Environmental > Terrestrial > Soil > Wetlands > Peat | place...
CCGAAGACATAATTGCCTTTGAGTGGGTTCCGGACCCGCCGCCGCCCGCAGTCGCCCCGGCGGCCCCTAAAGCCCCACCGTCTCAACCCGCCCCCGAAGCCAGGCTCAGCCCCGAAGACCTGCGCCAAATGCTCTCGAAAGCCGGCCACGAGCACAACCTCGATGCCGATCTGCTGGCCAGCCTGGTCAAGGCCGAAAGCGGCGGCAACGCCCGCGCTGTGAGCCGCGCCGGAGCCCGCGGGCTGATGCAACTTATGCCCGGCACCGCCAGCGACCTTGGTGTTCAAGACAGCTTCAAGCCCGATCAGAATGTACGCGGCGGTTCGGTATACCTGGACGCGCTGCTTACCCGGTACCACGACAACATGGCCCTGGCGCTGGCCGCCTATAACGCCGGGCCTGCCGCAGTGGACAAGTATCACGGCATCCCGCCTTACCGCGAAACCCAGGCGTACGTCGCCCGCGTCATCCACGAGTTCAATCGCCGCGTACGTGCCCGCGAGGCCCTGGCGCGGCAGGCAATGGCCTCATCGGCCGCTGGAATTGGTAAAGGCGGCCGTTAGGCGTCGAGACTGCTCCTCGGCAGAGCAACGCAGAATACACTTTAAATTCAATATCATGAGGCTGCATATCTAACTTTTTACTTCAGGCGCCTGAAGTTGGCTGCAGCTAACGGAACAAATGCGGCACAAAGCGGCTGGAATTCGTCGTCACCAGGCCGGACGACTCGCGGATGCCCATTCCCGCTGGTTCTCCATCGATGAGCCAGCTCCCGATGACGGCCGTGTTGCCACTGTCCTGGGCCAACGAAGCCAGCTTCTGGTAGACACACGGTTCCCCATCGGTAGCCGAGGCTGCACCCTCTTCCGCCATCCAGTCACGGAAGACCGTGACGCCCGCCCCCTCGCGGCCAAACAGAGGTTTGCGCACGTAATCCTTGAGGTTGCGGGGCCCATCAAGATAGGCCGGCAACAGCAATTCGTGGTTCGGATTCAGTTCCCACAGGATCGCCAGCAGCGCCTTGTTCGACCAGAGCATCTTCCAGATCGGCTCAATCCAGTTCACCTCGCCCATCGTCTCCAGGGCATGAACGCCGAACTCTTCGCGGAGCATCCACTCCCACGGGTAGAGCTTGAAAATGCTCTGCATGGGCTGCCGGTCCAGATCGACAAACCGCGCCTTCGCCTCTTCCCAGCCAATGTCGTGCATGGAAATCGGCAGCGTGCTGTGGCCGGCCTGTTCCGCCGTATCGCGCAGGTAGCTCACCGTCATCAAGTCTTCTTCGCTGCCGTCGTGGCCAAAATAGACCGGCTGCTTCAGGTAAGGGACCAGGTCCTTCCACTTGGCCACCAGCTTTTCGTGCAACGAATTGAACTGATCGGCCTTGGGAAAGCAGTCCTCCAGCCAGTACCACTGCGTCACCGCGGCTTCCACCAGTGCGGTCGGGGTGTCGGCGTTATATTCCAGCAATTTGATCTGTCGTCCGTCGTAGGCCAGGTCCAGCCGGCCATAGAGGGCGGGCGGCTCCGCGTTCCAGGTTTCGCGAATGCGCGCCGCGGCTGCCGCAGGAATCTTCATTTCGGCCAGCCGCTCGCGATCCAGGATATGGTCGCCCGCAGCCAGCGCAAGATTGTAGATTTCCGTGGTTGCCGCCTCCAGCCGGTCCACCTCGGCCGAAGTGAACTCCCAGTAAGCCGACTCGTCCCAATAGGGCTTGCCGTCGGCCAGGGTGTGGCAGGTGAGGCCGGTGCGGGCTACCGTGGCCTGCCAGTCACGACGAGGATGGATGCTGTGGCGGCGCATTACTCGCCGCCCCCTTCGCCGCCGCCGTGGCCAAAGCCGCCGCGCGCGACTCCGGCCTCGCTACTTGAGGTGGCGCTGCCGCCAACCACCGTATCGCCCTCGTGGCCTCCACTCGATCCGCCATAGATGTAGTGGTAAGGAACACCGGGCGCATGCGTCTCACAGTCCCTATCGGGCACGATTCGGCCCTGGGCGTCGACGCAATTGCGCGATTCGGGAGTATCCTGGCAACCGGTTGTCAGCAAGGCAAGCGCGGCGAGCAGGGTAATCGAAACGTCTCTGGACTTTCGCATGGGACTTGAACCATGTTGGCCGATTTGTCCGGGCCACACAAGTGACCGTCGCCACCTAGGCTTCGATTTGCGCGCAAAATGAGTTGCGTTCACGGGACGGCCTGGGGAGATTGACTGGACTTTCATCGACGCCGCCGAAGTCGCCCCGGCCATCGCCGCGCCGGCCAATTTAAACTAAACAAAGATCAGTGTGTTGCCGACGGAGATCTCTTGAAGAAGAATCAGTTGATTCTGGGCTTGATTGTGCTTGCAGCTTTCGCCGCGCTGCTGGTTTGGGGACGCGACCGGATTCACTTCGACTTCGCCCTGTTTCGCTCGCAACTTGCGCTCGCCACCTGGACTAAAATCGGCCTCGCCGCCGCCTGCATCTACACCGGCTACGTCATCCGCTCGATTCGCTGGGCCTTGCTGCTGCGCCACAACAAAAAGGTATCGCCCCTGTCGTTGCTGGGCACGCAGGTCATCGGCTTCACCGCGGTCGCCCTCATCGGCCGCGTTGCCGACCTGGTTCGTCCGTATCTCGTTGCGCGCAAAACAGGACTACCGCTCAGCAGCCAGGTGGCTGTCTACATTGTGGAGCGGCTTTTTGACGCCGGTTCCATGGGGCTCATCTTCTCCTGCGCCATCGTCTTTTCTCCGGCCGGGTCCCTGCCCCACGCCGAACTTGTGAAGAAGGCCGGCTACGGATTCCTCGCCGCCACGATCCTGGGGGCTATCTTCCTGGTCGCCGTGCGGCTTGCCGGAGGCCTCGTCGCGTCGCTCATGGAGCGGGCTTTTGGCGTCTTCTCCAAGAACCTTGGGCACGCGGTCGGCGCCAAGATCCGAACCTTCCGCACCGGCCTCGACACCATCCGTTCCTTCACGGATTTTGCCTCCACCGCCGTGCTTTCAGTTTTCATGTGGGTTCTCATCGCGCTCGCCTACCTTGAAACCGCACAGGCATTCGTGGCCAGCCCGCAACTCGCCGGCATGACCCCGGCGCAATGCATGCTCCTGCTGGCAGTCAGCGGCGGAGCCAGCATTGTGCAGTTGCCCGTCCTCGGCTGGTTCACCCAGATCGGCGTCGTTGCCGCCACCCTTTCGAACTTCTTCGGCGCCTCAACCGAGGCTTCGACTGCCTGCGCCGCCACCTTGCTCGTGGTCAGTTTTCTCGGCATCATTCCTGTCGGCCTCATCTGGGCCCAGTTCGAGCATGTCAGCCTGCGCAAAGTCGCGGCAGAGAGCGGACATGCTGGAGAAGAACTTAGCGAAGACGCAACGGAGATCGCGGACTAGGCGCCAAGCGCGTCCGGCCCCTTGCCATCGGCGGCCAGGGCGATCGTTGGGTCTCCTGGCGCCGGCCGCGTAAAGCGCACCGTCTCCGGCCCCACCGCGCCGCCGGTCATCAGCATGCTCATCGCCTGCTCCATGGTCAAGTCCGTCTCGGTCACCCTGCTGAACGGCAGAATCTGCAGGAAAGCCGAGGTCGGATTGATGGCGTTCGGCAGCAGCACCGCAGCCAGCAATTCCCCAGTGGTCGAGTCGGTCAGCAAGCGGGTCAAAAACCCGATGCTCTTTTGCCCGGGGATCGGGAAGTCCACCAGCACCACGCGTTGGCTGGTCTCCTTCTTCGCCATCATGGTGTCCAGGAGCTGGCGGACGGAACTGTAGACCTTGGCGACGAACGGCAGCCTCTCCAGCAGAGCTTCAAACAGGCTGAAGGCCTGCCGGCCCACCACCAGCGACGTGACCCGGCCTACGACGTAAAGCACAGCCAGCGTCAGCAGCACCGCAAGGACCGATTGCAGCCACGGTTCCCCGAGCCAGTCTTCAGGGAAGATTGAGGCGAACAACAGCACCACCGGCAGCCCCGCCTTGGCCAGGGAGCCAAGCAGAAAGCTGAAAACCAGGTAGGTTACAAACAGTGGCCCGATGGTGATAATCCCGGCAAGCACGTAGCGCTGCAGGCTGCGCAGCACACGGGTCAAAACTGGTTTCACGCGATTCTCCCGGAAATTGTACTTGTGCTTCGGTCTTGGCTGAGATGTCTAAGGACGATTCTTGCTACGAGCATACCGGACCCGGCGCCGTCGCTGCTTGCCTTTCGCCCGGCCGTTTGTTTTGCATGAGGCGGAAATCGGCTTCAGCCGCCCATAGCTGAAATCCCTCCAAATGGGAAATTCCTTATATATTTGAGTGGGAAGGAAGTCCATGAAAGAGCCAGAGGATTTCAGCATCGACGACGCCGGCCGCCAGGAACGCCATGAGGGTCAGACACGTCCGCGCGCCGTTGGCTCACCTCTGCCCATGGGAACCGGCGGCCGCGCTGCACGCCCCTTCGAGGAGGACGACCTGCTGGGCCTGAAACAGCCCCCTCCACTCGGACGTGCGCTCGCAAATCCGCCCATCGGCTCTGCCGTGCAAGCGGGTTCCACCATGGATCGCGCCATGGGCATCCTCCGCATGGCGCTGCCCTTTGTCCAACGCATACTGCCCCTGCTCGACGGCAACATCGGCTCGGCCGTCTCCAACCTCCTGACACCGCACCCCCAGCCCCAGGTGCAGCAGCCGCCCGTCGACCTGCGGCCCGTCGAACATAGCCTGGCCGAACTGCAGGCACAGCATCGCGACCTGCGCACCACCGTCGTCGAGCAGAACACCTCGCTCAAGCGCGTCGAGGACCAGTTGGAAATGGTGCGCGAAGCCACGGATCGCAACACCCTCGAGCAGCAGGAATTGCTGGAAGATCTCAAAACCGTCGGCAACAAAATCAACGCATTCGCGTTTTTCGCCCTTGGTCTGCTCGCCATCTCCATCGTGGTAAACGTAATTCTCTATCTCCACATCCGCCGCGTCCTTCCCTGACGCCCGCGGCGATGAACGCCCCGCTTGCGTTATGCGAATGACGCCTCACTCGGTCCAGAACGGACCATTTTCCTGTTTTTGATCCAGTTTCCATGGAATCAAACTTGCTTCCTTTTTTACAAATACGATTTTTGGCCTCTTTGACCGTTTCATGAGACTTCGCGCCGGTTTGCATTGCCAGTCGTATTTTCAGGGGGCTACTATTCGGCTTAGTTCAACGGGTTTGCTAACCAATGAACCCGGAACATATGTCCGCAATGCAGTCGTTCTCTCGTTCACAGCGCTTCACCAACCAGCGGCGCTTACCGGCGCGCGCAGACGGAGTGTCTCGTCATGGCATGGTATGCCTACTGCATCGGTGAAAAGCAAGCTTTTCCTGAATTGGCTCGTCATCGCAAACCTGTTCCAATGGAAACCCTGGTTGGAGTAAGCGGAAATCAGGTTTTTCTTTACCCCGCAAGCGATCTGGCCGTTATCGTCAGCGAACACAATCCTGCCGAACCTTTCAATCAGAAATCCGGCGTCGACCATGCCCGGGTCATTGCCGGGTGCTTTCAGCACTCCACCGTTCTGCCCTTCCGCTTCGGCACCGTCTTCAACGACGACGAAAGCCTGCGCAAGTCCATCCGCTCCAACCAGCGACAGTTCCAGGGCAACATTGACAAGCTGCGCGGCAAGACCGAGATGCACCTGAAGATCTACGTCGAGGACTGCTGCGGCCGGGAACTTGACCGCCAGGTCCCGCCCGCGGAAAAGGCAGGCCGCGAGTATCTCACCAAGCTCCGCGAAAATGCCTCCCGCCAGCGTGAACGGCAAACCCGCGCCCGCGCCGTCAGCTTCCAAATGCATCGCCTCTTTCTCCCGCTCGACGAAGACGTGAGCTGCCGGCTGACGGAAACCGGCAAAATGGTCTTGGACATCGCTCACCTCATCGATCGCAAGTACGTGGAGCGCTACCAGAACAAGTTCTCCACCACCAGCGTTATCATGCGCGACTGCCAGATGCAGCTCTCCGGCCCGTGGCCGCCCTACCACTTCGTCCACCGCCTCACCCGCGGAGCCCACGTCCATCAGCAAGTGCCAGCCGCTCCGTCTGCGCCGGTGCCCGTCGGCGGACCGGTCGAGGTCATGGAGCCGGTCTCCGCCATGGCCTGATTGCCCTCTTGCTTACAAAAGAACCCCGGCCGAGGCCGGGGTTCTTTTGTTTGAGTTTCATGTTCGCGGGCTAGACGCTCAGAACCGCGCGATAACGCACCTTGTTCTTCTTCACCTTGTCGATGGCTTCGTTGGCCTTGTTCAATCCGAAAGACTCGACTTGTGCCTTGACTCCGTGGCGGGCGGCAACATCCATCATTTCGCGCAACTGGTGCGGGCTGCCGATGGGGCTGCCGGTAACCGACCGCGCCCCGGAGATGATCGGAAACGCCTGCAGCGTGACGGGCTTCGGCGGCACGCCCACAAAGCACAAAGTGCCAAGGGGCCGCAATGCCTGCATATACAGGCTCCAGTCCTGGTCGGCGTTCACCGTGTTCAGGATAAAGTCCTGGGTTCCGGCCATCTCCTTGATCGCCTTGGAGTCGCGGCTGTTGACAAAGTGCTGCGCGCCGAGCGCGCGAGCCTCTTCTTCCTTGGCGGCGGAAGTGGAAAACGCGGTCACCTCGGCGCCGAAGACGCGCGCAAACTGGATGGCCATGTGGCCGAGCCCGCCAATGCCCACCACGCCCACCCGCGAGGTCGGGTTGACGCAGTGCGTGCGCAGCGGGTTATAGACCGTGATGCCGCCGCAGAGCAGCGGTGCCGTCTGGGCGCTGTCCATGGTCTCTGGAATCGGAATCACAAAACGCGCGTTGGCGCGCACGCGATCCGCATATCCGCCATGGCGATGAACGCAGGTGCCTTCCAGCGCCGGGCACAGGTTCTCCATGCCCCTGGTGCACCACTCGCAAATGCCGCAGGAGTTGGACTGCCAGCCAAGCCCCACGCGCTGGCCGATCTCGAACGATTGCACCTCGGCGCCGAGGGCGGCAACTGTCCCCACGATCTCGTGGCCGGGAATGAACGGAAACTGGCTAATGCCCCAATCGTTGGCGATCAGGTGAAGATCGCTATGGCAGACGCCGCAATGTGTAATGCCGATTTCGACTTCGAACGGGCCCAACTCGCCCGGATCGTAGTGAAAAGGCAATAATTCGGCTCCCGCCGCATGCGCTGCAACTCCTTGAATGCGTCCCATCGTGGTTTCGGATTCCTCGCCGGGTGAGACAACGACACGTGCATACCGGGTGTCGCTGGTCCGCCGTCTCTGAACGGAACTCCCCCGGAACTAGTCTAAACCGCCTCCCGGTTCTATGCGTAGATTTAGAACCTGGAACCCGGTCAGAATCCCTCCCGCGGGTACCTCGGCCGCTACCGTTGCCGACTCTCCGTTGAGACTCACGTCCTGTGCAATACGCAGCGGTTCCAGTGCATTGGCGACGGAAAGTGGCAGACTGGACAGAGTTTGGCCCTCAATCCCCGCCTGCGTCTCCGGAATCAGCAGACTCACATAAATACCGTCCGCGGCATGTAGCTGCCGGTCGCGTGCCATTACGGTATCGATATCCTGCGGCCTTGCAGATTGCCGTGGCTGATCGAGCGTCCGGTCTAACGTACCGGCATCCGAGACAAGTAGGCGAATGTTCCCAGTCCCCAACCGCGCCGGCAGGTGAATTGGGATGCGCACAGTCCGCGCGGGCTGCTGCCAGGCCCGCAGAGTGGCTTCCACAATTACCGTATCCCCAGCATGCGCAATGCTGCTCGACGCCAGCCGCGCCGCCTCCAGGTCAACCTGCAAGCGCCGCGGAATCGCATCCACGTGCAGATCGATGCCGTGAATTGAGCCTATACGGCTGCTGTTGGAGTAGATCCGCGAGAATCGCTCCCCCGCCTGCAGCGCGGCGGCCATGTTCGCCGGCATCATGTCCCCCGCCGTCGCCCACAGGTCAAGCGGCGAAGGCGGATAGCCGTCCATGCTGATTTTGCCGGTCACGTGATAGCTCGTTTCCGCCGTGCTTTCGTTGGTCTGCAGCAGCGCTTCGTAGAACGCAACCACCACCGCCTGCGCCGTTAGCGACGGCAGATCGAGAACCTCCAGGTTGAGCGTGCGCTCGCGGTCGAGCGCGTGCACCACGATGTGCACCGGGATCATCCGTGCCTGCGCGCCAAAAACGCCGCGAATAGCGGCGTCGCGGTCCTCGGTGAACGCGCCGATGGTCGCGCCCGTATTCACGATTTTGAAGGCATTGAGCGGGGAGGCGAGTGTCGCCACCACCTCCGTCGCCGTCATCGGCAGCGACACCTGGCCAGACTGCATGATCGGGTGGCCGCAAGCCAGCAGTTGCTTGGGATCGACGTAGGTCACCGTGCAGGTTGCGCTGATTTCCAGATCGCCGCGGACAAGCTGCGCGCTCACCGCCGCTCCGGGCACAATCGATGCGGCGGCACTGGCCGAGAGTTCGGCGCCAGGCAATGAGCCCAGCGAGGACGAAGCGCCCGACCCGCCGGCCGCTACCATCTCCAGACCGGTGCCGGCTACCTGCTTCTGCCATAGCCGCACCGCCTCCGGATGAAAGCCGCTCATCACCAGCGGCGTCTCCATCGGCTGGAAGTTCATGCCGTTGGCCGAGGCCGTACTGTCGGCTCCCGCCGGTGGATGCGCGCCAGACGCGGTACGCCAACCCGATCCAGCCCTGTCGGCTGCATCGATCGGCAAGTCGCGCACCTCGATCATCTGCTCGATGGGTGTAATTCCGGCGATGGGGTCCTTACTGAACTGGCCAATGCGGTAGGAAAGCGATCCCATGAGCTTGTTCCCCACATACACCGGGCTCCCGCTCATTCCCGCAACCACACCCGTGTATTCGGGCTTGGCGCCGTGGAGCTGGGCCAGGATCATGTCGTGTCCCGGACCGCGCGCACCGCGCAGAACACCCAGGATCTCGACATCCATCGGCTCGGGCTTCGTCCCGGTAAACACCGTCCACGCCGTTGCCTTCAGTCCGGCGTGCACCTCGCTCAGCGGGAAAAAACCATTGCTGGATGCCGGCGGCCCCGCGGCCAACGCCGGCTCCTGCGCAAAGGCCGCAGCCTGCGCAAGAACCGCAATCAAGCCGAAGGCCAGCGTGGAAATAACAACACGTTTGGGTACGAAGCTCGTCAAGGGCAAGGGGAAGCGGGTTTCCTTCGGGCGGGTCTTCACGTCTATTAGACTACAACCGGCTGAAGAAGCCACATCCTCTTGCCGCTGGCCCCTTGCCATTGGCGACGTGAGGTTGCAGGGTTCTTCCTTGTCTACCGGTCCGATTCGAACGAACAGAGATCGATGCCGGTCATATCCCGTATGCTGTTGAACAAAGAGGTCGTCATGCTCAAACTGCACGTTGAAAAATCCGTTTCGCCTCGAATTCTCTTCGCGACGCTCCTTGTTGCGTCGCTGGCCCTGGCGCCTGCGCACCTTGGCCGAAGCCAGAACGCGCCCCCCCCGCAGACACCGCAGCAGCAGCCGGACCAGGCCGCTCCCGATGCGGGCGGTCCCGCAGCCGACAGCGGCACCATCGCGATTCCAAAAAAGAAGGAGAAGACCGAGGATGCGCCGCCCCCGGCGCCGGCCGCTCCCAAAATCAAGAATCCTGAGGGCATGCCCAACTTCTCCTTGCGCGTCGAGGTCCCCGAAGTCACGGTCGATGTAGGTGTGCTCCTTGAAAAAACCCACCAGTTTGTTCCCGGTCTCAAACCCGGCAACTTCCGCGTCTATGAAGACGGCGTGGAGCAAAAGGTAGCTGGATTCAAGCGGGTCGAGGCGCCCATTACCGCCCTGCTGCTCTGCGAGTTCGCGTCCACCAGCTACAGCTTCATCTACGACATGCGCAACGCGGCCTGGTCTTTTGCGCAGCAGCTCCGCCCGCAAGATTACGTTGCCATGATGACCTTCGACTTGCGCACGCAGATTGTCACCGATTTTACGCAGGACAAGATGCAGCTCTATCGCGCCATCAATTCGCTCTACATTCCCGGCTTCCAGGAGCGCAATCTCTTCGACGCCCTGTATGAGGCCGAGGACCGGCTCAGCCGCATCGAAGGGCGAAAATACATCATCCTGATCGCTTCCGGACGCGATACTTTTTCAAAGCTCACCCTCGACAAGATCATGCAGAAGGTGAAGGCCACGCCGGACATCACCATTTTTACCGTCTCTACAGGAGGCGCGATGCGCGTGATGACAGAGGGCCGCGGAGGCATGGGCGGTCAAATGCGCGATATGGACTATCTGCAGGCCGACAACGAGATGCGCACCTTTGCCAACATCACCGGCGGCATGAGTTTCTTTCCCCGCTTCGTCGGCGAGATGCCCGACATCTTCTCTACCATCAACCAGACCATCCGCTCCAAATATCAGCTCGTATACCATCCCACCAACCCGAAACAGGACGGCACGTATCGCAAGCTGCGCGTGGAGCTGGTAGATGCGGAAGGCAAGCCGCTTCGCATCCAGGACGAGAAACAGAAGCCCCTCAAGTACGACATCATCGCGCGCGACGGTTACCGCGCCCGCCAGGAAGTAGAGTAAGGCACCCCAACGAAGAAGACGGCCTTGGGAACCCGCCCCAGGGCCGCCTTCAAAGATCGCAATCCGTGCTTCCGTTTCTACTTGAACTGGGTGATGATGTCCCAGATGTAGTAGGCGATGACAAACAGCGTCGCCGCGCCAACCAGCCACATGCAAACACGCAACAGCGGCTGCACCTTGTTCACGCGTTCCACAATGGCCGCCTGCGCTACTCTTTCATGATTGAAAGAGTCGTCCAGGAAGATCTGGTCCTCTTCATCGCGAGTGAGGCTCGAGCGGTAAAGGTAGAGTCCGGCACTGATCAACACCAGAACTCCCCACACCGCCCACATAACTGGAGCAATTGCCATGATTCCACCTCCGCACAACTTTCGGTCCCAGATGCCGCGCGGGTCCGTAGCCGGAATCGCGGTCCTCGTGGGTAGAGGGGCCTAACGGTTGACAATCATAGCGCAAACATCCCTCATTGTGCAGCTAAATCGATTCTCCGTTTTGAGCCTGTGGAAAGACCGTGCACCCGCACAGATTCCAGGGCTTGGTCGTCATCGCTGGCAGCCTTGGTGTTTTTGGCCCGTTTCTGCGACTTCTCAGGACCCCGCGCATCAAATTAGCAAATCCGTGAATGGAACTTGAATCTCCACGCGCGGAGCGGTACCTTATACAAAGGCAGCTATTTTCGCCAATGGGAGAAAACATGGCCACTACGACAGCGGGACCCGCACAGGACGCCCAGGAAACCGTCAAGAAAGCACCCCTCACACTGACCCCTCAGGCTATCGCTAAAGTGCGTGAAATCATGGCCACGCAAGATCCCCTTCCCGCAGGGTTACGCATCGGCGTGGTGGGCGGCGGCTGCTCCGGCTTTCAATATTCAATGGCCTTCGAAAACCAGGCTGGGATGATGGACAAGGTCTTTCCTTTCGACGATCTCAAGGTTTTCGTCGACGCCACATCCTTGATGTACCTCACCGGGTGCACGGTCGACTATGTTGAGACCCTGGAAGCGGCCGGCTTCAAATTCGACAATCCGCAGGTTAAAAGCACCTGCGGCTGCGGATCCTCCTTCAGCGCCTGATCGGCGTGGCGCAGACCGCTTTTCCAATCAAAAAGGCCCGTTCCAATGTGGAACGGGCCTTTTTGGTGTCCTGTCATAAACCCTGCTGTATCGGACTTTCCGCTTCAGCCGTGGTTGCTTTGCGGCGTCCCCCCGCCTTTGCCCCTGGTCAGCACAAACGTCTTCCGCCGATCCTCCGAGGCGTGGTCGATCTTCTTCCAGAACCCGACGAAATAGTCGATCGCGGAGATGGAGGAGACCAGGACAGTGAAGTAGATGGCGGCAACCGCGATCCATTTCACCGGGATGATGAGGAAGCCGAACTGCCACTGGTACCACTGGTGCGCCAGGATCGCCGAAACCACCGAGACAATCTGGATGACTGTTTTCAGCTTGCCCAGGTCGCTGGC
>Ga0181516_10002840_pt1 | contig 12005 bp, 4 predicted proteins | sample PEATcosm2014_Bin_25_FD_121104 | JGI IMG/M metagenome (GOLD analysis project Ga0181516, IMG submission 121104) | Peatland microbial communities from MTU Mesocosm Facility, Houghton, MI, USA - PEATcosm2014_Bin01_10_metaG | ecosystem: Environmental > Terrestrial > Soil > Wetlands > Peat | place...
TCGAGCCAGATCCAAATGACAAGTTCGACCTTTCGCAATGAAGTTGACGCGCTTCAGCGCGTATCAGGGACTTTCAGTCCCTTGTACGAACCCGCCGACTTTAGTCGGCGGTTGTTCAGTTTGTTCTTTTTGCTGAGAATCCCATGCGAGGCATTGCAGCTATATCCCGCCCGGAGGGTCTGCCTAACGCCCGATATTCATGTTGCGCGCGGAGCGCGTCAACATGGAATTCGCGTGTTAGGCACAATGGTTGCTTCTTGCTAAGTTCTTCGCTATTTGGCGCTATTTTCCCATCAATATTTACCCGTTTGCGCACCAATACGGGTACAATTATACTGTTAGGCATGATAGGTAGATTTGCTTTGCTGGGGCGGCGTTGTTCTTTTCATGTTGTTGCGTTTTGTTAGGGGGGTGGCCTTGTTGTTTATCTTTTCTTTTCATGAAATTGATTCAGCATATTAGTGTTTGCATTTTTGCTTGAATTTGATTCAATTAAAAGATTCAGACGCACTTTCTGGCGAGCTGACCATCAGAAAATTCCTTGTCCAGTGCAAACAAATGGCTTACACATTTTGATCCACCATTGCCCTTGCTTGCGCGATGGGGAATGCGTGCTTCGTCCATACCGGATCGACGGCTTCGAGCTGTTTCAAAAACCGAAGGGCGTCGTCGTGATGAAGATGATACTGCTCATCAGATGCGCAAACGCTGAACCAGCCAAGCCAAAGGGTCGCTTTGATCCATGGGTCGGGATCTGATCCCTTTGGCCAAGCCTGATCAAAACCAAGCCAGTCAGCGAAATTCGCATCGAAAGGAAAAGTCTCGCGCTCATCCTTGACACAAAATGTCAGACGTTTTAATAGCGGGATACGTTTTACATTCCAAAACCTGGTTTCTTCGAACGTTCCTTCGTTCCCAAGGCGACCGCGTGTGTACAGATCATCCCATCTGCTCTTGAGGCCAGATTTCAGATCTTCCTCGCCGTCTTTGAGAATCATTTCGTGGTTGCCTGGCCAGCTGGAGAACGGAATGCGGTGATCCATATCTTCCAACCGGACTCCTGTGTTCATCCGATGAAGTTCGCTCCAAATCGACATCCTCAGGTTCATGCTCAATCCGTCAACGACTGCCTTTCGGATAAGTCGGAGATCGAATCCAAGTGAACAGTATCGATCGGTCGCGGACTGCAGAATCCAGTGAAACAGGTTGCATGTTGCATCACGCGACAACAGTTCGCACAACATCTTGTCGTGTCCAAGAATCGCCTGCGCCAGCCACATTGACGCGGCAGGCACCCTGCGATCCATCATCAGTCTAAACGTCGACTCTACAAGACGCCAGTCCGCGTCCGAAAGACCTGAGTCGAAAGCGGCACGCAGATCATTGATCGCCAATTTTTGTGATTTGCCGGAAAGAATGCCTTCAACGCCAGAATCTGGCAAAATGCCGCGAATCAGATCGTGTCGAAGAATAGGACGGCTTTTCTGATCCCAAACACACTTCCCGTTCATAACAAATCCCGGAATCTCGATCCACAAGTCATCCGATTTGGATGGAGCGCTTTCCTCACACACACAATCGGGGTGAAGTGGCGAAATCCAAAATCGAGAACGAGACACCAGCTCGCCAACGTCTGATTTCTCCTCCCGATATCTCGAAACACTCAGCCTTGGCAGAGGCTCTGAGCGATTTCCTCCCCCGCTAACTTCCCCACCAACGATCACCTTCGCATCAAGATCGTTCGTCATCGCGAACAGCTTCCGGAGAACACCCGAACCCATGCTACCGAGATTCATCCGTCGACGGATCCTAGATGTGCCATCGTTCGCAAGGCTGAAGAAATCGGACTCGATCGCGATGGAAGACAATTCATGTCCATCAGAGTCTCTCAGCGCGAAATCGACGCGTACGGTCAGTGGGTTCCTTGCGACATCCAGATCAAGCCAAGTCTCGTTTTCCATCGATAAGTCGGAATTTCGCAGCCCTCTTCCTTCGGGGTTTTCCCACGCCATGCCCGGAATTGGAGCTAGGATTTCAAAGGAAAAAACGCCCAATTGAAACTTGAGACGATCACCGTACTTCAAGTTGCGCCAGATTCTGTCGGAATCGCATCCAATTCCGACAGGCGAATCATCCTTTGGAACACCTTCGAAAACTACCATGGCCGAGCTTGAGTCCACCATCGAACAGCGATAGCGGAATTCCTTCGGCAACACCACAAGCCTCTGTCCAACTCCGTGAGATTTGGAATTGTTTACACGAAAGTACCCTGCAACAGGTAAGCGTTCGGGGCATGCCCCATAGCCTGCCCTGGCGTCGTTGGCGAATTCGACATACTCTCCCAGTCCCTGGGAGAGGGATTGTGGCATGCCCAAACAGATGGGTGTCGCACGACCGCTCCAATTCCCCTGAATCTCCTGTAGAGGCTGCGAAAGCGCAATACGCAGCGACTTGGAGTCAGGTGGAGGGATCTCTATGCTCGATCGCAACAATTCATCCATCGAATCGAATCGAAAATAGGTTCGAGGCTGAAGCCCCTCTTGGTGGAATCCCGTACCTTCGAATGAGTCCGACTCAGGCAGATAATCCGCCTTCGGGACAGAAACCACCATCGGAAATCGAGCCGAGAAGGAAGTCATCAACTTCCAAATTCCGGAGTCGCGATTCAACGGTTCAAAAAACCATGGCTGATCCTCTTCCAATGGATCAACGATCATTGTTGACCACACGGATTTTGCACCTGTCAGAGTGGCCCGTACACTGCAAGTCGGTGGAAGAAAACTTTCTGTATGCCCCTGGTACCTGCGCCCACTATGGGCGAAGTACGAAGCAACTGACTGCGATACAATGGAACCATGAATTTCGAGTTCTACTCGATCACCTCCAAGATCGTCAATTTCTGACAGACAGCCAGATGGCAATACTTCCACGGGAGTGATTCGAGTCCACATCCCCTGACCGGTGCCCATGTAGAACACCCGATCCACGACCGGTTCCCAAGCCGATCGCCCTTCCTTCGTCTGCTCGGAGGAGACCCCGATGAGATCGGTCAGAAAATTGCGAAGTCCTTCCGATGGCTCCAACATTGGTGCAAGTTGCGATTCGATCGCTTCGATCCGTCTCTCGACGGAAAGATTTTGTGAAACCGAAATCGAAGTCTCGATTCGTTGCAACAAGGCGAGCGATTGCTCGTAGAACTGCTGGTAGTAGCCTTCACCACCAGGTCGGGGATTCGTTTGCCGACCGTCTACTGATTTTCCATCCGGAGTTCTTCCGTACCAATCCGGACCTTGCGCCCAGGCCAGGAGCTGACTTGCAGGTGAGTCAATTCGTGTCCACAGCTCCAACAAGCCTGTCCAGTAGGACCGGCCTTTCCCTTCAGCACTTTTCCCGCCACATTGGTAACCTTCAAAGAGCCGCCTTAAAATTCCTGCTTCCCGCTGAATTCGCCCTCGATAACTTCTCGACTGCGAAACACCGACAAAAATCGGCTCTCGAGCCCAAGCATATTCAGAACGATTTACCCAAGTCGACCAAACCTCCCCAATCGCAGGAAGATCGAAACCGCATAATCGCTTCACGCCAGAGGTAATATCAAAGTCCAGACCTCTATTCCTTCGAAGGTCTTCGGCTGCCCAGACAAGGAACAGTCTCGCGTAGACTAGTTCGATCGCGTTATCCATCCAGTAGACTTGCCAACCTCTTAAAACAATATCCTTCTGAAATCTTTCGAGTCTCCCGAATTGCTCGTTTGTAATACCCCATTGGTAAATCGGTCGCTTGGTATCTTCGGAACACTCCGTAATCTCGCGATCGAGTTTGTCCACCCATTCAGGAACGGTAAGCCTGATAATCATGGCAAGAACCTCGCATATAGATTCGCGACTTCAGAGGTCTCGATCCTGAAATCCGCCGCGGAAATCAGTCGTGCATCTTGGATGGGGCCTGCTCCGTTGTTCGGGCGTCCCCCACCCGGAAAAATCCGATTCTGAAAGCGCCAATATCCGAGTCCCTTCCCGATATCGAACCTCAGAGTTCTTCCGGATGGATATTCGAGCAGAAGTATTCGCTCGTGAGGAAGCATCGGATGTTCGACGGTGACAGACCTTCCCGTATCAGCCAGAATATTGTGCAGAACCGTGTCGGAATGCGTCGGATCGTGATAGTCAGACAGCCAACCACCGCCAAACCGATCCGGAACGCGGTTCCCGTTGCGAACCACCACGATCTTTGGATCGAAAAACTTTACGATCTCATACAGCAACCTAAAATTCAGTGGAGACCTCAGATAAATGTCGGAATAGACAAGTTTTGTCGGCGCCTCCAACATGTTCTCGAAAAGAGGGACCAACGCACTTTGCTGCTGAGAAGAGAGAAGATTCTTGGCGAATCTTGTCACATGCCAGCATTCGCCCGCGGGAACTTCGTAGATTGCAGCATTGCTCGGGAACAACGACTTAACACCATGGCAGGTTGCCATAATGTTCGTTGGCGTTGCAGGTCCCGACACCAGCATGGCATTCCCATTTGCTCCTCCCCAGGAGGAACCGATTGGATCCGTTACGACAGGCTGTCCTGATTTGGAGACCGCCACGATCTGTGTTGCGCCGGTATCCTGAACGAATTCTGCCAACATCGGGAATCCGACTTCAGCACCTCGGAAAATTATCGGAAGTTCTAAAACCACATCAAGATGTCCGTCAACACCAACAACGCTCATCAGCTCCGTGGACAATGCGATCTGCGAGCTTGCCTTGTCCCATTGACTGCGGGCAACAACCAATCGAAGTCGATGCCCCTCTTTCCGTGCCCACTCGCGAAGCACATCGGCTTCGTTCCAATTTTCCACATCCCAGGTTTCGGGAGGACCTTGAAGGTATAGTCGCAATTCCCCCCGTTCACCCTGGATCATTTTCATGACCTCTACACCCAGGGAATCCATGAGGCCCCGCGAATCATCTCCCCAAAGCATCAATGATTGCGGCAATCCAATCCGTGTCAGGAATTCTTCAGGAACTGCTTCCAAAGCGGCCTTTCGGTCCAAATCATCCCAGTGGTGTTGGGTTTCGCGAGTCAACAGGCAACGGTGGCAGGCCGTTTCGCATGTGCAATCCAAGCTTCTACGAGCCGAACGGAACAATGCAGACAGATTCTGTACGGCTTTCGGAGAGAAGTCCGCTCCGCCAGGTGCTTTGTCGAATAGAACGATGCCCCATCCTTCTCGGCCAGGCCGAGCCGACCAACCAAGCTCTTCGGGACGTATCCCCAATGCTTTCGCCAGAGCGTTTCGCAAGGCCAACGCCCAAGTGTATGCCGCTTTGCGTGCTGCGTTTCCTTTCAGCATTTCCAGACGAATCGTCGTGGCATCGGTTTCCTGCAGAGCTCCAAGACTCACCACTTGATGTCCTGGATCTCCAACGGACTTCGATGCTCCTTCGCATGGCATCAGCGCTTTGATGTCTTTATCCCAACGTTTGTGGTCTGCAAGCGGATTTTTTCCGGCCGTACCTTCTCCGGTGGCTTGTACCGTGTAACCACATTCCATGCAGACATGGAAACCATCGTCCGGATTTTCTGGAGCAACGGACTGGGCCATGACCGCAGGTCCAAATTGGAGTTGAGCGGGTGCAACAGAATTTGTCGTGTCTCGAGGCGCTTCCCATCCACCGCCGTTGAGATGCACCACAGTCGCCCGTCCATATCGCAATTCACCCTGAGGTAGAAATAACAATCGAGATCCATGATGCATTCCAATGCGAGGAATCTCGTAGCTGGATCGCTGGACTTCGTCGACACTCCGGGTCACGCGAGAATCAGCCACGAACCCCGAGGGGACCAGCATCTTCCGACGGATATGCCCCGTCAGCAGCGCTCCACATTCTGGACACGCCGCGATATCTCCACCCATCTGGGCAGCAGAGACTCTTGCGGCACCGCACACGTGGCACAGAGCGACTTCACGCAAGGTCTGAGGATCCGGGAATCCTGGCTGCTTCCAGTTTCTGACAACGTACCTGATCGTATGGACTTTGCCATCGAGAATCACACCGCATCCCGGTGCGTATTCGCGTATCGCGATCGGCCGCTCTCGCGATGGCATGTTCGCGTATTTCTTTTTAACCCCGGTCGAAGTCAGTCCATCCGAACCTCCACCATGCCTCTTGGTGGGAAGAGACAACTGGACCACTTCACTTGGCAGGCTGTTCATGGGCAGCGCACCCTTTTCGGCCAAGAATACCGGTAGAGGATTGTCCGACAGCCGCTTCAATTCGAGCAGCAGCCTCCATCGTCCAGATGGATTTGGAATATTCGGAACCACTTCAAGCAGTCTGACGATATCCTCCGCCCAACGCTCCCGGGCAAGCCTGAAATAGGTGCAGGCATCCTTTAGGATCTTGCGATCTGACATTTCTTGAAGAGGGGTTCCCACGACGAGCGATGCTGGAATTCGATGGACACCCGCTTCGAGCCAGTGGAAGAACTCTTCCGACAAAGATCGCACAAGTGCGGCATCGATTGTTTTCCTCACGTCCTGAAGATCGAATGCTGGAACACTTTCTGCATCGGGCTTTTCAAGCAATTCCCACAGCGAATTAAAAATTCCGACTTCCGGAGAGTCGCCGGGAATTCCGTTGGATGGAATCTTCAGACAGATTCCGTCGGAATTCGTGTAACCCAAGAACCACTGCCTCGGATACTTGATGCCGGATCCGTTTTCTTTCATCCATTCCGAAAGCAGCCACGAATTGACGTGTCGCTGCACGATTCTCGAACTGTCAAGAGAAACGTGAGGACGATGGGAGGTTCCCTCCACCCATTTGAGCGGATCATGCCACGCTAGATTGTCGTGAGATCCACTGCCTGCGATGGTCCATACCAAGGACTGCCCTTGCCCTCCTCGCCCCGCACGACCAGCCCGCTGCAAGTAGTTGTGAGGATATGGGGGTACGTTGGTTAGCGCCACCAAAGAAATCGCCCCGATATCGACACCCATCTCCATGGTCGTGGAGCAATTGAGTTGGTTGATCCGACCTGCTGCGAATGCTTCCTGGTGACGCTTGAGATCATCCTTGTTCAGCTGAGCGGAATGCTCCTGCGCGACCATGTACGCATCGGAAGGATCGGTACCGACAACCTCGGAATGCAGATCGGTCCACCAATCCTTTGAACGTTCGGATAGGTTTAAAAAGCCTTCTCGATCCTTCGGTACCTGGATTCCATCTCCCTCAATAATGGTTGGGTGACGGTGGATGGGACTCACGGAATAGGGTGAGAATGTTTTGGCTCCAACGCCCGCCGCGACATCGAGCAATGTTTTGGTTACAGGACACAGCCAGATTTTGTCGGGAATCAAAAATTGCAAACGCTCGACTTTCAAGCATTTGTCGGGTGATATGTATCCTCGCTGATCCAGCCAATCCACCGATTCGGACAGCAACGATCGAACGGCCAACCAATCGTGCGGCATTCCATAGGCATGCAACAACTCCGACGCCAATACCTCGATCCATCGCCAACGTGACGGTTCTAGCGAGGAAGGGTCGTAACGTGGAGACCCGTTCGCGTTCTGCATGAATGATCCCTTGCTCGCACGCGACCCGTAACACGCGACGAGATCAGGCTCATTCCAAAAGCTTGTCAGATTTCCCTGGGTTCGGAAGCCAAAATCGAGCAGCAACTTCAGAAAGTTCTTGGTCTTTTCATGATCTCCAAAGAACCCGCCAAGACCGACTTGGACATCGAGGCCATATTCCACTTTCATTAGCCCGAGCGACTCCAAACTTCTCTTGCGTCGCGTTCTGAAACTGACTTCGCGCCACAGGAACAACTCGGCCAATGATTCGTACCCTACATCTGTGCCAAGCACCTGTGGAAGGTGAAAGACCCGAGCCAAATCTTCTTCGCGTGCACCCAAAGCACTTACCAAGGTACGGAGCCGATTGCTCAGCAATCCTCGTGCATCCTGGAAAGTCAGCGTTGGCTCCTGGAGACCACGCATTTCCAGCGTGACCAGCTCTTTGTTCAACAGCAGTTCTTCGACGGGCTTCCCAAGTATCGGAGCCATGGTTGTCAGTTTATGACGGACCTGCTCATCGACAGACGGGTACCTGCTTTTTCGACGCAAAATTTCATCGAACAGCCAAACCCGAGTCGCCGAAATCTCAGCGTGCAAGCCTTGGGCAGCGGCGTTATACGCAGTCCCCTGTCGGCTGTCCGTGAACCCCAACATCCTTCGACCCTGTAAGGGCAACGACGCAGCGGCAGCATCGATTTGATCACATCGCAAAACGGGCCGGCAAAGCGCTTGGAAAAATGCTTTTGCCGATGTTTTCGAAGAACTCAGGTTCCCATTGGCACCAATGGGAAAGGCTCCCTTCTTCGGCATCGCGGCTTTTAGGTGAATGGGATGGCTACACGATGGACACCGTATGGGCTCTTGCTTGCTTTCTCTTGGCCGAGGCCCAACAAAACCGTAGATCCGCTCCTTGGCCATGCCGCGATCGCCCGTCTGGCTCCAATGCTTCGTATCAACCGCGCCATCGAACAAAACCAGCACAGGTCGCGCGGCATGGCCGGAGGAAGCGTCTTCGCTCACCGAATCAGCGTCGTCATCGACATCGGGATCCGGTTCCAAGTCCTCTTGGGCGATTCCCGGTACACTTAGGACGAGGTTCTCTTCGCACGCTCCCAATATTGGTGCTCCGCAATGCGTGCATGTAAGAACCTCGAACAGACTCGAGCCACACATGCATTTATCCCAGTTTTCCGGGATGTGTCCCTGATCGTCGGGAGATCGGTGTGGTGGTTCGAGATAGACCTGACCGTATTTCCAATCTTCCCCAAGGTCTGAATCCTTGCAGCTACAAGCAGGATTCCAACACGCCCAAGCACCATGAAATGCACGTTGGAAGAGATGAGTCTTCAATGGCAGAAAGAATCTGTCTGATCCGACTTCAGGTACCGCGTCGCTCGCGATGTCAAGAAAATGAAGGGCATCTTGCTGATTGAGGGCCAATTCGCTTGCGATTTCGCCAAGCCTCAATCGACCTTTCGTATGCAAGGTTTTGCGAAGTTTCATAGCGCGGGGACAACGCACCAAAACGCGATACGATGAGACCGGGTCACTCGATCCTTGCAACTCCGACAAAACATGACTTGGCGAGACCTCACCCGTCGCCATGCCGAGTTCAGGAATTGTCCGGCGCCCACCGATCACTTCGACATCCGTTGCTGGAATGCCCGCGATGGATGCCAAAAAGTTCTTCAGCCTCTCTTCGCCACCATCTTCGCCGGAAGTCGCGGATGTCGCGATGAAGCGGACATCCTTTGGCTCGACTCCAAATGCCAGCAGGGTCCGTCGAAGCCGCATCGCCAATTCGGCGGCATCCGATCCCATGTAGGTGTGCGCCTCATCCAGAACCACGAACTGAAGCTTGCCTTGAGACTTTTGGAAAATCGTCTGGTCTTCGTTCCGGACAAGCGCCAGTTCCAACATTGTCGAGTTGGTAACAAGAAGATTCGGAGGAGTCGAGCGAATTTCCCTCCGATACTTCATCTCAGGGAATTCATCCGGCTGGGTCGTTCCGGTGGTTGGGGTGTTCCCATTGAACAACGCAAACCGGACCCTAGGTGCCACACCCGAGCAAAGTTCGGAGAATCGCTTGCGCTGCGACTCGATCAGGGCGTTCAAAGGATAGAGGAACAGCGCCCTAACACCCGGAAGTGCTCCAGAAGGAGCCGTGGAAAATTCCCGCGCAAGAACGTTCATGATCGGGTACAGGAAGCATTCCGTCTTGCCCGACCCGGTGCCAGTTGTGACAATAATTGACTTGCCTCGCTCGATCGCATCGAGCGCTTTTTCTTGGTGCGTTCGCAAGTACTGTACGTCATCGGGAAGCGTGGCCCGAATGGCCCGGAGGGCGTCCGGCTTGAGCAATCCAGATTTGACCAAGTCGTCCAACGAACGCTTCGATGTTTCCCAGGGGAACATGCACTCGAAGAACGGTTCGGCTAAGAACCCATCTTTGTCGCCGATGGGTTTGGCCAAATGGTTCAGGAGAAATTGGCGCAAGCTGGTGTTTCTATGGTTTCCATGGCTGACGACGGTGAGCGGGGTCGTTGTCGAGATTTCATCGATGCACTTTTTGATCATGCCCATGTAGGGAGAACCTTCGGGGAAGGGAAAAATTCTAGGGCTCGATAACGATGTCGGCCGTCGTCTGGTAAACGCTTGAGGAGCAGAGGTCTTCCACTGTACAGAGAGTAGAGGATTCGGTGCTCGAAGAACGTCTTGGCGATCAACGGGACGGCCTCTGATCTCGGTTCATGTAGGGGAACCTGGGAAACATGCCTGGCATACTGCCAAGGTAGGTCCTTCAGCATCCGGAACCGGACGGGAAGGGGCATCTCGCCTGAGATCTTCGGCCTTGGAGACACCGGGGGGCGGTGGGTGGGGGCCTTTGCGGGCGGACAGCCAACTCCAATACGCGAAAAATGCTAATTTTCATAGCAGTTTTCGCGTATTGGTTTTCTGACTCTATCATTGCGTATCTATCAATTTGTTTTCAAACCTGCGCATTGGGTTGGGTCGCTTGACGATTGCTTGACTGCTGGAGGTCATTCATAATCGCAAGACCGCCGAAAGGCGGTTCTGTCACGAAGCGACATTTGCTTTTGGATTCATAGAACAATGCGATTGTGCTGAATTTCACGAGTAAATTTGGTTTAAATTTCATGACTTTTGTTGATTGTGCTATTCTGCGATTTTTTGCTTTGTTCTGTTGCTGATTGCATGAGTTGTTGTTCCTGCGGTTGGCCACCCCCCTTTGTTTTGCTCTATTCTTTGTTCTTCCGCCCCAGCAATTTGTTATATTGCATTTATCCCGCCCGGAGGGTCTGCCTAACGACCGCTCTTCACCATGTCCCGGAAATCGGCACAACAACGGACCGGGATCATGGTGGAAGGCGATTGTTATGGATTTTCTTTTCATCGGTTATGGTTTATCAGGATTGAATAGTCGATTTGCACATTCTTTAGCTTTGGTAAGGCCATCAGCTGTGAGTTCAACAGATTTTGCTTTTCCAGATGGCTTGCTGATATATCCTTTTGCATGGAGGCTGTCCATTACATTAAAATCAATATTTTTCCAAACCCGACCGCCTTCAAATTCAAAGACGCCAAATAGCGCAAGCACTGCATCTTCAATTTTAGATTCGTCGTACATTGGATCCTCTAAGTATTGTGTGAAAAGATGGAATCCGCTTTTTCGTGTTGACCATTGCTTCGTTGTGAATGGCAGTGATATTTTTATTGGAAATTAGCTTTATCATCATTCACCAATATTGTGTTTGAATATTTTGAACTTGGATTTGTGTAATGATGGCGGCGTTGGAAAATCTGTGATTTTCTTCAACAAGAACCGATTAATTATACAGGTCAATAATTCATTTTCATATTTTAAATCGATGCAATGGTATTCCGAAGAATCACCGTTTACCCATGAGCTAATTATTCGTGTTTCAGACTCATTTGGTTGTAAATCCAGTAAAATCGCATAAATACAATATCCGACCCAGCTTCGATGAAAATACACCCATCCATTTTCTGAATAAATAAACCATTTATCGTCCATCGATTTTGGCACAAATCCATTCAGAATGGCATTAGTTTCATTATTGTTGAATGACAGATTGATATTTAGCGGCGTTCGAGATACAGGATATGGCTTTGTTTTCCATGCGTTTTTTGCTGCTTTTGTCATTTTGTTGCTATCCCCCCGGGAGGTGTCCATAACGCTCCATATTCACCGCGTCGCGGGGAATCGGCACCACAATGCGACCGCGGTCGCGGTGGAATTGGATTGTTGTGGATGATTTGTTTTGTTATTGTTTCTGTCCAAGGTTAAAACCCCCGTCTTTAGACGGGCAGCTTTCAGCCAGCGGGCTTGACGTTAGATTCCACAGATGGAGTACCGTCACGGCGATCACACGAAGACCTCGATCCA
>Ga0181516_10002843_pt1 | contig 11998 bp, 11 predicted proteins | sample PEATcosm2014_Bin_25_FD_121104 | JGI IMG/M metagenome (GOLD analysis project Ga0181516, IMG submission 121104) | Peatland microbial communities from MTU Mesocosm Facility, Houghton, MI, USA - PEATcosm2014_Bin01_10_metaG | ecosystem: Environmental > Terrestrial > Soil > Wetlands > Peat | place...
CGCGGGCTGATCGCCATACTGTTCGCGATCTATTCCGGCAAAAGCGCGACAGACATTCTGGCGACCGACGCCGTCAAAATGTTCGAGGACATGGGGCTGCGGGAGCATCTCACCCCACAGCGCTCGAACGGCTTCCGCTCGATGGTCGAGCGCATTCGTTCGGACGCGCGCACGGCGCAAACCACCGCCGCATAAGCCAATTCCGGCCCGTCGCTACATGACCCGAGCACGCTTGGCCGCAGCTATTCTAGCCGAGCCCGCAATCGTGTTGTAAGTCTCATTGGAAGCGCAGGTGGGCTTTCCGTTGAGCAGTCAAAAACTTCGCGCAGGACTGACGGACGTGTTCGCCGGCACGGTCTGCAGCATCTTGTCCATCGCCTATTGCCTGTCTTACGCGGCGCTCATTTTTACCGGACCGCTTGAGCATCTGTTGTCCTACGGCATTGCCGTGACGTTTTTATCTGCAGCCGTCGGCGGTACCATCGTGGCGTTGCGCAGCTCGCTGCCGTTCGCAGTCGCCGGGCCGGATAGCTCCATTTCCGTCGTCTTGGCCGCCTTGGTCGCAATCGTGGTCCAGCGGCTCGGCGCCGGCAGCGATAGCGCTCTCCTCGAAGCGGCGCTGATCGCCATGTCGCTTGCGACAGTGCTGACAGGGCTGTTGCTTTGCGTGCTCGGCTTTACGCATGCCGGGCGCGCCATCCGTTTCGTACCCTATCCGGTGATCGGCGGCTTCCTCGGCGCCACCGGGTGGCTGTTGATTACCGGCGCGCTCCAGGTGGTCACGGATCAGCGGCCGACGCTGGAAAATATCGCCGCGTTCGGCGACACCGCCATTGCCGCCAAGGTCGCGCCCGGAGCCATTGTCGCAATCACGCTGTGGGTGCTGCTGCGCCGCTCCAAGAGCCCCTTCATTCTGCCCGGCGTGCTGTTGACTGCATTCGTCGTCACCCATCTTGTGCTGTGGTCGACCGGCACGACGCTCGCTTCGGCACAAGCGGCCGGCTGGATGTTCCGGTTACAACCGGCGGCGGGATTGACGCTGCCGTGGAAACTCGAGCCGCTGCGCAGCTTTCCCTGGTCGTCGTTACCGACGCTCGCCGGCGATGTGCTTGCGGTGATGTTCGTCACCGTCACCAATTTCCTGCTCAATACGACGGGTCTAGAGATCGCGACCCGGAGCGAAGCCAATGTCGAGCGCGACCTCAAGGTCCTCGGACTTGCCAATGTGGCGATCGCGGTACTCGGCGGTTATGTGAGCTGTACATCGTTCAGCCGCTCCATGCTGGTGCGCACCGCCGGCGCGACCAGCCGTATTTCGGGATTGACGGTCGCCGCCATCTCGGCGGCTGTGCTCGTCGCCGATCCGTCGTTCCTCGGCTACGTGCCCAAATATATTCTTGGCGGACTTCTGTTCTATCTCGGCGCCGATCTCGTTTATCAGTGGCTGGTCCAATCGTCGCGGCGATTGCTGCCGGTTGAATATCTGTCGCTGATCGCCATCGCCGTCTTGATCATCTATTCGGGCTTTATTGCCGGTGTCCTGATCGGCATCGTCATCGGCTGCGCCACGTTTGCGCTGAGCGCGAGCCGCGTCAGCGCAATCAAGTTCGGCTTTGACGGCTCGGAATACCGCTCCTCGCTCGATCGCGGGCCGTATGAGCTGTCACTGCTCGCCGATCACGGTGAAAAGATCCAGGGCATGACACTGCAGAGCTATCTGTTCTTCGGTTCGGCCAATCGCCTCTATCAACACGTCAAGTCGTTGTTGGCAACGCAACCGGACTGCCACTTTCTGATTTTCGATTTCCGGCTGGTGACCGGCATCGATTCATCCGCGACGCACAGTTTCGCCCAGATCAAGCAGGCGGCGGTCGCAAGCGGCGCCCGTATCGTACTGGTCAATCTCGCCCCGGAATTGGAGCGGGCCTTCCGCGCCGCCATGTTTATTTCCGGCAACGTCATCATCGTGTCGAATCTCGACCGCGCGCTCGAAGCCTGCGAGCAGGAGATCATCGAAGCGCACCGCACCGAAGGAGACGACGCGCGATCGTTACGGGCTTGGCTATCGGACGCCCTGGGCGACGTCCACTATGCCGACCGGCTGACGCACGAATGCCGCCGCCTCGAAGTTCCGGCCGGCGAGGTGGTCGCCCGGCAGGGCGAGCCCGCTACCTCGATGCATTTCATTCTCGAAGGCCGCATCGGCATCGGTGTCGATCTTGGCGAAGGGCGGACGATGCGCGTGCGCAGTCTCGGCCGGCACACCACGATCGGCGAGATGGGACTGATCACCGGTCGGCCGCGCAGCGCCACGATCCAGGCCGAAGCCGACAGCGTGCTCTACGAGCTCAGTGCCGACGCTTATGAGCGCATCAAAAAAGACGACCCCGCGCTGAGCCAGGCCCTGCTCGGCTATATCGTGTCAGTGATGTCGGAGCGGCTTAGTTTCGCCAACCGCGCGGTGGGCATCCTGCAGCGTTAAATCCGTCAGGCCCGCTCGCGGCGGCGGCGGCGTTGCTGGCCGAGCCCCATATCTTTGGCAAGTTTCGAACGCGCAGCGGCGTAATTGGGCGCGACCATGGGATAGTCGGGCGGCAGGCTGTACTTTTCGCGATATTGGTCGGGCGTCAAATTATAGCGCGTCCGCAGATGTCGCTTGAGCGATTTGAACTTCAGGCCGTCTTCGAGACAAACGATGTATTCCGCGGTGACCGAGCGCTTGATCGGCACGGCGGGCTTGAGCGGCTCCGCGGCTGCGGCAACCTGGCCGCCCGAGACGCGCTTCAAGGCGGAGTAGACTTGGCTGATGAGACCGGCGATTTCCGCGCTCGGCACCGGATTATTGCTCACATAGGCGGACACGATACTTGCGGTCAGCTCGATAAAGGCGCCTTCAGCCGAATTCTCAGCCATGGTCTGATCTCTTGCGATGAAATGCTTTGCCTAAGCTCGCTCTATACTACGCTACAGCAATAAAGGCAATAAAACATCAAAGTCTTGAGCAGTCAGGGCTGCTCAAAACTGTATTATTCTTGCTGTTTTCGTGGGCGCTCTGACGAAAAGCAGGCGCGGGCCTTACGCGCTTTGCTCGATGTGATTGCGCAATTCGGTGATCGAGCCGAATCGCAGCGTGCCCTGCGGCAGCGCAGCGTCGATGGAGCCGTCGGAAAATAACGTATAGGCCATGCCGTCGACGACACCGGATTTGAGAACCGAAACGGCCGTCTCATCCGCCGCGATCGCGTCTGATATATCCGGCACCCGTTCGTTGTTTTGCTCGGGTTCAATTGCCGGCGCTGCGGGCGCCGGCGTTTCTACCGTTGGCGCAGGCGCCGGCTGTGCCAAGCGCGCCGGCCGTTGCCCTTTCGGCCAAAGCGCATCGAACGCCGGACCCTTCGGCCGCTCCGTCGTAGGCTGCGAACGGGCGCCCATATCGAGCCTCGGCGTAATCCTAGCCGGTGCTGGCCCGTTTCTTCGTCGTGCAACGCGTCCGCCGGCGGATTCGCTGACGGCCTCGTCGGCCCTCGACGGCGCCCTCGGCGACAGTGGCGCGTCCAGTTCCTCGACGACAGCGGTGCTTTCCAAACGCGCCGAAGCCCGCGACTTTTCCAGCACTTTTGCCGGCAGCTTTTCCGGTAAATCCTCAGGCTGCTGTGTATCCGCGGTTGTCGGCGGCGCCACCGCGGCGACAGGCGCGGATTGCGGACGTGAATTCGCCTTCGCCGGGAATGGAATTCGCGCCTCGCTCGGCCGGTCCGACGCCAGGTTCGGTTCAAGAGTTTCGCCGGGGCGAGCAACCCGCGGCATCGGCCGCGTCGCGAGCGATTGTTCGATCCGCTGCAATAGGCGTAGCGCCAAACCAAGGCCGATCAGAAGGAGACCGCCAACGGCGGCGACGATGCCCGGAGTGATGACCGTCATGTCGAAAATGCGGTCGTGAAGCGACATGCCCGAGGCCGCAAGCACCATTCCCGCGGCCGTCAAAACAAGACCAAATACCAGCAAAACCAAGTACATACGCGTATCCTAAGTCCTACAACGTCAGGTATAAATTTAAGGTGGCATTGTGACGGCGCACCCTGCAGCGCGCAAGGGCTTTTCTCGAAACACAACCGGTACTTGCCGGTCTCGTTAACGGTAGCGGCCGTTGCCCAACCCCCTCACTTGGTCCTATTTAGAGGAACCATTCGCATTCGCCCGCGGTTGCAACACACATATCCGTCTCGCTTTACATTGAGGAGTAAACCAATGGCATTCACTTTGCCCGAACTGCCCTATCCGTACGACGCCCTCGCCCCGCATATGTCGCGCGAAACCCTCGAATTCCATCACGACAAACACCACCAAGCCTACGTAACCGTCGGCAACAATCTGGCCAAAGGCACGGAATGGGAGAACAAGCCGGTCGAAGAAGTCCTCAAGGGCACTTTCGGCAAGGTCCCCGGCCTCTTCAATAACGCTGCCCAGCATTACAACCACATCCATTTCTGGAAGTGGATGAAGAAGGGCGGCGGCGGCGACAAACTTCCGGGCAAGCTCGAGAAGCAGATCACCTCCGACATCGGACCGATCGCCAAAGTGAAAGAAGACTTGGTTCAGGCGGGCATTACGCAGTTCGGTTCAGGCTGGTGCTGGCTCGCGGTCAAGGACGGCAAGATCGCCATCATGAAGACGCCGAACGGCGAAAACCCGCTGGTGCACGGCGCCAAGCCCATTCTCGGTTGCGATGTCTGGGAGCATTCCTACTACATCGATTATCGCAACCGGCGCCCGGATTACCTCAAGGCGTTTTTCGATCATCTGGTCAATTGGGACCATGTCGCCGAAATGTACGAAGAGGCGGTGAAATAACTGCCGCTCGAAGGAGTGACGTGACACGCATCAGCGGGGCCTTGCGCCCCGCTTTTTTTGCACTGCAGTATGCGATCATGGGCTCGCGCTGTTCATTTTGACGCATTGTCCCATTTGCGAATGAGCCTCATGGTCCTGAGTAAGCCTACACGATTCTGGAACCGGGCCGATCGTGCTTCAAGTTACGACGAAGTCGCTACCCGTGCGATCGCAAGCGATCCCTGCCGTGCGCTGGCTCGATGCGCTCGCGGCCGGCGTCATCGCGCTCACCGCCGTGGTCGCTGCCGCAACCTTCCGCGATTACGGGCTCGGCTGGGACGACTACACGCACTCTCAGTACGGCAAGCTGCTAGTGTCGCTTTACGGCTCCGGCTTTGCCGATAAGCGCGCGCTGTCGTTCGTCAACCTCTACATGTACGGCGGCGGCTTCGATATTCTCGCCACCCTTGCCGCAAAGGTTTTGCCGTTCGACCTGTTCGAGACGCGGCGGCTGGTGGGCGCCGCCATCGGCATAATCGGCCTTTTCGTTACGTGGCGATTGGGACGGCGGCTCGGCGGCCCGTTTGCCGGCCTGATATCGGTCGCCCTACTTGCCGCCTGCCCGCTTTACTACGGGCACATGTTCATCAATGCCAAGGACGGCCCGTTTGCCGCAGTCACGGTGATCGCGCTGCTGGGTCTCGTGCGGGCGTTCCAGGAATATCCGCGCGCCACGCCACCGACAATTACGCTGTGCGGCGTCGGCATCGGACTCGCGATCGGCGCGCGGGTGCTGGGTGGCTTCGCGGTGTTGGATGCCGTCCTTCCATTGCCGCTCATTCTCGGCATTAGAGCGCGTGCCTCGGGCCTGCGGCCGGCGCTCGCCGAATGTGGATCGTTCCTGTTTCCATTTATTCCGGCGGTGATCCTCGCTTACATCGTGATGGGCCTGGTTTGGCCGTGGAGCGTAATCTCCCCGCTCAATCCATTTCACGCCGTCGAATATTTCTCGAACGTTTTTGAAAAGCCGTGGCGCGAACTGTTCGACGGCCAGCTCATCCCGGTCACCGACATGCCGCGCAGCTATGTGCCGACGCTGTTTGCGCTGCAACTGCCCGAACTGATGTTGGCGCTCGGGCTTAGTGGAGGAGCCGGCGCCCTCGTCGCCGTGGCGCGGGCCGGCGACCGCGGCGCCGCCGACGCCGGGCGCCGCGCCGCACTGATGTCCATCGTCCTCGCCGCGTCGTTACCGATCCTGATGGTGATCGCGACCCGGCCGTTCATATACAACGGCGTCCGCCACTTGGTTTTCGTGCCGCCGCCATTCGCGGTGCTCGGCGGCCTTGCCGCTGCATGGATCGCGCGGCATTTGCGGCGCTACGGCAGCAATGCGGTGACGGCGGGCGGCCTCGCGCTGGTAGCGGGGATTGCCTCTCCGGTCGTCGATATGGCACGGCTGCATCCCTACGAATACACGGACTACAATCACCTCGCGGGCGGCGTAGTGGGCGCGCAGAAGAGCTTCATGCTCGATTACTGGGGCCTATCGTTGACCCAGGCGTCACGCCGATTGCTCGCCTATGTCGATGCGCACCACGAGACGCCGCCGCACGGAACGTGGACCGTCGCGGTGTGCGGTCCGCATCCGCCGGTCGCGGTCGCGCTCGGTCCGCAATTCACCACGACCTGGGATCCAAAGGGCGCCGATTTTGCCATGATGCTGGGCGTGTTCTATTGCGCCAAATACGATGCGCCGGAATTATTCGAGATCGTTCGCGATGGAGTCGTCTATGCGCGTGTCTACGATATTCGCGGCCGCTCGTTCTCTTCGCTGCTCACCGTGCCGGGAATCGATAAAACGCATTACTAGACCGGACGCCGTGGCCGCAACGGAGTACGGCCGATGAATGAGGTCACCCCGCGAGCCTATGTTTTCGATGCTTACGGCACGCTGTTTGACGTACATGCGGCGATCGCGCGTTACCGCGCCGCGGCGGGTCCGGATGCCGAACGTTTTTCGGAGCTTTGGCGGCAGAAACAACTTGAATACAGCTGGACCTTGTCGCTCGCCGGGCAGTACCTCGATTTCTGGACGCTGACGGAGCGCGCGCTCGATTATGCATTTGCGCGCGTGCCTTCGGTCGATCGCGCGCTGCGGACAAAGCTCCTTGAAGCCTATCTGAAACTTGATGCCTACGCGGACGCGCGCGCCGTGGTCGCCGCGCTTAAAACACGCGGTCTGCACACCGCGATCCTTTCCAACGGCTCGCCGCTCATGCTCAATGCCGCCGTCGAAGCTTCCGGCATGGCGCCACTCCTCGACGCCGTGCTCTCGGTAGATACCGTGCGCGTGTACAAGCCGCGCCGTGAGGTCTACGCGCTGGTAACCGGCCGCTTCGGGATAACGCCGCAGGAGGTCGTATTCGTGTCGTCGAACCGCTGGGACGTGATGGGAGCGGCGGCATTCGGCTTTCGCACGCTCTGGGTCAATCGCGCCGGCATGCCGGACGAATATGCCGAGCACCCGCCGCTGCGCGTCGTGCCCGATCTATCTGCGTTGCAGTCGTTGGCGGCCTAGCGCAAGCCTTATGCGCTCATCGCGATTGGCGCTGGAACGGCCGGCTTTGGCGGCTTTGCCGCGGCCGGTTCTGGCGCAACCGGCGGCAACAATTTTGGCGCGACGAAGCGGCCCTGCTCTAGATCTTCGATCTGGCGATCGATTTGCTTCATCACGTAGCGCGAATACGGCCCGACATGGAGGTAGAACGCCATCAGCGTGACGACGGCGCGAACCGACTGCGGGTTCTTCGACATGCAGGTCGTGAACGCCTTCCAGAAACGCTCGCGACCTTCCGGCAACCGCGAAAGCAACTCATGCACCATGTTGATGGTGCTCAGCCTCCGCCTGACGTCGCCCTCCGGCAGTTCCTTCCGCCGGCCCGAGCAATCGAGCATCGCAGCGAGCCGTTCCAACCGGCCGCAAAACGCGTCGGGACTGTAGATTCGCTCGAGAATTTCACGGTAATCGCGCAATATCTCCAGCCGCGAGCGCTTGGTCTCGTAATTAACGCCGGCGGTGCACTGGTCGCCCTTAGCGGCGGGAGCGGAATCGTGATCGACATGCAGGCGGCCTTCGCTCGCCAGCCGGCGCGTCAATTGCGTGTTCGGCAGCGCGTAGAGCAAGCCCACCATGGCGATCGGGATGGCCGATTCCTCGATAAGCTCAATCATCGGCTCGGCGACTGAACCCCGCTCGCTGTCGAAACCGACAATAAAGCCCGCGGTGACGAACATGCCGGCGTGGTAGATCTTATGGACGCTGTCGCCGATGCTGCGGCGCGTATTCTGCTTCTTACGCATCGCGATCAGCGTTTCGGTATCCGGGCTTTCGATGCCGACGAAGACGGCAAAAAAGTTGGATCGCTTGAGCATCGCCAACAACTCGTCATCGTCGGCGAGATTGAGCGACGCCTCGGTGGTGAATTCGAATGGATAGTCGTGCTGCTCGATCCACTGTTGGAGGTGCGGCAAGAACGCCTTGATGGCTTTCTTGTTGCCGATGAGATTGTCGTCGACGAAATCGACGTGGCCGCGATAACCGAGCTTATAGAGCGCTTCAAGCTCGCCGAGTATCTGATCGTGCGTCTTGGTGCGCGGCGACCGGCCATAGAGCTCGATAATGTCGCAGAACTCGCAGGTGAACGGGCAGCCACGAGAGAACTGCACCCCGATGTAGAGATAATGCTCGAACTTCAAGAGATCGAAGCGCGGCACCGGCGTCTTGGTGACATCGACCTTGAATTTCTCGGCCACGAACAGTCCTTCGCGGGCGCCCTGCTCCCAGGCTTCGATGAATTGCGAAATGATGTCCTCGACCTCGCCAAGGACGCGGAAATTCGCGCGCTCGTAGCGGTGTGGACTCGATGTCGCGTCGGGCCCGCCGATCACCACCGGAAGTCCGCGCGCGCGGCACATTTCGATAAGCTCAAGCGTATCCGATTGCTGGAACAGCATGCCGCCGGTCATCACCATGTCGGCCCAGTCGAGATCGCTGTCGGCGAGTTCTTCGGTATTACGATTGACCAACCGCACGTTCCAGGATTTCGGCAGAAGGGCCGCAACCGTAATCAGGCCGAGCGGAATGGCCGGGTAGCGCGCCCCCACCAGCTCGCAGGCTTCCGAGAAGTTCCAGAATGAATCCGCCATAAAGCGGGGGTAAATCATGAGGACATTGCACGGGCTCGCTGTCGGCGTCCTCGCGACGATGTTCTGCTGCTGTTCCAAGGAACCCCACCCGTGCCACCCCGGCACAATTCGTGCGCAGTATGGCGGGATCGCCCGATAATTCAAGGACAAAGCCGGTTTCCGCCGCACCGGCCCGACCGGTGAAAATTAGTGTCGGAACATGGCGTTATGACGGCCTGTACAGGCCACATGGGCACCGGCCGAGCGACATTTTGCGCGGCGCAGCGAATTGCCGGCCCTAACTCGCGCCCGTTGCCGGCCGGAAGCCGACTCAAAACGGACCCGGCGGCAGGCATGAAACTTACTTCTGCGGCGCGAAATCCTGATTGCTGTAGGGCAAAAGCGTCGGGCGCTGAATCGCAATGAACCCATGATCGAGCGTGTGGTGGCAGGCGTTGCAACCGGCGCTGAGATTATCGAAGGCAGTCGTGAAGACCACGCTGTTTTTGGCATCGACCGCCTTTTGCAGGGCGGCAAGCGGAGCGCCGACGTGCTGTTGCACGATATCGCCGCCGAGCAGCCGGCTCACATCGTCAAAACCTTCCTGCAACTCGCCGATCTCATAATCCGCCAGCGGCCAGTTGGCGGCGTGGCCGGCAAACCACAGCTTGATGTGGCGCATCTGCTGTAACGCCATGATCTCGCCGAGGCCGGGTTGATTCGAATCGTCTTGCGGCATTGCAGCAGGCTGTTGCGGCGCGGACGTTTCCTGTGCATCGGCCGCAAGCACCGTGAAGACTATTGCCGCCGCGGCCGCTGCAACGATCCGCCTCATGATATTCTCCTGCGCCTGCTCAACTCATGGGCGACAGCGGCTCGCTGCATGCCTTTGCATTGTTTTGCTGACAAGCCGCATAGAGCGCCGGGCACGCTTGCGCCGCCGCCAGCGCCGCATCGATGGTTTTGACCCGGTCGCCCGCGGCGCGGGATTGTTCGTCGTAGATGAGAACCGCATCGACGCGTTCGAGCCCGCGATCGGTCATTAGAAAGCGTTCCGCCGCGTTGAAAAACACGGTCGCTGTCCGAATGGCGTCATTGAGCTTCTTGGTGAACTCCGCGTTGAGCTTCGGATCCGGTTTCACCACGCGGGCATGCACGGCGATGTCGGTATAGAGAACGTTGAGCTTGAAATGGATGCCGCCGCATTGCGCCAGCGCGAGCCAATACGGCTTGCCGGCGAAGCTGCCCGCCGTCACCACGCTGTCCCGTTTGTCGACGGGCACCGCCGGCGCCGGATGCTCGACCTCCTTCGGCTCGCGCTGCTGCCGTCGATATGTTTGCGCATCCGCATTCGCGGCAAAAAGCGCGACCATGACGAGAGCGCCTGCGGCAATGATTTTTCGCATGATGCGATTATAGCCGCGGGGTGGCGTCGGACTCAAAATTTCTCACGCCGCTAGAACTTCTCGAGCCATGGCCGCAACTCGATCTCCCAGGCCCAGGCGCTCCGCGGCTGTTGCAGGAGATGCAGATAGCTCTGCGCAATGGCATCGGGATCGAGCATACTGTCGGGCTTGTCCGGCGGATTGGGCCGCCGCTCGCTGGCAATGCCGCCGTCGACGACGATATGGGCGACGTGGATGCCCTGCGGCTGGAGCTCGCGGGCCATGCTCTGCGCCATCCCGCGCAGCGCGAACTTGCCCATCGCGAACGGCGCCGATTGCGCATAGCCCTTCACGCTCGCCGAGGCGCCGGTCAGGAGGATGGCACCATGACCTTTCGGTACCATGCGCTTGGCGGCTTCTTGCGCCACCAGGAAGCCGCCAAACGCGGTGACCGCGATCGACTTCGCCACCTCGTCGGGAACGAGTTCCACGAAGGGTCCGCGCGTCCGATAGCTGGCGTTGTAGACGACGACGTCCGGGGTCCCGATCGCTGCTTCGACGTCGGCAAAGAGCTTTGCGACTTGGCCTTTATCGGTCGAGTCGCAGGCAAAGGCTTTTGCGCCTGTTTCCTGGGCCAGGGCCGATAGATTGGCGGCGCGGCGCGCGGCGAGCGCAACTTTCATTCCGTTCTTGGCAAATAGCCGCGCCAGTGAGGCCGAAAGTCCCGAGCCGACGCCGACGATCAACGCTGTCCGATAATCCGGCATACCCATTCCTCTCAATCAATGACCGCGATGGCGTTTATCTCCACCAGACAACGAGGGTCCGTGGCAAGCCGCACCACCTGCACGGTGGTGGTCGTCGGCTTGGCATCGCCAAAATACTCGCCCCAGACCCTGTTGAGCGCATCCTGGTCGGTCAGATCGGTCACAAAGCGGTCGGCGGTGACGATGTCGGCAAATGTCGCGCCCACGGCCTGCAGCCCGCGTTTGAGGTTTTCCAGCGCCGCCCTCGCCTGCCCGGCCATATCGCGCGGCATGGCGTCGAACTCCTCCGGCCGGTGCGGATGATGATGATAAACCGGCGCTGCGGTGACGCCGGCAAGATAGACAGTGGTGCCGCCTCTGACCTTGATCGCCGGCGCGTACGGCATCCACAGGTCCGGCGCGTCGGGCCAATGCACGTGCTCGATAGTTTTGGGCATTTTGCGGGCTCTGCATGGTTTCGCGGGGACGACCCTATAATAGCCGCCTCAGCCCGTCATGCCCGCACTCGTTGCGGGCATCCACGTCTTGCGGAGACACGGCCGGAAAGAGTGACGCTCGCCAACATGTTGAAAATAAATCGTCATCAGATTCTCACATCCTGAAAACCCCGAACCGCGTCTCCGGAATCGGCGCATTCAGCGCCGCCGCGAAGCATAGCCCCAGCACGCGGCGCGTCTCGCCGGGCGTGATGATGCCGTCGTCCCAGAGCCGCGCGGTGGCGTAATAGGGATTGCCTTCCGTGTCGTATTGCTCGCGGATCGGCTGCTTGAATTCTTCCTCTTCGACCTCTGACCATTTCTTGCCTTCGGCCTCGATGTTGTCGCGCCGCAC
>Ga0181516_10002844_pt1 | contig 11998 bp, 11 predicted proteins | sample PEATcosm2014_Bin_25_FD_121104 | JGI IMG/M metagenome (GOLD analysis project Ga0181516, IMG submission 121104) | Peatland microbial communities from MTU Mesocosm Facility, Houghton, MI, USA - PEATcosm2014_Bin01_10_metaG | ecosystem: Environmental > Terrestrial > Soil > Wetlands > Peat | place...
ATGGAGGGGGCACGGTCAACTTCGAATACTCCACGAACGGAACGACGTACTCCACTGTCTCGAGTTGCGGGGCCCAGAGTATTTCTGGTTCAATGTCCCAGTGTGGTCCGACGCCCGCGCTGCCCTTGGGCACCGTTGACCTGAAGGCCGTGTACTCGGGCGACCATACCTACGCGTCGTCAACCAGTGTGGCCTACCCCTACGCCGTCACGCCGGGTACGACGCCGAGCATGATCTCGATCTCCAACGTCTCCTTGAGTTCGCCGCAGGTGGTTGGCACGTCGGTGACCATTACCGCGACCGTTCCGAGCGGTACCGGCACCGTCAACTTCCAGGATTCGACGAACGGTTCGTCGTACGCGAGCATTACGAACTGCTCGAACGTGATGCTGTCGGGCACGACCGCCCAGTGCACGACGACCGCGCTGCCGATTGGGACCGTTGACCTCAACGCCGTCTACTCCGGTGACGCCACGTACAACTCCTCGACGAGTGCGGCGTATCCCTTCGTGATCATGACCGGTAGCACCACCAGCTCGGTCTCGATCACGGCGGCACTTCCCCTGTCGCCGCAGGTCGTGGGCACCAACGTGACCATCACCGCGAGTGTGCCGCTCAACGCTGGCGGCACCGTGGACTTCCAGTACAGCGTGAACGGTTCGACCTACACGGGAATCTCCACGTGCCTGGCCCAGACTCTTTCGAGCACCGTGGCCACGTGTTCAACGAACGCACTGCCGGTGGGCACGGTTGACCTGGACGCCGTTTATTCCGGGGACCACACGTACGCGGGCGCCGTGAGTGCACCTTTCGCGTACTTGATCAGGACCACGAGCCTCACGACGCTCGCCATCGCACCGACCGCGCCCGTGACCTACGGGACCTCGGTGACCCTAACCGCGACCGTGACCTCAGGAGCCACGGGCAGCGTCAACTTCGAGACATCGGCGACTGACGTCACGTTCGCGTCGATCAGCGGTTGCGGTGCCCAGGCACTGTCGGTGACGACTCATACTGCGACGTGCACGACGACGGCTTTGTCGACCGGAATCAACTACCTCGAAGCGGTCTACTCGGGTGACGCGACCTACATCACCTCGACGAGCACCGCGACGTACTACACCGTCACCCAAGCGAACCAGAGTGCCCTGTCGATCACCTCGACGACTGGTCTCCTCGGTACGCCCCTCACGTTGGTTGCGAGTGGCGGCGGGGGAACCGGAACACTGACCTTCACGACCACCGATGGTACGGCCACGGGCTGCAGCATCTCGGGGAGCACGCTGAAGGCGACGACCGCCGGCACCTGCATCGTGACCGCCACGAAGGCGGGCGACTCGAATTACGCCGCGGCGAGTTCGGCCGCGACGACGGTGACCTTCGTGAATCCGACGCCCAAGGCGCTTCGCGTCATCGGCGCACCCGTTGAGGGTCGGACCACGGTGATTGGCATCGCCGGCCAGTACTTCTACGGTCAGCCCTCGATCATCACGAACGCGTCGGGTGTTGTCGCCCGAGTGAGCAAGGACTCCGGTTCGTTGCTGACCGTGATCGTGAGCGCCAAGAGTGGCGTGCGCCACGGCGTGTACGTCTTCGCGCTCACCTTCAAGAACGGTCAACGCACGAACGTCAAGTACAACCTTCGTTAGTCAAAGCCGGGGCGGGCCTTCGGGTCCGCCCCGGCTCTTCGACGGGGTCGACTACATTCTTCTGACGTGAGCAGCGAGGGCAGCAGCGGATGGCCTGATAATCACGTTGGCGACCCCTACGGGTCCGACATCTTCACCGAAGCTGACGGCAAGCACGAGACAATCGCCAACCTCGGTCCTCTGCGGGCCCTCGCTGGTACGTGGGAAGGACGCGGCGGCACGGATGTCCATCCGGTGCTCGACGGTACCGAGCGCGAGGGCTACGTCGAACGCTACGACCTCGCGCCAGTTGATCGTCAGACGAACGGACCCCAACTCTTCTACGGTCTTCGCTACCACACCCACATCGTCAAGGTGGGGGAGGTGGAGACCTTCCACGACCAAGTGGGCTATTGGTTATGGGAACCCGCGACGCACCTGGTGACGTTCAGTCTCAGCATCCCTCGCGGCCAGGCACTCCTCGCCGTCGGGTTCGCGAAGCCCGACGCGACGACTTTCGAGGTGCGCGCGACGCGCGGTTCGACGACCTACGGAATCGTCTCCAATCCGTTCCTCGAGCGCGCATTTCGAACGCAAAGCTTCGTGATGCGCGTGCGCGTGGACGATGAGGATTCGTGGTCCTACGAGCAGGAGACGATCCTCGAACTACCGGGCGTTCGAGAGCCGTTCGCGCACACTGACCGCAACACCCTGTTACGCCTGAGTGCCCCGGCGCCCAATCCCTTGGCCCTCGGCGACGTGGTCGGCGAAGCGTCTGTCGGGTGACCACGTCGGTCGTAGAATCGTCCGATTGCGTGCTCGATGTTCGAAGGAGGCCGAGCCGTGCTTGATCTACGACCCAACTGTGAGTGTTGTGACCGCGACCTGCCCAATGGCTCGCGAGACGCGAGGATCTGCTCGTTCGAGTGCACGTTCTGTGGAGACTGCGCGGCCGTCCGTTTTGGCGGTCGCTGTCCTAACTGCGGCGGCGACCTCGTGCTTCGTCCGACCCGTCCGGCGGACTTGCTCGGAACCTCGCCCGCGTCGGGCGAGCGTCACGTGCGCCCACATCCCGAGTGCGAAAGCGTTCACTAGGTCAGCGGCACCGTCGGGCGTCATCGTCGCGTGAGGGCAGACCCAAGGCGATTGGCGTTGCGAACGTTTGGTATACGATGCGCCTATGTCACTCGAAAGCGAGAAATACATACGGTTCACGTCCTTTCGACGCGATGGCACGCCGGTGACGACGCCAACGTGGGTGGTGTCCTTGAAGGACGGCACCTACGGCTTTTGGACCAGTTCGGCTTCGGGCAAGGCGAAGAGGCTCGCGCACACGACACGCGTGACCGTCCAGCCCAGTGATGCACGAGGAACGCCCAAGTCGGGTACGGCACCGCTCAACGCCACGGCTCGCCTGGTGCAGGGCGCCGCGCTCGCCGAGATTGGCGAGAAAGTGAAAGCCAAGTACGGGTTCATGACGACCATGAGCAAGGTACTAGGCGTGGTCGTGGGGACGATCAAGCGCCACCGTATTCCGTACGGTGACGTGGGCGTCGTGATTACGCTCGACGCGTAGTTTCCGCGGATCCTCGTTTCTTCACCCGCGTGAATGGCCAAATCGCTTCGTCATCTCGTGTGGTCGCGCCCAACGGGCAAGGATATTCAAGGTATCGGAATGACGGTTCGTTGCCGGAAACTCGGACCCCACTGGAGACCAAGGTAATTCTTTTTGGCACGTGGCTCTTTGAGGGGTAGAATTAGCCCTGTCGCACCGGATTTTGTCGGTTTTTCAGAGTTGCTGAGAAGAAATTAGGTGGTGAGGTGACGCAGGATCTGGGTTTTCAGATTGACGTCGACGACTTCTTCTCACTCCTCACGCCCCAGGAGTTCCTTGAGAGCATCAACCTCGGCGTGAGTTTTCAGAACGCCGAAGGCGTGGTGATGGGGTGCAACCGGGCCGCGGCGCTGCTGCTCGGTCAGCCGCGCGAGAAGATCATTGGCCGACTGCTCACCGACCTGCCGTGGATCGATGAACCGTTCGACTTTTCGGCCCTCACGGGTGAGAAAGTGCCCCAGCAGGTGGCTGCCAAGGGCGGTTCCAACGGGACGACGCGCCTGCTGGGCATCACGGGACCGGCGAGGTCCGTGCGCTGGTTGGCGTTGAGTTCGTTCCCGGTCGTGGTCGAAGGAACGCGGATGGGCTCGATGATCTCGTACCGCGACGTGACCATCCAGCACCAGCGCGAGCAGTCCCTCGAACTCATGACCGAAGTCAATCGTTTGATGGTCCTGTCGAACTCGGAAGACGAGTTCTTAAAGAGCGTCTGTGACGCGTTCGTGCGCGTCGGCGGTTACGCCTTAGCGAGGATCGACGTGGCCGTCCAGGACGAGGCGCACAGTATTCGCTCCCTGTGTTTCGCGGGACCGTTCGGTTACGTGGCCGACGCCGAGATCACGTGGTCCGCCAACGACCCTTCGGGTGGGGGTCCGATCGGTCGGGCGTTGCGCAACAATGTTGGCGTGCAGGTGGACGACCTGCACCAGGATCCGTCCGCCAAACCATGGCACGAGTTGATGGAGAAGTTCAATCTTCGTTCGTGCGTGAGCATCCCGCTCACCCTGTCCAATTCGCGCGCGGTCTTGACCGCGTACGCGAGTCAGACCTACGCGTTCCCGGGACGAAAGTTCCATCGTCTGCAGTCAATGGTCCACGAAATCGAGTTCGCCGCCGCCCACGTGAGCGGCATCGTCGCCACGGCCACTGCCCTCGAAGGTACGATCGCGGCGCTCTCACAGATGACCGAAGCACGCGACCCCTACACGGCGGGTCACCAACTCTCGGTGGGTTGGCTCGGTGAGGAGATCGCCCGGCGAATGGGTCTGGACGAGAGCCTTTGCAAACTCATTCGCCAGAGTGGCGAGTTGCACGACGTGGGCAAGATTGCCGTGCCCGTCGAGATCCTGACCCGACCGGGCCGTCTCAGCAAGACCGAGTTCGACCTGATCAGAACCCATCCGATCGTGGGGGCGGACATTCTGGCGAAGGCGCACCTGCCCTGGCCCATCGTCGACGTCGCACTGCAGCACCACGAACGAATGGACGGGTCGGGCTACCCCTTTGGGCTGAAGGGTGAGGACATCATCATGCCCGCACGCATCATCGCGGTCGCCGACACCGTCGAGGCGATGACCCAGCGTCGTCCGTATCGTCCGGCGTTGGGAAGCGACGTGGCCCTCGCCGAGATCAAGCGAGGCGCGGGCGCCCAGTACGACGCGGTGGTCGCAGCGACGTGCCAAGAGGTCTTCGAAGACGGCTACGCCTTCCAGTACAGCGTTGAACCGTTGATTCACTGATCGGGTATTCACGTCGCGAACGTGACACCACACGAACGCGCCCGGGGCGGGAACCAGAAGGTGCTGATCGACGAGGCAGCACGAAGTCGGCCGAACGCCTCACCCTGATGGGTACGTTTAGAACTGTACGGGCTGTCAAGGAACTCCTAGGAAGAAAAGTTGATGCCACGTTGTTGTGTGTTGTTCTCCTGGCGCGTTAAATGGAGTCGTGCGATTTGATACCCACAGTGTGGCCTTACTCACTCTCAGCGAGTCGCGTCCGACCTTAACGGCCACCGAAGCCGACGAATTGCAGGACTCGCACATGGCGCACCTCGCCGACCTGCACGCCGCTGGTCATCTGCTCGCTGCCGGTCCGCTCGAGGACGAACTAGTCCGTGGACTTCTCATTTTCAAGGTCGGTGTCGACGTCGCCCGCAAGATGCTCGAGGCCGACCCGGCCGTTCGCGCCGGCCGCTTCAACGTGACCGTGGCCTCGTGGATGGTCCCGAGTGGAGCGATGAATTTCGCCCCGACGAGATTCCCACGTTCGATGGATGAGGTTGGGTAGGAATGGGTCGCAGCCGTCTTTCGAGATGGACGCCGGCCTTCAAGGACCGGTGGACTGAGGCGTGCTCTCGTTAATTGGGGGAAGGCCGCGTCGCCAGGAAGTACGGCTTCCGAGGTAGAGGGGCTCGAAGGAAACGTCGGTGCGTCGATCGTGAAGTTCTCGAAAAAACTTCTGCGCCTCGTCATTGCGGTTACGGTGCCAGAAGCGTACGAGTGATCCGTCACGGAGCACGAAGGCGTACACGTCGGGCTGAAACGTCTGGCGTACGGACTCGACCGACGACAACGCACACCGCCCGTGCCGCGACAACGCGAACCAAGAGAAGTCCCCCGACGTAGTGTCGAGGCGAAGCTTGGAAGCCACTCGGGTGAAGAGATGGATGAGGTACCAGGCCATGCCCCCCGCGTAGAGCAGACCCAGCACCATCAGCAGCACCGAACTTCGCGCGATTCCCAGTCCCAGGACGAACAGGCCCAGTACTTCGAAGGCACCCAACGCCGCGACGTTGGCTCGCTCGGTTGAGCGGCGAAGCGTGCGCACCTCGATCATCACCGAAGCGTAGGCGCCCAGAGATGACGAGTGTTCGTGTTGATGCTAGAACGTCTCGATGGCTTGGCAGCTCGCCCAGGTGAACGTGGCTCGACTCCGAGCGCCCATAGATTCAGTCCAGCTCGAACGTTTCGTCCGCGAGCTCGATCCGGTGAACGCCTCGGCCGAGGCGGCGCCGGGTTTTGTGTGGCGACTCCAGACCGATGAAGGGAACGCGACCTCGATACGGGCCTTCGAGTGGGACGTGGGCGACGCGCCGGGCATCATCGTCAACCTGAGTGTGTGGGAGTCCGTCGAGCACCTAAGTTCGTTCGTCAACGACGTGGTGCACCGAACGGTCCTGCTCCAACGAAGCAAATGGTTCGAACGGGTGCGCGAAGCGACAACCGCCCTCTGGTGGGTCCCGGCGGGACACGTTCCGACCACGGACGAGGCCGAGCAGAAGCTCCGCGACCTGCGCCGACTCGGTCCGTCGTCGGAGGTGTTCGACTTTCGCCACCGGTACGACCCGCCGTTTGACGAGTTGAGTACGTGATAACCACTCGGTGCTAGGTTCGCCTCGTGAGCGACGGCACCGATTCCAATGACGAAAAGCCCACGAGCGATCCCCACGTGCCCGAGGACAAGGAGATCCTGGGCCTTCCCTACGACTGGCGCCGTCCGACCGTCGCGCGGGCCAAATCTCGGATGTGGAACCCAGGGGACCCTCGAATGTTCCCGCCCAAGTCATTTGGCGCCGGTTGGACCATCAATTTCTACTGGCTGGTGCATCTGCCCTCGTACTTCGCTCAGGCCAAGGGTACGAAGGACTCCTAGGTCGACGGCGCGCTGTCGCCGTGATCCCGGGCGCCACGGTACTGGGCGATGTCCTTGTCGAGGTCGCGGGGTGCGGGTCGGCAGTGACAGGCCACGTCGTGAGCGGCGTGCCACGCAACTCGTTGTGCGCGCGTCGCCGAACGTGGCAGTGGGTGTTCGTGATGCCAGTGACTGTTCATCGTTCCCTCCTGGTTGAACTTCCGACACGTCCGGCCCGCCGACGCGCTGAGAACGTCGGGGCTTGTCGTGGAGATTGACCGAGTGGATAAGATGTCCGCCCATGAACAACCGGCCCGCAGCGGGCGCCGAACTCTACGTGGTCTACCTCGGTGGTGAACCGGCACCTGGTCGATTGGGTGAGGATCACGAGGTGGTCGTGGTGGTCGCAAACAGTCTGCAGGAGGCGCGTGCGGCGGCGCGCGCCAAATGGCGCGGTGAGTCCAAGGGCCACGTCGACGCCGTGCAGGCACTGCGCGTGGTCGACGGTTACGAAGTCCGTCTCGTGCCTACGGTGCTCGCGGACGACGTGGAACTTGACGTGACGTACGAACCCGACCCGGACTCGGCTGGCGCGACGTAGGTCAACGTTTTCGACACACCAATTCACCTTTCCCGATCGGTACGACGAGTGCATCGACGCGCGGGTCCGACAGTGCCTGATCGACGAATCCCTGCAGTTCACTCTGGTGGCTAATGACGTTGTCGGCGACGAACAGCCCGCCGCTCACGAGGTGGGGTACGACCACGTCGTAGCACCGGGAGTACACATCCTTTTCCGCATCGAGGAAGCAGAAACTCACCCAGTCCAAGTGCTCGACGTGATCGAGGAAGTCCCCCTGGACCAGTGCGATAACGTCCTCGACGCCCGCTTCTCGGAACGTCGAGCGGGCGGCGTCGGCCTTGTCGGCCAGAATCTCGAAGGTCGTGAGCGTTTGGGAGCGGGCGTGACAGGCGAGCGAGAGCCATAACGCCGAATAACCCGCGCTCGTACCGATTTCGATCCACGAACCTTCCGGCGCGGACGCCGCGAGTAGAGCGAGGAACTGGCCAGTTTCGCGCGGTATCTGGCGCAGGCGCTTGAGGTGCTCGGTCCCGTCCTCGCGATCACGCTCGTCACGTCGCTCCAGGTCCGCCATCACCTCGACAACCGATACTGGAATGTCGTGAAACATTGGTCACCTCCATGGTTTTCGAGACAGTACGGCACCACTTCCATGGTCCCACGAAAACAGGTTGCGCGGCGCATGGTGGCAACTCATCGCAGTGGTGAGCCGACCTTTGTTACTACCATTGGGCCCACGAGGTGCAGGGTGTCAGAATTACTCTTCAGTGTCTTTTCCAACCGCGAGGACGCGATTGAACTCGCCCGCGAGGCGACCCGAGCCCTGCGCGCCCAAGGCATCGAGTCTGAGTTGTACTACCTGGATCAGGTCGATCAGCCACGAATCGTCACGGGGACCCTCGTCGTGAGCCTCGGGGGCGACGGGACCTTCCTGCAATCCGCGCGTCTCGCTCACGAGCACGGCGCTCGGGTACTGGCGGTCAATCTTGGACGACTCGGGTTCTTACTGAACGTGCCGTCGACCGAGATCGTCGAAAGCGTGAACGACGCGCTGACCCACAATCTGGTCGTCGAACGTCTGGCGCTCAGCATCTCGAGGGGAGACAATACCCGCAGCGAGTTCGCGCTCAATGAAGTGGTCGTCGAACGCGCCCACGCGGGTCACATGGTGCGAGTGAAGACCTTTATCGACGACGACGCGTTTCTCACCTACTCGGCGGACGGCGTCATGGTCGCCACGCCGACCGGCAGCACGGGTTATAACTTTTCGGCGGGGGGGCCGGTCGTGGACACGACGCTGCCGGTCATGGTGCTGACGCCGATCGCGCCGCACTTTACGATCGACCGGTCCATCGTCGTCGACGGTGACAAGGTGGTCCGGTTGCTCGCCGACGACAAACCGGCGATCATCGTCGCCGACGGGCACACCATTGGCTCCCTGGAACCGGGCGAGGCGATCGAGGTACGCAAGAGCCCCGCGCCGGTTCGCGTGGTCGCCACGCGCAGCTTCGAATTGGGGTTCCGCCTTCGCGAGAGCCTCCGAGAGGGTCATGCCTAGAGCGCAACTGGTCGAACTCTACGCGCACGGTCTGGGCGTGATCGAGGACGCCCGTCTGGAGCTGGGCCCTGGATTCAACGTCATCACGGGCGAGACGGGAGCAGGCAAGACGTTGCTCCTCGGTGCTCTGGAACTCTGTCTCGGGGGTGAGAACGCCACCTCTCGCTACGCCGCTCACGCCGATATGCGTGCGGCGGCGGTGTTCGTGCGTGGTAGCGATGAGGTCGTGCTGACGCGCGAGGCGAGCAGCACCGGGCGGCTACGCAGCACGCTCAACGGCTCTCCGAGCAGCGCCGAAGTGCTGAGGGGCGTCGCGGAGGATCTCGTCGTCATCCACGGCCAGCACGATTCGCTGCGACTGAGGAATCGGTCCGAGATTTTGCGCATCGTCGACGCGAGTGGTTCAATCTCCACCTCCGAGCTCGAGGCCGTACGGAGTTCGCTTCGAGAGGCGAAGGAACTTCGCGACGCCTTTGGCGGGGACCAGGCGGCGCGCGAGCGCGAACTCGATTTTCTCGAGTTCCAAATCGGCGAGATCGTGGCCACCAAAATCACCACCAAGGACGAATTGACCGAAACCCTCGAGAATCTGGCCCGACTGAGTTCCTTGCGCGATGGGCAAGAGGCATTGGCCCTGGTGCTTGATGAACTCGACGCCGACAGCGACGAGGCGATTCTCAGCCGCCTGGCGCGATCGATCGAGCGCCTACCCGAAGGCGATGCGTATGTCGGAGCCCGCGAGTCGTTGTTGAGTGCCCTGGCCCTCGCGCGCGAGGGGCTGCGCGAACTGGCTGCCCTGAGCGACCCCGAGGCGTTCGATCCGGGCTTAATCGCCGAACTCGACGAACGCGTGGTGGTACTCCAGCAGATCGGGCGAAAATACGGGGGTTCGCTGGAGGCGGTGCTCGAGACGCTCGATGACCTGCGTGCTCGCCTGGCCGAGCAGCGCGCCGCGACCGAGCGACTGGCGAACCTGGACGAGGAGATCGCCGAACTCGAAGAGCGCGAGCGAGAACTCGCGCGCGTCGCGCGCCGAGAGCGCGAGTTCGCCGCCGTGCAGCTGACCGATGCCGTTCGTCGTCAACTGCCGCGTGTCGCCCTGCCCAACGCGTTGTTGCGCTTCGAGGTCGACGGCGACGACGGTTCGCAGACGCAAATTCTCTTCACGCCCAATCCGGGACTGCCCGAAGGGCCCCTGCAATCGCTCGCGAGCGGCGGCGAACTCAGCCGGGTCCTGCTCGCGCTGTCCCTCGAGACGGCCCACGAGGACGTCGTGGCGGTCTTTGACGAGATCGACACCGGCGTGGGGGGTCAGGTGGCCCAACAGATCGGCCAGTGCCTCCACGAAGTGGGTCAACAGCAGCAGGTGTTGGCGGTGACGCACCTGGCGTCAGTGGCGGCGCGGGCCGACCACCACTTCGTCATCGAAAAGACGACGAGCCACGGGGTCACTTCGACGTCGCTGCGCGTCGTCACGGACTCCGCGCGGATCAACGAGATCGCTCGGATGCTGGCCGGTGACGTGATTACCGACGAAGCCAAGGCACTCGCACAGCAACTTCTCGAAACCTCGCGTTAATAGAGACGGTTCGTGCACTTCGTTCGATATGATGGGTATCCGTGGATGCGGCGGATTACAGATGACAAAGTTCGTCTTTGTAACCGGAGGAGTTTCTAGCTCGCTCGGCAAGGGTTTGACAGCCTCCTCACTCGGCCGACTCTTGAAATCTCGGGGCCTCAAGGTCACCATGTGCAAGCTGGACCCCTATTTGAACGTCGATCCGGGCACCATGAACCCCGGGGAACACGGTGAAGTCTTCGTCACCGACGACGGTGGCGAGACTGACCTCGATCTCGGACATTATGAACGTTTCATCGACGAGTCGTTGTCGCGCATGTCCAACACGACAACCGGCTCGATCTATTCGAACGTGATCGCCAAGGAGCGACGCGGCGACTACCTGGGCAAGACCGTCCAGGTGATTCCTCACATCACCGACGAGATCAAGGAACGGATCCGTCGTCTCGGCACGCTCGGCGCGGACGTCGTGATCGTCGAGATCGGTGGCACGGTTGGTGACATCGAGATCGTCCCGTTCATTGAGTCAATTCGCCAGTACCGCCGTGACGCCGGTCGTGGCAACGTCTGTTACGTGCACTTGACCCTCGTGCCGTATCTGGCTCCATCGGGCGAGCAGAAGACCAAGCCGACCCAGCACTCGGTCACTGAGTTGCGCTCGCGCGGCATTCAGCCCGACGTCATTGTCTGTCGCAGCGACCAACCGATCTCGGACGGGCTCAAGCGCAAGATCTCGCTGCTTTGTGACGTGCCCATCGACGCCGTGATCTCTGCAGTGGACGCGCCATCCATCTACGACATTCCAGTCAACATGCACAATGAGGGCTTGGACCGCATGGTGTGTGACACCTTGGGTATCGACGTCGAGGAGCATCCGATTGACCTCACCGCCTGGCAGGAAGTCGTGCACCGGGTGCACAACACCACCAAGTCACTTCGCATCGGCGTGATTGGTAAGTACGTCTCAATGCCCGACGCGTATCTGTCGGTCGCCGAATCGATTCGCCACGCGGGTTTTGCGGTCGGCGCTACGACGACGATCGAGTGGCTCGAAGCCGAACGAGTACCCACCGAAATTGATTCGGATCGGATTCGTCAGCTCGACGGGATCATCGTGCCCGGCGGCTTCGGCGAGCGCGGCGTCGAGGGGATGATCGCTGCGGCGCGCATCGCTCGTGAGCACGATATTCCCTACCTTGGAATCTGCCTGGGGATGCAGGTCATGGTCGTGGAGTTCGCGCGACACGTGCTGGGCCTCAGTGACGCCCACTCAACCGAGATCTCACTCGGAACGTCCGCTCCGGTGATTGCGTTGATGGCCGAGCAGATGGATGTCGTCGACAAGGGTGGCACCATGCGACTCGGTGCCTGTCCGGCGATGCTCGAAGAAGGCTCAATCGTC
>Ga0181516_10002845_pt1 | contig 11985 bp, 10 predicted proteins | sample PEATcosm2014_Bin_25_FD_121104 | JGI IMG/M metagenome (GOLD analysis project Ga0181516, IMG submission 121104) | Peatland microbial communities from MTU Mesocosm Facility, Houghton, MI, USA - PEATcosm2014_Bin01_10_metaG | ecosystem: Environmental > Terrestrial > Soil > Wetlands > Peat | place...
GCGCATGGCCATCTACCGCGAGATCCACGCCCGCATCGCGGCGGACGAGCCCATGGCCTTCCTCTTTGCGCCGGATGAGATCTCGGCCCTGCACAAGCGCTTCCACGGCATGCTGGTCACCGACACCGGCATCGGCTGGTATTGGCCCCTGCGCTGGTACGTGCCCCGCTCCATCCAGCTCTATCCCTGAGGCCTGATGATCCTCCGCCTCATCCTCAAGCGCCTGGCCCTGTCCGTGCCCCTGCTGCTGGGCATCTCGGTGCTCACCTTCGCCATCCTGCACCTGGCGCCGGGCGGGCCGGTGCTGGCCCAGGCCAGCCTCAACCCGCGCATCTCCCCGGACAGCGTGCGCGAGATGCGCCAGCTCTACGGCCTGGACGAGCCGGTGGCCGCCCAATACTGGAAGTGGCTGTCGCGCCTGGCGCGCTTCGACCTGGGCGTCAGCTTCAAGGACCGCCGGCCAGTGAGCGCGCGGGTGCTGGAGGCCCTGCCCGGCACCCTGCTGCTCTCGGTGCTGGGATTTCTCATCGCCTACGGCGTGGGCGTGCCCTTGGGCGCCTGGTCCGCGGCGCGCGGCGGCGGGGCCCTGGACCACGGCATCACCCTGCTGAGCTTCGTGGCCTACAGCCTGCCCTCCTTCGTGCTGGCCCTGGCCCTGCAATCCCTGCTGGCCGCCTCCTGGGGCTGGCTCCCCATCTCGGGCATGCTCTCGCCCTGGTCGGCCTACCAGCCCTGGTGGCGCCAGCTCCCAGACCTGCTCTGGCACCTGGTGCTGCCGGTCACGGTGACGGCCTTCGGCAGCTGGGTGGCCACGGCCCAGTTCATGCGCAACAGCCTCTTGGAGGCCCTCACCCAGGACTACATCCGCACCGCGCGGGCCAAGGGGCTTAGCCAGGCAGCGGTGCTGAGGCGCCATGCCCTGCCCAATGCCTTGCTGCCCCTCATCACCCTGCTGGGCCTGCAGCTGCCGGGCCTGATCGGCGGCAGCTTCATCATCGAGAGCCTCTTCGCCTGGCCAGGCATGGGCCGCCTGGGCTATGAGGCAGCCATCAATTACGACTACCCGGTGGTGATGGGCGTGGCCTTCATGGGCGCCCTGCTCACCGTGCTGGGCAACCTGCTGGCGGATGTGGGCTACGCCCTCATCGACCCCAGGGTGAGGTACTGATGCCCGGCCCGGCCTTGAGCCCGCGCCGCGCCTGGCTGGCCCGCGCCGCCCTGGCCTATCTGGCGGCCCTGGTGCTGCTGGCCTTGCTGGCGCCCTGGCTGGCCCCGGCCGACCCGGCCAGCCAGGACCTGGGCCAGATCTTGCGGCCGCCCTCCATCGCCCATTGGATGGGCACCGATGACCTGGGCCGCGATGTGCTGAGCCGCATGCTCTACGGCGGCCGGGTCTCGCTGGGCGTGGGAACCCTGGCCGTGGCGCTCTCCGCGCTCATCGGCATAGGCCTGGGCGCCCTGGCCGGCGGCCTGGGCGGCTGGGTGGACGCGCTGATCATGCGCGGCGTGGATGTGCTCTTGTGCATGCCCACCCTCTTCTTGGTGCTCACCCTCATCGTCTTTTTGGGCCCAGGCATCTTCAATGTGGTGCTGGTCATAGCGCTCACCGGCTGGACCGACATGGCCCGCCTGGTGCGCGCCGAGATCTTGAGCCTGCGCGAGCGGGAGTTCGCGCTGGCCGCCCGCGCCGCGGGCGCCACCCCGCTCTCTGTCATCCGCCGCCACCTGCTGCCCAATGCCATGGGCCCGGTCTACGTGGCCGTCACCTTTGGCGTGTCGGGCGCCATCCTCATGGAATCTGGCCTCTCCTTCCTCGGCTTGGGCGTGCAGCCGCCCACGGCCAGCTGGGGCAGCATCCTCTCGGCCGGCCGCGACTACATCAGCAACGGCTGGTGGCTCATCCTCTTCCCATCCCTGGCCATCTGCTCCACCATGCTGGCCATCTACCTGGCGGGCGACTGGGTGCGGGCTGCCAGCGACCCCAAGCGCCAATGACCACGGGCCAAGGAGAAGCTTTGCCCCTTCTGCAGGCTGAAGGCTTGAGCATAGCGGTCCCCACGGCCCAGGGCCCGGCCCTGGCCGTGCGCGGCGCCTCGTTCTGCCTTGAGGCCGGGCAGACCCTGGGCCTGGTGGGCGAGAGCGGCTGCGGCAAGAGCCTGACCGCGCTGTCCTTGATGGGCCTGCTGCCGCCCGGGGCGCGCCTGGCAGGCGGCAGCATCCGCTTCGATGGCCGCGAGCTCGCGGGCCTGGATGAGCCGGCCTGGGAAGGGCTGCGGGGCAGGGAGCTGGCCATGGTCTTTCAGGACCCGGCGGCCTGCCTGAACCCCGTGATGCGCATCGGCGAGCAGGTGGCCGAGGCCCTGCGCCTGCACCAGGGCCTGGCCAAGGCCGCGGCCTGGGACAAGGCTGTGGGCCTGCTGGGCCAGGTGGGCATCCCCGAGCCAAAGCTTCGCGCCAGCCAGTACCCGCATCAGTTCTCGGGCGGCATGCGCCAGCGCGCCATGATCGCCATGGCGCTCTCCTGCCAGCCGCGCCTGCTCATCGCGGACGAGCCCACCACCGCCTTGGATGTGACCGTGCAGGCGCAGATCTTGGACCTGCTCAAGCAGCTGCAGAAGGAGCTGGGCCTGGCCATCCTGCTCATCACCCACGACCTGGGCATCGTGGCGCGGGCCGCGGACAGGCTGGCCGTGATGTACGCGGGCAGGGTGGTGGAGCAGGGCCGCGTGCGCGAAGTCCTGCGCGCCCCGGCCCATCCTTACACCCAGGCTCTGCTGGACTGCCTGCCCGGCCTGGGCCGGCCCCTGCGCGCATTGCAAGGCCAGGTGCCTGAGCTTTGGGACATGCCGCGGGGCTGCGCCTTTGCCCCGCGCTGCAGCCGGGCCGGGGCGGATTGCCTGGCGCAAGACCCGCCAGCGCAAGAGCTAGCCCTGGGCCGCCAGGCCGCCTGCCTGCATCTGGAGGCTGGCCATGCTGCTTGAGGCGCAGGGGCTGAAGCGGCATTACCGGGTGCCGGACCGGGCCACCTGGTTCGGCCAACATCAGGTGCAGGCCGTGGACGGGGTGGGCCTGAGCCTGGATGCCGGCGAGACCCTGGGCTTGGTGGGCGAGAGCGGCTGCGGCAAGAGCACTTTGGGCCGCCTGCTGCTGCGGCTTGAGAAGCCAGATGAGGGCAGCTTGCGCATCCTGGGCAAGGATTGGGCCGGGGCAAGCGAGGCTGAGCTGCGGCCCTTGCGCGGCCAGGCGCAGATGGTCTTTCAAGACCCCTACGGCTCGCTCAACCCGCGGCTCAAGGCCTGGGATGCCATCACCGAGAGCCTGCTGGCTCAGGGCCTGGCGGCCCAGGCGCGGCGCGAGGCGGCCGCTGCCTTGCTCGACAAGGTGGGCCTGCCGCAGAGCAGCCTCGACCGCCATCCGCACGCCTTCTCCGGCGGCCAGCGCCAGCGGCTCTCCATCGCCCGGGCCCTGGCCAGCCATCCGCGCCTGCTCATCGCGGATGAGCCGGTCTCCTCGCTGGACCTGTCCGTGCAGGCCCAGATCCTCCTGCTCCTCAAGTCGCTGCAGCAGGAGCAGGGCCTGGCCCTGCTCTTCATCAGCCATGACCTGCGGGTGCTGCGCCAGCTCTGCGACCGCGTGGCCGTGATGTACCTGGGCCGCATCGTGGAGCAGGGCCCGGCCAGCGAGGTGCTGGAGCGGCCCTGCCACCCCTACACCCAGGCCCTGCTGGCCGCGGCCCCGCCGCATCCCCTTGCCCCGCCGAAGCCCGCAGGGCAAAGGCGGGCGCCCCATCCTCTTGACTTGCGGGCTTCGGCGGGGCTGGCGGGCGAGCCGCCCTCGCCCATCCACCCGCCCTCAGGCTGCCGATTCCACCCCCGCTGCCCGCTGGCGCAGCCGCGCTGCAGCAGCGAACCGCCGCTGCTCAAGGACTCGGGCCCCCTGCGGCAGGCGGCCTGCCACTTGATAGGGACTGGGTCATGATCCTTCCGGAATGGGAATTCCATAAGTCCAAGCCCCTGGGGTATCGCCTAGAGGATGAGGCCCTCCTGGAGACGGAGCGAGTGGAAGTCCTGCCGGCCCTGGACGTGCTGGAAATCAAGGATGTGACGGTCCTGGAAGATGGGGCTGTCTTCCGCGGGATGCATCTCATAAGGGCTTCGCTGCGCGTGCCAGAGATGCGGGCGGCTTATGGCCCGCGCCGCAGGGTGTCCATCGGGCTTTACCCGGCCATCTCCGTGCCCACTGGCAAGCCGGTGCTCAACCTCAGCGACCATTGGTCGCACGAATATTACCATTGGTTCTTTGATGCGCTGCCGCGCCTGATGCTGGCTTGGCGGAAAGGCTTAGAGCCGCATCTGCTGCTCTCTGTCCGCCATCAGCGGCCCTTCATCCTCAACAGCTTGGAGCGGCTGGGTGTCGCGCTGGAAGATATCACCTTCATGCCCTATCATTCGCGGGCTAGCCTGGATTCGCTCTGGCTGCCGCCCTTCCCTGGCCCGCCTGACTTCCACCGGCCGGAGCTGTTGAGGGACATCCGGCAGCGCCTGGGGCTCCGGCATGAGCATCCTGGCAGGCGCATCTATCTCAGCCGGGCCAAAGCCCGCTTTCGCAAGGTGGTGAATGAGGAAGCGCTGATGCGCGCGTTGGGGGCGCTGGGCTTTGAGACCCTGTTTGCGGAGGACCTCACTGCACAGGAGCAGATCGCTGCCTTCAGCGATTGCGAGGCCTTGATATCCAACCATGGCGCAGGCCTCAGCAATCTGCTCTTCATGCCCCAGGGTGCCACGGTCATCGAGCTGCGCAAAGACCGCTACGGCCTGCAGGAGGATGGCAGCCGCGAGCCCGCCCGCTATTACAACATCTATTATCATGCGAGCCAGCAGCTGGGCATGCGCTATGGGATGCTTGCCTGCCCGTCGCCTGACCCGGATGAGTCATGCCGCACTGCCGACATTGAAGTGGGCATGGGGGCGCTGGCATCGCTGCTGGGGTGGATGGGCTTGCGCCGGGCTTGCCTGGCAGCTTCTCCCGCGCTTTGCGGGCACCCGCACCTCAGCGAGCCCTTCAATTACCGGAAGCGCTTGCCGATCGGGTGGGAGCCGGAGCATGAGCCGTTGTTTGAAACACAGGGCGGGGTTTCCATCCCTGGGTTGGCCATCGATTCTTTGAAGAATGTGGTGCTGCATGAGGACGGTTCCGTTTTTCAAGGGCGCATGTTGATGCCATGCTCCTTGCGCACCCCTGACATGCGCCCTGTTTATAGCCCTTTGCGCAGGCTCAAGAACTTGTTCCGCCCGCGTGTGCCCATCAGCACCAGCCTGCCGGTGGTCTCCATCCTGGATCACTGGTCCCATGAATATTTCCATTGGTTCTTTGATGCTTTGCCAAGGCTGATGCTGGCCCGCAGGGAATTCGGGCGCTTCCACTTGGTGCTAGCGCGGCGATACCAGCGGCCCTATATCCTGCACTGCCTCCAGGCCCTGGGCGTCAATGAGGTGAGCTTTTTGGAGAGAAAGACTTGTGTGAGGCTGCCGCTGCTCCACTTGCCCTCTTTCAACGGGCCGCACAACTATCATCGCCCAGAGATGCTGAAGGAGATCCGCAAGGCCTTCATCCCAGCTGGGGCCAAGGGCACGCGGCGGCTCTACATCAGCCGCGCCAAGGCCCGCTACCGCAAGGTGCTGAACGAGGAGGCGCTCTGGCAGCTGCTGGAGCAGCATGGCTTTGAGAGGGTCATCGCCGAGGAGCTCTCACCTGGCGAGCAGATCGCCCTCTTCAACCAGGCTTCGGTCATCCTGGGGCTTCATGGGGCCGGCTTCACCAACCTGCTTTTCATGCCCAGGCCGGGCCTGGTTGTCGAGCTGCGCAAGGATTGCTTGGGCAATCGGGATCGCGAGGGGCGGCCCACGGTGGAGCTGCCGCGCCGCAGCCTGTCCTTCTATCATGCCTGTGATGTGCTGGACATGCCCTACGCCTATCTGGCCTGCCCTTCCCCGACCCCGGAACTGCACAGCCATTATGCGGATATTGAGGTGGATCTGGAGCGCTTGAAGAGCCTGTTGGGCCAATTGAGCTTGGAGGGCCTGTGAGGATCGCGCTCTGCCTCTTTGGCATCCCCCGCTGCTCCAGCGTCACCATCCCCAGCCTTGAGCAGCAGGTCATCGCCCCGCTCAAGGCCTGCGGCGAGCTGAAGGTCTTCTACCACCTCTATCAGCAGGATCAGGTGGTGAACCCGCGCTCGGGCGAGCAGGGCAGCCTTGAGCCTGAGAATTACGCCTTCATCCGGGATTATGAGGGCCTGCTGGAATCGCCGATGGATGGGCCAGATCAGGCCCTGGCCGCGGAGCTGAGCGCCTTTGGCAACGCCTTTGATGACCAGGGCGGCTCGCTCAAGAACCTTCTGCTGCAGCTGCATTCCCTCAAGCGCGTGACAGGGCTGGCCCAGGCCTGGGGCCCGGATGTCTGCGCCTTCGCCCGGCCGGATCTGCTTTATCATGACCCGTGGCCCTTGGCCATCATCCGCCACGCCGCCCGCCACCCCCTGGCCTGCGCCATCCCGGACTGGCAGTGGTGGAGCGGCCGCAATGACCGCTTCGCCATCTGCGGCCGCGGCATCTATGCAACCTATGGCCGGCGGCTTGAGCGAGGCCTAGCCTATTGCCAGCAAGGACCCCGGCCCCTGGCGCCCGAGACCCTGCTGCGCTTCGTGCTCTTGGAGAGCAAAGCGGAGGTGCTGGGCATGCCTGTTCGCGCCACGCGGGTGCGCCTGCAGGGCAGGCTGGAATTCGAGGAGTTTGGCGCTGGGAAAAGGGCGGGCAAGGGCCTGCGCTGCCAGCTGGCCATGCGGCTGGCCCAGGCGCGCTATCGCTGGGCCCTGCTCAAGGATGCCTGGCAAGGGAAGAGAGCCGAGGAGGCGCGCCATGATGAAGGATGACCCCAGCCTAGCCACGGGCTTCAGCTTCTTCAATCCCATCACCAAGACCCAGCCCTATCTCCTGCACTGCAATGGCCACTGGGGTGGGCCGGAGCAGGCCGCGCGCCATCCCTTGGGCGATGCGGTCTGGCAGCGCCAGCGGGAGTTCCTCTCCCAGGCCGGGGCGCCTAGGGCACTCGCTGATCTGAGCCTGGTCTGCTTCTCCAACTATCCCTTTGAGACCCTCTTTGAGCAGAGCGCTCGCGCCTGGGGCTATCCCCTCACGGTGGTGGGCCGCGGCACCACCCGCTTCAACTTCCGCAAGAAGTACGAGGCCCTGCTCGAGGAAGCTCTGCCTGGCATCACCACCCCTTGGCTGCTGATGGCTGACTCGCGCGACGTCTTCATCGTGAGGCCCTTGGAAGGCCTGGCGGCCGAGGCCGCGTCATCCTATCCGGGAGCGGACATGGTCTACAATGCTGAGCGTTTCCGCTGGCCAGAGAAGACCGAGAGCGGGCTTTTTGCCTTTGAAGAAGAGCAATATGGCGCTATCTCGCCTTGGCGCTACCTCAATTCAGGGCTTGGCCTGCTGCGCACCCAGGCCCTGCGGCCAGCCCTGGAGGAGCTGCTCAGGGTCCGCTGCGCCCCGCATCCGGCCAACAGCGCCTGGCGCCGGCTGCGCTACAGGCTCTTCCACGGCATGGATGTGGATTTTGACGACCAGGAAGCCTTGCACCACTACCATTGCCGCCATTATCCCAGGGTGGTGGCTGACGCGCGCTGCGCGCTCTTCCAGACCACGGGGCGCATCAACTTGGATTGGAGCTTGGGCGCATGAAGAGCCAAGGGGGAGATGTGCAGAAGAAGCTGGTGGTGATCGACGGCCTGGCCTATGCCTACCGGGGCTTCTACGCCGTGCCGGAGATGAGTGATGCCTCGGGCCGGCCCACCAACGCGGTGTTCGGGTTCTTGAACGCGATGCTCAGGGCCCAGCGCCAGTTCAAGCCCGACTTTGCGGTGGTGGCCTGGGATGCCAAGGGCCCCACTTTCCGTGACGAGCTGCTCAAGGAATACAAGGCCCAGCGCCAGCCCATGCCCGAGCCCCTGAAAAGCCAGCTGCCGCTGATCTGCTCGCTGGTGCCACAGGCCGGCTGGCACCTGCTGGAGAAGGAGGGCTTTGAGGCGGACGACGTGCTGGCCACCCTGGCCCGCCAGGGCCTGGAGGCCGGCTGCCAGGTGGTGCTGATGTCCACCGACAAGGACATCCTGCAGCTCATCCGGCCCGGGGTGGAGGTCTACCGCGAGAACCCCAAGGGCGCGCGGCTCTACGGGCCGGAGGCGGTCAAGGAGCGCTTCGGCGTGGAGCCAGCGCAGATCCCGGACCTGCTGGCGCTGATGGGCGACAGCGCCGACAACATCCCGGGCGTGCCCGGCATAGGCGAGAAGACCGCGGCCCAGCTGCTGGCCAGCCACGCCGACCTGGAGGCTGTGCTCAAGGCCGCGCCCAAGATGACCAAGCCCAAGCTCTCGCAGAGCCTGCAGGATTTCGCGGAGCAAGCCCGCGCCAGCCGGCACTTGGCCGTGCTGGTGGACAAGGTGCCGCTCTCCAAGCGCTTCGCTGATCTGGCCCTCACCGCGCCCAGCGCCGGGCTTCCCAAGGAGCTGAAGGGCCTGGGCTTCATCAAGCTGGTGGCGGATTTCAGCGCTCTACTCAGCCCCGCCGGAGCCTTGGCGTCCGCGGGCAAGCCTGAAGGATCAGCCACGCCTGGAACTGCGCTAAAGAAGGCGAGGCCGGCCAAGGACAAGCCGTTGGAGCTGGAGCAGCTTCCAGATGCCAAGGCGGCCCTGGCCTGGGCCCAGCGCCATGCCAAGCGCGGGGACCTGGCCCTGCTGGCCCATCCCCTGCCGCAGCCTGAGCGCCTGCTGCTGGCGGCCAAGGGCAAGGCCGCGCTGCTCGAGCCGCTGGCTTCGGTCCAGGAGCTCAAGGCCCTAGCGCTCAGCCTGCCAGCGCCAGCGCTGTGGGAGAGCAAGCCCTTTCTCTCATGGCTGCTGGGCTTGGGCCTGCGGCCCGAGGAGCTGCCGGCCTGCTTTGACCTCCAAGTGGCGGGCTATCTCATCCACCCCGGCCGCAACCTGCGCTCGCCCTCAGACCTCTCCCAGATGCTGGGGCTGGCCGCCGGCGATGACCCGGGGCTGGAAGCCGGCCAAGGCGAGCTCTTTGTGGACAAGGAGGGGCTGGCGCGCCAGGCTTTGCTGGCATCAAGCCTGGCCCAGCCGGCGCGCGACCGGCTGCGGGCGGATGGCCTGCAAGAGCTGTGGTCCGCGGTGGAGGCGCCGCTCACCCCGCTCTTGGCAGCCATGGAGCGGCGCGGCATCAAGCTGGACACAGCGGTGCTGGCCGAGCTGGATGCCAAGGCGCAGAAGCTGATGGCCGGCCTTTCCGCCCGGGTGCAAAAGGAGGCGGGCAGGGAATTCAACTTGAACTCGCCCCAGCAGCTGGCCCAGGTGCTCTTTGAGGAGATGAAGCTCCCCACCGCCCACAAGACCAAGTCCGGGGCCTACAGCACCGACAACGAGGTGCTGGAGGAGCTGGCCCAGGAGCATGCCATCGCCCGCGACCTGCTGGAGCACCGGGCCCTGGCCAAGCTCTCGGGCACCTACCTGCAAGCCCTGCCGCGCTTGGTGGACCCCAAGGATGGGCGCCTGCGCACCTGCTGGAACCAGGCGGTGACCACCACCGGCCGGCTCTCCTCCAGCGACCCCAACCTGCAGAACATCCCCATCCGCACCGAGCTGGGCCGCGAGATCCGCAAGGCCTTTGTGCCAGGCCAGCCCAAGGACCTGATCCTGGCCCTGGACTACTCGCAGATCGAGCTGAGGGTGCTGGCGCATTTCAGCGGGGATGAGCAGCTCATTGCCGCCTTCCGCGCGGGCGAGGACATCCATGCCCGCACCGCGGCCCGGGTCTTTGGCGTGGCGCCGGGCAAGGTGGATGCAGAGATGCGACGCCAGGCCAAGGTCATCAACTTTGGCGTGCTCTATGGCATGAGCCCCTACGGCCTCTCCAAGCAGCTGGGCATCCCGGTGGCCAAGGCCAAGGCCTTCATCGAGGGCTACTTCGCCCAGTTCCCCAAGGTGCGCGCCTGCCTGGATGGCTTCATCCAGCAGGCCCGGGCCCAGGGCTTTGTGAGCACCCTGCTGGGCCGGCGGCGCTACCTGCCCGAGGTGGCCTCGGCCAACCGCACCAGCCGGGAATCGGCGGAGCGCATGGCTGTCAACGCCCCCATCCAGGGCACGGCCGCTGACCTCATCAAGCTGGCCATGCTGCGGGTGGACGCGCTGCTGCGCCAGAGGCAGGCGCGCAGCTGCCTGCTGCTGCAGGTGCACGACGAGCTGGTGCTGGACCTGGCCAAGGAGGAGGCGGAAGAGCTGCCCGGCCTTATCGCGGAGAGCATGCGCCGGGTCTGGGAGCTGAAAGTGCCCCTGGAGGTCAGCATCGGCAAGGGCAAGACCTGGCATGATGCCAAAGGCTAGAGTGAAACACGTTTTCTGGTGACGCACCTTGCCGGCTTTGTGGTAGAATCCACCATGCAGATTCTTGGCATAACCGGCGCCAGCGGGTCGGGAAAATCCACTTTGGCCCGCCTTCTGAAACGAAAAGGCTGGCAGGTCGTGGATGTGGATGCCCTGGCGCGCGCCCTTTACCTACCGGGCGGCCCGGCCCACAAGAGCTTGGGCCGCCTCTTCGGCCCGCGCGTCTATCAGGCAGATGGCTTGGTGGACAGGGCTTGGCTGGGCCAGCAGGTCTTCGCCTCCCCAGCCCGCCTCAAGCGGCTCAATGGCCTCATGTTCCCCCTGCTGCGCAAGGCCTTGCGCGGCATCATCCAAGAGCAGCGCCAGGCAGGCCAGGGCAAGCTGGCCTTTGACATGGCGGTGCTCTTCCCAGCCCAAGCCCAAACCCTCATGCACGCCGTCATCCTGGTGGAAGCCCCCTTGGCCCTGCGCGTTCAGCGCCTGCGCCAGGGCCGCGGCCTGCCCTTGGGGCGCGCCAAGGCCCAGGCCCGCAGCCTGGCCATCCTGCCCGCCTGGCGGCGCCAGTGCCGCCTGGTCATCAAGAACACCGGGAGCAGCGGCGACATGTCCGCGCCCCTCAGCCGTTTTCTCTCAACCTTTCGCGGTCCCAAGCCCTCGGACGCCCTATGCCGCTTAACGAAGAAGAGACCAAGCGCATCATCAGCCGACTGAAGGACCTTCCCACCCTGCCCCAGGTGGTGGCCAAGGTCATGCAGATCGTCTCCAACCCCATGGCCTCCGCGGCCGACCTCAACGAGGTCATCGCGGTGGATCAGGCGCTCACCGCCAAGGTGCTGCGGCTGGCCAACTCGGCCTATTACGGGTTCCCCAAGGAGATCACCACCATCCCCCAGGCGGTGGTGATCCTGGGCTTCAACACCATCCGCAACCTGGCCCTCTCGGTGAGCGTTCACAAGATGCTCTTTGAGGGCCGCGAGCGGGCCCATTTCTCGCCGCGCGAGTTCTGGAAGCACAGCGTGGGCGTGGCCGTGGCCAGCAAGATGCTGGCCAAGCGCATCGGCTTCAAGGCCGAGGAGAACGCCTTCACCGCCGGGCTGCTGCATGACATCGGCAAGAACTTCTTCGAGCAGCACACGCTCAACGAGTACCATGGCGTGCTCGACACGGCCCTGCTGGGCGAGGAGCCCCTGTGGAAGGTGGAGCAAGCGCAGCTGGGCCTGGACCACGCCCAGGTGGGCGCCTGGATGGCTGAGAAGTGGAACCTGCCCCCCGACCTGGCGGCCGCCATCCTGCACCACCACCAGCCCGGCCAGGAGACCCAGCACCAGGTGATGGTCAGCATCGTGCACGCGGCCAATGCCATCTGCCTGCGCCAGGGCATCGGCGCCAGCGGCGACCGCTCCAGCGCGGCCATCGAGCCGGAGGTGATGGCCCTGCTGCGCCTGGATGGCGATGCCCTGGCCATCTTCCACCAGGACCTGGCCAAGGCGCTCAAAGACGCTGAGAGCTTCCTCGTCATCGAGAAACGCTGATGGAGTCCA
>Ga0181516_10002846_pt1 | contig 11984 bp, 12 predicted proteins | sample PEATcosm2014_Bin_25_FD_121104 | JGI IMG/M metagenome (GOLD analysis project Ga0181516, IMG submission 121104) | Peatland microbial communities from MTU Mesocosm Facility, Houghton, MI, USA - PEATcosm2014_Bin01_10_metaG | ecosystem: Environmental > Terrestrial > Soil > Wetlands > Peat | place...
CATTTGCGCGATGGCGCGCATGGCACCGAGCAGGGAATATTTGTTGCGGCTCGACCAGCCGGCCATAAAAACGGAAACTTCCACCGCGCCGCCGACGGCGAAGAAAAACAGCAAGCCGGCGTCGTAGTCGGTGATGGTCATGTTTTTGCCGAACGGCAGCACTGAATAAGAAAGCAGCACGGGAATCAGCATCACGACCGGCGCGAGGAAATGGACGACTTTGTCCGCTGCGCGCGGCACGATGTCCTCCTTGGTCAGCGACTTGATGCCGTCGGGAATAAACTGGCCGAAGCCGCACAGGCGGATTTTAGTGAACGGAATGCCGACTCGATTGGGGCCGTAGCGGTTCTGGATACGGCCGAGAATTTTGCGTTCCAAAACGGTGGTGATGGCAAACACCCCGGGAAACACTGCCATGACGAATGCGATGCAAATCATGGCCGACACCACGGGACGCAACGCTTCCGGCACAAAGCTCACCAGCCAGTGCAGGAGGGTCACAAAAATTTGATCAAGCTTGTCGAACATTATGCTTTTCGTTCTTAAAATTTATTTCGCAGTCGGCGGCGGTGTCGTTAGAGCCGGTGCCGCAATGGGTGGCGTGGCGGCAGCTTTTGCCTTCGCTTCGGCATCCGCTTTTAGCTTAGCTTCCGCAGCGGCTTTGGCTTTGGCCTCGGCCTTGGCTTTTTCGGCGGCGATCACGGCGTCAGAATCTGCTGCATCGTGCGGATGCATTTGTTGGTAATAGCTGTTGGGCTTGGCCAGCTTGTCCTTGGTTAGCAAGAGTCCGCCGAAACGGTCGTCGGTGCTCAATTCAAACTTGGTGTCCATCTTGATGGACTCGAACGGACAAACCTCGACGCAAATCTGGCAGCTCATGCAGACGGAAACATCAATGTCGAACGTGAGCGGATATATTTGCGGCTGGCCTTTGTAATCGGGCTTCTTGTCCTTGCTTTTGACGATGTAAATGCACTTGGGCGGACATTCCTTCTCGCAAATCTGGCAGGCCACGCAGCGCAAACCTTTTTCCCAATCGTCGCCGTCGTAAACGAGGAACGGAAACTGCCGCGTGTTTTCTTTTTGCGCCAGTTGTTCTTCGGGATACTGCACGGTGGTCAGGCGATCCTTCGAGACGTAGCTCCCGAAAAAATTCCTGGCGGTCACCGCCATGCCTTTGATGATTTGCTCGCCTAACATTTTTGCTCCATCAAATTGGTTTTCATCGGTCCACCTCGCCGAGCACGATGTCCACACTGCCGAGAATCACAATGACATCCGCGACGCGATGGCCGAGACACATGTCTTCCAAAATCGTGATATTAATGAAGCTCGGCGGCCGCACACGGTAGCGATACGGATTCGGCCCGCCGTCGCTGATGATGTAAAAGCCGAGCTCGCCCTTCGGCGATTCGATGCGCCCGTAAACTTCGCCCGACTTCGGACGGAAACCGCGCAGCTTCGCCTTCGGATCCATGACCGGTCCGCCGGGAATGTCGCGCAGCGCCTGATTCAAAATCTTGATGCTCTCGCGCATTTCCAGCACGCGCATCATGTAGCGGTCATAAAGATCGCCGTGCTCGCCCAGCGGCACCTTGAAATCGAAACGGCTGTAAATTCCATATTTGTCCACTTTGCGCACGTCGTAATTCACGCCGGCGGCGCGGAGGAGCGGGCCGGTGAGCGACGCGTTCACGGCCTGTTCCTTGGTTAACGGCGAAACGCCCTGTGTGCGGGCGAGCAGAATTTCGTTTTGGTTCAGGAACGCTTCAAATTCGTCGAGGAACCTGCCGTAATTGGCCACGAGCTGCTTGGTGCGCGCCAGCCATTCGTCGTTCACGTCCACGCGCACGCCGCCAAAACGCATGTAATTGCACATCATCCGCGCGCCGCTGACTTCTTCGAACAGGTCGAGAATTTTTTCGCGTTCGCGGAAGGCATACATCAACGGCGTGCCGAGCGCGCCCATGTCGTGCACGAAAAAGCCGATGAGGCTGGTGTGGTTTTGCAGACGCGTCAGTTCCGCCATGATGACGCGGATGTATTCGGCTCGTTCGGGAACCGCCAGGCCCGCGAGCTTCTCGATGGTCAACGCGTAAGCCCAGTTGTTCGTCATCGAACAAAAATAATCCAGCCGGTCGGTGTAAGGCATTGAGGCGAGATACGAAATATTCTCGCCAATCTTCTCATGGTTGCGGTGAAGATAGCCGCACACTGGCTTGAGCTTAACCACTTTTTCGCCATCAAGCACCACGTCCATGCGGAATACGCCGTGCGTGGACGGATGATGCGGTCCCATCGAAATCTCCAGCAGCTCGCCGATGGATGAGCCGCTCTCGTCGATGGATGAGCCGCTCTCGTCGAGCTTCGGCTTCACTTCAAAACTTTTCGGCGGCATGGTGGCAAAGGTGCTCACGCTTTCACCTCCGGCTTCACTTCCGCTTTAACTTCCACCGGATAATGCTTCTTCGCCTCAACCAAAACCTCGTCATGCGGCGTGGGCTCGTATTCAAAATCGTCCGGCGCGATGTAATCCCGCCGCATCGGAAATCCCACGAATTCGTCCCACATCAAAATGCGGCGCAGGTCAGGATGGCCGTCGAAAATGACGCCATACAAATCATAAACCTCACGCTCCTGAAATTCCGCGCCGCGCCAGAGCGGCGTGAGCGACGGCAAATGGGTCTTGTCGGCGCGATTTTCAGTGCGCAACCGCAGAACCACCGGACCGTGTTTCAATGCCATCGAATAAAGGTGATAAACCACTTCAAGATAGCCGGAACGCACGGTTTTTTTCACTTCCTCGACTTCTTTTTCCACGCCGTCCACAATTTGCTTAACCTTGATTTTTTCAGCGAGTTCCTTGTCCGGCCAGTCAACGCCGGTGACATTCGAGCAGTAATCCAGCTTCAATTGCGCGTCGTCGCGGAGAAATTTTGCCACGGCAAATCCACTCGCGGCAGCCACGAGCAGCGAGCGTTCGCCGGCAGCGCATTCATTCGCGAGAATTTCAATCTTCGCGGACGGCAGTGCGGCTTCGAGGCTCGCCTTGATTTGTTCGGGTGTTTCCATTTTTCTTAGGAAACCAGGAAACCAGGAATTATTTTCATGGCTTCTTGGATTCCTTATTTTATTTTCTGGTCATGGTCGGCGGATTCCAAAGGTCGGGATTTTTCGGCGGTTCAAGATCGTGTTTGCCGTAAGCGGGCACGGGATATTCACCTTCAATTTCGGCATTCAAGTGGCGCGGACGATTCGGTCCAGTAAGATCCTGGTTCCGGATTTTTTCCTGCAAAGTCATGATGGCGTGGATCAGCGCCTCCGGTCGCGGCGGACAGCCGGGAATTGCCACGTCCACCGGCAGATAACGGTCAATGCCCTTCAGCACGTTGTAACCCTGCTTGAACGGTCCGCCGGATATCGCGCACGCGCCCATCGCGATGACGTATTTCGGCTCCGGCATCTGGTTGTAAAGGCGCACGACGAGCGGCGCCATTTTCTTGGTGACGGTGCCGGCGACGATCATCAAATCTGCCTGGCGCGGCGATGGCCGGAAGACTTCCGCGCCAAACCGCGCAAGGTCGAAGCGAGACATGGACGCCGCCATCATTTCGATGGCGCAGCAGGCAAGGCCGAACGTCAGCGGCCACACGGAATTCGCGCGACCCCAATTATACAGCTCCTGCAACGACGTCACATAGACGCCCTGCTTCTGCAATTCACTTTTTAGGCCTTCGTCAATCATGGCAATACTTTCCGGCGTCAGCGCCAGGTCAAAAATCCTTTCCGCCAAGCCCAGACCAGGCCTTCCATCAGCAGCACAAGAAAAATAATCATCGCCACGAACGCGCCGACCGTCAGGCCGGTGAATGAAACCGCGAAGGGCAGCAGGAAAATCGTCTCCACGTCAAACACCAGGAAAATGATGCCGTAAAGATAGTATTCCGACCGGAAATGAATCCACGCATCGCCCGAGGATTTGAGGCCGCACTCGTAAGTGTCATTTTTATCCTGACCCGGTTTCTGGGGTGAGAAAAATCGTGCCCAAGCCCAGGCCGCCAGCAACGGCGTCAGCGCAAAGACCACGGCAGCCCCGGCCAGCAGCGCCAGCACCAGATACGGATTTTGATTGGGTTCCATCGTCAACACCCCCATTTTGGCCGAAGGTGGCCAGGCCCGCTTACCAAAAATTGCTATTTACTTAACAAAAAAAGTTCAAGTCTGACTTTGGAGCCATTGAAACACTAACCGGCACAGGCTGGAAGTCAAGCGCGGCGCGGCCGCGGCCAGAATCGCCGGGCAATGCTGGCACTTCGTTTCTGCACCGGAGCATGATCCCGGAACAGCCCTGCCAGCAGAGTCACTGTTTTTTGAAGATCGGTTTTGGCACCACGGCAGCAGCGAAGCGTTTGCCGCGAATCTCGATTTCAATTTTCGTGTCAACTTTCGCAAACTCCGGCGGAACATAGCCCAAGCCGATGCCGAGGTTCAGTGACGGGCTCTGCGTGCCGCTGGTAACGATGCCAACATTCGCGCCGTTCGCCCAAATTGGATAGTGCGGACGCGGTGGCGCGGATTTGTCCGTCATCTTGAACGCGACCAGCTTTTTCTTCACGCCATTTGCCTTTTGTTCCGCCAGCACAGCGCGGCCGTTGAACTCACCTTTGTCGAACGCGACAAAAAATCCAACGCCGGCTTCGATGGGCGTGGTGTGTTCGTCCAATTCGTGGCCGTAAAGCGGGTAACAAACTTCCGTCCGCAGCGTGTCACGTGCGCCGAGGCCGCAGGGCTTGATGCCAAACGGCGCGCCTACGGTTAAAATTTTCTCCCAAAGCCGCACCGCCGCCGCTTCCGGCCCGAGAATTTCAAAACCATCTTCGCCGGTGTAGCCGGTGCAGGCCACGAGGACGTTGTGGTTCTCAAATTGAAATCCGGCAAGCTGGTTCTTTTTCAAATCGCTGACCGCGGCGACCGTCGCCACCGCGTCCGCCGCGCCGGGAATACAGCGGTCAATAAATGCGCGCACTTTCGGCCCTTGCACGGCGATGGCGGCGTAATGATGCGAGGCGTCGGTGAGGTTCAATTGGCCGCCGGAAAATTTCGCGGCCTTAGCTTTGAGCCAGGCCACGTCAACGTCAATGCGCGAGGCGTTGATGATGAGAAAATAGGCGTCGGGCGCGAGGCGGTAGGCGTAAAGGTCATCAATCACACCGCCGTGCTCGTTGCACATGAGCGTGTATTGTCCTTGCCCGGGCGTGAGTTTGCGGATGTCGTTGGTAAGCGTGCGATTGAGAAAATCCGCCGCGCCCGCACCGCTGACGGTGACTTCGCCCATGTGGGAAATATCAAAAATGCCGGCAGCGCTGCGGACGGCCAAATGCTCGTCGGTAATGCTGGTGTATTGCACCGGCATTTCCCAGCCGCCGAAATCGATGAGCTTCGCGCCGAGTTTTTGGTGCGCGGAATAAAGAGCGGTTCGCTTGAGCATCCCCAATTAAAGAATAAAAATCGAAAATTAGAAATTAAAAATATCGTTTCGCAAACTCACGCGCTCAAGCGCGCCAGAATTTCCTCGGTGAGCAGCTGATACGCCGCCGCGCCGGAACTGTATTTGTCGTAATAAATAATCGGCTGCCCATGGCTGGGAGCCTCGGCCAGGCGCGTCGTGCGCGGAATCAGGGTTTCAAAAACTTTCGCGCCGAGCAGCTTGCGGACTTCTTCCACAACCTCGTTGGACAGCTTGGTGCGGCCGTCAAACATCGTCATCACCACGCCGAAAATTTCGAGGCGCGGGTTGACGCCGGCGGCGCGCAGCTGATCCAGCACCTGGTTCATCATCGAAATGCCTTCGAGCGCGTAATACTCGCATTGCAGCGGCACGAGAATGCCGTCGCAGGCGGCAAAGGCGTTCAGCGACAAAATGCCCAGCGACGGCGGGCAGTCGAGCAGCACGAGATCGAAGCGTCCGCTGTCGCGCACCGGCTGGAGCGATTGCGCGACGCGGTGCAGGTGATTTTCCAGCCGCGCGAGTTCGAGGTCGGCGGCACACAAATCCACTTCGCTGGGAATGATAGACAGGCGCTCGAACGCCGTCGGCTTGATTTTTTCCAGCAAGCCGCCTTCGCCCAGCAAAACCTGATAGGCGCTGGCACCGGCAACTTTTTCGACGCCGACGCCGCTGGTGGCGTTGGCCTGCGGGTCGAGGTCGAACAGCAAAACGTTTTTGCCGGCGGCGGCGAGGCAGGCGGCGAGGTTGACGGCGGTGGTGGTTTTGCCCACGCCGCCTTTCTGGTTGGCGACCGCGATGACTTTGGTTGGCACTGCCGGAATTAAATGAAAAGTGCGGTGGCGTTTCAAGCGCACACCGCGACCAGTGAAAGATTTTTAAACAGCTTACCGGCCCGCCGGCGCGAAGCTGGCGGCCTGGAACAGGGGATTTTGCTGCTGGCTGAACAACGTGGCCACCGGCTGCAAGCTGATGACCGGATTGGTGCTGACGGCAATGCCGGAATTGTCCGGCGCTTGGGCGACGGAGGGAACCACCGCCGCCACTTCGGGAGCCGGTGCCGGTGCCGGTTCCGCGGCCGCCACGGTGCCGGTCGGCTCCGTGTCTGGCCGGTCCGCCATCACCACGCCGATCAGCAGCACCAGACAAAGGCTGGTGGCCAGCCCGCCGATCACACCCGGCCGGGTTTCAAAAATGCGCAGCAAACTCATCAGCCACGGAGCCTGGCTGCTGAACTGATCCGCGATGGTGCTGGCCCCGCCTTCTTCGCCGGCGCGGATGCGTGACATGACTTCGCCGGAAAACTGGTTGAAGTAGCCGGGCGGCGGAATCTCGTGGCGCTTGAGTTTCAGCAGCCGTTTCAATTCGTCAAAATTTTGATTGCTCTCGTTCATGTTTGCTTACGACTTGATGTATTCCGCCAAAAAACCCTGCAACTGCTGGCGCGCGTAAAACAACCGCGAGCGCACCGTGCCGATGTTGCAGCCCACGATCTCGGCGATTTCCTCGTGGGAAACCCCCTGCACGTCATGCAGCACCACAACCATTCTGTGAGGTTCAGACAGTTTGAGCAAAGCTTCGTTCAATTTTTTTTGCAATTCGCTCAAGCCGGCGTCGCGCTGCGGCGTTTTGTCGGAAATCAGCGCCACCAGGTCGGGATCGTGCTCGGCGTTGAAATCAATGTCGTTCAAGCTGAGGTGGTGCTTGTTCTTCCGCTGCTTGAGGAAATTGATCGTCTTGTTGACCGCGATCCGGTAGAGCCAGGTATAAAAACTAGAGCCGCCCTTGAACGATTTCAGGGCCGAAAACGCCTTGATGAACGAGTCCTGCGCGAGATCGTTGGCGTCCTCGTGATTGGACGTCATGTGGTAAATCGTCGCGTAAATGCGTTCCTGATAGCGCTTCACCAGCTCGTCGTAAGCTTTCAGGTCGCCGTGCCGGGCGCGGCGCACCAAGTCACCTTCCAGCTGGCTGGCAGGCGCGTTCGCGTCGGGAATCGTGGCGGGTTCGGACATAAGCATGGTTATTGAACCGCCAAAGTCCCGGTTTGTTGCGCAAGAAAATCCGTCAGGCCCGACAGGCCGGTCCGCCCCGGCGACTCCGGCAAGACGCGCAACGCGCGCCGGGCCTGGTCGAGAAAACGGCCGATCTCCTGCAACGACGGCTCAAACGTCTCGTATTTCGCCAGCAAGGCGTTGACCGTCACCAGATTTTCCGGCTGCCATTTTTGGATGACTTTTTCCAGCAACGCCCGGTCGGCCGCCGTGGCGCGTTCCCACGCGAGCAGCACCGGCCAGGTCAATTTGCCCTTGGCCAGGTCCGTGCCGAGCGATTTGCCGGCCTCGGCCTCGGTGCCGAACAAATCCACGCAGTCGTCATAAACCTGATACGCCGTGCCGACCGCCGCGCCGAATTCCCGCAAAGCCGCCCGCTGCGCCGGCGCGGCCTCGCTCAAAAACGCCGCCAGATCGCACGACAGCGTGAACAGCTCGCCCGTCTTCATTTCGATGACGCGGAAATAATCACTCCGCGCCGCCGTGAAATTCCGGCGCTGCTGCGTCTGCAAAATTTCCCCGGAGCAAACCGTGTTCGTCGCGATCGAAACCGCGCGGCAGACTTCCGTGGTGGGATAGCTGGCCGCCAGCTTCAACGCCTGCGCAAACAAACAGTCCCCAAACAAAACAGCAATTTCATTCCCCCACTTCGCCGCCACCGTCGGGCTGCCGCGCCGGATTTCCGCCTCGTCCATCACGTCGTCGTGGACGAGCGTGGCGAGGTGGATCATCTCGATGATGACCGCCGCCTTGACGTGGGCTTCGTTCGGCCGGCCGAAACAGCCCGCCGCCAGCGCCACCAGCGCCGGGCGCAGATGTTTGCCGCCCTTGTTGAGCGCATGTTCGGCGTAAGGCACGATCTGCGGGTCGAAATCGCGCGCCTGGCGCACGAGTTGTTGCGTCACCGCATGGAGGAACGGCTCCACGGGTTCCATGATTTTTTTCCAGGAACGGGCGGATTCGGCGTGGGCGGCGCGTTCCGAATCAGAACCCGCGACTTTGGTTTCAGCAGCCAGCATCGGCTTGAATCTAATTTCCTGATGGAACGGAGTCAAACTTGTTATATTTTGCGCCGCCCCCATTCGACGGACGCCCGGGCAAAGAGTTTGCTTGAAATTCCGCCGCGCCTGCCCATATTCAATGCGTCCATCTGGGATTTAACCACGTTGCCAACATGAAAATGAACAAATTGTCCGTGCCGGTTTCGCTGACGGCGGCGCTCGCCTGCGTCATCGCCAGCGGCTTAAGCTGCGCCAAGAAAAACGACACGGTCCAAAAACCGCTGCCCGCGCCGCCGGAACCGTTGCCAACCAATTCCGCCGCCAGCAAAACTGCGGCTGCCGCCGCCGGCAGTGCCGACGCCACGCATCCCTTCACCATTACCAACGTGCCCGCCGCCGCCACCACGACACCGGAAATCACCAATCCGCCGCCCGCTGAAACCACGACCAAGGCCGTCGAAGCCGCCGCGCCGCCGGTGACTTCCACCAACATCACCGTCGTGGAAATGCCCACCACCATCCCGGCCGCACCGACCAATTTTTATTCCGCCGACTTCCGCAAAAGCTCGCCCAGCACCACCGCCGACAAATTCGCCGCCGGCAGCACCAATTTCTTTTTCCGTTTCCGCGCCGGCTACGAGCACGTCAACCACGGCGACAACAACGATTCCTACACCGTGGGCGTGAAATTTTATGCCTACGGCGACGGCCTGCGCGAACGCGCCGGCAAAAACGGCTGGCTCATCCCCGATGCCGACGCGGAAATTGCCGATGAATTTCTGCCCAAGTCCGACGATGGCCGCAGCCCCGGCAGTGGCGAAGGCCTGCGCTTCCGCGCCGATTTCACCTGGCCGTGGTTGCACTGGACCACGCGGCTGTTTGGCCGGCCGGATTCCGTCTGCCCCTTCTGCCAGCCGCTCACGCTCGGCCTCGGCCCCACGGTCAATGTCGGCTTTGACCGGCTTTACAGCGATTCCACTTTCCGACTCGCGCGTTACGCCGGCGCCCGCCTGACTTTCAACCGCAGCGGTTTCATCGAATACACCGGCGGCGGCACCGACGGGCTCGATGGCACCCGCCAGCAGGTGGTCACGGAAATTCCTTTTTACGAAAGCCGCGACGGCGAAGTGCGCTACTACCTGCGCGGGCTCTGGAACCGGGGCACCGACAGCAAACACGACCTGCTGGAAGGCGGGCTGTTTGTGGAAATGCCCTTCAGCACGCTCGCCTCGCCCTGCAAATGGGGCGACCTCGTGCCGTTCCTGAAATAAATCACTTTCGCCCTCACGCCGGACTGGAATTTCCAGTCCGGCTTTTTTTGTCGCGATGTGGTCAGCCGGCGCGACGTTGCTTCACCAATCCTTTACCGGCCGGCTGGTATCGCGCGGTTTGTCCTGCGGCTTCATTTGCAACAACTGTTCGTTGTCCTTTTGTGCGTCCAACAGGTGCTTCGCTTCTTCCGGCGTCATTTCGCCCGCCTTCACCGGCTGGCCGGCGGCATCCTGTTGGTCCGGTTTTTCACCGTCTTTTTTGTCGGCGGAAGATTTTTGCTGCTCCGCCTGCTTTTGCTCCTCGGCTTTTTTCTGGTCGTCCTGTTTCTGCTGATCCTGTTTTTGCTGGTCCTGTGAACTTTGTTGCTGCTGCTTTTGTTGCTGCTGGCTTTTCTGGCTGTCGGACTTTTGCTGCTGTGACTGGTTTTGCTGGTTCTGCTGCTGTTGTTGTTGTTGCTGCTGCTGTTTCAGCAATTGCTCCAGCTTTTTCAACTTCTCGTCGTCCGGATAGGTTTTCAAACCATTTTCCACCCGCTCCAGCGCCGCCGGCACGTTGTTGGAAATATAGAGCTGCGCGCCGCTGTTGAAGAAATCTTCGGCGGGCGCGAGCTGCGCGCTGATTTTCTGCACTGCAAGCAGCAGCGCGCTAAGGCTGATGAGGAGTCGCAATGTCATCAATGTCCTTCAGTTTTTTGGTGAAGTCTTCAAACTGTTTTTCGGCGATTTTATAATTCTGCGCCAGGCCCTGCATGATTTCGTAGGCGCGATGAAACTCGGCGCGCTGCACGGCCGCGTCCGCGCTGCCTTTCGCCCGGAGCAACGCCGCCTTGATCGCGCGCACCTGTTCCGACGCGCCCTGGGCGAACCGGAAATTAAACAGCGCGTCCGCGTCATTCGTGTTCAGCATCACGGCGCGCTCGTAAATTTTCGCCGCCGCGTCAAAGCCCTGTTCCAGCCCGTCCAGATCCTTCGCGGTTTTCGCCTTTTGGAACTGCACGTTGCCGAGGTTGTAAAACGCCTGCTGCTGCAGTTTCAAATCCGGCGACAGCGTCACCTGCTGGAACAGATTTTGCGCGAGGTCAAAATTCGTCGCGCGATACGCCGCGTCGCCCGCGTTGAAAACCAGCCGCAGGTCATTCGTCCGCACTTCCGCCAAAGCGGTGAACTCCGTCAAAGCATTGGTGAAATTGCCTGAATTGTAATCGCGCAGCGCCGAAGTCGGCGAAGCCATCGCGCAAAATGGCAGCAATCCCAGCCCCACCAGCAGCACTGCCGCCGTGGCATTGACTTTGGACTTTGGACTTTGGACTTTTGAAGTTTTCCGTTCCGGCAAAAACGTTTCTGCCAGCAGCAGCAGCAGCGCGATGGTGAGTGGCCAATGAAATTGCTCGTGATACCGACGCACCAATTTTTCGCTGCTCTCCGATTTCGGCAGCGGCGCAAGGCCGCGCTCGTAAAGCGTGTCCATCGTATTCGCGCCGCGCAACGGCAGATAAAATCCGCCCGCCGCCGTGGCGATTTGTTGGAGCAAGGCTTCGTTCAGCTTCGACTTCACGACCTGTCCTTTTTCGTCGCGAATATAATCAGTGTTGCCATCCGCGCCGGCGACCATCACTAGCGTGCCTTCCGCCGAACCGATGCCGATGGTGAAAATTTTCAACCCCTCCTTCGCCGCGTTCTGCGCCGCTTCGAGCGCGCCGGCCTCGCTGTCGTTATCTTCGCCGTCGGTGAAGAGCACAAGCACCTTGTGCCGCGTCTTTTCCTTGAACGCCGTCAGCGCCGTGTTGATCGCCTCGGCGATGGCCGTGCCGCCCTGCGGAATGGAATTTACATCCAGCGCCTGCACGCTCTGCTGAAACGCCGTGTTGTCAATCGTCAGCGGACATTCCAAAAACGCGTCGCCCGCGAACGCCGCCAGGCCCATGCGGTCCGCGCTGGCCTTCTGCATCAACTCCAGCGTGGCGAGCTTCGCGCGCGTGAGCCGGTTCGGTGCGATGTCCGTGGCGAGCATGGATTTCGAGGTGTCCACCGCCACCACCACATCCAGCCCGTTCTGCTGGACTTCTTCCTTGTCATAGCCGTATTGTGGCCGGGCCAGCGCGATCACCACCAGCGCAACGGCCGCGATGACGAGCCCAAATCGGATCTTTCG
>Ga0181516_10002847_pt1 | contig 11974 bp, 10 predicted proteins | sample PEATcosm2014_Bin_25_FD_121104 | JGI IMG/M metagenome (GOLD analysis project Ga0181516, IMG submission 121104) | Peatland microbial communities from MTU Mesocosm Facility, Houghton, MI, USA - PEATcosm2014_Bin01_10_metaG | ecosystem: Environmental > Terrestrial > Soil > Wetlands > Peat | place...
CAGCATCTTTTCGTTTTCCCCGGCCAAGCGCTTCGATCTCGGGCGCTACCGTGCCGATGAGCGTCCGGTGCCGTCGCAACTGTTCGATGCGCCGGGCCTGGTCGTGCTCCGCTGCGACATCCACGAACATATGCGCGGCCTGATTCTCGTCGTTGACACGCCATACTTCGTGATCACGGACACCGGCGGCCGTTACCGCCTGACCGGCCTGCCCGCCGGGCACCACACGCTCAAGGTATGGCTCGACAGCAGGACGACGCTCGAGCGTGCGATCGATCTGCAGGGCAAGGAAACGCTCAGGGCGGATTTCCCGTGATCTCCGCCACCGTGCCAGGGCCGTCCGGAATCACCGGGTTCCGCACCAAGCTGCGGGTGGCCATGATGCTGGTGGTCTCCGCGGTCACGGGTCTGGCGCTGCTCTTTGCCCAACACAACGTTGCGGCCAACGTCCGGATTGATTTCGAGCGGCAGTTTCAGTCCGAGCTGGCCGCGTTGCACGCCGCTCAACAGGTCCGCCACGCGGCCCTGGCCGAGCGCTGCCGCGCGCTCGCCCGGAAGCCGAGGCTCCACGCCGCATTGGAGGACGACGCGCTCGATCTTCTGTATCCGAGTGCCCGCGACGTCATGGAAGACGTGATGGACGACAGGGAAAGTCCGCCCGGTGAACCGCTGACTGGCGCGTTTCACGCCACGTTCTATCGTTTTCTCGACGGGGACGGGAGGGTGATTCCCCCGCCCGCCGGGGAGGATGCCGGGTTCCTCGCGACGCGGGATGAATTCCGCCTTTCGGTGAGCGCCGCCCCCACGCGGCCCCAAATCGGCTATCTTTCGAGGCGCACCGCCGGTTCGGACGAAACCGTGGACGAAATCATTGCGATGCCCATCGTGTCGACCGAGAGCGGAGCGGTCGTGGCCGCTCTCGTGCTTGGATTCAAACCGTTCGAGCTTGCCAACTCCCAGCCAAGCTCCGGCATCCGGAGCGGAATCTGGCTGGACGACGGACTTCATCTGCCCGCATTGACGGCATCCGCGGCCAAAGCGCTTTCCGTGCAGGTGGAGCGCGTCATAGCAGCCGCCGCCAAGTCTGAGCAGGGACTTCCCGTGCAGATTGACGGTGCGCCATGCCTCCTGTTCTGCAAACTCCTCAATCCCGGTTCCCTCTTTCCCGCGGCCTACGAAGTCTGCATCTATCCCCTCGCCGCTTCGCTGGCGCGGCAGCGACAGCTGCTGTGGCAGTTCACGAGCGCCGGCCTGCTGCTCATGCTGGGCGGCCTGGCCGCCAGTTATTTTGTTTCTGTGCGCCTCTCCATGCCCGTTGCCAGGCTCGCCGAGGACTCCGAGGAAAACCGGACCCAGCGGATGCGGGCCGAAACCGCCCTCGAGTTGACCAGCAGGGAACTGCAGCGATCCGCCCGGTTTTCCGCGGACGCCTCCCATCAGCTCAAGACGCCGGTGACCGTGTTGCGCGCGGGTCTTGAGGAATTGCTCGCGGGCGAGATGCTCAGCGCCGATATGCGCGAGGAGGTGAGCACCCTCATCCACCAGACCTACCGGATCACCGGCGTGATCGAGGACCTGCTGCTGCTGTCGCGCATGGACGCAGGGAGACTCCGGATCGATTTTCGTCCCGTCGACCTCGCACCGCTGATTGCAGCCTGGCTCGACGATTTCAGCGCGCTGCCGGACCAACCGGAGATCACGGTCGAGACAGAGATCCCGGAGTCCCTCATGGTCGAAGGTGAAAAGCGCTTCGTGTCGTTGATTCTGCAGAACCTCCTTGAAAACGCCCGGAAGTACAACCGGCCCGGCGGCCGGATCCGGCTGGCGGCAAGAATCGACGGCGACTGCGCCATTCTCACGGTAGGCAATAGTGGTCGACCGATCCCCGAAGCGATGCAGGCCCATATTTTCGAGCGTTTCCACCGCGGGGCGGCGGGCGAAGATGTCCCCGGAAATGGCTTGGGCCTCAATCTTGCACGCGAACTTGCGCGCCTGCACGGAGGCGACGTCCGGCTCTCCCGCTCGGACGAGCAATGGACGGAGTTTGAGGTTCGGTTCCGTCTCGCCCGCCACCCCTCCGCGATCGCGCGAGCCGGCCAATGAAGATTCCCTGGATATTCGGCTGTTGCCTGATCGCACTCGCAACGCTCTCCCGCGGCGACGACGAATTCATTGACCGGATCGACGACGCATTGACGGTTTCAGGCTGGCAGGACCAGATGCGCCTCCGTCTGAGCGGCGCGCTCGATCTGGAGTATTACCAGCTCCCCTCGCCGGCCCCGGGCCTGATCTTCACCGGCCGGCAGGATCTCTTCAACCCGCGGCTCAGTCTGTTCCTCGACGCGCAATTCGGACCGAAGCTTTATGTTTTCGTCCAGTCCCGCGTCGACAGGGCCTTCGATCCGAACGATGAAGGATTTCAGATGCGGCTGGAAGAATATGGGCTCCGATTTACACCATGGGAAGACGGCAGGTTCAACGTTCAGATCGGAAGGTTTTCCACGGTCGTCGGAAACTGGGTCCAACGCCACGATTCGTGGAGCAATCCGTTCATTACTGCCCCCCTGCCCTATGAGAACCTCACCGGGCTTTGGGACTCCAAGGCGCCACCCTCGAGTGCGATGCTTCCAGTTTGGGCGCACGTCAGTCCGGGTTCGCAGAGCTACCGGGGCGACGACGACAAATACAACCGGATCCCAATCATCTGGGGCCCGAGCTACGCCAGCGGCGCATCGGTCTCGGGAACCATCGCGGGCCTCGACTACGCAGGCGAATTGAAAAATGTGTCATTGTCGTCGCGACCCGAGACTTGGGATGTGACGGCGACCCAGTGGCAGCACCCAACGTGGAGCGGCCGCCTCGGCTACCGGCCGGATGAAGAATGGAACTTCGGTTTCTCGGCGAGCACGGGGACCTACCTTCGGCTCTCGGCGGCGCCCACGCTCGCCCCCGGCCAAAACCTTGGCGATTATCGCGAAACCGTCTTCGGACAGGACATCGGCTATGCCTGGCACCATCTTCAAGTCTGGGCGGAACTTTATGAAGCGCGATTTGCGGTGCCAGCCGTGGGCACGCCGGTGACCATCGCCGGCTACATCGAGGCCAAATACAGGTTCACCCCTCAATTCTCCTGCGCATTGCGCTATAACCAACAAGGCTTCAGCACGGTGCGCGACGCCAGTGGAGGCCTGCTTCCGTGGGGTCGGGATACGTGGAGGGTGGACGTTGGTCCCGCCTACCGCTTCACACCGCACTCCGAGTTTAAACTGCAGTACAGCGTGCAGCACCAGGACTACAGCTTGCAGCACTACACCGACCTGCTCGCGCTCCAGCTTGTCGTGCGATTTTGACGCGCAGGCGGAACCGGGTCCGGGAAGACTTGAGATACCGGATCAAGTGCCTGACCTCCCAGGCCGGTTATCCGGAGGATTCATTGTTCACGACGCGAGCCCCTTGGACTTAAGAAGGGTCCGGCTGTTTTCAGCGTAGATCTGATTGCGCTGGTCGGCTGTCAGCGTCCGGTCGAGCGTCGCGACGGCAGGACCGACATCGCCGTTGGCGCCGCCGCCCACGCCATAATCGGTGCCAAAGAGAATCCGGTCGGCGCCGAGTTTCGCGACGGCCAGCGCGACCCACTCGCCGTTCCGCGAATACGGGCCTGGATCAAAGTAGAGGCGACGGAGCCGGGCCACAGGATCCTTGATCTCATGAGTGCCCCCATTCCAGGGATTCACAATCGAACTGATGAGGTACGGCAGGAAGCCGCCGAGCATGATGACCTGAACGCTGACATCCGGATAGGGATCAAGAAAATTGGTCAGGCCGAGTGTGATCGCACCATTCACGAGATGAGTGTTGCTGATGACGTTCCAGCGCACGGAATCCGTGTCCGTCGGCAGGATCAGCGGAGGCTGTCCCGGCACTTCCGAGCTGGCTGGCGCGCGATGAATGAAGAAATGGCTGCCATGCCTCTGACCCTCGGCAAAGAGCGGAGCGAGCGTGCGTGCGCCCTCGAGGGTGGCAAAGGCATTGAGAGGAAGCGCGCCGCCGATCAGTCCGAGGTCCTTGTGCGCACGTGCCAGCTCCTGTGCAGCCCACGATGGATCGGAGCTTGGGAGTGCAGCGACTCCGAGGAACCGGTCCGGATGTTTCTGTATGATCGCTGCAAGTTCGTCGTTGAGAGTCCGGAAAAGGGTGCGCTGCTCATCGATGGGCAGCGTCGCGTCGTAGCCAATGGCAACGGTGTAGCTGAGCAGCTGGCGCCGCACGCTGTTGGCATCGAGATTCTTGAGACGCGCCGGGATATCCGATGCCGACGTGGGCGACGGACGTCGCGCCGCGCTCGACACGGTCGTGACGTTGTCCAGCAGGGTCTGTCCGTCCGCGTTTGTGACGACGCGTGGCGCCTTGGTTCGTCCGGCCAGAAAGCGCAGTTCACCGGGTGTGATGACGTGGCTGTGCCAGTCCACCAGGACAGGCAGGCGCCCGGGCGAGCCGGCCGGCGCGGTTTCCGAGGTCGATGAATCGGCGGTAGCCGAACGGAGCAGAGCAGGCAATGCGGCGGCGGCGGCGGTGCCGACCACGGCGTTGTGAAGAAACTGACGGCGGGTGGATGACATCAATGATCGCGGTTTCAGGCTGTTTGGTGGTGGCGGGTTAGAATACTCTGGCCGTTCTCAACGAACACCGCCTTCTTCTGGGCTGGGGTGAGGGCCGCGTGATTGACGGCGGCGATGAAGGGCGCCGTGGACGGCCAGGGACCGTAGTCGGTGCCAAAGAGAATGCGGTCAGCTCCGAAAACTGTGGCGGCAAGGGCTATGCCGCGGGGGCCGCGGCCGCTGGCGCCCGTGTCAAGGTACAAGCGCCGCAGCCGGGCGCGCGGGTCGGGCAGACCGGAGCGTTCGGCAGCTATCTCGATCTGCTCAGTGACAAAGGAAATCGATCCGCCTATCATCGTGAGCTGCACGGTGACATCCGGGTAGGGATCAAGGAAATCGGTCAGGCCGAGGGTGATCGCCCCGGTGGCCAGGTGTGCGCTGGTCACGAGTGTGGCTCGTGCGTAGGCCGCATCGCCGGGCGGATTCTTTGGTGCCCCGTTTGGTGAAGCATATTCCGCAAGACCGAACCAGGAATTGGCTGGCCCGACCTCAGGCTGCTGTCCGGGAACCGTTGCAGCCGACGCGCCGCGATGGATATAGATGTGGCTGCCGTGCTTCTGGGCGACCGCGAAGATGGGAGCCAATGATCTGGCTCCATCCAGACTTGCAAACGCATCCAGGGGCAGTGTCGCCCCGATGAGGCCAAGGTCCCGATGCGCGCGCTCCAGCTCTTCGGCGGCCCAATCCACCCGAGCCGTGGGCAGTGTCGCCAGGGCGGAAAACCGGTCGGGGTGTTTCTGGACCAGGGCTGCGAGCCCATCGTTCTGTGCCCTCCAGAAAGGCCGGGCTTCCTCGGCGGAAAGTGCACCATCGTAGGCCGGCCCGACGAAGGAGACCACCTGCCTGCGGATTCCCACCGAGTCCAGATGGCGCAGACGGAGGTCCACGTCGAACCAGATGGGGTCCTGGGCATGGGCTGAAGGCCCTTCCTTGGTGAGCGGAAACCGTTTCCCATCAACCCCGATTACGTAGGCCGGAGGGCTCCTCCGTTTTTCGAGAAGAGCGGCAACTCCCGGCGCAATCCAGTGCGTGTGCCAGTCGACAATGGCGTGTTCCGTTGCCTCGGGGGGCACGGAAGTTCCGGGGAGGTCGGTCCCGCTGGAAGCCGGAGAGCCCTCCGCACTCATGACTGCTGACGGCAGTCCGGATGCCAGAATGGCACCGCCCAGGGTGGTAGTACGAAGGAAACGGCGGCGGGAGATCATGGCCGGACTAGAGTTTGAAGGTGAAACGGATCTGCGCTGAGAAAGGCTGAAGCGGCAGGTTGCCGGCGAACTCGGTCTGGCTGGTGATGTTCTGGAGGTCCAAACTTACCCTCCAATATGGCCGGTTGAAATAGAGCGAGACGTCGGCCTGGTACGATCCGGGCAGGTAGTTGAACGTCCTCGCGCTCGTGTAATTGTAGATGGACCAACTGTGGGCGGAGAACGAAGGCCGGATGCCGAAGCCCGAGCCGAATGCGTAGTCGGCGAAGACGGTCACGTTCTGACGCGGAATATTGGGAATCCAGTAATCACCCAGAGGCGCTGACAAGCCCGGCTGAAACACGGTCGCGTTGTTGTCGACGATCGACTCCGTCGAGACGGCCACGTTCAGATAGTTGGCGGCGATATAGCTGTAGTTCGCTCCAACCGAAAACGCCTTGCTGACTTCGTAACGAAGGCTGGTCTCGGCGCCGCGATACAAGGCGCGCCCGAGGATCGCGTTGCCCGAGACGGTCGCGATGCTCTGGTCGCGGGTCTGGTGGTAATAATCCCCGGTCCAGACCAGTTTCCCAGGGATGAGTTCGCTCTTGAAACCCTCCTCGAAGAGCTCGCTGACGCTGTGAAACGCCTTGGCTGTGAGATCGTTCGCTCCGGAAGCCCAGGTGGGAGATCCGGTCGTCATGCCGTTTCTGGCCTGAACGTAGTCGTAAGTTGCATACAGAGTCAGATACTTGACCGGCTTGTAGCTGAGGCTCGTCTCACCACTTGGAATCAGCGCGGAAATGTGGTCCACCGTGTTGCCGGCGATCACTGACGCAGGATTGGTCGGATCGACGAGCGGGTCGGCAATTTTGGCCCACACGCCGGAGAGGCGCCCGCCGATGTTGTAAATCCAGTGGTCCCCGATGGCGAAGCTGTGTTCGGAATAGAGGCCCAGCTCCTGGGTCCACGTGTGGTTGGTGGTCGTGCTCAAGCCGCTCGTCCCGCCGCCGGGGGTGACTGAGAACTCTGCATCGTTGGGATTCGTGACACTGGAGGTGGGCAGGGTGATCGGGCCGAAGTAAGGTGAAGTCACCGTGCGTGCGTTGTAGGCGAGCGGGTACACCTGGGTGCCGAAGAGTGCGTTGCGCGTGATCGCAGAAGGATTGCCGGTCAGGTCGAACTGGTCGCCGCCGGCAGTGACCGCCGCCGGGTCGGAGTCCTTGTAATTGAGCACCTGCTCGAAGCGAAATGAGAGACCGGTGTTGCTCTGGTGCGCGACGTTGGAATTGAGAAGCGCAAAGTCCCTCTTGAGCCGGTATTCGAGGCGATCCTCAAAAAGGTTGTCGTTGATCCAGTTGTAGGTGCCGCCGTTGCTCGCGGTATCGTTGAAGAAGAACTCGTAGAAGGCGTTGTTTTGGATCGAAGCCTCGGCGCTGAGGTCCTTGGTGGCCCGGAGCTGAGTCTGGAATTCCTTCGTGATGAGCGGGGCATTCTTATTGTTCGTGAGCCCCTGGTTGGCGCCGATCTTGACCGGCGTGACATTTGCCGGGTTGAGCACCCAGCCGACAATCGTCCCCGGTTTTGCTGCGCTCGGGGTTCCTGAAATCACAGTACCAGCAGTGTAGGCCGTGCCGCCGCCGCTTGCGACGCGGGTGATGTATTGGCCGCTGTTTCCCTGGAAGCCGGTGCCGGCGACATAGACCGGCGAGTAATAGCCGGTGGGCGAAAAGGCGCCCTTGATGATCGGCGTGGCGGCTCCAGCGTCGTAGGCGCCCGTGTTGATGAGCGTCTGGTTGATCCGGTTCCAACCGCCGGGAAGATTGTAGGTGTAGTACCCATAATCGGTGGTCCAATCCAGGGTGAATCCATCCTTCGTGTGGTAGAGCAGGGCCGTGTAGAGGTCCTGATATCGATCGTAGGCGTATTGGTAATACGATCCGGCATTCTCCTGCTGGTAGCTGACGCGGTAGGCGAGCGCGCTGTTCACCGGCCCGCCTGTGTCGATCTGCACATTGTCATCCTGGTGCCCGCCGGCCGATCCGGAGACCCATTGCCCGAGCGTAAGATTGATCGTCGTACGCTGGCTATCGGTGAACGGCTCCTTTGTCAGGAAGTTGACGTATCCCGAGGTGCGCGCAGACGGGCCAAAGATCACCGACGCAGGTCCGGCAACAATATCCGCGGAATCGTAAGCGTTGATATCAAACGGATGCTCGTTGCTCTGGCGGGCCATGGTCCGGATGCCGTCCTGGTAGACATCGGACAAGGCGCCGCGAATCGTCGGGGAACCGTAATTCGTGATGGCTCCGGTGTTGGCCGTCACCGCCGGTGAGTATTTCGTAAAGTCGTTGTAGCTTGTGACCACATCGTTCTTGAGCTGATCCGGGGAAATCTCGATGAGGCTTCTTGGAACATCCTGGAAAACCGTGTCGAGCCCTCCCACCGACTCGGTGGGTTTTACAGGAAGAATCGTGGCCTGGTCTGACACATCCTCGACAACGGTTTTGTCGAGCGAAACAGGGGCGCCTGGACCGGAATCGGAGTTTGTCTTGGCCGATGAAGCCGGTGCGCTTGAAGTGGACGGCGGCGTTGGATTGTCCGCGAACGCGCGGAATGGGAGGGCTGTGACCGCGGCAAGCGCGGCTATCACAAGCGCGGTGTGGTGAGTTCGGATGGTGGTGTTTGGTGTCATTTGCTGGGAAAGGAGTGGTATTCAGGAGCGCGCGTCCCCGTCGGGTCGCGAACCGTCCTTTGAAGCACCGGCCGCCCCGGATGTATTCTGCTGCCGGCGGGCAAGGTCGTTGTATTTGGCGACGAGACCCTGGTATTGGTTGGCCAGTTGATTGTACTGGGCCACCACCTCGTTGGCCTTGTGTGCGGCATCGGTGGCCGCCTGCGCGAGCTTGTGGCGCTCATCAAGAAGCGTGCGGATGCTGGCGTCCCGCGAGTCGACCGCATCCTTGAATGCGGCAAGGGAACTCTTCAGGGAGGCGGCCTCGGCCGCGCTGCGCGCCGAGTCGTGCTCGAGCGTAAAGACGCGAGCCTTCGCACCGCGAATCTGGGAGTCGGCGGCATCCACCTTTGCCTTGAGGCCGGAGATAACGGATTTGAACTCATCGAGGTCTTCGTTCGCCTGCTTGAGGGCCTCCGTTTGCTCGGCGATCCGCTGTTCGGCTTTCCGGCCCGTCGCGCGGAGCTCGATGATCTGGCTGTCGGCCCGGCTTTCGCCGGACCATTGGTACGCCACAAGAGCGCCAAGCAGAACCGTGAGGATGACATTAAGCCTGTTCAAAAAAGGTTCCATGGTGGTCAGGGAGTGCTTACGGGCTTCGTTTCAAACGCCACGGTCTGGATCCCCGCCGCACGGACGCGATCCAGCACGGAAATCATGTAGCCGTGGCGGGCGTCGACGTCGGCGGAGATCAGAACACGGATCTTGGGGCTCAGCGTGCGGCGGCGGACGAGTTCAGCCTGAAGTTCGTTGCGACCGATGGGATGCTTCTCGAGGAAAACACCGCCGGTTGCGTCCACTGAGATGGAGAGCGTGTCCGGCTTGTTCTCCGGATCGCCCGACTGCGCGACCGGGAGGTTGACAGGCACGCTCTTGGCGCTGGCGAGGTTCAGGCTCACGAGCATGAACGAGGCGAGCAGGAAAAACATGATGTCGATCAGCGGGATGATCTCGATCCGGGCGCGCTTGCGCCCACGGCCACGGTTGGTTTGCATGATGCTTTCCAGGGCCGTAGTTATTGTTCGGATACCCCGACAGGGATTTCGTCGCGAGTCTTCAGCCGGGCCTTTTCCACGAGGAGGCGCACGTTGCCGATCACGGTCTCCAGCTCGTGCCCGAGCTCCTCGGCCCGGCTGCCCATCGCGTTGAACGGGATCAGTGTGGTGATTGCGATGCCGAGGCCGAAGGCGGTTGCGATCAGGGCCTCGCCGATGCCGCCGCTCACCTTTGCCGCGGCAAGCTCCTGGTCGCCGCCGACAAAATGGAAGGAACGCATGATGCCGGTAACGGTTCCCAGAAGGCCGAGGAGCGGCGCGAGCGTGATGGCCGTGTCCAGCACATCGAGGAACCGCCGGGCGAGTTTGGTTTCCTCGGCCGCCTGGACCTGCATCGCGATGACGATGTCGATGTCGGAATGTTCCAGACCATGGGCGACAACCCGAACGCGTGGATCCGCTGACCCGTCGGCGATCTGCACGGCTCCCGAAGTGTCACCGTTCGCGAGCGCCTTGTAGACGCTGGTCAGGCGCTCGTTGTTCCGACTGCGGCGCGCCGCCGACCACCAAAAGAGGCGCTCGACGACGATGCCAAGTGTGACGAGCGAGAGGACCAGCAGCGGCCACATCAGGACGCCGCCGTGCAGGAAGGTGTCGACAAGCGTGTTGGCCAGCGGGAGCTGGAACGAGATTTCAGCGAGAGCTGTATTCATAGGGAATGGCGAAGAATCCGACGGACCCCGTCCAGCGGCTTTTGCGGACGAGTTCGAGGGCGTGGTTGTCAATGGAGAGATGGCCTGAGCTTGTGCGCACATGGGCGGCGTAGATGTCGCCTGTGGCCGTCGTCTTGAATTCGATCACGACGCTTCCGGACAAATGCCGGCGATGGGCTTCCGGCGGATAGGGCAACCGGGGGGAAAGCAGTTGGCCTTTGGCGCTCAGGGTTTCCAAGGCGACCGGTTCATCCGGAATCCGCATAACAGCACCGCCCGATGCTTCAGCGATCGTCTTCACGATGCGTACCGGTTCCGTCGTGAGGATCGCAAAATCGACCTTCGCGGTGGATTGAATCGCCGCAATGACAGGAACGGGTCCGATCTCCGGCAAATCAACTGGGGCTGGCTGGGCCTGAGGGAGAACCTCCGTGGGAGTCTTTGGCGGCGGAGGGGCAACCTCCAGCTGGGCGTCCTCGTAAACCTTGACCGGCGCCGGCGCAGCAGCCCTGACCTTGAGGCGCGGAACATCCGCAGGGATACCGTGCCCGAGAATCCCAACGATCAAAAGATGCAGGCAGGCAGACGTCGTCAAAAGCGCCGCAAGCAAGCGGGTCAGGTCATTTTCCCGGGCCTTTTTGCCGGGAAACGGGATCGCAGATTCTGCAGAGCGGGAAAGAATGCCGGGGAAACTGCGCGAGCCGGCAACAAGAGCTTGGGCGAAGGAGTCCATTGGCGACGATGGGATTGGTTAACGGGAGCGAGCGGCCGATGTAGGCTGCATCCTGCTCCAGTTGACTGGTCGCCGAATTGAGCGTTTCGAGGACGGAGGTGATGAAACGCCAAAACAGATCCGTCAAGTCTATTTGTTTAATGTAGTTTAAAACAATAGATTTTGTCGTTGTTCTACTACAATAAGTTAGAAAATCATTACCACAAGGTACCCAAACAAAAAACATTATCTAACCTATTTATATATTAATAGTAATGAAAGTTGGCATCGTTCTTTCGGTTTCCACCGAAATGGACATGCACAGCGCCGCCCGGCTACCCGAGCGCGATCGATTCACTTCAGCAATCGCCCGCCGATCCCGGCAGCGACTTTATTTCGCCTTGGCAATTCCGATTACTCCTTGGCCAACGCGGCCGCCCGCGTTTCCGACTGGCTGGCCTCCATCATCGGGTTTCGCGTGGATGATCACGGCCCGGCCGACGATGGGGTTGACCTCCCCCATCAGACTCACGCCTTGCAGCGTAATCTCGAGATGGGCCTTGCCGTCGGCACCGGCCTCCAGATTGCCCATGTCTCCGGCGTGATGAGGCATGCCATCGGTTTGGCCTGCTTCGACAACCATATGGTGATGTGTGCCCTCCGGGTCGTAATGGCCGCCCGTGCTCACGGCTTTCGCCGAGTCGCTGATATCGCCGAACTCGTGGATGTGGAACCCATGTTTGCCGGGGGTAAGTCCCGTTATGTCCGCGACCACTTTCACCCCGCCATCAATCGCCGAAAAACTGACGATTCCGGAGGTCTCATTTCCAGTGGTAGGGGAAATGACGGCGATGGCAGCGGTCACCGGAGCGGCATTGCCTGCAGCCAAACCATGCGAGGCACCGAGCGAAAGAAGTCCGCAGAACGCGAAAAGAACCGGGAAACTATATGGCATTTACATGGTACCCAACATTGTCG
>Ga0181516_10002849_pt1 | contig 11962 bp, 9 predicted proteins | sample PEATcosm2014_Bin_25_FD_121104 | JGI IMG/M metagenome (GOLD analysis project Ga0181516, IMG submission 121104) | Peatland microbial communities from MTU Mesocosm Facility, Houghton, MI, USA - PEATcosm2014_Bin01_10_metaG | ecosystem: Environmental > Terrestrial > Soil > Wetlands > Peat | place...
AGCGAGAACACCACCGCCACCAGTCCCGAGACCAGGTATTGTTCAGCGAGATAGACGCCGATGTAGTTGATGCCGAACATCAGCACGCCCTGCAGGGCCATCCAGTAGTGTGCGCGCGCGGAAAAGCGCAGCGGTCGGCGCCGGAGAAGCGCATACAGCAGCAGCATCAGCGACGCCAGTCCGAAGCGCCAGGCCACCGATACGATCGGTGACACCTGGCCGAGCTGGAACTTGATGACGATCCAGGTCGATCCCCAGATCAGCACCGAGATCAGGAACAGCGTGGCATTGTTCATGACCGCCGAGCGATGCCAGTGGAGAACTGGCGATCGTCGTGCTGCAGGCCTGGAGGGCCGACGCCGCCGTGAGTTACTTCGGCTCCTGGCCCGGCTGCGAGTCTTCCATCGGGTAGGTCTTGACGGCGCTCGAGCTCGCGGGCGGCGGCGGGGCGGCCGTTGGCGGAGGCGGCGCGGCACCAGGTGCGCCCGCGCTCGCCGGTTCGTTGCCCCCGGCATTGGCGCTCGCGGCCACGGACGCCAGAAACCGCCGTGCCGACTCCGACTTCGAGGACACCTTGCCGGTGGTGATCTCGGTGGTCGTGACTTCCTCGCTGTTGTAGAACGCGTTGTTGGCCTTGCGATCGAATGCGAGCACGGTGCCATCGAGGGCGACGCCGGCAAACAGCCCGCGGGAACGCGAGTAGGAGTAGATCTCGGCGTTGATTCCGGCGGCTGCCTCGCCCTGCCGGCCGACAGGTCCGGCGGCCACCGACGCATCGGCGCCGAGGGTGAACTTGCCGCGCGCGAAATGCTCGACGCTGCGCTGTGTGACGAACACCAGCACGACGTCAGTGGAGGTCGCGCCCACCTGCCAGCCGACGCTGCCGCCTGCGAGTTGGACGAATATCGGGCTGCTGAAGCGGCCCGAGGCATCGCGTACCGTCAGTACGCCGCTACCGTAGCGGCCGCCGAACACGAATGCGCCCTTGATGACCTCGGGGATCACGGCGACGCCATAGGCGCGCTGCATCAGCCAGTCGGGCACGTTCTGATCCGGGGTCGTGCGCAGCTCCTCGAGCACCTGTGTGGCAGTGATCAGTCGCGCGTCCTCGCGCGTGGGCTCGGCCGTTTGAGCAAAAGCGCCGGGCAGCAACGCCAGCAGCGCGGCAAGGCCCAGCCATGTGCGCAGGGTGGGAAATCGGTTCATGAATCGCCTCCGCAGCGATGAGTAATCTCAAGGAGGCGAATAATGGTTCAGTACCACAAGGAAATAAAGAACTGTGTGACGCTGGCGCCGTAAGCGTAGAGGGGTACGCCCTCGGGGTTGCCGCCTACGGTCCAGTTATGGAAGTCGTCGTAGGCGATGTGCAGCCGATCGTAGCGGAAGTTGAGCGTGCCTTTTTCGATCCAGCGCGGCCAGCCGGGGTGAAACTGCCAGGTGGCGCCGACGCCGAGCGTGTAATCCTGATACTGCGCCAGCTCGCGGTCGCGCGACATGAAGTTCTGCGAGTCCTCGAACGGGAACAGATCGCTGTAGAAGGTGGCGGCGTGCTGGCGGTAGTAGCGCACGCTGCCATTGAGGGTCCAGTTCTGGGACACGGGCTGGGTATACCCGGCGCTGAGCGTGTGGGCGAGGATGCCCCAGGTGTCGTGGTAGAGGCGGTAGCTGCCATCGAGCGCCGCGTGCCAGGGCAGGTAGTACTTGAGCTGGAGCGAGCCGGCATTACCGGTGCGCGTATTCGGCGTGACCTGCGGCTCCGTCTGGACCAGGCCTTCGGGATTCAGGTAGCGCGCCGAGCGATAGGGGCTCTGCAGATAGCCGTCGCTCTCGTCGGTCTCGACGTTCAGGCTCATGAGCAGATTGCGCGTCAGGATCTGGGAGATGCTCGCCTGCCAATTGCGATGATCCGCGTCCCCGACCCACGTCGTCATGCGGTTGCCTTGCGCGTAGCCGTGCGGATACTCATCCTCCCCGACCCGGTCCCAGCCGCGTGTGAAGCCGAACGAGACGGTCGTGAGATCGCCGAACATGGATTCGCTGACCGAGAAGAATCCGGTTCTGGCGACGTAGTCCGGCTCGCGGCTCTCGATGTAGCCGAGACTGTAGGTGGTGTTGCCGTGCAGATAGTCCGCGCTGATGCTGCCCTGCGTGCGCTGCTCCTTGTAGGGGCTCGCGGTCGAGAGCACGTCGACCGAAGCGCTCGAGATCATGTCGACGTAGTAGTTGGCTGCGAATGACAGCGAGTCGTTGACCTTCTTGCGCACCAGAATCGAGGGCCCGTACACCGACACGCCGCCGCCGTCCCAGTCATGCCAGAGGAAGTCGGCGCGATCGTCGGGTAGCACCGCAGCCCGGCTGACAGCCGCCAGTCCGAACAGCGCCGCCGTCAGTGAACGCGCCCGAATGCCTCGCTGCCCGCTCATCTAATTGCAGCCGCAGCCGCCGCCGACGCTGCCGGTGGCCCCCCGGGCACCCTCGCGCACTTCGAATACATGGTCGAGATAGACATCGGAGACCGGATTGGCGCTGAACGACATGATCGGGTCGGCCAGGTGTTCGCGCTCGTAGGGCTTGACCCACGGCTGGATCGAACACCCCGACAGCAGGGCGGCCAGCGCGGCGGCGGTGCCTAAAAGTGCCGGACGATTCAGATGCACGCTTACTCCCGCAGCAGGGCTCGGATCTGATCCAGGTACTCGCTTTCCTCGCCTGGCTTGTAGCCGTGATGGATATAGCGCACCTTGCCGTTGCGGTCGAGTATTACGGTGCTCGGCATGCCCGAGACCTCGTACAGGCGACTGACCTTGCTGTCCGGATCGAACAGTATCGGAAACGACACCGGCGTGGACTTGAGGAAGCCTTCCGCATCCCCCGACTTCGGTTCCACGTTGACGCCCAGCAGCGTGAAGCCGGCCGGCTTGTACTTCTTGTAGAGCTGTTCGAGCACCGGCATCTCCTGCCGGCACGGCCCGCACCAGCTGGCCCAGAAGTTTATCAGCACGACCTGGCCCTTCAGGTCGCTCAGGGACAGATCCGTGCTGGCCGCGGAGTGCAACTGGAAGCCCGGCGCGTTGGCTCCCGGCGTGATCGATGCGGCCGAGGCCGCGAGGCTTGCCGCCAGCGCCAGGCCCGCACCCAGGGCGCGCGCCGCGTGAGTGATTCGATGCTTGGATTCAATGATTTTCATATCCGTCTCCATCGCGGGCGCTGTCAGCACGCCGCATGAGTAGACTAAAAGAACACGCTCGCACCAATGGTCGCCTGAAGATTGTTCTTCAGCTGCTCTACGCCCGTGACGTCCGACCTGAACACCAGGTCCTGCACGTCGATGTGTATGGCCAGCCAATCCGTTGGCAGCACCCTGAAGCCGGCGCCGAAATTCACCGTGAAGTTCTGGTCCCCGGCAAATTTGACGCTGCCTATGCCGCCGATCAGATAGAACGCGCTGGTCATGGCGAGGTTGCGACCGATGAATACCTCGCCCGGCAGCAAGTTGTAGCCGAGTGACAGGTTGTAATACGTGAAGCGTCTCTCAGCATCGGAAAGCAGTTGGATGTTGCTCAGGGTCTCGAAGCTGGTGAAGCCGGCCTTGGCGCGGCCATAGGTGGCCTCGGCAAAGAAATCCTCGCTGATATGGTAATCAAGTCGCAGGCCGGCGACCGGCTGTGCGCCAAAGTCCTGGATCGACAGCTCGCCGTAGTAAGCGCCGATTTCGACGTTGCTCGGATGGATGGTCGGCACTTTGATGTTGCGCCGCTCCACCTGCGGGTCGATGACGGTCGGCGGCGGCGCATTACTGTCGCTATCCGACGACGCTGTGGCGCTGTCATCCGGCTTCGCCTGGCGATGGAACAGCGCGCAGCCGCTGCATTCCAATGCGACGAGGCTCAGTAGAAGAATGCGAATCCGAGTTTCCATTCGTTCTTGACCTCGTTGCTGTTTTGGCTCGTAAAGACTTCGCGCTCGCGCAATTCTCCGCGCAGGAACAGTCGTCGGGCCAGGTAATAGCGCAGGCCCACGCCGACGTAGGCGGTCTGATTGTTGGCGCTCAACGGCTGCGCCAGCGTTGCCTTCGGCTCAATGCGCTCGTAGCCGCCGCCGAGCGTCACGAAGGGAGAAATGCGCCATTCAGGCATGAAGACATGGCTCAAGCCCAGATCGATGAGGTAGCCATTGGACAGGTTGCCAAGAAACTGCGACGCCGTCAGCTCGACCTTCAGATGATCGGTCAGCGACAGCGCCTGGTACGCGGAGATAAGGGTTGCACCCTCATAGGCGCCGCCAAAGAAGCCGCTTTCCCAGCGATGCGAAGTAAATCCGGCCCGATCCCCGAGATTGATCTTGAACGGCGTGCCGTCCGCCAGGGTCGTCTGGGCAAGGTCGCGCTCATAGGCCCAGCCCTCGACGCCGCGCTCGGTACGGACCTTGAACCATTCGGTGCGCCGCATCAGTACGTCGACCGCCTCGCCGCGAGCGACCACCTGAGCGACCGGATAGCCGCGGCCCGGCCCGGTGTGCAGTTCGAGGTAGGGCTTTACCACGAACAACTGCAGATGGTCGCGCGCGTGCGCCGGCCAAGCGGCCAGCAGTGCCAGCAGCGCAGCAGCGATCAGCGGGGCGACGTCATTGAGCCAGCGGCGCGTCGAAGGGGTTGTTGTAATACTGAGCTCCAATATCCACCCATTCTGACAGCAATCGCAGCTCGGAGGCCGTCATGAACCCGATATGGTTCACTGCCCCCTGGACACTGCAGCCCGTGTTGGCGCCCGTGACCACCTGAAAGAAACACGATCCGTTGGCGTTACCCACCGCAATTGAACCGGGCACCGATATACCGGAGTCTACCCATTGATTGGTGGCGTTGAGTGAAAGAACGTCATGAGCGTCCACGAGCTGCGTGTAGGCGCGCAGCTGCGCGGTGGCGCTCTGCGCCGGATCCGCATCGAGCTGCAGGTTGCCATCCGGCGGTACCGGTACCATGACACCGGCCTTGAGCGTAGTGCGCGTGGCGGTGTGGCAGTTGATGCAGGTGGCGCCGCCGTTCGGGAATGCGATCGTCGAGCGCGCCACGCTCCAGAGCGGATCGATGATGGTCGGATAGTTGATGATGCTGAGGCAGAAGCCGGACCACACGGCCTCGCACGATGGCACGATCGGCGGCGTGGTCGTCAAAGCGCCATAGGTATAGGAGATCGGCCCGTTGGGCCCCCCGGGGTTGGTGATGCCGTCCTGCCAGGGATCCATGAAGACCACATCACCGCTAATGGCGGCCGCCTCATAGCTGGCCGATGGGCTGCTGTTGCAGCCGGTGGCCCCGACGAGTTCCTGCGCCATCGTCGCGCCATTGCACACCGTCAGGGTGGGCACGCTGCCATTGCCTGCGGCCGTGAAGGTCGCTCCCTCGCCGGCATTCAATGCCGTGAACAGGCCTGAACGGCCATGCGAGCGGCCGCTGACCTCGATCGAGGGTCCGATGCCATTGCTCGACGCCGCGACCTGCGCCGGCTGCGGTGTATGGCAGCCATTGCAGCTCAGCACCTCTCCGGGCTGGACGGTCAGCCACGAGCGATGCCGCGGGAAGTCGGGCAGCGCACGCGCGTTGGCGTCGAGCACCGTGATCTGGAAGGCGACGTTTGCAGGCACCATCACGCGCACCGAGCCGTCAGGTTCGATCGGCACGTAGCCCAGCAGCTGCCGCATGTAGCCGACCGAGCCGTTGAGCGAGATGTTCTTGTCGAACTTGGGGAAGCCATCGTTCAGATCCGGGTCACCGAAGGCGACCGCCTTCTCGATGCGCAGGAAACGCGCCGGCCGATTGGCGGCGGTCGCGGTGGCCACCGCGCTCAAGCTGGCGTTGGTGCCGAGACCGACCGCGACCCCATCGCGGTCATAGACGCTGCGGATATCGAGAATGCCGAACGCTGGATCGAACGTGGTGGGCACCGTGGCGTCGACCGGACAGGTGTCGGTGGTGACGCAGGGCAGCGTGCGCGCCTGCAACGACACCACGTCGCTGATCATCACACCCTCGGTCGGCTGGAAAATCGGCTTCAGCGTGCTGTCATTGAAATTCAGCAGCCAGGCGCTGTAGAGCGGTGGCGCCAGCGTCAGGGTCGGATTGGCCGAAGTCGCATTGGCCAGGTTGGCGGAGGAACAGGCGACGAGCTGCCCCGTCGTGCTCTGCAGCCGGCATTGACCCCAGCTCACCAGTACCCGGTTGGTGCCGTCCCAGAGCGGAAACGCCGAGTTGAATCGGCCGCCGGGCGAGGCCACCGGCGCGCCGTTGCTGGTCTGGGTCCGCACGTCATTCTGGGTCGCCGCGGTCTCGGCCGAGGCGGCGGTCGGATAGCTGATGTCGGGCACGGCCTGGTTGTTCTCGACGTAGCCGTTGCTATCGATGAGCAGCAGGTTGCCGCCGAAATCGGCGCCCGCGAACGGCCGCGCCAGCGCCAGCAGCCGCCCGTCCTGCAGCGGCCGCGTGCTGACGAACTGCACCGCGCAATCGAGGCCGGCGGGACAGCTCGATGCGTCCAGTGGATTGGTGACACTGGCGGTGTGGCTTTGCGCTCCGTACAGCAGCTGCACGTCGGTGCCGTCGGGATTGACGCTGTACAGATGCATGGCGCTGCCACCGGTGCGGCCGGGCGTGTTGTCCCAGCGGCTGTAGAGGATCCGTCCGGTCGGCAGCAGATAGGCGTCGATGTCGTGGCTGGGATTGAAAGAGATCTGGTGGATGCCGGTGCCGTCCGCATTCATGACGTGCATCACAAATTCGGAAGTATTCTGCGACTCGGTCTGCGCTTCGAACGGCTGCACGTTCTCACCGATGCCACCTTCATTGATCAGGACCTCGCGCGAGGTGGTCTGGCGGGTCGATGAGAACACGATGCGCCCGTCGCTGAGGTAATGCGGTCCGACGTCGTTGGCATTGGGCACAGTATCGAGGCTGGTGCCGGTGAGCTGCGTCAGCGTGCCGCTGGCGACCGCGTACTGCCAGATGTGCCAGGTCGGCGGCTTGAAATCCTTCTGATTCGGCGTGATCGGCCCGCGCAGCGCGAATATCAGCAGTGTGCCGTCGGGCGAGACATCGAGATCCTTGGCGTCCCAGAAATCGGTGCCGGTGACGCTGGCGGTGACGCTGGCGGTGATGTTGCTTTCCTTGCCTTCCGGGTTGGCCGCGCTGCGAATGTAGACGTCCGCCTTGCTCCAGTAGTTGCGCGGCAGCGTGACGTCATCCTTGGCTCGCAGCGCGGCCAGATCCGCGCTGTCAGTCGGCAGCGTACGCTTGATATAGGCGATGGCGAAATCGCTGCTCTGGCCATTGGATGACTGGCCGCTGCCGAGGGCGATGTTGCCACGGCTGCTGCAAGCGGCCATCACGGCCGCCGCGAACGCGATTCCAAGCGTGCACAGGTAACGTTTCATTACCCTGAAAACTCCGTTGATGCCGTAGTGGAGAGGTTCATTCCTCGACGCTCGCGCACGATGTGATCGTGGTCTCACTTTGCGCACTTTGCAACGGTGATCAGCATACCGGTGCTACGTAATGAACACTAATGTCTGTGTGTTGAGACATTACGGATCGACGCTCGCATGCGTATATTTCCGGCACAGCGTGCAGAGACGTTTGCACCAGGGAGTGACGATGACGACAGTAGCTACCAGCGAAGGCGCAGCGCGACGCACGACCGGCGTGCTGCTTGCGGCGTTGCTCGTCATGCAACCGCTGGCGCCGCTGCTGGCGGGACCAAACGAGCAGGCGGTGCGCATCCACAACCGACTCGCAGGCGTGCCGCCGAGCGATACGGTGCTGACGCAGATGGCGACCTTCATCAGCCAGGGCAATCCGCAGGCCGCGGCGCAGCTGGCCATGCAGAACAGCGGTTTCTACAACGTCACCTTGCGCAACTTCATCGCACCGGCCACGAATCGGGCGCAGTCGGCGTTCGTGCCGTTGAACGATTACACCGCCACCGTGATCGGCATGATCCGCGACAACGTGCCGTTCAACACCGTGCTGTCGGCGGACATCCTCTACGTCGGCAATGTCAGCGGCGCACCGCCGTACTCGCCGTCGAACAACAATCACTATCAGTATCTCGACGACAATGGTGTCGATCTCAAGTCGGCGCTGGTGCAGACCACGCAATCGTCGCTGACCGGGATTCCCGCGTCCGCCACGGCCGGTGTGATCACCACCGAGGCCGCGGCCGCGGCATTCTTCATCGCCGGTACCAACCGCGCGATGTTCCGCTTCACCATGATCAACCACCTGTGCAACGACCTGCCGCAGGTGATGGATATCACGCGGGCGCCGGATCGGATCCGCCAGGATGTCAGCCGCTCGCCGGGCGGCGATAGCCGCGTGTTCCTCAACAACTGCATCGGCTGCCACGCCGCCATGGACCCGATGGTGCAGGCGTTCGCTTACTACAACTACGATCCGAACGCGCTGCAGCTGGTGTACACCCCGGGCCAGACGCAGGCGAAATACCACATCAACACCGGCAATTTCCCCTACGGCTTCGTGACGCCGGATGACTCGTGGCAAAACCGCTGGCGCTCGGGACCGAATGCGCTGCTGGGCTGGAGTGCCTCGCTGCCCGGTAGCGGTAACGGCGCCAAGTCGCTGGGGCAGGAGCTCGCCAACAGCCAGGCGTTCGCCAGCTGCCAGGTGCAGAAAGTCTTTCAGGCTGTCTGCCTGCGGCCGCCGAGCAACGCCGCTGATCGCAGCGCTGCAGCGCAGATCACGGCCGACTTCCAGTCCGGCGGTTACAGCATGAAACAGGTGTTTGCCGAGACCGCCGTCTACTGCATGGGCAACTAGGTGGAGAGTACCGTGAACCGAATGCCACTTCGTCCGCTGCACCTGCTGCCCTCGCTGGCGGTGTTGCTGCTGGCGGCCTGCTCGGGCGGTGCGCCCACGACGCAGAACCCCCAAATCGTCAGCGCCTCGGCGTCCGTCTATGCCGGACCCGCACCGGAATCGGCCGACGTCGAAGCCTTCAAGGTCAATCTGTGGCAGAACATCAATATGTCCTCGCGCTGCGGCGGCTGTCACCACGCCGGCGGCCAGTCGCCGATGTTCGCGCGCTCCGATGACGTCAACCAGGCCTACAGCGCGGCGCTCACGGTCGTCAATCTGACGCAGCCCGCCCAGTCGACCATGGTGGTCAAGGTCGGCGGCGGTCACAACTGCTGGCTCTCCAGTCCCTCGGCCTGCGCCGACATTCTGACCACCTGGATCCAGAACTGGGCCGGCGGCGGCTCCGGCGGCTCGGCCGGTGCGACGCAGATTCAGCTCACCGCTCCGGTCGACCAGCCGGTCGGTCCGACCAAGCAATTCCCTGCCGATTCCACTCTATTCTCCACCACGGTGTATCCGCTGGTGTCGATGTTCTGCTCGCGCTGCCATTCGCCGAACGCAACGGTGCCGCAGTCCCCGTACTTCGCCAGCAGCAACGTCGCCCAGGCGTACCTCGCGGCGCAGCCCAAGATCAACCTCAACACCCCGGACCTGTCACGCTTTTACGTCCGCCTGGCGACCGAATCGCACAATTGCTGGCCCACCACTCCGGGCGGTCCGGTCGACTGCGCCGGCAGCGCCGCGCGCATGCTGGCGGCAATCCAGGCGTTCGCGAACGGCGTCCCGGTGACGCCGGTCGATCCGACGCTGGTGGTCTCGCGGGCGCTGACGCTGTATGCCGGCACCGTTGCATCCGGCGCCAATCGCTTTGATTCCGACGTCATCGCGCGCTGGATGTTCAAGGAAAACGGCGGCACCACCGCGTTCGATACCAGCGGTGTCGATCCGGCCATCAACCTGACCCTCTCGGGCAATACCGCCTGGGACAGCGCCTGGGGACTGATCTTCGGCACCGGCGGCGCGAAGGCGCAGGGTACGACCGCGACCAGCAGCAAGATCTACAGCGCCATCGCCACCAGCGGCCAGTATTCGCTGGAACTGTGGGCGGCCCCGGCCAATGTCACGCAGACCATGGCTTTCATCGGCGGCTACTCCGGCGGCACCTCGACGCGTAACTTCACGCTCGCTCAGGACGCGATGCAGTACCAGGCCTATGGCCGCAGCACGTCCAGCGACGCCAACGGCGCGCCGCCGCTGACGACCGCGGCTGCCAACATGAACGCGCAGGCTGCCTTGCAGCACATCGTGCTCACCTACGATCCGACGCACGGCCGACAGCTGTTCATCAATGGCGCTTTCACCGGCGATGTGGATACGGTCACCGGCGGCACACTCGGCAACTGGGACAACACCTTTGCGTTCCTGCTCGGTAATGAGACCACCAACGACCGTCCGTGGCAGGGCGAGATCCGGTTTGCCGCAGTCCACAAGACCGCGCTGAACATCGCGGCGATCCAGCAGAACTACGCGGCCGGTGTCGGACAGGTGTACTACCTGCTGTTCGACGTCAGCGCCCTGACCGGGGTCTCTCAGAGCTACATCATGTTCACGGCCAGTCAGTACGACAACTACAGCTACCTGTTCGACAAACCGACGTTCATCAGCCTGAACCCGAAGGCGCAGCCCGGCAATATTCCGATCCAGGGCCTCTATATAGGCATGAACGGACAGGAGGTGCCTGTCGGCCAGGCCTACAGCACGCTCAATACCACGGTCACGAACGCCAACTACTCCCCGACCGCGGGCCAGCTGCTGTCGAGCGTCGGCACCATCGTCCCGATGCAGCTCGGACCGAACTCGGATCTGTTCTTCGTCGACTTTGACCAGATCGGCAGTCACACGCATGTGCGAACGGTGCCGACCCCGGTCGCGGCCGCGCCGACCGATCTGGCACCGTCGTCGGATATCGGCCTGCATGTCTACGACGAACTCAACGCCTCGTATGCGGCCATCACCGGCGAGTCCTCGGGCCTGAGTGCAATCAACACCACTTACCAGACGGTCGAGCAGCAGCTGCCGACGGTGCCGAACATCCAGGGCTTCCTGCCGTCGCAGGAAATCGGCATCTCGCAGCTCGCCATTCAGTACTGCAACGCGCTGGTCAGCGATCCGAAGCAGGAGCCGGCATTCTTCCCGGGTCTGAACCTCAATCAGACGCCGGGTCAGGCCTTCGGCACCAGCGCGGGCATGGATCTGGTGATCACCCCGCTGATCAACAGCCCGGCGGTCGGCGCCAATCTGGCGAGTCAGCCGACCGACGCTCAGATCCGCACCGAGCTCTACAGCCTGATCACGCAGCTGGTCAACTGCAGCGCCAGCGATCCGACCTGTGTACAGACCCCGACGCGCACGCAGACCATCACCAAGGCGGTTTGCGCCACGGTGCTCGGCAGCGCAACCACGTTGATCAAGTAAGGATTTGAACGAGGCCATGCCATGAAGATTCGACGCAAACGCCCTCTGGCGCTGCATGAACCCCTGCGGCACCCGGATCATCGGCGCCCAGTGACCCGGCGCGAATTCCTGTCCCAGGGATTCATGCGCGCCTCGGCCACGGTCGCCGGCTTTTCGGTGTTCAGCCTGTTCGCCGATCCGCACAAGGCGTACGCCACGCTGGCCCCTGACATCGCGGCACTGAAGATCAATCCCTGCAACATCACTACCGGGTCGGGGATGATCCCGTTCATCTGCTTCGACCTTGCGGGCGGCGGCAACATCGCCGGCTCGAACGTCCTGGTCGGTGGCCCCGGTGGCCAGCATGATTTCCTCTCGACCGCCGGCTACAACCGCCTGGGCCTGCCGGGCAACATGATTCCGAATTCGTCCGCCGGCATCGGCAACTTCATCGATCAGACGCTCGGACTGTCGTTTCACAGTGACAGCGCCTACCTGCGTGGTATCAAGCAGCGTGTGGCCGCCAGCACCTCCGCCAACGTCAATGGCGCAGTCATGCCGGAGATGAGCGAGAACGACACCGGCGACAATCCGATGAACCCGATGTATGGCATCTACAGCTCCGGCTACGCCGTTCTGACC
>Ga0181516_10002850_pt1 | contig 11961 bp, 7 predicted proteins | sample PEATcosm2014_Bin_25_FD_121104 | JGI IMG/M metagenome (GOLD analysis project Ga0181516, IMG submission 121104) | Peatland microbial communities from MTU Mesocosm Facility, Houghton, MI, USA - PEATcosm2014_Bin01_10_metaG | ecosystem: Environmental > Terrestrial > Soil > Wetlands > Peat | place...
ATGGCGCCGCTACACATCGCGCAAGGCGAGAGCGTGGTGTAGAGAGTCGCTTCCCGATAGACCCGTGCCGGCTGGCGCCCGGCATTTTCCAGGGCGTCCATTTCGCCATGGAGGATAGCGCTGCCTTGCTGCACGCGCCGGTTGTGGCCCCGGCCGATGATTTGTCCGTTATGGACCAGCACCGAACCGATGGGAATTCCACCTTCCGCCAGTCCCAGCTTTGCTTCCTCGATTGCCGCAGCCATAAATTTGTTCATGCGCGTCTCCCGTCTCCCGTCCCCCGTCGCCCGCCCGGCGTTTCGAACGTCTTACGCGGAAAATGGCGCCGCCGGGTAGCGCCGCCGTCCCGGCGGCTGTCCTGTGGGCGTCCGCGCCCACAGGTGAAGCTACGATGGTGCGGCCGGGACGCCCGCACCGACAGCCGGCGAGACGCCGGCGCTACTCGTCCTCTGCGTTCACCCTTTGCCCCGGGTAAGCTGTTCAATGATTTCCCGGCAAGCGGGAAAGAGCTTCAGCAACTTCTCCCGTTTCCCCATTTCAAAATCGGAAAAATCGAAGCCGGGAGCTACCGTGCAACTTACCAGACTGTACGAAGCAGATTTCAATGGCCGGGCGCCAAACCAACTTCCCGCGGGAACCACGGCTTGAAAACTTTCTCCCCTATCTGGATTGTTGCCCAGTTGCGTCGTGTGGCTTTGCCCACCAGTGCTTATAGAGGAGATGGCGAGGGACCCGCCGGCATGGAAGAACCATAGTTCATCACTCTTGATTCGGTGCAACGCCGAGAATTGCCCGCTTTCCAGCAGAAAGTAAATCGCCGTCGAAAATGCGCGCTCGCCGCGAAACCGCCGCGGCAATCCTGCAACGGGAATACCTTCCGCAGCCCGATAAGTTTCCCGGAACCATCCCCCTTCGGGGTGCGGGGCCAGCCCGAGCTTCTTAATCCAGTAGGCTGAGTCTTTCATCTCTCCGCGTCTCCGCGCCTCCGCTCTAAAGTCTTCTGGCCAAGACGACACCGCCGCAAAGCTAGCACTTACTTTATCACCTGTGGTTATCGCTGAGGTGCTGCATGCTTGTTGCACCGGACTGCTCCCAACCGCTTTCGCATAAGTATTGTTTTTAGAAAATAAATTAACAGAAGAATCATTTGACACGATGGGAGGTAGCTTGTACAAAGGTGTCGCTCTACTATTCTTATTTTTAGAGTGTTCTAAATAGGTCCTCGCTGGTATGTGATTCGCCGTCGTTTGTATGTTGTCAGGCAAACTATAGGGCAACCACACCTCCCCAATACCGGTGAACGAATCCGGGCCTAGTTCTGTTCGGTTGAGCATCGACACCGGAGTGCCGGCCGCCTTATAGCCTGCGCTTCATAGGGCGTAGTGTCGCCCGGCGGCGTCATACCTCAGGCGAGATATAGGTTGAAAAAGGAAGTGACTATGTATTGCCCGCGCAGGTTCACTACATTCCTGGCGATCTGCATCTCGTTGCTGGTTTTCAGCAGTCTGAGCGCCGCGCAAACCCGGATTCCGGTGACTTTGTCTTTATCTGTTTCTCCAATAACGCCGGTCTATCAACAGAACGCCGCCTTCACTGTGATTGCCACCTCAAACCAGGGTACGCCAACGGGCTCGGTTTATCTTTCGGATGCATACGCCGGGCAGATCACCACACCGGTAACGCTATCCAGCGGCTCGGCGGTGATCAATATTTCGACCCTGACGCAAGGCCCCCATTGGCTGCAAGCCGTTTACTCGGGTACGGGGAACTTCGGCGGCGGTGCCACCCCCTCGCAGGAATTTTGGATCACCGGCGGCCCTACCGAGGTTAACGTCACAGCCAGCAGCGCGACGACTACCCCGGGCACTGGGGTGATCCTCAACGTCGACGTCAGCGGCCAGGGTGGCCCGGGGATGGGAGGGTCAGTAATCTTCTACGATGGCTACGATGGGGCACTACTTTGGGTTCAGTGAGTGTCGGCGACGTCGTCATTACCAATGAATTCGGGAACTCCGATTACTGGACAGACGCGGGCGATTTGTATTATTTCGGACAGGTATGGGGCAACACCGATCCGCCGCAGGTGACCGGAGGCGCCCGTGCGCCAGACGGGTCGATGCGCGCGGCCGAGTTGGCGTTTGCGGCGGCAGGCGACTCGATAGTGACGGACTATGGCCTGGACACGGGACAATTCGGTTATACCGGCGGGCAAACCGTCACCTTCTCGACTTGGCTAAGCGCGGCTTCCGCCACCACCGTGTGGTTATATCTTGGGTCTAGTGGGGTCTATAACGGCTTACTTGCCGGAGATCCCGTGATGCAGCCGTGCTATTTAACCAATGTCTGGCAACGATGTTCGGTCACTTATACGGAGGCGGCCGATGATACTTCTCCGGACTTTATGCCTTCGGTGGCGATGGTGGGACCGCAACCGGCACAGACGGTATATGTATGGGGCGGGCAACTGGAACTGGGAAGCAGCGCCGGTCCCTATGTCTCGTCTAACGGGTTGAGCCTGGGTTGGGGAGGGACAGCAACCTTTACTACACCTCCGCTTGCCGCGGGATCGCATAGCATTACCGCCTCGTATAGCGGAGACGGAATTTTCAGCGCCAGTATTCTTCCCTCGGTACCCGTCGTGGTGACGGTAGGGCAGGCCGTCACGGCGGTCATAACCGCCGCCAATAAGACCTACGACGGCACCACCGAACCTCTCGGCAACGTCACCTGTACGCTGATCCCCGCCGTGAGCAACTTGACCTGTGCGCCGGCGGCGGTGGCCTTTGCCACAGCCAACGCGGGCAACGGGATTACGGTCACGGCCACGGGGATTACCCTCGGCGGCTCGGCGGCGAGCAACTATACCCTGCCATCCACCACGGCAACGACGACCGCCAATATCATTCCAGCAACGCCTGTAGTGGCGGTGAGCTGTCCCGTGGGCGTTTATAGCTATTACGGAGCTCCCTACTCCTGCACCGGCACGGTGACGGGCGTCGGCGGTACGTACGTGGCCGGTTCGTTCCGCTTCAGCCCGGGGGGCGAGACCAATGCGGGTAGTTACCTGGAGACCGGGACGTTTACCAGCACCGATTCCAACTATGCCAGTGGCGAAACCGCCAGCGGTACGCTGACCATATCGCAGGAAACGCTGTCTGCCTCGGTGACTGCTGCCAACAAGGTGTACGACGCGACTACCACCGAGCCACTGGGCAATGTCACCTGTACCTTGACGCCTGTTGTGAGCAATTTGACCTGCGCGGCGACAGCGGCGATTTTTGCCTCACCCAACGTCGGTGCGGGAAACACGGTGACCGTCACGGGGATCACCCTGGGCGGCTCGGCGGCGAGTAATTACTCCCTGTCGTCCACTACGGCCACGGCGACTGCCAGCATCACGCCAGCCACCCCGACCGCCGTGTCAGCCACCTGTACGGGTGGCGTTTATAACGGCACCCCTTACTCCTGCACCGGTTCGGCCACGGGCGTAGGCGGAGCCGCGGTCGCCGGTACGTTCGCCTTTAACCCGGGTAGCGAAACGGCGGTGGGAAGCTATTCGGAGACCGGCACCTTCACCAGCGGCAATTCCAATTACTCGAGCGGCGGGACCGCCGCTGGCACACTGGTTATTGGCATAGCCACGCCAACGTTAACCCTGAGCTGCCCTGGGGGCCCGTTCAACAATACCGCCTACTCCTGTACCGGCACGGCGACGGGCATTGGCGGAGCCACGGTGACCGGGACATTTAGATTCAGTCCGGCGAGCGAGATCAATGCGGGAAGTTACTCGGAGACGGGGACCTTCACGAGCACTAATTCCAACTACTCAAGCGGTGGTACCGCCAGCGGTACGCTAGTCATCGCCAAAGCCACGCCAACGTTAACTTTAAGCTGCCCCGGAGCCACGTACAGTCCTACCGGCAGCGCCCACTGCACCGGCTCGGCGACGGGCATCGGTGGCGTCACGGTGACCAGCTCGTTCAGCATCAGTATCAGCCCGGGGAGCGAGAGCAATGCGGGAAGTTACCCGGAAACCGGAACCTTCACCAGCTCTAACTCCAACTACGCCAGCGGCACGGCTAACGCCACCCTGACCATCGTCCCTCTGATGACAACCTACACCGTGGCCGCCGCCTCTAAGATTTATGACGGCACCACTGCCGAGCCCATTGGCAACGTGACTTGTTCGTTGAATTATCACGTTGCAAACCTCACCTGTGCGGGTACGGCGGCGACCTTTGCTACGGCCAATGTAGGCAATAGCATCACGGTGACGGTAACCGGCATCAGCCTTGGCGGTTCGGCGTCACCGAATTGGGTTCTGGCGTCTAACACCGCCACGGCTACCAGTCGCATCACGGCGTTATCGGTCACTCCCAGTGTAACGGCGCCCAACAAACCCTACGACAGCACCAATACCGCGCAGACCAACTGCAATCCGAACGTTCTGGCGGTCGATCAAGCCAATGTCACCTGTGCGGCGGCTGCGGCGACCTTTACCTCGGTCAATGTGGGCACAGGAATCATGGTGACGGCTGCCGGCATTACCCTGGGCGGTTCGCAGGCGGGTAACTATACCCTGTCGTCCGCTACGGCCACCACTACCGCCAACATCACCGTGGCGACGCCGACATCAACCGCAACCTGCACTGGGGGCGCCTTTGACGGCACTGCTTACGCTTGCACGGGATCGGCGACGGGCATCGGCGGAGCCAATGTAGCCGGTTCCTTCGCCTTCGCCCCGCTCAGCGAGACCAATGTGGGGAGCTACGCGGAAGTCGGTACATTTACCAGCACCAATTCCAACTACGCCAGCGGCGGCACGGCCAGCGCCACGCTGACCATCGCTCAAGCCACGCCGACTCTGGCTTTGACGTGCACCGGCGGCGTTTATAGCGGAAGCCCCTACTACTGCTCCGGATCGGCGACGGGCATTGGCCTAGCGACTGTAGCCGGATCGTTCAGCTTCAGCTACACCGGTGCTGGCGGGACAACCTACGGCCCCAGCGTAAACGCGCCCATCGCCGCCGGAAGCTACAGCGTCGTGGGCACGTTCACCAGCGGTAATTCCAATTACGCCAGCGGCGGCACCGCCAACGGCACCGAGACCATCATTCCGCCGCTTTCGATTTCCACCGCCAGCCTGCCAAACGGCACTCTCGGGCTGGCCTATAGCTCCGGCTTGTCGGCTACCGGGGGTGTGGGGAGCTATACCTGGTCGATCCCCAGCGGCCAGCCGAGTTGGTTAGCCCTGAATGCGGCCACAGGCGCTATCTCCGGCATGCCCGCCACTGGCAACTACACGTTCACCGTACAAGTGAAGGACAGCAACAGCCCCGCGGACACGGCGACGAAGAGCTTAACCATCGTGGTCGGTTCTGGTCCGTGGATCACCGGCCTGTCGGCGACCTCCGGCATCGTCGGAGCCTCAATTACGATAACCGGCCTCAACTTCGGGGCAACCCAAGGTACCAGCACGGTTAGCTTCAACGGCGTGCTCGCCACCGTTATAAAGTCTTGGGGCGCCAACCAAATTATTGCCGCCGTGCCTGTTGGTGCGCAAAACGGAAACATCGTGGTCATGGTAGCTGGGCAGACTAGCAACACTATGGTGTTCGTTATGTGGCCATCGATTACAGGCATTTCGATCGGAGAAGGCCCGGTCCAGATGGGGGTTGTCATATACGGATACAACTTTGGGGCCGAGCAGGGCACGAGCACGGTGATGTTCGACACGATACCGGCGACGGTGGTGGCTAATGCCGCCTCCCCCACTGATCCTAGCGCTCCCCCTGGCCCGGGATGGAGTGACACGCAAATCACGGTGCAAGTGCCGGAAGGGGCAACAACCGGGGGAATTACCGTCAACAACGTTTGGGGAACGAGCGGACCAATTCCGTTTACGGTTGATCCCCCATTTGGCTGTGGGCAGTGATATGGCCGGGATATACAAGTTTCTCTAAGTAGATGGCAAGTGAGTACAGGGCTGACTGAAGCGATACAAGGACGTGAGTCCCGACTCGAAGCTCGGGCTGAACATATATGAGCCATAGTGCCAAACCAGAGAATCTAGAGGAGCCGGAGGACGTGATAATGGCCAACTACGGATTTATCCAGCGTGAACAACCGGGAAGCCCAAGCAAGCGGGACGTTCGGTCGCTCGCCAAAGCATGGCGGAGGCCGACGCTTGCGGCGGCGGGACTACTTTGCCTCCTTGCGGGGATTGACGCATCTGGTCAAACCGTAAGCCCCACCCCGCCGGTTGCCAAGCGCCCCGCGGCAGCCGCCTCGACCACCCATTCGGCGTCAAAGCCGGTCGTTGCCCATACAAGCGGTGCTCCCACGTCGGAAAAGGGCCAGCAGTTGATTGTGAGCCGCGCGGTCGTGATAACTCCGGCAGCGCCCTTGCATCCTGCGATCTCTCATAGCGCCGTAAAGCCCCTGCCGTCCTCCTCGGCACAGAGTGAGCACGCGAGATCGCCGATCGTGATGATTGCGAAGCCTGTGCCGGCCAAGTCAGAGCAAATAACCATGTCGCCGCCGGCGAACAGTTCGCCTACCGACGAGCGCCTGCTGCCTTCCGTGCCCCAGCGATACCAGCACTTTCTCCTGCTGCAAAATCACCTCGAAGCCTCCGCTGTGGCACGGGAGAACAAAGGGCAGGATGGCGAATGGCTGCGTAATTCTTACAAAAAAAGCCTGGGCCTCAGCGATGCCGATTTCGAAGCCTTGCGCGCCTCTAGCCAGCGACTGGAAGCGGCGCTCAAAGACAACGACGACCAAGTCAACGCCCTTAGGCCGCCCGCCTCCGCCTCAACGGCCAATTCCGGAAGCGCCGACGCTAAACCGCTCGGGGTAGAGGAACTCAAGGCCAAACTGAGGACAATGCCGCCTCCGTCGCCGGAGATGCGGCAGTTGCAACAGGAACGCGAGTCGGCAATCGAGCTCGAGATTGCCACCTTGAAGGCCTCTCTCAGCCCGGAGGGCTTGGCCAAAATCGTGGATTACGTCGAAAACCATTTCCTTCGCGGGCAGGCCTCCGTGAGTTCGCCTGGCAATGCGCCTTCCCGGCAACCTGTTGGCCAGGAGACAACTCGATGAAGGCAAGAGCCAAAATCGCAGCTTCCCGAGCCCTAAGGCTGTCATGGCTGCTTGTGGCACTTCTGATCTCCCTGGCAACAGCCATGCCCCTCGCGGCACAACAGAATGCCGGCTATACCTCGGGCCAATGTCTGCTGCAGGTGGACTCCAGTTGCGGAGTATGGGGATATTCCTATTTCTTGGCCGATTCGACTAACCAGAACGAAGTCTGGGCAGAATCGGAGACCTATGTAACCATCTCAGGCACCCAAGAAGGAACCGTAGGCACGGTTACCGGATGTCTATATAACGTCAGCCAAGCGAACGAGTGTTATCAAAGTTCCGACTGTTCGGATTCTCCGGCCGCCGGAACCTGTCTACTCAATGAGGAGAGCGACGACGATCCCACTCCCTGGTATGCTGCCTGGGCAAAGACCAGCGCCTACACAAATTTGGGAGACAGTTACGAAATTGATACCGATAATGGCCTATACTTGTGCGACGGAAACGGTTGCACTCCATACGATTTTAGCTGGTTATCGGTAGTGATACCCACCGGAACGCCCGAAATAACTTCCATTTCGCCCTCCCAGGTGAAGGACGGAGGTAGCGGAACCATGACCATCGCTGGATCGCATCTCTGCGACGTGTTCGGCGGAGGTTCGTTGAAGATCGATCTTGCCGGGAACGGGGGCGTCAGCGCATCCAATATTGGGTGCGGTTCGGATTCCAACACGGTCACATTCCAGTACGCGGTTGGTAATGGCGCTGCCTCCGGGCTCTACAATGTAGCCATCACAACGGCATTTGGCGAGGCCACCGGCTCCTTGTCCGTTGTGCGACCCACACCCGTAATTGCGTCCGTTACCTCGAGCACATGGACTCCCGGAAGCGGTACCTTTCCCGTGACCATCAAAGGACAGTTTTACGGTCCTTATGTGAATGTATCTGTACAAGTTCCGGGCCTCGCCGCCCCGCCGACAATCACAAACGTCGTCGGGGGCGCCAGCGGCGAGATTGATCTTTCCGTTACGATGGCGGCCTCTTCGCCGGGTGGGACAGGAACGTTGACCGCCATCTCCTATAACGATGCGGAAAACGACGGTCCCCTCTCCTCGGCGCCGTTTTCGATCACCGTTCCCGGCGAAGCGGGCCCCGCACCGGTCATCAACTCGATTGCACCCACCCAGCTCACCGAAGCCGCAAATTCGTTCACCCTCAACGGCACCCAGTACACGGGGACCACGGGAACCTTGACGATCTCCGGAAGCAATCTTGGGAATATAGACACAGCGTGGTTCAACTACGACGGCTGCTATAATTCGACAACGCCAGCCAACAGCACATGTGCGATGGTTTTTACCGGGGGCTCCGCCTCCGCCAGCAGCGTCACCGTAAACTATGCCTTACTTTCGACCGCGCCCCCAGGGGCATATACGTTGACGCTGGAGACAAGTTATAGCCAGCAGGCCAGCATCACCGTCACCGTCGTGACTCCAACGCCGGTAATCACCTCGGTGACCCCGGTGCCGTGGAATGTTGTTAATTGTTCAACGCCTTTCAAGATCCAAGGAACGTTTCTTGGGCCCGCCCTGGCGGTGGCTGCCTATCCCGATACGGTTGATCTTAGCTCGATGACCTTTACGACGGTTACCAGTACCGAAATCGATGGTACGTTAAACTTCAACCCCAATGCGCCGGGCGGCCAGACGCAGATCTATATGGTTTCCCTAAGTAGCGCTACCGAGGACGCAGGCGACGGCCTCCGGTCCGCGCCGTATAACGTAACGGTTACGCCCATCCCAATTCCAGCTATATCGGGCATCACCGGCGGTGCTTGGGACGCCGGGTCGCAAAATCTGCCATTCACGATTAACGGCACGAACTTCGGCAGCAACCCGACGGTCACCATTACCGGCTCGGGTGTTCTCAGCTATCCGATTACCTCGACCAGCAACACCGCGATCAGCGGAGAGATTTCGATCGACTGGGCGGCGCCGGCCGGCGATGCGACCGTGCAAGTGCAGGCGGCTGGCTGTAGCGAGTCATCCTCATCATCCGTAGCTTCCTCTTCCTCGGCCAAGCGGAGCGATGTGACAGCAATGCAAGCTGCGGCGGATGGTCCGGTGGGCGGCGACTTCGTGCAACCGATCGACCCCTTTGCACCCACCCCGCAGATTGTTTGGGGTAGCGATACCGCAGCCTGTAACACGCCCGGCGCCAATGTCCCGCCCGCCTCTGTCGTGATCGGGCAACAAATGACTCTGGCTGGATGTATTCCGGGCATGCCGTCAGGGACAGATTTGGGAGTCATTTCTCAATCGTGGAACATCGGCGGGGACATCACGGCGGGCTATAGCTACCCCCCGGGTGACACGTCGTTCCAGCAGGGCGCTATGGAAATCCCATTTTCTGGCGCATCCAACAATCCGGTGTTGTTCTATTGGAAAGCCATCCCGCTTGGGCAGGGGCCGGCAATACAGCCCACCGGGGGTACCAATGCGGGTTACAACGCTACCTACACCTATACGCTCAACAACCTTTCAACCAGTTCTGTATCGGTGCCGTTTACGGTGAACGGGCCGACGCCGACGGGGCCCGTCAATGATGCATCGCCCAATGGGGCGTTCTTTACGGCCATCCCCGGAACGGTGAACGTCTGGCCCGCCAACCTGGCCTTTGGCGGAGGGAAATATCCTGGGCTGGAATTTGGAAATGATGGGAAGACTAGCATTGGTATGACCTTCCGGGCCACGGCAACAGCTCCGCAGGCCCGTCCTGGTACATTCCAATGGGTGCAGCTAATCACCTCTAGCACCGTACAGACCTTGAGTAGTCCCGCGACACCGAATGGCACGCTTGGGACAGGCTTGGATAATTGGTATCCTTACGTTGCGAATGACCCGCTTGCTGGCACCAATGATAGTCCCGGTATGCCCCTAGTTGCCTTTGCCGATGCCAACCACACACAGCTAATACCCATGGGCGAGGGTGCAGATATCTTTGGCGCCACAATGTATTTGATGTGGGATCCGAGCCTAAACGCGGATGGAAGCGCCTGCCTAGCTGCCAGCACTACGCAAGATCCCCAAACGGGCAAGGTTAATCCCCCGGTTCCGAGCGGTTGCACAGGATCGATTCCGGTTCCGCTGGGATACGTCAATTGGGGCTTCAGTGCCGACGCAATCAACACGCTACAACCAACACCACCGGTGGGACAGGGTTGTCCTGCCAGTGCATGCGGGGATAACGGAACGACCTGGAAGGTGGAGTGCGGGAGTGGGACGCCGGCAGCTCCCCCGGCTCAGTCGAGCGATACTTATCCATGGTGGACAACCACAGCTCGCAACACGCTATAACTTTTAGCGAGGAGAAGTTTATGAAAGTATTTGTGCAATTTATGCTCCTGTGGCTCGCGCTTGGAGCGGTGGCTATGGCGCAAGCGGCGTCACCAACCGCATCGCCGGATGCCCCGTTGTTATCTATTCAAATCAGTACTCCGCAGGCCGTGGTCAAGGCTAGTTCCCACATAATAATTAAGACAAAGCTTGCGAACATATCCAATCGTGACCTCGTGCGCAGCCTTGGAGCACTCGCCGGGACGGGAGGACCGGGGGAAGACGTGCATGTCACCGATGCGGCTGGCAATCTGGTGCCGGAAACACCGCAGGGTGCCAAGGTCCACACTTGGAGCCCAAATAATCGCTGGCGAGGGGGGAGCGCTTACTTCTCTCAGACGCCTCTAAAAGCCGGAGGCACGGTGGAATGGGAGACGGATATATCGGGTGATTACGATTTGAGTAAACCCGGCGAATATAGGATTCAGGTGATCAGATTCGAGAGGGTAGCCTACGACGATCAGCCAGACTCGCGTGAGGAACTCAAGTCGAACATAATAATATTGACGGTCACTCCGTAATATTGAAAGGGATATTCGGGGGTAATTGGGGGTAATTGGGGACAGCCTGAACTGCGCGATTTTATCTGTGGGGCGGAGTAGAATGCTTCCGATATGCCGAGACGAAGCCGATGCGTACTGCCGGGCATCGCTTACCACATCACCCAGCGGGGAGTGGATCGGTGCGCGACGTTCGGGGCGGAGCAAGACCGCCTGACCTACCTTGGTCTGCTGCGCGACAATCTAAAGGATGCCGAGGTGAGACTGCTGGCGTGGTGTCTGATGACCAATCACGTGCATCTGGTGGCGGTGCCGGGGCGAAAGGATTCGCTGAGTGTGCTGTTTCGCCGGCTGCATGGCCGGTACGCGCAATATTTCAATGCACGAACGGGCAGGACGGGACACCTCTGGCAGAATCGATTTTTCGGCTGCCCGTTGGGGACAAGCCACTTGTGGGCGGCGCTGGCCTATGTGGAGCGGAATCCGGTGCGGGCGGGGCTGGTGGAGAGGGCGGAGGAATATCGTTGGTCGAGTGCGGCGGCGCATGTGTTCGGGAGCGATGGGTATGACATTCTGGACATGGAATGGTGGAAGCAGAATGCTCCGGCAGATTGGGCGGCACTGGTCAACCGCGAGGATGAGGAAGCGACTGCCAAGTTGCGTAGCTGTACCTACGCGGGACGGCCATTTGGAGATGAATCGTTCGCCCAGGAAATGGCGGAAAGATTTGGCCGGCAATGGAAGCGTGGCCGCCCCAGAAAGGAACGGGCATCTGGCGCGACGGCGGGAGGTCAGGGCAGTTTATTTGAGGAGCCTGCTCCCGAAAAATGACGCAGTTCAGGCTGTCCCCCTTTTGTATCATGGCGCCGCTACACATCGCGCAAGGCGAGAGCGTGGTGTAGAGAGTCGCTTCCCGATAGACCCGTGCCGGCTGGCGCCCGGCATTTTCCAGGGCGTCCATTTCGCCATGGAGGATAGCGCTG
>Ga0181516_10002851_pt1 | contig 11960 bp, 10 predicted proteins | sample PEATcosm2014_Bin_25_FD_121104 | JGI IMG/M metagenome (GOLD analysis project Ga0181516, IMG submission 121104) | Peatland microbial communities from MTU Mesocosm Facility, Houghton, MI, USA - PEATcosm2014_Bin01_10_metaG | ecosystem: Environmental > Terrestrial > Soil > Wetlands > Peat | place...
CAAGCCGCTCGCAGGCTTGCTTGGCTGGCACCTCTGGGTGCACTCAATCTCTCGTAAGACGTAGGTGGACCTACCGCATGGGCAGCTCCCGCATGAGGATCATGAGCATTGTCGGCGCCCGGCCGAACATGATGAAGATGGCTCCGCTGCTCCGTGTCATGAAGAAGTGCGGCGATATCGAAGCTACCCTCATCCATACTGGACAACACTACGATTACGCGATGTCCAAGGTGCTCTTCGAACAGTTGGAAATGCCCGACCCCGACTACAACCTCGAGGTCGGTTCGGGCACCCACCATGTTCAAACAGCAAAGGTCATGGAGCGATTTGGAGAAATCGTGCGGAGGGAGCGTCCCGAGTTGATCGTTGTTGTGGGAGACGTCAACTCAACGATGGCCTGTGCGCTGGTCGGAGCGAAGGAACAAATTCCAGTTGCTCACGTTGAAGCCGGCCTTCGGAGTTTTGACCGCGGCATGCCTGAAGAAATCAATCGCATCGTCACGGATGCGGTTGCCGATCTGTTGTTCATTACGGAGGAAAGTGGTCGCACCAATCTTCGCATGGAAGGGGTGCCAGACGAGAAGATCCACTTTGCCGGCAATGTAATGATCGACTCCCTGCTCGAGGTTCTCCCGGCCGCGCGGAAGTCGGATTTGGGAAACAAGCTCGGCATCACCCCTGGACGCTACATTGTCTTAACGCTGCACCGCCCGTCGAATGTGGACGATCCCGAGCAGTTGCGACGAACTCTCGATGCGATTGCTTCCATTGCGCAAGAACTTCCTGTCGTCTTTCCGATTCATCCGCGTACAACCGCCAAGATCGCGGCCTGTGGCTTCGATCGTATATGGCCAATTCGAAATGACCAAAGGGTTCCAGCGACCGGCATATGGACCTTGCCCCCGGTAAACTATATTGAGTTTCTCGGCTTGATTGACTCTGCCAATATGGTAATCACTGACTCAGGAGGGGTACAAGAAGAGACCACTTATCTCGGTGTGCCCTGCCTGACCTACCGTGACACCACGGAGCGGCCGATAACCATCACAAACGGAACCAATTGGCTTGCCGGCTTAGACGTCGAAAGACTTCGTCAAAAGGCACACGAACTTATCGCTAATGGCACAGCTCGGCCGACTCCCGGGAACCTGCCTCCCCTTTGGGACGGCAAGGCTGCAGAGCGCATTGTCTTAGTGCTTAAATCCTTTTTGGATCATTGTCTTCATCCCGTGGAACCGGGTCCCGCAGCAACTATTTCTTCTCTCACCCACCCTGGGTAAAGGAACTATGATGTGCGAAGTTTTGGAGTTCTTGGCGACTTTCAAGCCATACCTGACTATCGCCGACGAAGGAGCATCGCGGGATTTGGTGGGCCGGACAGGAATCGGCTCGGTTGTCGCTCCCTCCGATATCGAAGAGATAGCGGCCGAATTGGAGCGTTTGCGACGCCTGGTCGTTGCGGGTGCTTTCCCTTATCCCGACACGACAAAACTGCTCCAGCCATACGATCGCCGTTGCACCGCCGGCCGTCTTGCCGCGGTTCTAGATAGAGTGGTTGCGCGCTAATGAGAGTCAGTGTCAAATCGACGCTCTTCGGTTGTCTTGCATTGGCCATGCTCGCGCCGCCTTTGAGACTGGCGGGAATCGGGTTGTTTGACCTTTGTATTTACGGAGTTCTTGCGCTGTGCCTGTTGCATGGCTTACAGACTCGGGGGTTTTCCGTTTCGCGGTTAGGCCGAGTGGAGGTGCTGCTGATCGTAGTCCTGTGCGCGACGATGGTTACCTATCTCGTCCGTCTAAGCGATTGGAATGAGCAGATCGCGTTCCTGCAAAACCGCGGGTTCGACACTAACTTCTTGTTTGTGCGGCTTTCGCTCTACGGACTGCTTACGTTACTGCTGATAGCAGGAACTTTCCATCTGACTGCGCAGCGGCTCAATTCGACTCGCGATATTCGGCGGGCGGTCGCAGTGATCGTCGTTTGTGGCACGTTGAATGCCACTATCACATTGGTGGCGTGGCTCGTGCATACCGGCGGCGTCTTTGATAGATACAATTTTCTGCCCCCACTGGAGCAATCGCAAGGCATCCATCTCGATCGCATGGCGCTCACCTTCCTCTTGGCATTCGCTGCTTGGACTTCGGGCGCCGCTACCCGACATCAGCGAATGGCGCTACTGACTTGCATGGCACTGACAGGGCTGAGCATTGCGACGGTGGAGGTTCGTCTTGGGTGGGTGACCTTTGCGCTCTCGCTGATTTTATACATGGCGTTTAGTTGGAAAACTTTGGAGCGTAAGTACAGGAGGAGTGCTTTCTGGATGTTGGTTTTCCTCGCGTCAGGCGGAGCATGGCTCATTCTTACGCAAGCGAACGGTGGCGCGACAACGTATCAACAGATTTTGACGCCGTCTGAGCAGTCGGACACCGAGGGCGACGTCGCCATGCGCGTCACCCTCGCACTGCAAGGACTGTCCGTTTTCCGGGAACATTTCATTTTTGGCATCGGGTACGGGCATTATGCTGCATATAGCAGCGCCCCCATCGTGGTTGGCGGTCAATTGGAGTTTGTGACCAGCCCTCACAATGGGCTGATTGACCTTGCAGCCGAGACAGGCTCGTTCGGGTTGGCCTGCGTTGTATGGCTTTGCGTCAGCCTTCTCCATATCTGCCGTCGCGCGCGCCGGCTGGCGGGCGACCCGGCCGCCAAGGCTTTCGCCAATGCTGTGCTTTCGCTGGCGCTGATCGCGCTGCCCATACAATTGATCGCCAATAGCCAGATCCTGCCGGTCGCGACCGAGCGCGGCGTTGTGCAAAGTTCGTTCGTCTTCTGGTTTCTTCTTGCGCTTGCCGCGGGCAGTATAAATCCCAAAGGGGAATCTCCTGGGGTCTTAGCGGATGTCGAATACTAACCGCCTATTTGATCGCGCAGAAGGAAGACTCGATTTCCCCCGGAGTCAAGATCCAGGGCTGCGAGTGCTGATGGTTCCATCTGAGTTTTCGATCTCCGCCGACTCATTCCAGGGAAACTTTGTCAAGCAACAGGCGGTCGCCCTTCAGAAACTCGGAGCCGCGGTGGACATCCTCTATGTAGAGCCCAGGCGTCTTCGGACGTTCACGCCCAAGCTGCTGAAAGAGAGTCATTTTCAAACCGCCGTAAAGCGCGAGGACGGCATCCTTACAATTCGCCGCCGGGGATGGAACCCTATATTGAATCGCGCGATGGGCGGCCGCATATGGTCCTCTCTGACGCGACAACTGACTGGGCAGTATATCCGGAATTATGGTGTTCCAGATATCATCCATGCACATAATGCGTTGTGGGCGGGTTTCGCCAGCTGTGGCTTCCACGAGAAATACCGCATCCCGGTAGTGCTTACGGAGCACTCGTCGCTATATGCCGAAGGACGGGTGACTCCTGACGCGGCAAGATACGCCCGTTCCGCCTTTGATGGAGCGTCCAGCGTGATTTGCGTCAGCCAAAGTCTGGCTTTCGATATCGGCCCATACTGCGATCACCCCATCACAGTCATTCCAAATCTTGTTGACACGAGTTTCTTCTGCCCGCCTCCCGCGGAGCCCGATGAGTGGCCATACATCTTCCTTGCCGTCGGTGGGTTGGACAAGGTAAAAGGATTTGACTTATTGCTCCGAGCGTTTGCCTGCTACCCAGGGCCGGCTGAAAGTGTGCGCCTGAGAATTGGCGGCGACGGTCCGGAAATGCACGCGCTCCAGTCGCTCGCCGCGCAGCTTGGGATCGAAGACAGGGTCGTTTTCATGGGGCGACTGGCGCGGGAGCAGGTTCGCGAGGAGATGTGGAAGGCGCATTCGCTGGTGGTGTCCAGCAAGATTGAGACCTTCGGAATTGTAATCATTGAAGCGCTTTCAACTGGATTGCCGGTGCTCGCTACGCGTTGTGGAGGACCGGAGGACATCGTGACCGAGGAATCGGGGCTCTTGGTGAAGGCGGAAAGCGTCTCCGAGATGTCGAACGCGATGCACGAGATGACTCTTCGGCCTCGCTATAACCGTGACGTTCTGCGCCAAACTGCCTTGTCGAGGTTCGGAACTCCGGTGATTGCCGAGCGCCTGTATTCGCATTATCTAAATCTCCTGCAAAGGTGACTACTCTGGAGCCGCCCCGCTTGCATCGCGCTTCGTTCGTATCGATTTGAGCCGAAGTAACTCTATCCTCACTCACAATGCGGTGCCGAGAAACATGCGGCCCAACAGATGTTGCCGAATGTGACTAGCCGAAGGAGACCCACTACAAATGTGTGGTATCGCGGGAATTGCAAGTAGAAAAGGTCTCCGTTCATGCCCCGATATGAGAAAGGTCATGGAGTCCTTTGTCCATCGTGGTCCTGATGATGGCGGGTATCTCACTTACTCCCGGAAGTGCGGCGCGGCTGCCACCCGAGACTGGAATCCGGCGGCGGAACCGGCGGAGCTCATCATGCTCCATCGCCGCCTGTCCATCCTGGACTTGGCTCCAACAGGGTGGCAGCCGATGGCAAGCGCCGACGGCCGTTATCATGTCGTGTTTAACGGCGAAATATATAACTACATCGAGTTGCGCGAAGAACTACGGCGCTTGGGGCATCGCTTCGTTTCGGAGTCCGATACAGAGGTCCTGTTGGCGTCCTATGCCGAATGGGGTTTGCGGGCGCTCAACCGCTTTGTGGGAATGTTCGCCTTCGCCATGCTCGATACGCATGAGCGGAAGTTGCTTCTGGCACGTGACTTCTTCGGCATCAAGCCGCTTTTCTACAGCGCGTCGCCGGAAGGGATGTCCTTCGCATCGGAAATCGCCACACTCCTACAACTGGGCAATGTACCCAGGCAAGCCGATCCAGAGCGGCTATTCCTCTACTTGCGCTATGGGGTTACCGATTTCGGCGGTGGATCGCTTCTGTCTGCCGTGAAGCAAGTTCCGGCTGCACACTACCTTCACATCTCGCTTGATGAAAATTCGATTCCGGAACCAGTGCGCTATTGGCACCCGTCAACGGACCTGATTCAGGATATTTCCTTTGACGAGGCTGCACGTCACGTCCGCGACTTGTTCCTCAACAACGTTCGCCTGCACCTGCGAAGCGACGTGCCGATAGGGGCGGCGCTCTCCGGTGGCATCGACTCCTCATCGATCGTGATGGCGATGCGCCACCTGCAGCCGAAGACGGAAATTCATGGCATCAGTTACATCGCCGACTCTGAACATCTCAGCGAAGAGCGCTGGGTCGATCTCATCGGTAAAGCCGGCGGCATCCAGATTCACAAAGTGCGAATGCATAGTTCCGAACTCGTCAACGATTTTGAGGAAATCATGTTGGCGCAGAACGAGCCATTCGCTTCGACCAGTCCCTTAGCCCAATATTGTGTCTTCCGCGAGGCGCGCAGGCAGGGCATCACGGTCATGCTGGATGGGCAGGGAAGCGATGAGTTTCTTGCGGGCTATGCACCTTACCAGTCGGCGAGGCTGGCATCGTTATATCGCCAGAATCGCTTCGCAGAAGCTGCCCATATGTTGCGTAGTTCTGCTACTCCCTGGGCGGCGGCAAAGATGTTGAGCCGCTGCTCCGACTACCTGCTGGGGCCATCGGCGCAACGGATGCTGCGCGGCTTGGCCGGGCGCGAATATTTGCCTCCATGGCTCAATCAAACTTGGTTCTCGGACCGGGGCGTGAAGCCGCTCCCGCTCTATTACGGTGTCGAAAAGGATGTGCTGCGCGGCGCGCTTGAGCGCGACATAACAGCCATCAGCCTGCCCCGCTTGCTTCGCTACGAAGATCGGAACTCGATGGCTTTCTCCATCGAGAGCCGCGTTCCATTTCTTACCCCCGATCTTGTGAACTTTGTTTTGTCGCTGCCCGAATCCTACCTCGTGGATGATCAACGGACAAGCAAGGCCGTGTTCCGCGAGGCGATGCGCGGCATCGTACCCGATCCCATCCTCGATCGTCGGGACAAAATTGGGTTCGAGACTCCGGAACAGACATGGCTCACCGAACTTGCTCCGTGGGTGGAAAGCATCTTCGCTGAAGAGGCCACGCGCCGCATCCCAGTTCTGAATGCCGATCGGCTGAAGAGTCACTGGATGGAGATCAAGTCCGGTCAGAAGCGATTCGATTCGAACATCTGGCGCGTCTTGAATCTGGCCTGGTGGTCTGGCCGTTATCAGGTGTCTTATTCCTGAAGAGTCAATACCTCAAGAAAAAGGATCCATGCGAATACTTACAGTCATCGGCGCACGCCCGCAATTCGTGAAGGCAGCCGTAGTCTCTCGCGCAATCCAGAAGCGCCCAGGTATATCGGAAGTGCTCGTGCATACAGGCCAGCACTACGATGCCAACATGTCCGATGTGTTCTTCTCCGAACTTGAGTTGCCGCCGCCGTCGCACCATCTGGGCGTGGGCTCGGGCTCACATGGCAAGCAAACGGCCAGAATGCTGGAACTTATCGAGGCCGTTCTGGTCGACGAGTCTCCCGATTGCATGCTGGTCTATGGCGACACCAATTCCACTTTGGCAGGAGCGCTGGCGGCAGCCAAATTGCACATTCCAGTGGCCCACGTCGAAGCCGGCCTGCGCTCCCACAATAGAAGAATGCCGGAAGAGATCAACCGCATCCTGACGGACCACCTGAGCGACCTCCTGTTCGCGCCCACCCGGAACGCTGTCGAGAGCCTGACACTTGAGGGAATCCAGGGAGGAAACGTCGTCCTTTGCGGAGATGTAATGTACGATGCCGCGCTCTATTACGCCCAACGAGCACGAGAGCGAACGAATCCATTGGCCGCATACGGATTGGAGCCCAAAGGATATATCCTGACCACGGTTCATCGCGCAGAAAACACGGACGACGCCTCTCGGCTTCGAGAGATCGTCGCTGCCTTGCGTCAGCTAGCCCTTCGCATGCCTGTGGTGCTGCCGTTGCACCCCCGGACCTGTGCGGCCATCAAGCGCCTCGATATCGACACAGGGGCGCTGCATATAATCGCCCCGGTCGGCTTCTTGGATATGGTAGCTCTTGAAAGCGGTGCTGCTCTGATCGCAACTGACTCCGGCGGCGTGCAGAAAGAAGCCTTCTTTCATCGTGTTCCGTGCGTCACCTTCCGCGATGAAACAGAGTGGCGCGAGTTGGTGGATGGCGGTTACAACCATTTGACGGGAGCGGATCGAAAGCAGATCGTCAGTGGCGCAGATCAAGCGTTGGCCAGCAAACCGGACTGGAAACGGGAGCTATACGGCGATGGCGACGCATCCGGAAAAATCGTTGAAGCGCTGCTAAGATCGGCCGCCGGAGGGGCAACGCATGGCCGCTAGGAGTTTGCCTGATCTGGCTCCGCGCTCTTGCAGTCAGGCGGATCGCCGCTTCCGAGTGGCGATCGTCACCTCAATTCATCCCGATTTCGACTCTCGCATCTGGAAGCATGCAAAGAGCCTTGCCGCTCGCGGACACATTGTTCACCTGGTGTGTCCCTGGAACGTCGCTTGTGAAACGATGAGCGGCGTCCAGCTTCATCCATTTCCGCGGGTGAATTCTCGCGCAAGGCGCTTGCTGCAAATCCCTGCCCGCCTTATGCCGCGCTTGATCCCGCTGTTGCGGGAGGTCGACCTCGTGCATTTTCACGACATTGACATCCTGCCTTGGATGAGCCTCCTGTCTGTCTTCAAATCGGTCGTATACGACATCCACGAGAATTACGCCGAGGAGATGCGGGTGCGCGATTGGGTGTCCCCTAAGCTGCGAACGCCGCTTGCATTCACGGTGCGCTGGGGACAGATAGCGCTGGCTTGGCCCGTTCGCAATGTCGTGCTGGTGGCGCAGTCGCAGGAATCGGACTTTTCCAGCCGACGGTTTCGCAGGTTCTATCTCAGGAACTATGCTTCGCTGGAACTGTCGCTGGGCACCGAGGATAATTATAGCGTCCGCAAGGATGCAGTCATTTTCTCTGGTTCGCAGCATGTGAACAACGGCTCTCTTTTACTTCTCGACATCGCAGAAATGATGCTGAAGATACGGCCGGAAATGCGCTTCTACACCGTGGACCGCTTTGCCAATGCTCAATTTCGATCTCGCGTCCTGGGCCAGATCGAGAGCCGCGCACTGAACAATGTCGAGCTTCTGCCGAACCTGAAACCGCATGAATTGATGACAACACTGAATAAGGCTACTATCGCACTCTCGCCGAACTTGCGTGTTCCGCAGCAGATTCATGGCGTGCATACAAAGTTGTTCGAGTACATGGCTGCAGGCCTGCCCGTCGTTGCAAGCGACTTGCCGCATCAAGTCGAGGTGATCGGCGGAAACCAGGCGGGACTGCTAGCGAAGCCGGAGGACCCCGACTCCTTCGTGACGGCGATCGAGCGCCTGGCCAGCGACAGGAGTCTTGCTGCACAATTAGGTAGGCAAGGACAAAGCGCATTCCGGTCGAAGTATTGTTGGGAAGGGCAGATCGACGCGCTTGAAGATTACTACAAAGTTGTGCTGGGGCGATAGCGCATGAATCTCCATCGGTGGCTCAATATTGCCCGCAACGTACTGAATTTTCACGTGCGTCATCGATGGGTGGTTTATGGCCGTAATGTGCATGTCCAGTGGAGCGTTCGCATCGCGGGCCCAAATCGGCTGCTTCGCTTGGGAAACAACGTAGGAATCGGCGACTATTGCACGATCAACACCGACGTCATCATCGGCAACGACGTCCTGCTTGGCTCCAACGTTGGTCTTATCGCGAGGGACGCTCATTCGGCCTATATACCGGGCTGCACTAGCTTTTCTTCTCCCCGCGGCGACAAGTTCCGGATCGTAATTGAAGACGATGTTTGGATCGGGTATGGCGCCGTGGTACTCTCCGGCGTAACTCTGGGACGCGGATCGGTTATCGCCGCAGGCAGCGTGGTGACCAAGAGTGTGCCCGCATACTCGATTGTCGCCGGCTTGCCCGCTCGAGTGCTCAAGCCACGGTTCACGGCCGAGGAGATCGAAGTCCACGAACGTGCGCTGCTTGCGCAAGGCGTCATCGACGCTCCGCTGTGGATCGCAACTGCTCACAAGGCTCCCCCGGAGACCCGAGGCGACGTACAACACTGATCAGATAACGGCGCCGATCACTTACCCGTCGACTCGCAATGTAGGTTATCGAATCCAAAGACCGAAATGACAGACCCAAGGCGCAACAGACCAGCATGAAAATTACGTTTATCTGTGCGGTGTTTCCGCCCGAACCGGCGCCTTGTGGAGTGATGGCTCATCAATTGGCAACACAATTGGTTCGTGACGCCCATGATGTAACAATGATCGTTCCTATTCCCAACCGGCCGGAGGGGATCACCTACCCTGGATTTCAAAGACGACTGTTCAGCAGGACCATGACACATGAAGGCTATACTCTGGTGCGCTGCGCCAATTGGCTAATTGGCAAGAAGCGCCGCAGTATCGACCGCATTCTCGAGAACCTCACGTTTGGCTTCTCTAGCGCTTGGGCTGCCTGGCGCGAAGGACGTCCAGATGTCATTGTCGTCGAATCGTGGCCGCTTTTTGCGACACAGATTGCCGCAGGCCTTGCCAGATGGTGGCGCGTCCCTTATTTGTATTATGTCCAAGACGTCTATCCTGAAACTGTCGAAGTGGCTGGATTCCTGAATTCCCGGGGACTTCTGGCGCGCACTTGTCGCGCATGGGACCGCCACTTGTGTCTACAGAGTTCCAGAGTGATCGTGATTTCTGAAACGATGCGGCGCCTCTTAGTCTCGAATCGGCGATTGTCTAAAGACCGCTTCACCGTCATCCACAATTTTATCGATGAGTCTTTGTTCCCGGTATGCCAGAAAGACACTACGTGGAGACGTTCACACGGCATCGCCGATACAGCCTTTGTCGCTATGTTTGCAGGCACCTTAGGCCATATCAGTGGCGCTGAGGTGCTGGTGGAAGTAGCCAACCTGCTGCAGGGTGAGAAAAACATTCTCCTTCTCTGCATCGGCGAAGGCGTTCTAAAGCAGGACATGATCGACAAATCTTCGCTCCTGCAACTAGACAACATTCGCTTCTTACCATTCCAGCCCAGTGAGATTGTTCCGTTGGTTCAAGCTTCGTCGGATGTGGCGCTGCTCACCATGCGAGCGAACCACTCGGATGCGAGTGTCCCTTCAAAACTCATTAGTTATCTTGCTTCCTTCCGCCCCGTTGTTTGCGCCGCCAATCCGGAGTCGGCCGTGGCCCAGACAGTTCAGGACGCCGCTGCCGGCATTGTCGTTTGCCCGGGGGATGCCCGGGCTATTGCAGACGCTATTTTGTGGCTTAGTCGTGAGCCCGAGACAGCTAGCCAGATGGGCCAAAACGCAAGGCGGTATTTTGAAGCGCACTATACCTTGAAGCAGGCCTACGGGCAATTCTCCGACCTCATCCGGCAAGGGGCAGATTCCAGGACGAGTCCCTTGTCTTAGCCCGTCTGTCAGCTTGAAAGTTGTCGGCGCGTGAGCGCGTTAAGCGAATGAAATCACAGATTCCGAGTCAAACGATTATCGGCATGACCAACCTAGAAATCAAACAGGTTGTCTCGATCCATCTCCGATCTTTTCGTGGCTTTTTTCTGTGTGAACTGGGCCCCTCATTTCTCCGGTGCCTATACGAGGAGATTTGCAGCGATCCTTCCGGCATTGCCTTGGTTTGCAAGCGCGGCCACGAGGTCCTGGGTTTTGTCGTGGGAACTGCGGAGCCGCACGGCTTCTACCGAAGGCTCCTGTTCCGCAGATGGCACCGGTTCGCTCTTGCGTCGGTGCTTCCCCTGCTTCGCCACCCGAGCATCTTGCCAAGGCTTCTAAACGCTTTTACGAAAGTGAATGACGAGCCGAGTGGCATAGGCTGCGGACTGTTGATGTCCATCGGCGTTGACCCGCGCTTCCAGGCGAGCGGGGTTGGCGCTTCATTGGTCCGCGCGTTTTTGGCGGAGTCCCGAAAACGCGGATTAACTTCGGTGCATCTGACGACGGACCATCTGGAGAATGACCAAGCGAACCGGTTTTATTCGAAACTTGGATTCATCAATTTGCGTGTCTTCTCTACGCCTCAAGGCCGGCTGATGAATGACTACCGAATTGAGATCGCATCAAAGGTTCCTGAGTTCGAGTTGGCTTCTTCTCATCCATCCCTTGCCGGCCGATGAGCAATTCCCTTCACAGATAAGTCGCTTGATGGAGCGTTTCAGACTCGCGTTCCTCGGCGAACGGTCGAGAGCCCCACCGCAGGGAATCATCGTCGGTCACGGCCAAATCCTTGAATTGAGTTACGAGATCAATATGACGCATGATGCGATAAATGAAAAATTTCTTCCGTTCAGTCTCCCAGATATTGGCGAAGAGGAAATCGCGGAAGTGTGCGATACGCTTCGCTCCGGTTGGCTCACGACCGGCCCCAAGACAAAGCGCTTCGAGGAGGACTTCGCACGCCACATAGGCGCGGGCGTCGAAGCATTGGCTGTGAATTCAGCTACTGCAGGCCTCCACCTGGCAGCAGAGGCATGCGGCATCGGACCCGGCGACGAGGTGATCACCACCCCGTACACGTTTACCGCGACCGCCGAAATCGTTCGCTATCTAGGCGCTGACCCGGTGTTCGTGGATGTACTGGACGACTCGCTGAACATCGATCCGCGACTGATCGAGGCTGCAGTCACCCCTCGCTCGAAGGCTCTGATCCCGGTTCACTTTGCCGGGTTGGCATGCGAAATGACGTCGATCTTATCCATCGCGGCAAAACACCAGTTGAAAGTGATCGAAGATGCGGCGCACGCACTGCCGGCGACCTCCGCAGGGAAGTTGATCGGCAGCCTGGACAGCGACGCCACGGTCTACAGCTTTTACGCAACCAAGTCGCTCGCCACGGGTGAAGGCGGTATGATCGTCACGCGAAGCCCGGAGTTGGCCCGCCGATGCCGTATCATGCGCCTGCATGGC
>Ga0181516_10002852_pt1 | contig 11959 bp, 10 predicted proteins | sample PEATcosm2014_Bin_25_FD_121104 | JGI IMG/M metagenome (GOLD analysis project Ga0181516, IMG submission 121104) | Peatland microbial communities from MTU Mesocosm Facility, Houghton, MI, USA - PEATcosm2014_Bin01_10_metaG | ecosystem: Environmental > Terrestrial > Soil > Wetlands > Peat | place...
ATCATGTAGGCGTTCGCCCCGGCGTCCCCATGTGCTGGACGTCGGGCTCCTCCCTAAAGTCAGGAGTATGTGCGTGTCAGGAAAGCGCGCGAAGATATGTCAGGGCAATGTGCGAAGCGACAAAAGCAGGCAATCTCGCTGGCCCGCAGATCTATGTCCAGACCGTAGAGGTTCTTCTCAAGGATCAGCCGGGCGCACTGTTGGCGCTGGTATCCGCGTTCCAGATAGATCTCGCGGAGTACCTCGTAGGCCGTTACCAGGATGTGCCCGCTGCCCATGGCGGGGTCCAGGAGCTTGATGTCTTCCGGGTTCAGGCTTCCACTAAAGAGACGCTTCAGCTCGGCCTGCACCTCAGGCTCCTGTGGTGCAGGCTCGATATAGTAGGGCATCTTGGCCTTGAGCCCGCTCTCGGGATAATGCAAGAGCCAAGTCCGCCCCAGACTGTTGTGCACCAAGTACTGTACGATCCACTTGGGGGTAAAGAGCTGGGTAACCGCCGGAATCTCCTCTTTCTTGTAGGCGCTCTTCCGGGCCATGTATTCATCTTTCAACTCGCTGATGTAGTACTGATACAGCCAGCCCAGCACCTCGATCTCCTGCCACTCCTCGTCGGGCAAGCCTTGCACAAACCAGGACAGGAGGCTGTCCGAGCGCAGCAGCATGTCGGGCAGCAGCAGCTCCAGGTCTTCCTGCACCGTCGGAAACAAGAGCGGCAGCTGAGTATGAAAACTCTCGCAGAGCGCCAGCACCAGGAGCCGGTACAACTCCTCGTCCCGCTGGCCATCCAGCTTCAGTTCGAGTATTTCTTCCTTCTTAAGTCCCGGAAGGTTGAGGCTCGCCGCCCGCTCCAGAATCTCCGGCTGAGTGCCCTGCAGCGCCGGAGTCAGCACCCTGACACCCTGGGGCGTGTAACTGTGCACCTCCATGTACCTAAGCGCCGCAAAGCGGTTGAACCAGGTATACGCGGCCTCTTCCATCACCGCGTTCCAACCCTGCTTGGCTATCCGCGCCGCCAGCTTCCTGCGCTGCTCCTCCCACTGGGCTGGGAAGGCTTTGCCACCAATGTATATCTTGTCACCCGACTTCTGCGCCGCTACCGGCTCCTTGTTGGCGCTGAGCCCAAGCAGGGCCGCACGCTGCTCCATGGCAGCTCGGAAACGCTTGCGGGCATCGGGGGCGAAGGATTTTAGGAGGGATTGGTTCATGGAGTGGTCCTTATCATTATTTGATTCATGTGCTTCAGCATATTTTTATCCGTTTTCCCTCGGCCAGCTTCTTCTTGAGCATTGCCCGTATCTGCTCCACCAGACGATCGACGTCAGCGGTAGTACGAATTTCCTGCGAGCCTATCAAGTCCTTGGCTTGCATGGACTCAACTAAAACCGTTGGCTTGTTAGCATGCTCAGGGAGCGAAGCGCCCTTCTGTCCACCAGGAGTTTCAGCGACAGAGCCTGCCCCTCCCGCGACTTTCGGCGTCTTCTCAGCTTCTCGCTTTTTTGCTTCCAGAGCCGCTTTCGCATCCCGGAAATCCTGCAGTGTTTTGATCGCGTAATCGTAGGCAAGATCAACCTGCGTGGTCCTAAGAAGCTCAAGACTAGCGAGGTTGCTCTCCAGCGGCGTGCGATGATACAGCTGGTTCAGCTTTTCCTTGACCTTGAGCTTCTCCTCCGGAATCAGGCCCAGTTCATCGCACAACGGCGTCAGCTGATCCCGGTATTCGTCTATCGTCTTCTTGAGCGCTTCTCGGGCGGCTTGGATGGCGGCATCAAGAGCATGCTGCAAACTATCGATAGCTGGCGCCAGATCTTTTATGCGATCATATGGCTTGGAGTCCCCGAGGATCGATTCCAGCAGTACCATAGAGGCCACCGCCGTACCATCCTGCTCGAGTTGAGCCCTGTTCGGCTTTATGGCTTCCAACAGTTTCTGAGCCTTGCGCCACACCGTAATCTGATTGCCATAGAATTCGGCAATACGTTTATAATCGGCATAGGTGGATTCGAGCTCAGCCTTCTTTGCGGCCAACGTTTCAACAAGTTCATCCGCCAGGCTCATCTGGATAAGGGGCAGGATCAGATCGAGGATGGCTTGTATCGTGCTTACGCCCGGATACTGCTTGGGATCATGCTCCACAAGCTTCTGCCAATCCTTGAGCTTAGTCTGCCAGATACCTAAGTGCTTTCGTACATGGTCGGCGAGTTCCCGCGTAGTCGGCGGAGCAAAGTCCTGGAACAGGGATTGAGTAATAGTCTGCGCGGCCGCCAGAACCTCCTGGTCCAGAACGCGGGAGCGACTAATCGAAACGCTATCGTAGATGCTCGGCTTGATGAAGCAGTCCAGTGCTTTTGAGGGCTCAAGATAGCTCCCCCGGAACAGCTTTATTTCGTCAGCCCTGAAGAGCAATGCCAGGAGGACCTGGGCGTTACCATCCGGCCATCCGTAGGGGGCTCCACCATATCGTTTGACCATATCCGCCATAGTGGGCGTCTTCCCGGCCTGGGCGCAGAGCTCCAGGAATTGCCGCACTTCATCAAGGGCCTTGGGATTGTTTGTCTGCGGTCCCGATGCGAACAACGCGGCGCTTGAAGCGCTCAACGTTGTTCTGACCATGCTTTCCCAATCGCTGGCGGGGTTCGGCAGAAGATCCAGCTTCTTGTAGACGACCCCTACCACATATTTGGCCAGTTCCATGAGAAGGGCATAGCCCCCCTTGGCACCAGGCTGGTATTCACTGCCGCAGATGTATATATCCGCGTCTGTGAGTAGCTGGCTTATCCCCGCGATGAGCTTGCGCCGCCTCTGATTGTTCTCATTGGCCTTCTGGGCCAGGATCATGTCCTCGCTGCCGCTCACCTTCCGGGAGCCCGGGCCTTCCAGATAGGTCTTGGTCTTGAGGAACAGGGTGAGTTCCCGATAGTAGTCCGTCGACTCAGGCAGTATAAGGACTGCGCGGCTGCCGTCGGCGCTGGCCATGATGCCGTTGCTTTTCTTGCTCTGGTAGTCCATGCCCCCGAGAGGAGAGGCCAGATCGATGCTGAGGTCTCCCTTGTTTGACAGGAAAAAGCCATCTAGGCTGAGTTGCAGATCGAAGCTCTTGCCGTTGTCGTGCCGGTACTTGGACTTGCCGTCGAATTCGTCCTTGAAGATGATGTCCGCGAGCTCCCTGATTTCGGCGTTCCCCGGCAGGGGCGTATTCTGGATTTCTCGCGTTATGCTCTGTTCCTCGATGGTCAGGAACAGGAACTCATCCCCTTGTCTGCTGACCAGGTTTTCCTTTTCAAGACGGGCGATGGATTCTTCGATCGATCGCTTGTGCTTGACCATGTCGGTATCGACCTGGTTCAAAGTCAGGACGGCCAGGTTCTGGATGGTTCCCCGGACCCGTCGCAGACGCAGATAACGGATTAGGAACAGGGTTTCAAGGAGGCGGAGGTCCTCTTCCTTGAGGCCGGGTATTTCCTGCGCGTTGTAGATCGATTTGGCTACCGAGCTGTCCAGGAAACTGAGCAGGGTCGGGAAGAAGGCCCACAGAGGAACCAAGGTTCCTTCCTGGCTCTCGCCGACTGCCTTGAGGGCGGTCTGGAAGGCGTCAAGCATCGATCGCTCGCCCTTGCTCAGGTTAAGGCCTGTTGCGCCCACCGCCCGCACGGCATCGAAAATATCCTGGAGCAGGTTGAACTGGTACGGCACGAAGGGATACGAGGACACGAAATCCTTGGTGCTCTGGTAGCTTGCCATGGTCGGCGTATCGGTGCTAAAGCTGAGCTGGTTCTGCAGGATGTCGCGCTTGGCATCGTAGATTGCGCCGATGGCTCCACTCACTCCGTCCTGCTTGCGGAGGAGTCTCTTCTGTATTACCTCCGCTATGCTCGACGAGGAAAGTGTAGGCCTCGTGATGAACCTGGCCTGGATCTTGGAGAAGTCGTTGCCCTTGCTCTGGATCTTGGTACCGAGCACCGCGTCGATGTCTTCCTGGCTCGTGACGAACACCCAAGCCTTGTCGTGGGTCTTTGTTCCCAGATTCTCCACGATGGTTTGCAGGTTGAGCATGCGGTCGGAATGAGATCCGACGAACTGCCCCATCTCATCTACCATGAAGAGGAGCTGGCGCTTCTTTTCATCGACATACTCGGCGACAAGGGCCGCGAAGTTTTCGATGGTCAGTGGATACGAGCGTTCGCCATTGGTTATCCATTCCAGAAGCTGCTTGTTCTCGCTCTGATTCGGAAGCACCTCGATGATAGCCTTAACTATGTCATCAGTATAGAAAACATAATCCTCACGCTCGCGGTACCATTGGCTTGTGCTGATTGCCTCGAAGGCCTCGATGAATTCCTTGTAGACGCCCTTCCGGGTCAGGAAATGCTCGACGTGGGCAATGTGCGGGTAATTGAAGCAGTAGCCTCTCCTTCGGTTGAAGGCTCCGAAGAAGGCCTTCAGCGTCGCGGCCTTCTCCTCGTTCTGGAAACTCAGGCTGTCGATGTTGAAGAGGATTACCTCCGCGGGCACCCTGATTGCCGTTTCGATGGTGGAGAAAGCCATGGGATCATCGATCTTGTCTTTGAAGAAATCGAGGGCTGTCTTGGTCAAACCCTCGTGGGTAACATGCCTGTTCTCGAACAGGTAGGACAGGATCTTGAGGAAGTGCGATTTACCGCTCCCGAAGAATCCGGAGATCCACACGCCATTGTTGCCGGTGCTTCCGATGAGCGAATCGCTATAGGTCTTGAAAAGCCGGTTGATGTGCCCCATCAGCTCCTTGGTGATGACATACTCATCCAGCTCCTGCCACACCACATCGGCGTCCAGCCTGTCGGCATAGACGATGCCGTTGATCGTCCGGTAGATGTCGTTCTGGAACAATTCCTTGATCTGCATGGGTTACTTCCTTTTCAGCTGTATTGCCAGCGTATGGCTTGGTATTCGTTATTGTCCTCGAATAAACCGAAGGGCTTCAGGTATTTGCCATCGTATTCGCCAGGGTAGAAGAGGATGAGAGGGATCTTCTTACCGAGTTCCTGCATACGCTGCGGCAGGTTCTTGAGAACTTCGTGGCCCCTTAGTATAGGCCATGCCATTCCTACGCCATGGATAAGGATGATGCCAGGCGCATTGTACAAGGCAGTCTGGAGAAAATGTTCCGCTATCGCGCTGCCGCTTAAGGTTCTGGGTAGGTTCCCGAAGATGAAATCACTGCCCTTCTGGATCTCGAGCTGGAGACTCTTCTCCCACTTGCCCTGCTGCGTAAGATAGCCACGAGCGAAGTCGAACAAGTGGATTTTCGAAACCAGAACATCCGGCTGCTTCTCTGCCAAGAAGCCTTCAAGGTCGACGATGGACTTTTCAATGAGAGGCTCGAACACTGGTTCATATTCGAATACGAAGGAGGGGTAGTTGTTCCCCAGGCCCAGGCCATCAATGAAGCCCGGACGCTGGATAGCCTCGAGAAGGCCTGTTAGCTTCTTCTGCAGGTAGTTGAGGGACTCTGGATCATAGCTGCTCATTGATCGTACCTCATGCAATGCAGGCACCAGTCCTCGTGGTCCCGCTCAAGAATCTCGACGACTGCCTTCTCGTACGAAGGGGTTTTTATTTTCACCGGTTTCCCCCGATCCACCAGATCAGCCTCATAGAGGATGCTCATAACGGTCGTCCGTATCCTAATGGAGCTCGAGGGGGACCAGTCGCTCATATTCGGATCCCTGAGCTTGCAGGCCTCCAGGAAGGCACGCCAATGGTAGAGATCCAGCTCGCGACCGCCCGAGGCGTACTCCCGGCGCACGACGGTATCCAGAAAGTCCCCGAGAAGCGTGCTGTGCTTTATAGCCGAAGCCAGGCAGGCCTGTATTGTTTCCCGGTACGAGCCTTCGACGATCCGGGCGAGCAGTTCCGGTGAGATAATGCTAAGCCGGGCTCGGATGAGATTAGATTGCCGACGCAGAGTACTGCGGCCGCTGATCTCCACCGCGTTATCGGTATAGATGAGCTTCTGCCAGGAGGCATCGGATACTTCGCCATACCTGCCAAGTAGCCACCTGGCGATGATGCGGCTTTCATGCGCCTTGAGAGCGACGCCAGCTAGGTCCGCTTTGTACAATGTTGAAGCTCGAGACGATCTTGTCGTACTCATGATTGTGCGCCAGAAACATTCTCGTTCGGCTTGTCAGCGGCTCCTCCAGATCGAACCCATGCGTCTACCTCATCCAGCTTGAACATCCAGCGGCGGCCTACTTTGTGCCCAGGCATATCTCGGGTGTCGATCCACTTATAAATGGTTTCATTGGTCGCATTAAGATATTTACATATCTCATCAACAGTTAGCCAACGCTCCTGCATTTTCCTCATCCTAGGATAAGATGAAGGGAGTATATGTCGGTTTTCATTGGATAGCAATGGTTTTGTGTCGATTAGAGCCGAATACCCCCACCCCCCACACAAGATTTAATAATTCGGAGGTCCTCGGTGGCCACGTCGTTGTCTGCTCGCTTTGCATCAGGAGGCCTCTTCGGGGTCAGGGTAGGCTGGGTAGCCCCACGTGCCTTCACGCCCTCGGCAGCCTGGTAGATAGTTTTTCCACGATGGACGGCCGAAGGTATTCAGCTGCCTGGACGTGTGTATAGCTGTTTAGAGGGACTGATGAGGCGAAAACAAAGCTATCGGCTGCCCAGAGACAAAGACTACTGGCTTCAGTGCAATTGTAACCTGTGAGACCACTTTTCTACTTCTTTATCACTAATTGGATGCCATACAGAATAACTTATGGCATCCAATAACATCTTAGCAGCCTCATCAAACTCATGTACGAGTTTTCCATATTCCTGAATGATGATTTGAGTCCCATCAGAATGTTCATTGTATTCCGGTGCATTTTCTTGATATGTAAAAACGTGATCTCTTGTAGAAATAAACGTCTGCCACAATTCCTTCAAGAATTTAAAGTCGATGGATATCGTCGCTTTAATACGAGTGAAGTCGTATTTTATATCTCTCAGCAATCGTTCTTCCATCTCGCCCGGTAATTCAATAATTTTGCCCCTAAGTAATAGATCGAATGACTTAAAAACCTGAGTGCACTCATTGTAATACTCTTCGATTTGAATAAACAACTCTCGTAATTTAGCCTCTCGCTGCTGGCTCTTTTCCTTTTTCTCTTTTCGCTCATCATCCTTTCTTGTGAAATGACGGCTAATCAATTGTTCAACAGGCTTTACCATAAGAGTTATCAATGCTCCAAACGCGACAGGTATTAGGCCAATTAGAGTTGATGTTACAGTTACAGAAGTAGTTGGGTCTGCCATTATTTCATTCCCATTACTTACTTATAAAAAAAGTTCCATAGATCTGAATCAGGGTCAATATAATTACTATGATCGTCATAATGTTCATTTGGGTAGCCAGTTTCCCAGATTTTCGTCGATCTATTTCCTGTAAAATACTATCCAGAGACACAGCTCCAACTCTTTTTAATTCCGTATCATACAGTAGCTTCAAATCTTTATCCGATGTGTGTAGTAGGTCAAAGGGATCCATGTGCCCTCCTTGTAACTAGATAGCCCGTGATTGATTGACCTTATCCATAGTATCCATTGTTGATTCACTAGAATAGTCATTAGCAACCCCTTTTGGCTGATTGCATATTCAAACTCATGGTGTCATTCGAACAGGCGCTGCGAGGTCATTGACCGGGATAAGGCGTAAGCGTTTGCCTTCGACTACAACCCTTCCATCCTCGATAAGCTTGCCGACGAGCCGCTTGGCCTCGGCGTAGGAGATACCGAGCTTCTCAGCCGTCTTGTCGCGGCCATGAAGATATGGCAGGTCTGAGCCTTCCTTTGCGGCCTCGAGGAAATCCTCCGGGGTCATAGGAGACGCATGGGAGGGCGATAGGAGAGGACTCGCTTCAAAGGACGTGTCCTCCATCGGGGTCGAATAAGAGGAAGGCTCTACAGTCTTTTGTGCACTGCCCAGGCCCTCGCGATCTGGGACGGTCAATAGGAGGGCTCCTACCTCGATGGACGCTGAAACTAAAAGCAGTAGGACGAGTAAGAGGATTTCAGGTCGAAGTCCTATCGTCCTACCCAGGAGGGCGATCATGGTCCCATTATCGTGGGAGGCTCCTACAGGCTCATTGGCTGCGAGGGAATCGAGAATGCCTTGTTTCCTATCACGCAAAGCAGCGAGGCTTGATTCCGTTTGCGCCGCCGCCGTTGTGAAATCGGGCGGGAGGGCTTTTAGACGGGATACGAGGGCGGAGATTTCGGTGTCTATGGATGCGAGCTCCACCTCGTCGGCAAGATAGGCGGGTGAAGAACGAACTTCGTCCCGTGTGATCGAGAGGAACGAACCCTTCGACTTCTCAACGACTTGGAGGCTTGCCCCGAGGCTCGCGATGCCGGAGAGGATGATGAGGCAGGCCGCATAGATGCGGTAGATGCCACCCTTGCGCCAGGCGAGTATCTTTGCGCCCTCAAGGGCAACAGCGACGACCCCGAGAAGGACCTTGCTCACGCTGCCGTCGCCTAGGGAGATGAGGAGGACGAAGGTCAGAGTTGCCGAGACTGCCCATAACAGAAATCCAAAGGTCAGGCGGAGGTTGGATTCCAGACTGGTAGGGGAAGTGGCTGTCATAGATGATCCTTGCTAGGGGTGGTGGGATATCAATAGGAGTAGAATGGGAAATCAGGCGGGCGCACTTTATCGCGGGCGTTTGAACATGAGAAAACCCCGTCTGGTGGAGATGCCAGACGGGGCAAGGCAATGGGGGGAACGATATAAAAAGGCTCAGCGGCCTATTACTTGGCTACTCCGCGCCAACGTTCACTCCTCCCATCTACGAAGGTTCGGGAACAAGCTCCGAACCCCACCAAGCTGGTAAATGGATAAATGGCTAAAAGGCCCGACACGCACGGACTGAATACTCCCAGCTCTCCCAGGTGTAGACCTGATTGCCGTCGGAGAAGCTCTGCTCACAGGCGGCGAAGTTGTCGTTGAACTGGGAGGACGACCAGAGCCCATCCTTACCAAAACCGCCCAGCCCCGCCTTCTTGAGGTTAGTGTACATCAAGGCTAGTTCGTCCTTCGAGGGCAGGAACCAGTCCGAAAAGCCGTTGATGGTCAGGTTCTTGCAGAGAGCTGCGGCATAGCTACCGTCGCCAAAGGCGGCGACGATGGCATCGGTGTTGGCCTTGCCCGTGCCCACCGCAGTACCGGTCTCTATGTCGATTTTCCTGCCGTTATACCACTGGATGCCACTGCTCTGGTCGCTCGGGGCGGCCTCGAGGTAGCGCCAACCGTCACTCGCCTTGCCCTTGTCGTAAAAGATGATACCACCGGCTGGGCCGGTATCGCCTACGTTATAAACCTGCTTATTTGCAGAAGGAGTCCCAGCGCTACCGGCTTGCACGGTACCTGTCTTGACGGGCGACGGAGACGGGAGGCCGAAGAGCCAATAGACAAAGATGTTCTCGGTCCTTTGACCAGGATTGTTTTGGTCGTCAAGCGGATCAAGCACGAACGTATAGAAATTCTGGAGCATCGAAAGGTAAAAATCCTGCGGATCGAGGCTTATCTTGTGGTTCGTGATTGTGCTGAGGTCCTCGATGTCCATTGTCGAGTTGAAAACTGGCCTGAGTTCGGAAGGGGTTGAGCCATAGAAGTTACCTTCTATTAATAACGAACCGTTACTGAGCTTGGTTTGATACTGAACGTAGAACGGCGTGCTCTGTATCGATTTTAGGAAATCAGTTGGTTTATCCGCGCTCTTGTTTTGGAGGAAAGATACAAACCAAGATTCAACCACATTGATCGCATCGCGGGGGACGATAAGTGGCAGAAGGTGAAGCCCGTTTCCACCCTGCATAGGCTTTAGGTCGGAGATGTCAGCGGCCTGAAGATCTTTGAAAACCACCCCCAACCTGAGCTCATTATTGGTATGGACGACGAATAAGATGCCGAAGTCCTCATTGATCTTGTAGGTCTCGGCGATCTTGGCGAATCCGTTTACTAGGAGAGATGCATCAAAAAACGGGAGCGCCTCTTGGGGAGCGTAGAACTCGAGCTCGATAGTGTGGCCGTTGGGGAGCCTGTATGTCGTGTCGTTTTTCGGGTAGGCAGGGAAAGCAAAGAGGCCACTGCTGAGCGCGAAGAGACTGAGAAAAAGAACGAGAAGACGTTTCATCGGGGAACCCCTTTCAAGAGAGATTTGAACTATGCGGCCGCATAGTAGGCCCTCGAAGCGTCAAAAGCTGGCACTGAAGGGCCAGCTATAGAAGTAGAAAGTTGAACGAAAGCGCTGAACGCGATCAACATGGTGAAAGCCCTTCAGGATCGGGATATCGCGCTGTCCTCTTAGCGCTTTAAACGGATCATCCTCACCTCTCGGATGAAAGTCCTTTATGGACGGGTAAGCCCCTCTTGGGCGACGATTACAATGGTCACTCCGACCACGTTGTGAAGGCGGGGTGTACTGGCCCGCCCTCAATGTAGAAAGCGGGCTGTGAAAATATCCGTCTGGGCGTTTGAACATCAGGACGACGGCAGCGAGCCTGAGTAGAGATTGGCGAGCTTGAGGACCTCGTCGCGAAGGGCATCGCGGAGAGCGTGCGGTGAAAGAATCTCGGCGCCCACGCCGAAGGACAGGAGCCACCGCAGGAGGTCACGTGTGCCCGAGGTCGTCAGGGTGAGCGTACAGGAGCCGTCGGGATTGGTGGCAATGGATTGGTCGTCGGACCATTGACGCTCGCGCACGAAGGGCGCGTCCTGGGGAGAGAAACGGATCGAGGCCGTGATGGGGTCATCGAGCGTGAGGTCGAAGGCGGATGCGAGGAGGGCCTCGGCGTCGAAGTCCTGGGGGTAGGCAAAGACCGTATCAAGAAGCTTGGCCGCCTTGATCCGATCGACGGCAATGATGCGGATGATGTCGTGCTTCGGAATACGTACGAAAAGATAGAGGCCGCCACGGTGCTCGAAGAGCTTCAAGGGATGGACCTGGTACGACTTTTTCGTCTGGTGCTTCGGAGAAAGATAGGTAATGGAGAGTGCGCGAAGCTGTTCGAGCCCATCGAGAATGGTGTCTAGGATTGCGTCATGCCCCGCATACGACTTATAACCATTAGGGGAACGCGTAAAAAGCGAGGAAAGCGGCATGGCGGTACGGCCACCCGTGGAAGTCGCGGTAGCGTCAGGAAGGAGCGCGGCCAGCTTCGACTTCAGGGAGGCAAGGTCATGTTCGACCTCGCTGTCCGCAAAGATCGAGTCCCGAGCGAGCAGGAAGTAGAGCACGAGGGATTCGCGAGGAGTCAGCGATACCTGTGGCATCGAGAGGTTCGGGAGCTTCTTCACGAAGGATTCGAGGAGGAAATGCCTCGTCTCGCCGTGGAAGGAGTCGCGCTCGTCCGTGAGGGGAAAGCCGAGGTCTGACAGGGTCGAGAGGAGCCGGAAGACCGAGCGGGACGAGAGGCCGAGGTGAGAGGCGAGTTCCTTGTTGGTCGCGCCATGAGGGCGGGCCAGGAGATCGACGGCCTTCAAGATTTTAGAGATATTCTTGCCATAAGCACTGAACGAATAGGACAACGACGCCTCCACGGGGGTGCGAACGGCGCAAGCGTGGAGGGTCGCTATGACAAAACGTGGCGGTGATGTACGCATAAAATGGAAGTAGTCGTGAGGTGGCGAGGAATGAACGCGAGCGATCCTAGGGCCTAGGGGCGTAAAGATCGTCTCGGCTGGCTATCCCGTGATATAGAGGGATCTGGCGCCAACATGACTCTTAGGCGTACCGGGACTGGAGATAGTCCCGAAGCTCTGAGTTAGTGATGGCGGAGAGGCCGTGATCCCAGTGTCGGCGCGCAGTTTGAATTGACCAAATAAAGCACGTCTCTCGCGAATACCCTAGGACCGATTGGAAAGATTCTCACGATGAATTGACCGATAAAGGGAAGGGGCGGAAGTCTTCGCAGGA
>Ga0181516_10002853_pt1 | contig 11957 bp, 9 predicted proteins | sample PEATcosm2014_Bin_25_FD_121104 | JGI IMG/M metagenome (GOLD analysis project Ga0181516, IMG submission 121104) | Peatland microbial communities from MTU Mesocosm Facility, Houghton, MI, USA - PEATcosm2014_Bin01_10_metaG | ecosystem: Environmental > Terrestrial > Soil > Wetlands > Peat | place...
GAAATGGGCATGAGTCCATATGATGCCGCCATGAAGGGGTCCAAGGAGATTGGTTTCACCGTCCTCTCCATGAGCACTTCGTTGATCGCCGTGTTCATTCCAATCCTGCTCATGGGCGGCATTGTCGGCAAGCTCTTTCGCGAGTTTGCTGTCACCCTGTCGGTGGCGATCGCTGTCTCCTTGCTCGTCTCGCTCACCACCACGCCCATGCTCTGCGCGAAGTTTTTGCAGCCACGAGACGAGCGCCGTTACGGCCGCATCTACCGCGCCAGCGAAGGTATTTTTCTCTGGCTTCACTTCGAGTACAACAAAGCTCTCCGCTGGGTGCTGCGTCACCAGGCAATCATGTTGTGCGTCCTGATTGGCACGTTTGCGCTGAATGTCTACCTCTACATCATCGTGCCCAAAGGTTTCTTCCCGCAGCAGGACACAGGCCGCATGGGCGGGGCCACCCGCGCATCGCAAGACATCAGCTTCCCTGCCATGCGGGACAAGCAGCGCCAGTTGGCTCAGATGGTGCTTGACGATCCTGCTATCCTTTCCGTCACCGCCTTTGTCGGCGGCAACGGCCCTGGCGGCGGCGGTTCGAACGTCGGTCGCATGTTTATCGGTCTCAAGCCCCTCAATGAACGCCCCGGTCGCGTCTCCGCTGACCAGATCATCAATCGCCTTCGCCGCAAGCTCACCAGCGTACCTGGCGCAACCCTCTTCCTCCAGTCCCAGCAGGATATCCAGATTGGCGGGCGCGGCTCTGACTCCCAATACCAGTACACCCTTTCTGACGAGAATCTGACTGAACTCAACACCTGGGCGCCCGAGCTGCTCAAGCGCATGAGAACCATGCCCGAGCTTCGCGATCCTTCCACTGATCAGCAGAATCAGGGCCTCGCTGCCAATCTGGTCATTGACCGCGACACAGCGGCTCGGCTTGGCATCAGCGCTGCTGCCATCGATCAGGTGCTCTACGACGCGTTCGGCCAGCGCGAAGTCTCCACCATGTATACCGGGCTCAACCAGTACTTCGTTGTCATGGAGGTTGATCCGCAATACCAGCTAAGCCCCGACGCCCTCAACGGCATCTTCATCAAGTCCTCTACCGGATCAATGGTCCCGCTCTCCGCCATTGCAAAATACCAGGAGCAGCGGACATCGCTGGCGGTCAACCATCAAGGCCAGTACCCGGCCGTCACGCTCAGCTTCAATCTGGCCCCCAACGTCGCGCTCGGAGACGCCGTCACCGCGCTCGAAAAGGCCCAGCGCGAGATGAATATGCCCAGCGCTGTTCACGCTACATTCCAGGGCACCGCGCAAGCCTTCCAGGATTCGCTCAAGAACGAGCCGTACCTTATCCTTGCGGCGCTCGTAGCCGTCTACATTGTCCTCGGCATTCTCTATGAGAGCCTGGTCCACCCGTTCACCATTCTCTCTTCGTTGCCTCCGGCTGGCGTCGGCGCAATTCTCGCTCTTCTGCTTACTGGAACAGACCTGAGCATCATCGCCCTCATCGGCATCATACTGCTCATAGGCATCGTCAAGAAGAACGCCATTATGATGATCGACTTTGCCCTCCAAGCCGAGCGCGAAGAAGGCCTTCCGCCTGTGGAAGCGATCTATCAGGCCTGCCTGCTTCGTTTCAGGCCTATCATGATGACCACCATGGCCGCGCTGTTCGGCGGCCTTCCGCTGGCCATCGGCATGGGCGTCGGCTCTGAGCTGCGCAAGCCCCTCGGCATCACCATTGTCGGCGGCCTTTTGGTGTCGCAGTTGCTTACGCTCTTCACCACGCCGGTCGTCTACCTCTTCTTCGACCGCCTGCAGTGGAGGTTCATGAAGCTGCGCAGAATTGGCCACGAGCTCGAAGAAGCACCGGGAGACTAGGTACAGCCTTCAGCTTTCAGCTCTTAGCTTCTAGTACTGTGACCGCATGATTGTGTAATGGCCGGAAAGTAGCGCCGGTCTCCAGACCGGCTGTCGTGCGGGCGTCCACGCCCGCATTAGTTCGGGGAACAATTACCCAATCACACAGTCTAGCTAGGTACAACCTGCTAACTCCGAGCGCGCATCTTGGCTGTTTCAGTTTTGGCTCTTGTTCCCATTCGTCAATCGCGCGAAGAACGACAGCACGACGATAGCGGAGCTGAAAGCTAGCAGCTAGAAGCTGCTCTTTCACCCCACCAACGCCTCTTCCGCCACCTTCGCTTGCTCAATCAAACTCACCGGATAGTACGCATTCCGCGTGTACTGCTTCACCATCCGATTCGTGTTGAAGTAGGAGCCGTTGAACGCCAGCGTGGTGCGCATCAGCCGGGCCCACTTCTCCGGCGCTTCCAGGTACAGAGGAACCACGGCAGCCTCCAGCTTCTTGTAAAGCGAAGTCGCTTCTTCCGCATCGTCTGCGCCGTCTTCGATCGCCCAGCCGGTCACTCCTTCAATGCAGCCCTCGATCCACCATCCGTCCAAAATCGATAAGCTCGGCACGCCGTTCAGCGCGGCCTTCATGCCGCTCGTGCCTGAAGCCTCATACGGCCGCTTCGGCGTATTCACCCACACATCCACACCTGCCGTTAGAAGCGCGCCCAGGCTCCAGTCGTAGTTCTCCAGATAGACAATGCGCAGCATGTCATTCGATAGCGTCGCGGCATCCGCGACAACCTGCTGAATCAGCGCCTTCCCTGGCTCGTCCTGAGGATGCGCCTTGCCGGCGTAGATAATTTGCAATCCGCCCGCCGCCGTTGCGATGTCTGCGAGCCGTTTCGGATCGGTGAACAGCAGCGTAGCCCTCTTGTAGGTGGCAACGCGCCGGGCAAACCCCAAAGTCAGCACCTTTGGATTCAGTACGAGTCCTGTCCGCGCCGCGACCTCGGCGAACAAGTCCCCTTTTGCGCGAGCATGCGCGGTGAGAATCTCTTTCTCGGGAAGGTCGATCCCATTGCGCAGGTAGAGATTGTCGCGCCGCCAAGCAGAGAAGTTCGCATCCAGCATCTGTTGGATCGGTTCACAGACCCACGTTGGTGCATGAACGCCGTTGGTGATCGAGTCGATAGCAAACTCTGGAAACATGGCACGCGAAACTTTTGCATGCTGCAGCGCAACGCCGTTCGCATAGCGCGAGAAGCGAAGCGCCAGCAGCGTCATGTTCAGCATGCCGTCGCGAAAGCAACCCAGCCTCTCCAGCCGTGCCGTTCTGTCGCCTCCCAGGATGCGAATGGTCTGCTCCGTAGAAAATCGATCGTGTCCCGCTGGGACCGGCGTGTGCGTTGTGAAAACGCAGCGCTCGCGCACCAATGCCAAATCGGACTCTGTCGGTGCGCCCAGCGGTCCACCGCCCAGCTGCCGCTCCAGCAGCGCCAGCGTCAACAGCGCCGCATGTCCCTCGTTCATGTGATGAACATTCACCCTGTGGCCTAGTGCATTTGCCATCCGGGCCCCGCCCATGCCAAGCACGATCTCCTGCTGCAGGCGATAATTCGTGTCGCCGCCGTACAAGTGATCCGTCAGCCCGCGATCCCATCCCGAGTTCTCATCAACGTCCGTATCCAGAAGATAAATCGGAACCACATGCCCATAGCGCCCCGCAAGATCGTAGCGCCAGCAGCGCACAGTGACAACGCGTTCTTCCACTGAAACCGTGACCCGAGCTGGCTCTTCCGTGCAGAAATCCGCGGGATTCCACTGCTGAACCTCTTCGCTCTGCACGCCTCTCACGTCCAAATGCTGATGGAAGTAGCCCTTGCGATGCGCCAGGGAAAAGGCCACCAGCGGAACGCCCAGGTCTGCCGCGGAACGGAGTGTATCGCCCGCCAAAACCCCAAGGCCGCCGGAGTATGTCGGCATTTCTGGATTGATAGCGATCTCCATCGAGAAGTACGCCACGACCCCGGCGCTGGGAAATGATTCGTAGGAAAACGGCTTGGGCGATGTTGGCTGCATGCGTGATACATCTCCGCGGCGCCCCGGAAACTACGAAGCGACGATCTGGGAATTGAAATGCCAAAAGCCGACGGGGGCAGCGACTTTCCTGCCCAGTCTTCATTGAGGTAAACTCATTCGATTTTAACAAGGAACAGGCTCGGAAGCCGCTTATCCATCTGGGGCATTCGTAATCGACGGTGCACCTGACATCATTACCAATCGGTGATCGCAACCACGCTCACTTTGGCCAGTCGCACATTCTGCTCAAGGCGATTCCGTCCCATCAATATTCTTCACGCTTACATAGCTTCGAAACAGGGTCACTTGGCAGCCCAGGAAGAAAGCGGATAATCCTCTTACACCAATCGGTGCGCGCCGCCTGAAGCATGGCAGATGTGAATCTGCGGTACGATCCCAATTTCGGTTGTATAGCGGCCGGCCAGCGCTTCCACAAACTCCGCTGCCTCGTTTTGTTCGACAAGATTGATCGTGCAGCCTCCGAATCCTCCGCCCGTCAGCCTCGCGCCAATCAGTCCTGGCAAATCCTGAGCCAAAGCCACCATCGCATCGGCTTCAACACAGCTGCCTTCAAAATCCCTGCTATAGCTCTGGTGCGCTTCCGTCATCAATTGGCCCAGTCGCGCCATGTCGCCCTTCGCAAGTGCTTCGGCAGCCTCGACCGTGCGCAGATTCTCTGTGATCACATGCCGGGCGCGCTTCAGCGAATTCGGCGTCATCTCCGCGCCATACAGCTTGAGGTCCTCAAAAGTCGCGTCGCGAAGAAACCGCACTTCCGGGCGATGGCTTGCAATCACCGCGCACGCCGCCTCCACTTCTGCCCTTCGCGTTGTGTATTCGCCCCCGGCCACAGAGTGCTTCACCATCGTGTTCGCAATCACCAGCGCAATGTTCGCTGGAATCGGCGCCAGCTTGAAGCTAAGATCGCGGCAATCCAGCAGCAGTGCGTGGTCCTTCTTTCCGTTCGCTGAGATGAACTGGTCCATGATGCCGCAGTTCGCCCCGACGAACTCGTTCTCTGCCCGCTGGCAGAGCCGAGCTAGCCGGGCCCCTGGCGACGGGTCTTTGTCGCCAGGGTGGGGGAGCACCGGACCGGGATAACTGGCCCCAATCAGCGAGAGAACCGCCAGCGCCGTTGCCACCTCCACGGACGCCGAGCTCGAAAGCCCCGAGCCCAGCGGAATATCACCCCAAAGGCTCAGGCTGAATCCGGGGATGGAATGCCCCTCACCGGCAAGCACCTGCACCACGCCCAGCGGGTAATCCGTCCAGTGCTTGCTGGCCTTCGCGGGCAAGTTCTTTGCCTCGAAGTATCGTTCTTCGCCAAAGTTCTCTGAAAAGACAGCAATCCTGCCGTCTGAACGCGGTGAAATGCCGGCAAGGGTAGCAAAGTTGATCGCCGCCGGCATCACAAAGCCTTCGGCATAGTCGGTATGTTCGCCAATCAGGTTCACGCGCCCGGGCGCCGCAAACACTGTTGGTTCTGCTTCAAAGCGAGCCAAATGCCGGGAGCGGAATAATGCGCAATCATGCATATCGTCAGAAACCTTGAATGATCTCGAGTTCAACAATCATGGGCCAGGAAAAGGACTCGCCGGCAGCCAGCACCCGCGACCATGGCCCGGTTTGCGCCAGTGAATCAACCGGCGCTGTAGACGGTTCCAGCGCTACGCACATCTGTTTCGGTCCACGCCGGTCAGGCCAGCCTCCGTTGCAGATCCACAACCCCAGATACGGTGTAGCTGCCGGATCGAATCCCACCCAGATCCGAATGCCCACTCTTGGCCGTTCAAGCGCGCACCAGTTCTCGGCCGCAGACAACGGACCGGCAAACAGCTTGTCGCCGATGCCCGATGCCAGCGGTTGCGCAATGCTGAGGTCCGCCTGCTTTCCCCAAGGAAGCGTGGTCACTGGCCAGCTCACCTGGTCGCCGACTTTTCCAAGTCGACTGCGTCCGGAGCCCTCAACGCGCAGCTTCTTGATCGTTCGCGGTAGCAAAATGCGATCTCCTGGCGCAACCAGAAACAATGGATGTGCGGCCCACGACCACGGCGTAGGGTAACTGCCAGTGTTGGTCACCGTGTATTGAAGGCTCAACTGCCAGCCCTTGCCGGCCTCTTTCAACTTGAAAGACCGCTCGAGCGTGAGCGGCAGACTGAAGCACTCTCCGCGAAACGTCCCCGAGTTTGGACCAGACCCATCTGGCTGCGCCTCACTCTCCGGTACCTGCTTCCACTCGACGCGCCACAAGTCGCCGTGATCGGGAATCGATGCGGTTCCGCCCGGTGTCTCAACTGTGCAAGCGGCCACAGAGGGGAGGCACTCATCCCATCCGCTTGCATCGCTTGCATCGAACTCCATCTCCCGCGTCCGCGGTCCATAAGCAACCAGCGGCTCCTGCAAAAGCTCATGAACGCCAACGCAGATCGATGTGATCTTGCCGCCAAGCCTTGGCTGCATCTTCAGGGAACAGTCGCCGACCTTCATGAGAACGTTTTCTTCCGCGGCCCCAATTCCACTTGCCCTCGGCATCTACCTCATCCTCCAACTACGTCCGCACAGGCCGCATCCAAACGCTCCCAGATTCTGCCTAGCCACGCCTCGTGCTCCGGCTTCATCAACACTGAGCGAAGGCAGGTCACCGTTCCAGCCTCACTTCCAGTGTCGCCTGCCGCCTGAAACCACGCCACCGGCAATTCTACAAGGGCCAGATGTAAATCCCGAGCCGCGCAGGAAACAAAAGCCCGGTGCGCCAGCTTTGACGCCGCTTCCTTGTTCGCCGCTCTCAGCTTCCACACCACAATGTCGAGCGCCGGCCCGCCGACCGCCATCGGCTCGAATCTCTTATCGTCGCGCAATCGCCTATCCAATTCGATCGCCGCTGCGCGCCCCTGAGCCAACCCACGTGCAAATTCGCCGCCTGGCATTAGGGGCAGCAGTCGCTGAGTTGCCCACAATGCCACCGCAGCCGCTCCGGCGCGCGAGCACTCCAGGCTGATCTCCCCCAGATGCAGCTCCTTTGACGTGAAGTAGGTGTAAGGCGAATCGTGCTTATAGAACCGGCCCACTGCTGCATCTCGGAACAAAACGCATCCGCACCCATACGGCTGCAAGCCATGCTTGTGCGGATCAATCACAATCGAGTCGGCCTGATCCATGGCGCAGTACGCACGGCTCGCCGCCTCATTCAGCATCTCCGGAATCAGCCGAAAGTATCCGCCATAAGCCCCATCCACATGCACCCTGAAACCGTAGCGCTCCCGCAGCGCCAGCACCTCGTCTAGCGGATCCACCGCGCCCACGGCTGTTGTGCCCAGCGTTACCACAACCGTGCCCACATCGCCCTTCCGCAGCTCAGCCTCCAGCGCCTCCATGCTCATCCGTCCGGAGCTGTCCGTCGCGATGCCCGCATAGTCCAGCTTGAGCACAGCGGAGATGCGCTGGTGCGTATAGTGCGCCTGCTCCGACCCTGCGATCCGCCGTCCGGGCGCCAGTTGTCCGGCCACCCATAGCGCCTCCAGGTTCGCCAGCGTCCCGCTAGATGTTAGATGGCCCAGGTACTCCGTCCAGCCGAACATCGCCGCGATCTCCCTGACCGCCTCAATCTCCATCTCCGAGCTTGCCCGGCCGCCATCCCGGGCATGGTTGTTCGGGTTGATGGTCATCGCCAGCGCATAAGCTGCCCGCGCCACCGGATGAGGCGGTTTGAGCATCTGCCCCGCGTAAAGCGGGTGGAAATACGGATAGTTGTCCCCCAGCCGGTGGGCCGTGGCTTCCAGCACCTGTGCAATCGCGGCCTGGTCCATCGCCGCCTCGAACGTCGGCAGAGAGTTGAACTCCGCCTCAAGCAGCTCCGTAGCGCGCGCCAGCAGCCCTGGAACAGGATCGTGGATCATGGCCGCCTCTCACCGGTTCAAACCCGGAGAAACGATTATAAATCCATATTGGTCAATAGTTTAAAAATCTGGAAACCGCAAAGTTGGACGCGGACAGACAATTTGTGCACTCATTTTCCAGAGGAATGGTACACTAGCGTTAGCGTTCGAACCGAACCGGGCGTCAGCAGCACTCGCCCAAAAAAGCAAGATTCTGCCCGTGGCCGCTCCGATTCATCAAGCGCAATTCAATCCAGGAAACACGACTAAAATGGAACAAGGTACTGTGAAGTGGTTCAATGACGCGAAGGGCTTCGGCTTTATCTCGCGTCAGAACGGCGAAGATGTGTTCGTGCACTACTCTGCGATCAACTCCAGCGGATTCAAGAGTTTGCAAGAAGGTCAAGCCGTGCAGTTCAACGTGGTGAAGGGGCCCAAGGGATGGCAGGCTGCCGACGTGCAGCCGCTCTAACCTCCAGGCCGGATTCCGGCAGAATCTATCAAACACACGCGAGGGCCGGGAGCAATCCAGGCCCTCGTTTGTTCTGGTGAGACGAAGTCGGGGTCCGACTCTCAGTTCAGGCGCCAAAATGCTGCATTCAACAGGGATGCAAAGCTGACCCATGCCCAATAGGGCGCCATCAGCCACGCTGCAGTGGGCGAAACCCGCCCAAACACCAGCGTCGTTGCCCCAATCGCGGCCCAAAGCAGCACCACCTCTGTCAGTGCCAGCCCTATGGCGTGTGCCTTGAAGAAGATCCACGACCAGGCAAAGTTCAACCCCAGCTGGATCAAAAACAGCATCAGCCCTAAGTTGCGTTCCGGTGAAGCCGGGGTCAGCCACACCCGCCACCCGGCAATCGCCATAAGCGCGTAAAGCAGGGTCCAAACCGGGCCAAACACCCAATTGGGCGGTGCAATGGCAGGCCTCGCCAGCGTCCGGTACCAGCCAGGGATCTCGCTCGCCGTCCATCGTCCGCTCACACCCGCAACGGCGAAGCAAAGCCCAAGCCAGCACATCAACCAAACCCAGCGCATCTTCGTCCTCTTTCCACCATCGGTCTCATGATTCCGCGCCTGCGGCAAAGACTCATCCGTCTTTGCGGTTGTTGACTCCGTAGCATCCACACAAGATCTTGTTCATTCGCTCAAATCGATTGCCGGAAGTCACTTGGTTAATGAGCGAAGGACTGACTTGCTCGACGGGACGCCTCTCCAGCTTCTATCCTCAATGTGTGGGCCGCCGCTCCAGTTTTGCGTCCCCTTTGGACTCCAAGCCATCATGAGCACGCAGACAATTGCTGTACACCTGCCCGACGGGGCCATCCGCGAAGTGCCAGCAGGCACAACGCCCTTCGATATTGCCAACTCCATCTCCCCCCGCCTCGCGGCTGCCTCCGTTGTTGCGCGCTTGACTCCTATCGGCGCGGCAGCAAACAAGGGCGATGTCGCCGACGGCCAATCGGCCGAAGACACGATGTACGTCGCCGAAGATTCTGCCGCGCCGCGTCTCGTCGATCTCGCCACTCCGCTCACGGCAGACACGCGCCTCGAGCTGATCACCGAGAAAGATCCCGAAGCGCTCAAGGTTGTGCGCCACTCCGCTGCGCACGTGATGGCGACTGCCGTTCTTGAGCTCTTTCCTGAGACCAAACTCGGCCACGGTCCCGCCACCGACTCCGGCTTCTTTTACGACTTCTATCGCGAGAAGCCGTTCACGCCCGACGATCTGGCGCTCATTGAAAGGAAGATGTCCGAGGTAGTCGCGCGCAACGAGCCGTTCGTTCGCGAATCCGAATCTCGCGAGCAGGCTCTGGCGGAGTTCGAACGCGACGGCGACTTCATGAAGACCCACTTCGTGACCAAGTTCACCGAAGCTGGCTCTCAAGTTAGCTTCTATCGCAACGGCAAATTCGTTGACTTCTGCCGTGGACCCCATGTGCCCTCCACCGGCCGTGTGAAGGCGGTCAAGCTTACCGCGCTGGCTGGCGCATACTGGCTGGGCGACGAGAAGAACCCTCAGTTGCAGCGCATACATGGCACCGCATTCTTCACGCAAAAAGACCTCGACGCTCATTTCGCCCGCCTTGAAGAGGCAGCCAAGCGCGATCATCGGCTGCTCGGCAAGCAGCTTGACCTGTTCAGCATTCAGGAGCTTGCCGGCCCCGGTCTCGTCTTCTGGCATCCCAAGGGCGCCATGGTTCGCAAGGTCATGGAAGACTGGATGCGCGAAGAGTGCCTGCGCCGCGGATACCTGCTGGTCAACACTCCCCACGTCATGAAGCGCGAACTGTGGAAGGTAAGCGGCCACGAGGGCGTCTACTCGAACAACATGTACACGCCGATGGAGCTGGATGACGCCGAGTATCGGCTCAAGCCCATGAACTGCCCCGGCCACATTCTCATCTACAAGAACTCGCCGAAGAGCTATCGCGATCTGCCCCAGCGCTATGCCGAATTGGGCAACGTCTACCGCTACGAGCGCTCGGGCACCATGCACGGCCTGCTTCGCGTCCGCGGATTCACCCAGGACGACGCTCACATCTTCTGCACGCCAGGGCAAATCGAAGACGAAGTCGTTGCCTGCATCGACTTTGCCGAGGCTGTGCTCAAGACCTTCGGCTTCAATGAATTCAAAGTCGAGCTATCCACTTGGGATCCCAACGATCGCACCCACTATATCGGTTCCGACGAGAACTGGAACCTCGCCGTCGGCGGGCTGCAGCGCGCGCTTGAGCGCAAGGGCATCGCCTACAAGACCATCCCCGGCGAGGCCGCCTTCTACGGCCCCAAAATCGACGTCAAGCTTGTCGATGTGCTGGGCCGCTTGTGGCAACTCTCCACGGTTCAGTTTGACTTCACTCTTCCCGCGCGGTTCGAGCTGGAGTACGTTGGCGAAGACGGCGAGCGCCATCAGCCTGTCATGGTCCATCGCGCCCTGTTCGGTTCCGTCGAGCGCTTCTTCGGCGTGCTCATCGAGCACTATGCCGGCGCCTTCCCGCTCTGGCTGGCGCCCGTGCAGATCGGCCTCGTGCCCATCAGCGAACGCCATCACGCCTACGCCAAAAAGGTCGAGACCGAACTCAAGGCTGCGGGCTTCCGCGCTGAAGTTGATGACCGCAACGAGAAGATGAACGGCAAGATTCGCGACTTCGCCAACCAGAAGACGCCCTACATTCTCGTCTTCGGCGACAAGGAAGAAGCTACAGGATCCGTCAGCGTCCGCGCCCGCGCCAAAGGCGACCTTGGCTCCTTCCCGCTGGCGGACTTCATTGTCAAGGCCAAGGCATTAGTGGCCAGCCAATCTACAGAACTCTAGCGCGGATTATTGACTTTCGTTTGAAGAAACTGAAGCCGGGCCACTGCGGGCTGAATATGGGTCTTTGCCCCGGCCTGTATCAGGGAAAGCTGTCCCGTGATGAGGCGATCAACATTGCTGAAGGCGCGTTTTCGTTCCTGGAGCCAGGCATCAAGAGACATTGTCCAAGCTATGCACTGAGATATGCTCATTGGGGCGTTACGGAAATCTCGCGTCAAGAATGGATCGCCATCTTCGACGAATGGGAGCGCCTGAAGGTCAACTTGGAAGCTGCTCGGCTAACGCCGCACTTAGGGATCCTTCGTTTCGTAGTTAAAGATGTGAGGAGTGAATTTGTAAAGGATTTCGACAGAAACAGAGTGAGATTGTCGAGAATCATCGGCCGGCTTACCGACTGGATGCGCGCCGAGTTGCTTGTACATGAGCACATTTCAGTTCTCGGGATTTAGATAACTCCACTAACTTGCTTAACTATGCGTTGATCCCCATGCCTTCCACCGACCCATAGGCATCCAGCATCGACTCCGCCAGCGTAGGGTGCGCATGGATGGTGAACATCATCTCTTCTACGGTGCCCTCAAGTTCAAGCACCGCGACCGCCTCTGCCACCAGCTCCGTCGCCTGTGGTCCCAGGATGTGTACGCCGAGAATCTCGCCGTACTTGGCGTCGGAGACGATCTTCACAAAGCCGTCGTGGTTGCCCAGAATCGTTGCCTTCGCGTTGCCGGCGAAGGGGAACTTGCCGATCTTCACTTCATAGCCCTTCTCCTTCGCCTGCGCTTCCGTCAATCCAACTGAACCGATTTGCGGTTCGGTGTAGGTGCAGCCGGGGA